>Ga0137372_10006418_pt1 | contig 11403 bp, 11 predicted proteins | sample SagtaG_6_FD_104911 | JGI IMG/M metagenome (GOLD analysis project Ga0137372, IMG submission 104911) | Vadose zone soil microbial communities from Sagehorn Ranch, Mendocino, California, USA - Sage1_R_60_16 metaG | ecosystem: Environmental > Terrestrial > Soil > Vadose zone | place: USA...
AAAATGTGTCTCCTTAGAAGGATGAAAAAGATATATTGCCCAATAAGGAGGACACAGAACCAGTATGATGCATCCTTCCGTGAAAGTCCAGATTGCGCCTTCGTCTGTTCCCGCCACGCCCTCATGGTTTGCTGAGGTGGCCGTTCTTGCCCATGTACTTACTCAATTTGGCGTTCTGGATGCCATCCAGCAACGGGCGCGGTTTGCCCGCGCCAGGTTTGGTCTCTCTGACACGATTGACTTTGTCGTCGTCCTCATCGGATATGCGGTGAGTGGGGAACCCACCTTGAAAGCGTTTTACGAGCGCCTTTGGCCTTTTGCTTCCACGTTCATGGCTCTCTTTGGCCGCAACGCCCTTCCCTGTCATTCCACCCTCAGCCGTTTTCTCGCGGCTCTTGATCAGCCAGGTGTCGAAGCCCTCCGGCTTCTCTTTCAAGAGGATCTGGTGGCACGATCCACGTTCGGTTCTCCACCAGGTGGGGTGTGGGATCGTCTGGGAAAGCATTGGTTTCTGGTCGATATCGATGGAACCAAACAGGCAGCACGACAGCGGGCACTTCCCCAGACAAAAGACCTTCCCGCTCCTCATCGTCGTTTCGATCGGGTGTGCGCCAAAGGGTATTTCGGGCGCAAGCGAGGACAGGTGGGGCGAACCAGGACCACGGTGTTACAGCCATACACGCATCAATGGCTCGGCACCTTTTCAGGTCCAGGAAACGGCGAAGACCCTCGCAGAATTGCGACAAGGGCTCCAAGCCATCACGGTGTACGCGGCCGCGCTTGCGCTTCCCCTCTCCCAGGTTGTCGTGCGGATTGATGGGTTGTACGGAAACACGGCTCCTGTCAATGAGATTCTCTCCTGGAAGTTGGGGGTGATTGGACGGAGTAAGCAGTATGCCTGGCTTGATCTCCGCCGCCCGTCCAAACCCGACTCCAATCAGCCCCTGATGCCCAGGTTACCCATCCTGAAAGCGGAACCGTTCGCGATCTCTACGATTGTCTTGCCGTGCCACTCACCCCAACAGGGCCTGTTGTCCGTCTTCTTGTCGCTACTCATCCAACTGGTGCTCACAAGCCTGCTATTGGAGTCGTATGCAAAGAAACCGTTTACGAGCTCTTCTACACGACGTTGCCACCTCACGCATTTACCGCATCAGATGTGCTGCAGGTGTATCTGCACCGTGGATCGTTTGAGACGGTTTTATCTGATGAAGATCAAGAGCAAGATCCAGACCGCTTCAGTCTCTCGCTCAGCCTCTGGTCAGGATTGCTGGCAGATCCTCTCGCAGTGGATCTGGAACCTCCGTTTAGAACTCGGGCAACACCTTTCTCCTACAGCCATGCGTTTGATGGAATTTGCTCCAGCTCAATCAGTTGAGCCTGCTGCAGTGGTTGAGCCTGTTGCAGTGGTTGAGTCTACTGCGGTAGTCGAGTCTGCTGCGGTGGTTGAGTCCATATCGTATGGTCCCCCTCAATGGGCCCATCGATACGCGCACCAAAGGATTGGGCTTTCTCCGATTTTGTGCTCCAACCCGATGGCACGGATGCGTTCGTCCGGCTGATCACCCCTTAACGCTGCAAGAGCGCCGAGCCTCCGCGCAACGGCTCTGTACGCATGGTCTATGGTGCTCGCGCATGTCATTGCCGTCCCTGTTCTCTTCGAGATCAGTGTCAAGAAGCCACAACAACGAAGAAGCCTGCGTCCGGGTCAGTGCCGTTGTTTGGCCCACCGCATCCTCCGCATCTGCTTCGACCGCGCCTCCACCGACAGCAAGCTCCACTGATGTTGCGTGAGCCTCTCCCATCTCCTGCCGAATCCGCTCCTTTCCCAGTCCTATGGGGTGATTGGCCACGCTGTCCCATCCGGCGTCGGTGGTTTCAGTTGCTTCGTTCGCAAACCGTCATTCTTCCCTCTGAGAGGATTCACCCGGAGAAGAAACAAGACAGCATAGTGCCAGAGAGACAAACCCGAGCACAACGTGCGCATTGGCGTCTTTCGTGGGATGAGCGCCTGGCTCGCAATACCTGTCCTTCGACCGATACGTTCCTGAAAGTGACAATCCATGGTCTCCCTGCCACGTTTGCTACTCTCTTTGGCTTGGATGTGGTCACGACTGCATACACTCTCTGGAACACCGTTTGCTTCTTTTTTCTGGGTACCGTCTTGCTGGATACGTCTTCAATATTTACAAGCATCTCTACATCTCTGTTCTACACCACTGTAGGCGTCAACGTAAGCGCGACCGCGAACTGAGCTTGAATTGCCCCTGCTGGTTGCCACGTAAACGCGAATGCTGTCAGTGTATGTGCGAACAAATGACAGGTTTTCATCGTAACCGCGGATTTATTACACTGAGTGTACAGTGTCATTCCAAAAATGAAATGACACTGAATTTGAGGAAGTATTGAGCCCATCTCTCCTCTCCTTCCTCTCTGGGGTAGGGGAAAAGCGAGCATGGAAAGCGCTGATCTTTGCATGGAAACGTTGCTTTCCGCATCACGTTTGGATAGAATGAGGCAGGAGTTGTTTCACAGGGAAAGGGGCAATGCCATGGCAACGGATCACACACCTGTTCACCTGGATGGGGTGTCGCATCGATGTATTGAAACGAACGGTCTGCGGATACATATGGCCGAGCAAGGGACTGGCCCGCTCCTCCTGCTCTGTCATGGCTTTCCCGAACTCTGGTACTCCTGGCGGAAGCAGATCCCGGTCCTGGCTGAGGCTGGCTACCACGTCGTCGCGCTCGATATGCGCGGCTATGGGCAAACGGACCAGCCAGCTTCGCAAGGGGCATACACACTGCTCCACCTGGTTGGTGACCTGGTCGGCGTCCTTGAGGCGCTGGGCGAGTCTCAGGTGACGCTCATCGGTCACGACTGGGGCAGTAACGTCTGCTGGCAGGCGGCGCTGATGCGCCCGGATCTCTTTCCCGTCCTGGTAACGATGAGTTCTCCCTACATTCCCCGTCGCTCGCTCCAGGGAGCAAAGGGCACGCTCCGACCCACCCAGGGCTGGCAGCAAAGGTTCAAAGGCCAGTTTTTCTATCAGTTGTATTTTCAGGAGTCAGGCGTGGCCGAGGTCGCGCTTGAACGCGAGGTCGCGACAACCATGCGCCAATTTTTGTGTGGCGCATCCGGGGACGCGTCCGCGTCTGAGCGCTGGCACCCGGTGCTCTCCGAGCAGACGGACGATCCCCTGGCACACGTGGGTCTACCCGCGTCTCTGCCGCCCTGGCTGACGGAAGTCGATCTGGCGTACTATAGCCAGGAGTTCTCTCGCACGGGCTTTACCGGCGGACTCAACTGGTATCGGAATACTGATCGAAACTGGGAACTGTTGGCTGCCTATATCAATGCCCGGATCACGCAACCCACCCTTTTTCTGTGTGGCGGACGAGATCCCGTTTTTGAACTGGTAGGCCCAGACAGGTGGATCGAGCAGATGCGGCTCTGGGTGCCGGCGATCCAGACAAAGGTTCTGCCCGATTGTGGCCACTGGATACAGCAGGAGCGCGCTGAGGAGGTCAATGCCGCGTTGCTCACTTTTCTCGCGTGAGCAGACGATAGCTCGGGGTGTCAATGCAGAGAGGCAAGAGTAAAGCAAGCTCTTGTCTCTTCGGGCCTCATTATCCCAACTATTGAGAGTCCTCCAAACCCTCATTGAGAGCTCCTCCGATACACCACCGCCAAGCAGAGAGGTGAGCCAAAGAATGCTTCAAATTCAGCGCCATTTCATTTTTGGAATGACAGGAAATGGGCTTTGAGCCGGGCAAATTGCACAGCTAAATTGCAATGATTACTCTTTTCTGCGTTCATACAGTGGCGAGTTCGCGCTTACGTTGATGGTTTTTTACCATCATGATGTAATGAGTTCGCGTTTACACTGAAAAGGTTGCCGGGAACGCGATTATGTTGAAACTTCCAACCACTTTTCCGCTCTTCTGCTTTCTCGAAATATCGTCAGGTTTCTCTTTGTTTGCTTGCTGCCATCTCGTTGCGCATATCGTGGGAATGGGAAGGGTTACTACAAGATGACGCCCAAGAAAGAGCAGAAATCCCGGTTGCTACATGGTTGCTACATTAATGAGGATTGGGCCAAAAATGTAAACGCCTCAAGTTAGATTTGAAGCGGCTAGAGGCGTTGCAACAGTGGTGAATAGTAGCGCATACGGGAAACGCTTTGGAGGGTTCGCTCGTATTCGCTGATGCTCTCCTCGTGCTTATTTCCTGGTCCTGTTGTTCGCTGCGTGTCGCCAATTTTTGCTGTTTTTCGTCGGCGTTGCTGTACGGGTTGCTGTACAAATGAATAAAGAATTCTTAGGTTTGGAGAGGTGAAGTGAAAGTGAGCTTGCCCCACAAAAGCGGGTCAAGATCATATTCGACATGCATCATGACGATGGAGAGGAGCCAGGAATTGTACCAGCCCCATCCCCCCTCAGACAAGAGTAGAGAAGGAGGCTCTGGAGGGGTCACTCCCCATCAAGTGGCATGCCGCTTCCACTTACTTTATTTCCGGGGTCAGACAACAGGATCTCGTGGGCAAGAGGCTCATCATTGGTCAGAAAATATGGTATCATATAAGGATGAAGTAAAGGGCCATACCGTAGCATTTGTTCATCGCAACCTTGACAAGTTAGCACATAGAGTAGCATACAAGGATACAGTCACAGGGAGCGTCTGGAGTCTTTCGCCATGCCCCAGATCCCCCAAGCAGCGTGGACCCGCCTCGAGCGCATCCCACACCTAGCAGTATACTTGAGAATGCCTGGGGAAGACAGCCTGCAACAGTTGGCATGTTCCCTCCCATTGCTAGCGTGGTGCCGCTGGGTCACGTGCAAGGAAAGGAGCACGCCGATGACGCGGCACTCCTACCGGGAGCGCGACTATGCCTTTGGGCAGGTCATGCTCAAGCTGCGCACGAGCATTGGCCTGACGCAAGCGGGTCTGGCCGCCCTGCTGGGGGTCTCCCGCCGCGCCGTCGGCGAGTGGGAGGCCGGCAGCAACTATCCCAAAGCGGAACGCCTGCAACACTTTGTCGCGTTGTGTGTGCAGCAGCACGTCTTCACGCCGGGGCGGGAGGAAGAGGAGATCCGCGCCTTGTGGAAAACGGCGCATCAACGAGAACTCCTCGATCTGGGTTGGCTCGCGGCCTTGCTCAGTACCCAGACTACGCTCGTGTTCACTTCCACCACCGAGGTCGGTGCTACCTTAGACCAGGCTCCTGCAATGGAAGCAGCAGCTTTTCCACGCATTGATTGGGTCGGAGCGCTGGATGTGAGCCGCTTCACAGGTCGTGAGGTAGAACTAGCCGAACTTTCGCAATGGATTGTGCAAGAGCAGTGTCGGCTCATCGCCATCGTTGGTATGGGTGGCATCGGCAAGAGCGCGCTCGTCTCGCTCCTTGGCCAGCGGATCACCCCCCAGTTCGACGCCGTACTCTGGCGCTCGGTGCGCGATGCCCCCTCCTGTGACGACCTGGTCGCCGATTGTATCTCCTTCTTCTCGGAAACCCCACCCGCCGAGTTCCCCCCCTCGCTGGAACAACGCATCAACCAGTTGATCGAACGCCTGCACGAGCAGCGCTGCCTGCTCGTGCTGGACAATCTGGAGACGCTCATCGAGGTGGAAGACCCGGAGGGCAACTACCGTCCCGGTTACCAGGGCTACGAGCGACTGATCGAGCGGCTTGGTGAGTCCACCCATCAAAGTTGTGTGGTGTTGACCAGCCGCGAGAAACCCCGCGAGATCGAGGCCCTGGAAGGGCCGCGCGGGCCAGTCCGTTCACTGCGCCTGTTGGGCCTCTCTGAAGAGGCAGCACGCTCCCTGCTGGAAGACAAGGACCTGCGCGGGGAATCCTCCGCCTGGCTGCAACTGATCGCCAGCTACGCGGGCAATCCGCTCGCGCTCAAGATCGTGGGCCAGGCCATCGTCGATCTCTTTGGCGGCGAGATCGTCCCGTTCCTGCAGTCGGGGGAGCTGATCTTCAATGGCATGCGCGTGGTACTGCGCCAGCAAGTGGCACGGCTAACGCTGCTGGAGCAGACGCTCCTCACCTGGCTGGCGGTGGTCCGCGAGTGGACGTCGCTCGATTCCTTGCTCTCCCTGCTGGTTCCCAGGCCGACGCGCGCACGGGTGCTGGAGGCGTTGGAAGCACTCTCGCGACGGTCCCTCATCGAGCGGGGACAGCGGGCCAGTTTTACGCTGCAATCGGTGGTGATGGAGTACGTCACTGGTGCCCTACTCGATCAACTGAGCGATGAGATCGTCACGCAGGCGATGGACCACCTGCACCGGTATGCAGTAGAGCAGGCGCAAGCGAAAGACTACGTGCGCCAGACCCAGGTGCGTTTGCTGGTGCGTCCGCTCGTGGAGCGGCTGCGAGCCGAGCTCGCATCGGACTCCAGGATCGAGGGCCAGCTCCTGGCGCTGCTCATGCACTTCCGTACTGAAGATGGCAACAGTCAGGGCTATGGTCCTGCCAACGTGATCAGTCTGCTCAAAGCGTTGCGGAGCGACCTGCGCGGCCTGGATCTCTCGCGGCTCGTCATTCGTGGGGCATACTTGCAAGGGGTCGAGATGCAAGACGCGAATCTGTCCGGGGCCGTGATGCGCGAGTGCGTCTTGAGCGAGGCCTTCGATGCCATCACCGCAGTGGCCATCAGCCGTGGTGGGCAGTATTGGGCGGCCGTCAGCAGGCGGGGCGAAGTACGGCTGTGGCGCGAGGAAGGCAAGCTCCTGCACCTGGTCTGGCAGACCCATACCGACACGACATTTGCCTTTGCCTTGAGCCCGGATGAACACACGCTCGCCAGTGGGAGTATGGATGGCAGCGTCAAGCTGTGGGAAGTAGCGAGTGGTGCCTTGCTCTGGTCGGGCTGGCACACGCAGGGCACCACGTGCCTGGCCTTTTCCCCCGATGGCAGACTGCTCGCCAGTGGGGGACTTGATGCCACCGTCCGGCTCTGGGAGGCTTCGCTGGGCACGCCTGTGGAGGACATACCGCATCCCGGTCCGGTCTTCTCGGCTTCCTGGAGCCCGGATGGGCGCCTGCTCGCAAGTGGCGACGTCGCGGGCACGACCAGGCTCTGGGAGATCGGGCACAGCGAGCCAGCAACCTGCGTGCAGACGCTCTCCGGGCATACCAATCTGGTGCGCGGCCTGGCCTTTGCCCCCGATGGCAGCATTCTTGTCAGCGCGAGCTGGGATAGCACCGTCAAGCTGTGGCAACTCGCCAGTGGACGCTGTCTCGAGACGCTGGTGGGACATACCGAGCGGGTGGAAGCCCTGGCCTGGAGTCCGGATGGAGGCACGCTGGCCAGTGGCGGTCGGGACACAACGATCCGGCTGTGGGATGGCAAGCTCGGCACATTGCGGGCGGTGCTGCAGGGTCATAGCGCCATTGTGTTTGGCCTGGCCTTCACCCCCGATAGCAGCCACCTGCTCAGTGGTAGTGACGATGGCACCCTGCGGCTCTGGGAGGTCGACAATGCGCAGTGCGTGCGGGTCATGCAGGGTTCCGTGGCCTCCCTCTACGACCTCGACTGGAGTCCAGACGGCACGCAGTTGGCGAGTTCCGGTACGGATACCCTGGTCACCATCTGGGAGGTGGCCGGTGGGAGGCCGCGAGGCGTGTTGCGCGGTCATCGCAGGCGTGTATACGGCGTGGCATGGAGTCCTGATGGGAGCAGGCTGGCAAGTTCCGGGTCGGATAGTGACATCCGGCTCTGGGACCCAACCCTGGGCTCCTGTCTCCAGATCCTTGGGGACTCCGACTCCGCTGACACCATCTACTATGGTGTGGCGTGGAGTCCAGACGGAAAGTTGCTGGCCTGCGGCACCTTTCAGCGTGGAGTGCAGGTGTGGGACATGTCAACCCGCTCCCTGCGGTGGGCAAATCGTGCGCACGCGACCTGGCTCCGGCGCGTGGCCTGGAGCCCGGATGGCAAGCGGGTGGCCGGCGGGGGTGATGATGGCTCCGTCTCTCTGTGGGAAGCGACCGATGGCCCGCTGCAGCAGCAGCTGGTGGGACATCAGGGAGTCGTGATGAGTGTGGCCTGGAGCCCCGATGGGCGGCGGCTGGCCTCTGGTGGCAGCGGGAGAGAGGGCGGAGAACTCTTCGTGTGGGATGCGGACAGTGGAAAGCCGGTGCATGCCTTTGAAGGGCATCCGGGGGTGGTCTCTGCGCTGAGCTGGGTTCCCGGTGGGGATCTGCTGATCAGTGGGGGCAGTGATGGCAGGCTGCGCTGGTGGGATCTGCAGAGCGGGGAGTGCGTGCGGGTGCAAGAAGCCCATCAGGGAACGGTGCAAGCGCTCAAGGTGAGTCCCGATGGCAGCAAGCTGGCCAGTTGCGGGGATGACGGGGCCATCCGGCTCTGGGACCTCGAGAGTGGCGAGCTGCAGCAAACGCTGCGACGGGATCGACTCTACGAGCGGCTCACTATCACGGGCATCCGGGGTCTCACCGGGGCACAAAAGGCGTCCCTGCGCGCCTTAGGGGCGTTCGAGGAAACGAGCGTTGGCAAGTAAGGGAAGGACAAAACCATGGAACAACAGCACGAATCGGACCTGGTCAAGCGCCTGGAGCAACTTGGAATCGCAGTAGACGTATCGCCCACAGGCACCACCCTCACGTACGAGCAGATCTACACCATTGGCCCCACTCTAGAGGAGGCTTTACTCACGTTTGTGGGCGAGGCTTTGAGCAGATACGAGGCATTGCGCAAAAGGTCCGGTCTTACCCCTCTTTAATTTCAAGGACGCGCACGCTTCGCATATCCAGCCAGTAGCGTCCCCTGGCATGCACGATGTGGATGAGGGCATTGTCGCACCTGGGACAGCGTATGATCGCCCCCATGCCGTGCATGTAGGCGGCGGTTGCCCCAATCACAGTGGTGGTGCCGCAGCCCGCGCAGGTGACCTGGGCGAGCGTCATGTCAAAGGGGAAGATCGCTTGCAGCATGCCCGCGGCAGCGTTGCCATCCAGTTTTTGCTCCATCATGTTTCTCCTGTCGGTCCAAAGCGTTCCGTCTTGATGCGTCCTGGTTCATGTCCCAGTTCCACAAGACTGGCCGCGGCCGTTTCGACGAACGGGGTGGGGCCACAGATAAATATCTGCGGGCGCTGCTCGACTGGCCAGGCCACTTCGCGTAGCAGCTGGGTATCGATGCGGCGGGCATAGCCCGTCCAGCCGGGCGGGTGCGCCCGCGTCAGCGTCTGCACTACCTCGAGCATGGTGCTGCTCTTCAAGAGGTGGTCGAGTTCGTGGCGGTAGATCACGTCCTCAAGAGAGCGCGACGAATAGAGCAAGCGAGTCGCCACCGTGCTGCCCGCGGCGGCACGGTGGCGCAGCATCGCCATCAAGGGAACGATGCCCGACCCACCAGCCACCAGCAGGAGCGGGCCACCCATCTGCGCCTCCCAGACGAAGTAGCCCCCGACCGGGCCACGCAGTTCCAACTTGTCCCCCACGAGCAGGTCCTCGGTGAGGTAGGGGGAGACCTCCCCGTCATCGATCCGTTCGACGGTGAGCGTCACGCGCGGTGCCTCCTCGGGCGGCGAGGCAATCGAATAGCTGCGCTCGGCCTGGTAGCCGTCCTGGGCGGTGAGGCGCACATCCACGTGTTGCCCGGCTCGATGCCCCATCCAGCCAGGTAGATCAAGCGTGATGCTCTTCGTCCGTACCGTTTCTGGTCGGGTGGCGACCACCTCACCGATCTGCCAGCTCAGTCGCCCCAATAGCGTTCCTCTTTCCATGGGTCACCGTGATTGTTGTAGCCAAGCGACTCCCAGAAGCCCGGTTCATCTTCATCGACCAGGCGCAGGCCTCGAACCCACTTGGCGCTCTTCCAAAAATAGAGGTGAGGCACCAGCAGGCGGGCCGGGCCGCCGTGTTGCGGCTCCAGGGGCTGACCATCATAGGTATCGACTATCCAGGCCTTCCCTCCCGTCACCTCGTCCAGGGGCACATTGGTGGTATAGCCCCCATCGCTGAAGGCGATCACGTAGCTGGCGCTGGTTTCGACCTGTACCAGCAGGGTATCGAGAGAGACCCCTTCCCAGTGCGTGTCCAGCTTCGACCACTTGGTCACGCAGTGGATGTCTTTGGTGATCGTCTCGCGTGGGAGAGCACGAAACTCGTCCCAGCTCCAGCGTTTTGGTTGCTCGACCTCCCCGACAATGGAAAAATCCCAGTTCGCGAGTGGTGTATGCGGTGTTGGCCCTGCCGAAAGCACGGGGAAGCCACGCTCGAGATATTGTCCCGGCGGGATGCGTCCGCTGAGCTCACTCTTCTGGCGACGACCGCGAAACCCACGCGAGAAGAAACCTTCACTCATATCTTCACCTCCTTTTCTTGTGTCGCTTTTCTCCTGCTCTTCACCATTCTATCATATGCAGACATTCAGTCCTCTCAGGCGCAGAGCAACGTGATCTTCACCTTCTTTCCTCATCGCGCAGCCTCAGGCCTTGTTTTTCTATTTTCTCGCGCAGTTTAAGGATGTCTTCAATCAGGGCCTCCGGGCGGGGAGGGCAGCCCGGGACATAGACATCGACCGGCACAATCGTATCGACGCCCTGCACGGTATAATAACTATCGTAGAATTCCCCACCTGAGTTAGCGCACTGGCCCATGCTCAGGACCCACTTCGGCTCAGGCATCTGCTCCCACAACAGGCGCAGGCGCGGTCCCATTTTGACCGAGACCGTCCCGGCAACCACCATCAGATCGGCCTGGCGCGGACTTGAGCGGAACACCTCGGAGCCGAACCTCGACAGGTCATACTGTGGGGCAGAGGCGGCCGCGATCAATTCGATGGCGCAGCAGGCCAGACCATAGCCAAGGGGCCAGATGGAGCGGGAGCGAGACCAGTTCTGTGCCCACTGCACCATCTCTGCCAGGCTCGTCAGTCTCACCGGCAGCTCTTGTTGCCCGGCGGTTTACTCGGCAGGTCCCGTCGCCATGGCAATGGGGACTGCCTTGCGGCGCGTGCCAGGAACCGGGCCATTCCCGCTGCGCTGTTGATCGTCGCTCATGGGATCACACCTGCCTTTCCTCACATTCCCTCCGCTGTCAAGGATCAGCCGAAGGTGAACGCAAAAGCCTCCACGCCTGCATCGAGAAACTCGATCTCGAACTGGCGATCAGCAATGTGCCCCGGCTGTCGGATCAGCTGATACAGCCGCTGGTCGGTCACCGTGCCGTTGCCCTGCTCGTCAACGTCACTTCCGTGAGCCTCACCGGGCGGCTGTCCATCGATGCGCACGCGAAATCGTACAGAAGTTCCTCGCGCTGCCGGTCCCATGACCAGATGCAGATCGCGGGCGTGAAAGCGGTACGCGATGCGCCCGTTGGCCGTGTTCAGTAAAGTGGCCTGTTCCCCCATCGTCCAATCACCCGCAAGG
>Ga0137372_10006420_pt1 | contig 11402 bp, 10 predicted proteins | sample SagtaG_6_FD_104911 | JGI IMG/M metagenome (GOLD analysis project Ga0137372, IMG submission 104911) | Vadose zone soil microbial communities from Sagehorn Ranch, Mendocino, California, USA - Sage1_R_60_16 metaG | ecosystem: Environmental > Terrestrial > Soil > Vadose zone | place: USA...
AGCCGCACCACCACCTCACGCTCGCGACGCGTCAGTGGATGAACGCTGCCCAGGGCTGCCGCCGCCGGCGCACGGGCAGGTACCAGTGATGCTGGCAGTCGTGGAAGGCGCCCGACGCGAAAAACACGCCATGGTCCCGGTGCGGCATCGACGAGATGAGGATCTCGCTCCTCGAATTCGATACTCGAGCCGCCGACAAGGTCCCGCACCGTGCGCGAGGCGAGGATCTCACCTGGCGCCGCTTGGCCCATCACCCAGGCGGCGGCGCCGATCGGGAGGCCGGTAAGTTCCCCATCCACCACATTGCATTCGCCGGTGTGCAGCCCTGCCCGTAACTCGATCCCGAGCAGCCGCGCTCCGTCCACTATGGCCGACGCGCAGCGGATCGCGCGGGCCGGTCCGTCAAAGGTGGCCAGGAAGGTGCCGCCCACCGTTCCGGCCGCCCGGCCGGGATAGCGCTCAATCTCGCTCTGCACCACCACCGCGCGGGCGGCCTCGACCTCGCGCCAGCGGCGCTCGCCGACGGCGGCCACCCCAGGGATAATCGGCGGCCCAGACGCGCCTCGGGAAGCCGCCGATCATGACCAGCGCTCGGGTCCGCTTGGGGTACGTCGATGCGACGAATGGAATGTCGTAGTGCGTCAATGTGTAGTGCAAGCCGGTCGGCGTGCGCTCGTAGCGCAGCGCCTCGAGGGGTAGCGCCCGGTTGCGCAGGGCAAGCTGCAGCTCCTTTGGGTACAGAAATGGTCCGGGCTCCAGTCCAGACGAGTCGTTCACGGTAGTGTGCAAACTCGGGCCAGACCCCGGCGTTGAAAGCAGCGTCATCGCCGCACCTCGTCCTGCGGCCGGTTCGGCTGTACCCTGGCTCTCGCCATAGCCGCAGTATCAGCCGCGCAACTTGACCGCACCATGACGCGAACACCGAACGAGTTGACCGATCTTCCAGACCGTGCGCCAGGTAGCGCGCCCGTCGATCTGCTGACTGACGTGCTGGCCGCGGTGCGCCTGGCCGGGGCGGTCTTCCTGCGCGCCGAGTACACCTCGCCCTGGGCCTATGAGTCGCCGCCGTCCGCCGCGCTCACCAGCATCCTCAGGCCCGGTGCCAAGCGGCTGATTCTGTTCCACATCATCGCTGAAGGCAGTTGCTGGATCAGCGTGAACTCTGGCGACCGGCTCGAGGTGAGTGAGGGTGACGTCGTTGTCCTCCCGTACGGCGAGCAGCACCTCATGGGCAGCGCTGAACTGGTGCCGCCCGTGCCAATCGCATCGCTCTTGCCTGTCCCGCCGTGGCAACAGTTTCCAGTCATCCGCTACGGCGGTGGCGGAGGCCGCACCAGCGTTATCTGCGGCTACCTGCACTGTGACGATCCGATCTTCGACCCGGTCGTAGGCGCGCTGCCGCCGCTCTTCAGCGTCAGACCGCCGGCGGGGCCGAAAGCCGCCTGGGTCGCGGCCAGCATCCAGTATGCGCTCGACGCATCGGACGGCCACGACGCACGCGCAGGAGGACTGCCGGTCAGGCTTGCTGAGCTTGTTTTCGTCGAAATACTGAAGCTCTACATCGACAGCGCGTCGCCCCAGCTGAGTGGTTGGCTGGCGGCTGTTCATGATCCAATTGCCGGCCTGGCCGTGGCAGCGCTGCATGCCGACCCGGCTCGTAAGTGGACGCTGGACGAATTGGCCGCGCACGCAGCCTGCTCACGATCAACACTGAACGACCGGTTCGGCCGGCTGCTGGGGCGCCCTCCGATGCAGTACCTCAATGACTGGCGCCTCCAGGTCGCCGCGGGGCTTTTGCGCGACACGACGCTGGGCGTGGCTGGTGTCGCATATCGCATTGGTTATGAATCGGAAGAAGCATTCAACCGCGCATTCAAGCGAGCAATGGGTAGCCCGCCAGCCCAGTGGAGGCAGAGCGCCGCGGCTAAAGGGCTCAGTCAGCCGGCCTGATGTTGTGGTTTAGGCGGAACAGGTTTGTCGGGTCGTAGGCCGCCTTGACCTGTGCCAGACGCGCATAGTTCGGTCCGTACGCCGCTTTGACGCGGTCCTCGCCTTCATCGCCGACTCCCAGGAAATTGACGTAGACGCTGCCTGGCGAAAACGGCCGCATCGCCTCCCACAACCCGCGCGACCAGCGGATGTTGGCGTCGTCCTGCGCGGGGTCCGTCCACGCTGAGATGGCATTGAGCGCATACGTGGCGTCGCGCAGCGGATACGCGGTGTCCTGGACTCCGACGCGATTGATCGCGCCACCGTAGAACTCGATGAGGGCTGCCGACAGCGGCGACGGGCACGGATCAACCTTTTCGATGATCGTCTCCAGGACGTCGTCGTCGATGTGCCGCAGGATGGCCGATTTCCAATACACGCGGTTGCCCGGTGGGTTCAATGCGTCGAGCATCTGCTGCGCGGCTGTGTACGGCATCGGCTGGATCATGTCGGCAACAGGTGGCCCGAAGGTCCGCAGCGGCTGGAACAGCGCTTCGCCCTCCTCAGTCGGGCCGTGATGGAAAGCGATGACCACCACGATGGGTGCTCCATCTGGCGCGGTTCCCAGCCCGGCATAGGCGCTTGCATTCTCAGGCGCTTGCTGCGTGAACTCGCGGAACGCTCGGAGAACGTCGCGGGCCATCGGCCGCGGCCACACCAGCAGACCCGCCAGGACTGTGGGTCCCACATCGTGAAGGCGGTATTCAAACGATGTGACAACACCGAAGTTGCCGCCGCCGCCGCGTAGCGCCCAGAAGAGGTCGGCATTCTCGTCGGCGCTGGCCGTGCGCAATTGACCGTCGGCGGTAACGATGTCAACTGAAAGCAAGTTGTCGCAGCTCAAGCCGTGCGTGCGCCCAAGCCAGCCAATACCGCCGCCAAGCGTCAGACCCGCGATGCCCGTCGTTGACACGACGCCGCCGGTTGTGGCCAGGCCAAACGCTTGCGTCTCGCGATCGAATTCGCCCTGGGTCACACCAGGCTCGGCACGCGCGATCCGACGTGCGGGGTCCACGCGGATGCCCTTCAAGAGTGAGAGATCAATCATCAGTCCGCGATCGCACACGCTACTGCCTGCGGCGCTATGGCCGCCGCCGCGCACGGCCAGCATGAGCTTGTGGTCGCGGGCGAAGTTGACAGCGGAAATGACGTCGGCCGCACCCGCGCACCGAACGATTGCGGCCGGACTGCGGTCGATCATCCCGTTCCAGATGTGTCGCACCGAATCGAAGCCATCCTCGCCTGGACGGAGCACGCTGCCCCGTACGCTTTGCCTCAAGGCTTGCAGTGCGTGTTCGTCTACCGTTAGCCCGCCCGCCGCGATGCCCGGGTGACTGTGCTCGATTGCCATCGTTGGTCTCCTTGTCGTTCTTTAGCCCGCCGGATCCAGGCCGAGGGCGGCGCGGCCGGTGAAGCGGTGCTGCCGCTTGGGTTGCATGGGATGGAATTGTGCGGCGTGCATGTCGCGCACCAGTCGCTCCAGACCCATGCTGCGGAAGATACCGCCCCCGCCAACCGTCTCCAGCGCCTTCTCGACGGCGAACAGCAGCGACTCTGACGCGATCGTCTTTCGAATAAAGAGCGCGTTCGCCGTGGCGATATCCGGCACGAACTCATAGTCGGCGCAGAGATCGATCATCCCTTCCACGGCCATCTGCCCCGTCACGAGCGCGTTCTCCATCTCGCCCACCAGATACCAGACGTCCGCGTCGTCGCGCTTCTTCGCGATCTTATGGAGCGCCAGGTCGCGCGCCGCCTCCGCGACGCCGAGATAGACCGAGGTGAGGACCGGAGCGGCAATAGCCGCGATAACGTTGAAGATCGGCGCCCAAACGCCCTTCGGCCGGCGTGACGATACCGCGCTGTCGGGCACGAACAAGCCGTCCAGCATGATGTCGTTCGAACCCGAGGCACGCATGGCCATTGTCCGCCAGGTGTCCAGGACCTTGACGCCCGGAGCCTTCAGCGGCACGGCGAAGTACAGCACGGTTGGGCGGTCTTTCGGGTCGTCGTACAGAGCGCTGGTCAACAGAAGGTCACCCATCGGTGAACCGCTGCTGAAGGTCTTGCGAGCAGTGACTCGATAGCCGCCGTCGACGCGTTCGGCCGCGCCGCTTGAGTCCAGCCAGTCGGAGGCACCATTTGTGACCAGCACCAGTTGTTCCGCGGCGATGCGTTGGAGCAACGGAGCCACTGGTGCGCCCTGGCGCCACAACCACACCGTTGTCCCGACCAGGTGGGTGTGCATTGAGAACGCGAGCGCGGTTGCACCGCAGTGGCGGCCGAGCTCGCGCAGCATAGCGCACAGCTCGCGGTGCGACGCTCCCCCGCCGCCCAGTTCGATGGGTACGCCAGCCGAGAAGAACCGGTGCTCCTTCAGTTCGCGATAGTTTTCCTCGGGGAAAGAGTCGTTGGCGTCGTACGCCGCGGCACGGGCGGCGAAGCCTGGCCCGAGCTCGCGGGCGAGGGCGAGCCAGTCGACGCGGGACGGCGACGCGGTAATGGGACCATTGACGGCGATGGCGCTTGTCACGTCCGCCAGCTTACGTACGCTGATTGGCAGTGCAATCCGAGAAAGCTGGCATCTTGTGCCCGAGTCTCTGAGGGTCACGGAGAGGGATATCCCTCAGCCGATGCCGGGCCATCGCCGAAATCCACTTGGTGCGAGGCGCGAAAAAAGCGCCTGTGGCCAATCGACCACAGGCGCATCACGACGAGTTATCGCGAAGCTGACCTACTCGGTGACAGTTCGCTGTAACACCGCGCTCCGATCGCTGCCCCTGGCGACGAGTCCAGTCCGCCCTAACGCAAGAAGCCCGGTCAGGATGACCACGGTGTGGATAACAATCCAGATTATGAACACCGTCACGTCGTACCCGCGCGCGATCATGTAGACGTCATTCGCGATCCCGCGGGCCAATTCGATGGCAATGATTGTCCAAACCAGGACTTTCGCTTGCTCTGGTATGCGCGACGCAACGACCAACGCCACGCCGATAGCTCCGATTTCCAGCCCGAACGTGATCCAGGTATCTACAAGGAATTTGGCTAACGGATCTCCGGCTGACGCCAGAGCCAACGCCCCTTTCGGCCCAACGGTACTGATCGGAGCATGGACGATTGCATTCATCACGAATTGCAATGAGTAGAACACTCCAACAATCCGCAACCACCACCGAAGTGTTTGCATGTGCTCGTCCTTTCGCTGGATACGCTACGCCCGGGCCGCCTTTGCGCCATCCGAGAAAGCTGGGTTCGTGTCTACGTCCGGGAACGAGAAAGGTGAGGGTATTCCCTCAGGTAACGCCGTACTTCAGGGCCAGCACCACCGCTTCCGCGCGGTTGCGTACGCCGAGCTTGTCATAGATGTGGGTGATGTGGCGATCCGCGGTCGAAGTCGCGATGACGAGCTCGGCGGCGATCTCCTTCGTGGTTCGACCTCTGGCCAGTAGTCGCAGCACCTGGACTTCAGTAGCGCTGAGACCTCCTGGGTTGGCCGGCTCTGTCGGCGCGACCTTCAACGCCAGGGCTGCCGCGAGGCTCTGCTCCAGGGACATGGCCTGTCCGTCTGCCCAGGCGGCGGCGTAGGTCGCAGGATCCAGCACCTGCCTCGCCCGTGTCAGGCCTTCGTCGATGACGCTCTCGATCAAGGGAATCAGCGGCGTTTGCCACGCTTCGCGCAGCGCGGCCGAGGCGCCAGCGAGCCGCACCGCTTCAATCAGACGTCCTTGCGCGCCGGCGAGTCCCGCAAAGGTTGCCACATTCACGCTCGTGCCCCATTCGCTCATCAGTCCGCGCATCGTGCTCGCTGCCTCAGTGAAGAGCGCGTGCGCTCTGGCGAACTCCTTCTCACGCACCGCGACAATACCGAGGAGGCTGAGCAGAACGCTGATGCCCTCCTGATACCCGAGCTTACGCCGCATCGCGAGGCTTCGCTCATAGTAGTCGCGGCTCGTTGCATAATCGCCCTCGATGTACGCGGCTATGCCCAGCAGGTGCAAGGCATACGCGATCAGCCATGCGTCACCAAGTTCTTCGGCGATAGACAGACTCTCTCGAGCCAGTGAGCGAGTGCTGGTCGGGTCGTTTTCGAAATAGGCAACCCGACCAAGGCCATGGAGTGCCCAGGCAACTGTCCAGTGATCCTCTAGCTCGCGAGCGATCGCCAGGCTCTCGTCGAACAGGATGCGTGCTTCGCGCAAATCACGCTGATGGTGGGCAAGCCAGCCTGCGCCGTGCAGCGCCTTTGCCCGCGCCCGCGTTCGATCAGACGTGGCAGTGAGCGCCTGTGCCAACCAGCGCCTGCCCTCGGTGTGATTGCTGCGGCTCCACCAAAACCAGCCGAGCGCGCCGCTCAGTCGGAGCGCGGCATCGCCGTCCTGCTCGAGACTCCATGCCAGTGCGGCGCGCAAATTGTCGTGCTCAGCATCCAGGCGATCCACCCACTCGAGTGCATCCGGACCGCGCATCATCGGCTCCGCAAGCTCCGCAAGTTCGAGGAAATACGCCACGTGACGTTCCCGTGCACCTGTCGCTTCGGCTGCTTCTTCCAACCGTCCAAACGCGAATTGGCGAATGGTCTCCAGCAGCCGGTAGCGAATGGCCCCGTGCTGCTCCTCGGCAAGGACCAGCGATTTGTCGACCAGCTGCGCCAGGAGCTCGAGCACCGCGTACGAATGGACGCCATCGCCGGCGACAACTGCTTCGGCGGCTTCGAAGGTCCACCCGCCGGCGAACACCGACAGACGGCGCAGAACCGCTCGTTCGGGCTCAGAAAGCAGGGTATAGCTCCAATCGACCGCCGCCTGCAGAGTCTGCTGGCGGGGCATGGCCGTCCGTGGACCGCCGCTGAGGAGGCGAAACCTGTCGTCCAGGCGCGCCGCGATCTGGCCGACCGAAAAGACGCGTACCCGCGCAGCGGCAAGCTCTAGTGCGAGTGGGATGCCGTCTAGCCGTCGGCAGATCTCAGCCAGCGCGGGCGACTGAGCGTCTCCCAGGTTGAGCTTGGGCCGTGCGGCACGGGCACGTTCAGTGAACAGGCGGACTGATTCGGCCTGATTCAGCGATGGCACGCGCCAGGTTGTCTCACCAACGCAGCCGAGTGGCTCGCGGCTCGTCGCCAGGATGCACAGTTGGGCCGAGGCTTGCAGCATCACATCAGCCACGTGTGCGGCCGCGTCGACAACGTGCTCGCAATTGTCGAGGACCACGAGAAGGGTTTTGCCGCTCAAGAATTCGATGAGACCCGCGGGCAACGCGTGGCCTGGCACTTCCCGCATCCCGAGCGCGGCGGCTAGGGCGTGAACGACGTGCGTGGGGTCGACCAATGCGGCGAGCTCGACGAACCACGTGCCATCGGGGTACTCGTCCGCGACCTCCCTCGCCACCTGCACAGCCAGCCTCGTCTTGCCGCACCCGCCCGCGCCGGTCAAAGTGAGTAGCTGGGTCGTTCCGAGGAGCCGCTTCACGTCCTCGACCTCTTGCTCGCGTCCGACGAAGCTGGTGCGCTGCAGCGGGAGGTTGTTCCGTGGCTCCAGTGTCATGTGAGTCCGGCGACTCTCAGCGGGCGATGCCAAACGCGATCTGGTCTAACACTGGATCGCTACTTGCCTTGAGACGGTCACGGATACCGCGCAGCAGACTCGCCAGCGCGGTCTCGCTCCAGAACCAGGCGTACAACTCCTGGTAGGAGGCCTGTGGCCGCTGAGCCATGCGCGCTTCGAAGTAAAACGCTTTCAGGTCGTCCACGACCCAGCGCACGAACTGCTCAGGACTCACATCGGCTGAGCGCTCAGGCACATCCACGTGTTCACCGCGCTCGAAAGACTCGAGGAAACGGATGGCGCCACGAAAGCGGCGCTGATCAATGCCCGAGATGCCCACGCCAGTTCGACGCTCGTGCTCGGCGAGCCATTGTTCGTAGTAGGGCCGCAGTGTGGTGACTTCGAACGCCACGTCAGTTCCGGCACTCGCTGACGGTTGTGCATCAGTGGCGTGCGGCAGCGTGAGGTCGCCCAGGCTGCCCTGTTCCGGGAATTCGGCCAGGACCGGCCCGGCGGGCGCCGCGTACAGATCGAGCGCCGCGCGGATGATCTCATGCTGCAACCGCGGGTCGTCAGGTGTGCCGAGCGGGCGACCGTACGGATAGGGCACCCACAGTGCTCGCGGCGGTTTCACTTTTTCTGTGTGCTCACGCACAAGGGTGATGCCCACGGTGATGAGGCCAGCGCGCTCCAGCGCTCGAGAGAGCACACCCACGGCGTGCGAGCACAGCGGTCAGGTGCCTGTCAGAAAGACGAAGTCCACACCTTCCGAGCGCAGGCGGCCGCCAACCTCGGCACCACTCGCTTCGAGCGCTACGTAAGGCGGGCGTTGGGCGCCCATGAAGGCGTAGACGTTCGGGCCAACGCTGCCGATCGCGCCCTGGTCGACCAGCTCGCGCATCCGATCGAGCGGCAGCACGACGTTGAGGTCGCGCTGGATGGAGGTGCGGTCGAACCCAATACTGACGTGCGACTGGACCAGGTCTCCTGGCCGCGAGTCGGTCGGGAAGACACGGTAGGTCGTGTCGGCGTTGACGAAGGTCCGGTCACCACGTAAATGCAGGCCGGCTGTGGTCACCAGCCCGAGCCGAGCCTCCGACAGTGACCTCGTCGGTACGGTCCACGGTGTGTCGTCGTTGATCTGGCAGGGGTGGGTAAGCGCCGACTTGCGACCGATCTCCGAAAGCTGACTCAAGCGCACCATCGGAGCTATTGAATCAGCGCCCGCGACAACACGTCATCGAGCTCGCCGTCGGTACCCGCAGCTCCAGGCCCGAGCCCCAGCATGGTCCGACGCGAGGGCTGCATACGATGGATCAGTCTCATCGAGGGGGTGGCAGCGTTACATGTGTTTTGACCCGGGCTGGCCGGCAGATCGTCGTTGAGAGCCACGAGCAGGTGGTGGCGCCACGGGCTTGAGTTCAACTCGTGGGGCGGGCGCCTGGACAGCCGGCCGGCACGCCGACACCATCACTGCGGATGCTGCCATCGGATACTGCAGACGATGGGCCATGAACACTTCCCGTCCCAGCTTGCTGACTGAGATGCAGCGACCGTCGATTCCTTCCTTCTGCGATAGGCCTCCTTGCCACGCGCGGCAGCTCTTTGACGACGATCAGTGCGGGGGCTACGTAGAGTCGTGGTTGCCGGCGCACATGAGCATTGTGATGCCATTCGGTGTATGGGCTCGGCCAGACGCATGACCACCAGCTCGTTGTTCGTCGGCCGCGAGGCCGTCATGACCCTGCCTGGTGCCGCGCTGAGGCGGGCCGCCGACGGCCAGGGCGCGACGCTGGTCATTCCTGGCGACGCCGGCATCGGAAAGAGCAGGATCACGCGCGAGTTGGAGGCGGTGGCGAACACGGCCGGCATGCGGACGTTGCGCGGCGCATGCTTCCCCGGTGATCGAGCCGTTCCGTCAGCCTGGGTAGCCGACATGCTCCGTCGTCTGGCATCCGATCCAGGTGACGCGCAGGCGTTCCTGGCGGAGGCGGCGCCGGCATTCGCTGACCAGGTGCCCGAACTGAGACGATTGGGCACCACCGTGATTCGCGGACACTTGTTGAGCGAGCTTCCGCCCATTCAGCGGGTGCCTTACGTGCTTCGAAGACTCGCGGCTGTGCGGCCGACGTTGTTGATCGTCGAAGACCTTCACTGGAGCGACGCGTCCGGCATTGAAGCGCTGGTGGCGAGCGCCGCGCGAGCGCCACGGTCCCGCTCGTCGTGGTGGCGACCTACCGTGGCGACGAAGCGCCACTCGAACTTGAAGAAGCGCTGGCTGCCTTCGATCGCGAACATCTGGCCCAGGAGATCTCGCTCCACCCGCTCGAGCTCGCCGATGTGGAGGTGATGACCCGTACCCTGTTGTTGCCGATGGTGGCCGATCCGCTGCTGGTCCACCAGTTGTACGCGCTGACCGAGGGCAATCCGTTTTTCGTCGAGGAGATCGTGAGCCAGCTCGGCAGCTCGGCTGACGGGCGACTCCAGCTTGCTGACCTGGAGCGTGTGCCGGTGCCGCGCGCCATCCGCGTGACGGTGCGACGGGGTATGAATCAGCTCACCGACGACGCGCGGCGCGTGCTCGAAGCGGCCTCCGTCATCGGACAGCGGTTTACGTTGGCGGTTCTGGCCGCGGTCGCCGCTCGTCCACTGGCTGCCGTCGTCGGGGCGTTAGCCGAAGCGCGGAGCGCGGGTCTGGCGCTGGAGGAATCGCCCGACGCATTCACATTCCGCCACGCCCTGACGCGCGAGGCTGTCTACGACATCGTCATGGGCTGGGAACGCCGTCGCCTGCACCGCCTGGCTGCCGAGGAGCTCACGCGGGCAGGCGGAGACGATCCCGCCAGCTGGGCGTCGCGATGCGAGCACTGGTACCGCAGCGAAGTCTGGGACCAGGCCTTCGAAAGCGCACTGAAGGCCGCCGCCTACGCGCTCGACGCCTTCGCACCCGGCGCCGCGGCGGAGCTATTCGATCGCGCCGAAGAGGCGGCCCACCGACTCGGCCTCGAAGTACCAATGGACTTGCTGAGAGGGCGCGGCCGGGCGCTGGAGCGATTGGGGGATTTTGTGCGGAGCCGGCCTGATCTCGAGGCAGCCGCCGCGCTCGCGACAGCTATCGGCGACCCCATCGTTGATCAGCGCTACGGAGCTCGACCTCGGCTGGTTGTGGGGTTCGCGCGACTACGAGCGCGCGGGCGCGTACTTCCATGCGGCACTCGATGCGGCGCGCGCCGCTACGGATCGTGGGCTGGTGGCGCGAACGCTGAACCGGGTCGGTAACTGGCATTTGACCGCCGAACACCCGAAGGAGGCGACCCGCCTTCACATGCACGCGCTTGAACTGTTCCGGGAACTTGGCGACGCACACGGTGTGGCCCAATCGCTGGATCTTCTCGGCACTGTCGAGATGACCCTGGGTGACATGGATCAGGCGACGCGCTGGTACCTGGCGGCGGTCGAGGGTTTTGGCGGTCTCGGTGACCGCGAGGGCATGGCGTCCGCGCTGTCGATGCTGTCCTTTTGTGGGCTGCAATACCTCAAACGCACCGTTCGGCGCGGCTGGACTCGATCTCGCCGACCGCGTGGCTCGAGCGCACCAGGCGCTCGAAATCACTCAAGCGATCAGCTGGCGATCAGGCCAGGCACTGAGCACAATCGCCCTGGCCAAGTTGCTCGGTCACCACGGCAACTATCGCGAGGCCACTGCCTACGTCAAGCGCGGTCTGGGGAACCGATCTTTTGCAGGCCGATCTGAGTAACCGAACAACCGATCAAGCCAGTCGGAACTCTCATCCAACACGTCAGAACGATGCGAGCTCAACGCGCACCCTCAGGTAGTATCTCACTCGGGGATGGGCGTCCCCCCGAGGG
>Ga0137372_10006421_pt1 | contig 11401 bp, 8 predicted proteins | sample SagtaG_6_FD_104911 | JGI IMG/M metagenome (GOLD analysis project Ga0137372, IMG submission 104911) | Vadose zone soil microbial communities from Sagehorn Ranch, Mendocino, California, USA - Sage1_R_60_16 metaG | ecosystem: Environmental > Terrestrial > Soil > Vadose zone | place: USA: California...
ATCCGCTAGCAACAGCAACGCACCGACTACTGCAAGCAATCGCCCTTGCGACCGCGCTGCAGAATAAACGCCGCCGCCGTCAGGAAAATGACGACAGATGACCGCGTAATTGATGCCGACCAAACCCGTAAGTGCGCAAACGGCCAGTATAATTGGGAGCGACGAAAACCCGGCAGCTACAAACGCCAGGCCAATCACGTACGCCTTGCTCGTGCCCCAATCGCCGTAGAGCAATGCTGCGGCGCGCTTCCAGTCCAGGTTGCGCGGCCGATGCACGCCCGCACTCGCGTCGAGAATAGTATCCTCTACAAGCTGCGCCATGGCTTATTGGGTGTGACTCTCCATTGCGCACTTGCTCACTGGCAAGTTGTTTCTGACGCGTTCGTTTCCTTTGGGGGGAGCTTTGGCACTTCGCTTGAAGCATCAACCCGCAAATCGATAACCAATCCCGGGCGCGGTCTTGATTAGCGAAGGCTTTGCTGGATCGCTCTCGATCTTTTGGCGCAGATGCGTGACGTAGACGCGCAGATACTGCCGATGTTCTTCCGATTTCGGACCCCAAATTTCGCGCAGGATATATCGGTGGGTGAGAACGCGTCCAGGATGCCTGACGAACAAGCGGAGCAAAGCGTACTCGGTGGCGGTCAGTTTCACTTCCCGGCTGGCGCGAGTCACATTGTGCGAGGAGAGATCGACAATCAGGTCACCGTGCTTGAATACGGAAATTTCCTCGGCGGGGCGCGTCTTTCGCTGCGCAGCGCGGAGGCGTGCAAGCAATTCAGGTGTACTGAATGGCTTGGTCACGTAGTCATCTGCGCCGGCATCGAGGGCGGCCACTTTTTCCTGCACGTCATCACGCACGGTCAGAACAATCACCGGCGCTTCGCTCCATTCGCGCAATCGTTTGAGCACTTCGAGCCCCTCAAGGTCGGGCAGGCCGAGATCGAGAAGGACTACCGCGGGTTTGTGGTTGGCAATTTCAATCAGACCCTGCTGGCCATTTTCGGCTTCGCGCACCTGATAATTTTCCGCTTCGAGCGCGACTCGGAGCAGACGGCGGATTTGCACTTCATCGTCGATGATGAGCGCGACCGGTTTCATTCACGCGGTCGCTTCGCTTGGCAATCGCATCGCTTCACCAACGGGAAGCCGAATGGAAAAACGAGCGCCGCCGCCTTCGCGATTTTGCGCCAGGAGCTCGCCGCCGTGCGCTTCCACAAGTTGCCGGGCAATCGAAAGACCAAGGCCGAGGCCGCCGGGACGTGTTCTCGGACCGCGATAAAACTTTTCGAAAACCTTGTTCTCTTCACCGGAAGCAAGGCCGGGACCGCGGTCGGCCACGGAAATGATAAGCATGCTACCATCACGCGCAGCGCTCACTTCGATCGGTTTGTCGTTTCCGCCGTGCGCGGCGGCGTTTGATAGCAACGCATTCAACGCTTGTTGAATCAGACGCGCATCCACAGAAATAGCGGGCAAGTCACGGCCGATATTGATCCGAACAGCGGTGTCGTTTAATCCCGATGACGCGACCGCTTCACGAACCAGCTCGGCTGGGTCGCACCATTCGCGCACAGGTTGCAAAAGGCCTGATTCCAAACGAGTCGCATCGAGCAGATGATCTACAGTGCGCGTGAGACGCTGCACAGCCTGCTGTAATTCGGCTCGGTCGGGGTGCGAAGGGTTTCGGGATTGCAGCGCGACGGACATAGCGGCAAGCGGCGTCTTCAATTCGTGCGAAACAGAATCGAACAGCGCTTTCTGCAACTTCTGCGATTGCTTGGAAATCTGGGCAGCGCGGCTTTCTTCCAAAGCCCGCTCCTTGTTTACAAAGAGAGCAAGCTGTGCGGCAAATGCATCCAGCAGCTCGCGTTGCTCGAGCGTGGGCGAAGCATCGAGCCGGACCGTGAGGACGCCCTCGGCGCCGTCGCCGGTGACCAGCGGGACGTGCAACGATTCTGCATCAGGAAGCGTGTCAGTCGATCTCCCGGCGGCTTGCTTTTTTTGGAAAGCCCACACGGCAACGCTCTCGTCCTTGCTCGACGGCACAAATGTGCTGGTGGGATGTTGCGCCAGGCCGTTCTCGTCGCACAACCACACTGCCGCATCGGCTTGAAAGAAATCTTTAAGCAACTGCAAAACTTTGGAGAGGGCTTCATCCAGATCGCGACTAGCCGCCAGTGCGCGCGTCAAACGATACAAAGCCGTGGCGCGTTCTTCCCGGCGTCGCTCGGCTTGCTCGCGCTCGCGCAGTTGCGTGGCCAGATGACCGATTACGAGCGCGACCACAAAATACGCGCCGAACATCATGAAGTCCTGAAATTGCTCGATGTGAAATGTGAAGCGCGGCGGAACATAAAGGAAGTTCCAGAGCATGGCACTGAGCGCGGCAAGAAAAAGCGTTGGCCATCGCCGCAGGCGCATTCCGGCAAGCACGACGGCGAGTAAGTAAAAAAGCGCGACGGCGTAGTACCCCGTGTAACTGAAAATCGAAAGGGAGATCGCAGTGACAATCGCAGCAATAGCGAGGGCGACTCCAAAGTCGGCCCACTGTGCCCGCGCCAACCATTCCTCGATCGTTTCGCGCTTCGGCTGCGCCCCTTCTTCAGCCGGAATCATGTGGATGTCGATTTTGCCGCTGTGTCGCATTAGCCAGCGCAGCGGGTCGTGCTTCCAAAAACTGATCCACCATGTCCCCAGCGGTTTCCCGATAACGATTTGCGTGACGTTGTTTTCGCGCGCGACGCGAAACAACGTTTCCGCAATATCACGCCCCGGGGTCGAAATGACTTCCGCCCCGAGCTGACGCGCGAGCGCGAGATAGCGAGTCAACCGCGACTGTTCGTCCTGTGAGAGTGGCCGAGGACCTTCGATGTTTGCCACAATCCAAGAGGCCTCCATTGATGAGGCCAGACGGCGCGTATAACGAATCAGGCGTTCCGAATATGGACTAGCGCTGACCGCGACCAGCAACCGGTCCGCGCTTTTCCATGGGCCAGGTATTCTTTCTTCTGACATGATGTCGCGTAGGTCGCGATCGACATGTTCCGCGACGAGACGCAGCGCCATTTCGCGCAAAGCCGTCAGATTGCTTTCCCGGAAAAAATTCTTTGCCGCCCATTCTGCGCGTTCGCCGAGATAAACTTTTCCCTCTGCCATGCGCGTGCGCAGTTGCTCCGTTGTGAGATCGACAAGAACAATTTCGTCGGACAGATCGAGAACGGAATCGGGAACGGTTTCACTAACGGGCGCACCTGTGATTTGGCGAACCGTGTCGCTTCGACTGGCGACATGTTGAACATTCAACGTCGTGTAAACATCGATGCCGGCGTCGAGTAACTCGAGCACATCCTGGTAACGCTTTGGATGGCGCGAGCCTGGTGCATTGGTATGCGCAAGCTCATCGACGACAGCGAGTCCAGGATGCCAAGTGAGAATCGCATCTAGGTCCATCTCGGTGAGTGTTGTGCCGCGATACTCGATCTGTGCGCGTGGCATGATCGGCATCCCTTCGAGTAGCGCTTCGGTTTCTTTGCGCCCGTGTGTTTCCACAATGCCAGCCACGACCTCGCATCCCTCCGCTTGTTTCTGCCGCGCTCCTTGCAACATGGCGTAGGTCTTGCCAACGCCGGGCGACATCCCGAAGAAAATCTTGAGTTTGCCGCGGGCGGACTCTGCTTCTTCGCGCTTCATCTTCGCCAGAAGAGCGTCGGGGTCAGGTCGCTCCGTTTCACTCATGTAACGAGTTTACGCCAATCTACGGTTCAAAAAAAGCGAGGGCCTGAACAAACCGCCCATGTTCGGTCGTTGTGTCAGGCGGCTCCTTGGTCTTGGCGTTACCTCGCACGGGGTGTGGCCGCCGGGGCAGTGCTGGACACAGGAAGCTACGTCAATGTGATTTGCTTTTCTTGCCGCTCGCAATCGTGTGCCACGAGACGCGATACAGCAGAGGCACGGAGCCGACAATGGGATGGCTGCAACGTATTTGCACGTTGGCTCCGATCGGCAACGAATCGATTGCAGCGGGCGTACCATTGCGGACGAACTGCGTCTCCTTTGAGTTCCAGACGAACACGGTCGGATTGGATGAACCGGTCGGCAAGATCGTGATGGTTTTGCGATCGACTCGCTGGGCGGTTCCCGACATTTCATGGCTCATCGCAGATGGAACCGCGAGGGCAGGCCACGCGTCGCTGAGAGCGAGTAGGGCAATCGCGAGAGCTAATGTTGATCTAGGTTTCATCGTTCTTAAAAGAGATTGAGCATATTGACTAATGTTCGTCCGAGAAATTAGAAGCGATAACCGAAACCAGTGAACACGTTATAGTCGGGAGCACTTCGAGTCAGACCGAAAAAGGAATTCACATCAACCGAGAAGTTCGGAGTGACTTGATAAATCAAACCAGTATCGAATGTGCCGACCCATGGCTGATGGCGACCGGTGCTCACAGCGTCATAGAATTCAACGTAACCGCTCAGATTCTCAATAATTGTGCGGGAGAGCCCGATGGGGTTTTGCCACTGCACGCGCATGTCGCTGCTGCGAGGTTGATCGAGAATGTCTATCCTCGTTTGCCCGAACAATGTAAAACCCCATGGCAGCGAGTAATTCACCGGCAAACTGACGCCCGGTTCCCAAACATGGTTTCCGGTATGGCCCGTGTTCGTCGGGATTTTTAATGACGAGACGAATCCGATCACCAATTTTCCGCCATCGTTACCGAGGAGATTAATCTTGAGTCGAATAGTGGTATCGCCGAAGCCATCTTGCTCTACGGGCTTCCCGAAGCCGGGGCCACTGGTCCGGGTATTGACGTAAAATTGCGGGAAAACCTGGAGATCCATCCAATTCGTTAGGCCGAGCTTGAAGTTGGTGTTGCCAATAATCCAGGTGCGAGTGCGAACACCTTTCTCGTAATCCAGCGTCCAGTTCGCGACATCGCTCTCAATTTGAAAAACGCCAGCGTCGATAGTGTATGGACTGTCCGTCTTGCTGGGGCGATCGGTGTTGTAGGCGCGACGCAAATCAATCGGCGTCGGATTAAAAAGGGTATACTGCGATTTATCCGGCGCGGGCGCGATTAAAGAGTCTTGCTCGCCGGGAGACACGCCTGCAGAGGCCAGAAGCGCGACAGACCATGCGCAGAACGGGAACACCAAAATCCGCGTTCGCATTCGTTAGGCCAGCGAGTTCAGCGCGGCTGATCGAGCGCGAGGTTGAGCCGCAATACGTTCACGCCAGGTTCGCCAAAAATCTCAAGATCAGGGCCATCAGTGTTTTGCCTGACGAGTTCGCGAATCTTTTCCTCACTTATCCCGCGCGTTCTCGCCACGCGCGGGAGTTGTAAGTCAGCGTTACGCAAACTGATGTGAGGGTCGAGACCGCTGCCCGAGGTCGTCACTGCGTCCGCCGGCACAGACTCCGTTTCGCTCAAGCCGTTTTCTGCGCGATACCCCGCGATGCGTTCTTTGATCGCATCATTCAGTTTTTGGGAAGTCGGTCCCAAATTGCTACCCCCGGAACTCGCCGCGTCATAACCGTTCCCAGCAGCTGATGGTCGCGGATGAAAATATTTCGCGTCGACGAATTCCTGGCCCAACAACTTCGAGCCGTGCACTGTTCCGTCAGGATCGACGATTAAACTGCCGTTGGCCTTGTCGCGAAAGAGCGCCTGCGAAATCCCGAAAACCACGAGCGGGTAGAGGCCGCAGCAGACGACTGCCAATACGAAGGTTGATACGACCGCACCGCGAATATGGGAAAAAAATTCTTTCATTTCGTTAGGCCAAGTGGAGCGCGGTAATGATGAGGTCGATCAGTTTGATGCCGATGAACGGAACGATGAGGCCGCCGAAGCCGTAGATGATGAGATTGCGCTGTAAAATCGCCAGCGCGCCCATCGGCTTGTAAGCTACGCCGCGCAGGGCCAGCGGGATGAGCGCGATAATGATCAGCGCGTTAAAAATCACGGCGCTCAGAATGGCGCTCGTGGGGCTGTGCAGATGCATGATGTTCAGCGGCGCAATCTCGGGAAACGTGGCCATCAACATGGCCGGAATAATCGCGAAATACTTCGCCACGTCGTTTGCGATGCTGAAGGTCGTAAGCGAACCGCGAGTGATCAGCATCTGTTTCCCAATCTCAACGATGTCGAGCAGCTTTGTCGGATTGCTATCGAGATCGACCATGTTCCCGGCTTCGCGCGCGGCTTGCGTGCCAGTGTTCATCGCAACGCCCACATCGGCTTGCGCGAGGGCAGGCGCGTCGTTCGTCCCGTCGCCGGTCATCGCGACCAAATGACCTTCGGCTTGCTCGTGCCGGATGCGTTTCAGTTTTTGTTCCGGTGTCGCCTCCGCCATGAAATCGTCCACGCCCGCTTCGGCCGCGATCGCAGCGGCAGTAAGCGGATTGTCGCCCGTGATCATCACCGTCTTGATCCCCATTCTGCGCAACTGCGCGAAGCGGTCCTTGATTCCGCCTTTCACGACATCTTTCAGCTCGATCGTGCCCAGCGTCATCATGTCCGAGGCGACAACCAGGGGAGTGCCGCCGCGATGAGAAATTTCATCGACCATTTTCGCGACCGGCTGCGGAAAAATTCCGCCCGCCGATTCGACAAATCCGCGCACCGCTTCTGCTGCGCCTTTTCGCACACGCATGGTCGGTTGCGCGCCATTTGCGTGAAGATCGACGCCGCTCATGCGCGTCTGCGCGGTGAACGGCACGAATGTCGCTTCCAGTTCGTGCATTTCCCGTGCGCGCAATCCGAATTTCTCTTTCACAAGCACGACAATGCTGCGTCCTTCTGGAGTTTCGTCGGCTAGCGAGCTCAGTTGCGCGGATGCTGCGAGATCGTCAGGTAAAACGCCAGGAGCGGGATGAAACGCGACCGCCATGCGATTTCCGAGTGTGATCGTCCCGGTTTTATCGAGGAGCAGAACATCGACATCTCCTGCCGCTTCGACCGCGCGTCCGCTCATTGCGAGCACATTGCGCTGAAGAACTCGATCCATTCCGGCAATGCCAATGGCGCTGAGCAATCCGCCAATCGTTGTCGGAATTAAACAAACCAGCAGCGCCACAACGACTGGAATCGAAAACGCCGCCCCCGAATAAATGCCGAACGGTTTCAGCGTCACGGATACGAGGAGAAAAATGAACGTCAACGCTGCGAGAAGGATTGTGAGCGCGATTTCGTTAGGCGTTTTCTGTCGACGGGCACCCTCGACTAACGCAATCATCTTATCCAGAAAACCGGCGCCTTTATCCGCCGTGATACGGATCACGATCCGATCGCTGAGCACACGCGTGCCGCCGGTGACGGCGCTGCGGTCGCCCCCACTCTCGCGAATCACTGGCGCTGATTCGCCTGTGATCGCTGCCTCATCGACGCTGGCGATTCCCTCGACGACATCGCCGTCCGCGGGAATGGTGTCGCCGGCTTCGCAAACGACAAGGTCGTCTTTTTGCAATATCGGGGCAGGAACTTTCTCTTCGCGACCGTTCTTTAAGCGGCGTGCCATCGTATCCTTTCGCGCCCGACGCAGACTGGCTGCTTGCGCTTTACCCCGACCTTCAGCGACGGCTTCAGCAAAATTGGCGAAAAGCACCGTGAACCAGAGCCAGAGCGCCAGTTGCGCCACGAAAGCGCGTAGTGCCGATCCAGCGGTAAAGATTCCGACAGTCGTTAGGGCAGCACCCACCATCGTCACGAACATGACTGGGTTCTTCACCATCAAACGGGGGTTCAATTTTTTGAACGCGTCGGCGATGGCCGGCCCAACAATGGTCCAGTCGAAAAGCGATGCAGATTTTTGTGTCATGAATCTTGGATGTGGATCTTAAAAAAGTTTTCCACCTTGCATGAGGAAGTGCTCGACGATTGGCCCGAGGGTCAGCGCGGGGAGAAAGTTGAGTGCGCCAACCAGGATAACGGTGCCGAGCAGCAGAATGAGAAACGTTCCGCCATGCACTGGAAATGTGCCCGCGCTGGGCGGCGCTACTTTCTTTTGCACTAGCGAACCGGCCAACGCCATGATCGGCACGATCATGAGGAAACGGCCGAACAACATATCGAGCCCGAGGGTCGTGTTGTACCAAGGCGTATTTCCAGAGAGACCAGCAAATGCGCTGCCATTATTGCCAGCGCCAGAGCTGAACGCGTACAGAATTTCGCTCAGTCCGTGCGGGCCGCTGTTGTTCAATCCGGTCAGGCCCCATTTGCTCGCTACCGCCCAGGCAGCGAAACCGAGAATCGAAATGGCGAGGATGAGTAACGAGAGCATCGCCATCTTGACGTCGTACGCTTCAATTTTTTTTCCGAGATATTCCGGTGTGCGACCGACCATCAGGCCAGCGATGAAAACCGCGAGCACGACGAACACCAGCATCCCGTAAAGCCCGGCGCCGACCCCGCCAATAATGATTTCGCCTAACTGGATGTTGAACAACGGGACGAGGCCGCCAAGCGCGGTAAACGAATCATGCATCGAATTGACCGCGCCGCAGGATGCGTCGGTTGTAACCGTGGCGAAGAGGGCGGAATTGAAAATTCCGAACCGAACCTCCTTGCCCTCCATATTTCCATCCGCTGTGGCAACGCCGAGGTGCTGGTGGATCGGATTGCCGGAGGATTCTGCCCACCAACACAAGAGCACACCGCCGAGAAACAGAATCACCATCGCCGCCCACACGGTCCAACCGTGTTTTTGATTTTTCACCATGCGGCCGAGGTAGTAAGTGAGTCCGCTGCCGATCGCAAAGATCGACAACATCTGAAAAAAATTCGAAAGCGGCGTCGGATTCTCGAATGGATGTGAGGCATTCGCATTAACGTATCCGCCTCCGTTCGTGCCGAGCATTTTGATCGCGACCTGCGACGCCATTGGGCCCTGAACGATTTTCTGCTCCGTCACGGTCTGCTCTTCTGTGACCGGCTTGCCCTGTGGCCCTTTGATCGTCTCGCCCTTATCATTTTTCTTTTCGACCTGGACCTTCATGGGCTCGACCAGATTCGCTTTGGTGTAAGGCTTGAAATTTTGAATCATGCCTTGCGACACAAGGAACACTGCGAAGACCACGCAAATCGGCAGGAGCAGGTAGTAAGTCACGCGAACCAGATCAACCCAGAAGTTGCCGATCGTTTTCACGGAATGCCGCGCAATGGCCCTAACAAGCGCGGCGGCAATGGCGATACCCGTGGCGGCGGAGACGAAATTGTGAAACGTCAACCCGACCATCTGCGAGAAGTACGAGAGCGTCGATTCGCCTCCGTAGTTCTGCCAGTTGGTGTTGGTCGTGAAACTGACCGCGGTGTTGAACGCGAGATCAGAGTTCACCGCCGCGAATGCTTGTGGATTGAGCGGCAGAAGATTTTGCAGTCTAAGGATCGCGTACGTGAAAACACAGCCGATCAAACTGAAGAACAGCATCGCGAAGGTGTACTGTTTCCAATTATGCTCCTCGTTAGGTGTAGTCCCCATGAAGCGATAGGTTCCGCGTTCGAGGGGACGCAGCACTGGATCGAGCCACGTCCTGCCGTTCGGGTCGAGCACTTGCACCAGATAAAGCCCCATCGGCTTCGTAATTAGCGCCAGCGTAATCAGAAAGAGTGCAAGCTGAATCCAACCGGTTGTTTCCATGTCGATCTTAGAATTTTTCGGGACGAATCATTGCCACGAGCAGATAAACGAAGAGCAGCAACGCGATAATTCCGACGATCGCCGTTTCCATTTTGCGCCCCTATAGCTTCTCGCAAAAACGCGCATAGAGCGCGGTCGCGACGAAAAACGCAACGATGATCCCAACAAAGATGAGGTCGCTCATAAAATCAGCCTAACGATGAGCGAGATTCGAGCGGCAGCGTTAATTAAACTGCACGCCAAATGCGTTAAAAAATTATTAACGCCCTGCGACTGATGCCCTCGCCTTCGGCTGGAGATGCGCCACGGCCTCGATCTCAGCAGTCTGCGGAAACATGTCTAGGGGGGTAACCGAATCGATCGTGAACTTTTCCTGCAGGTCTTTTAAGTCGCGAGCCAGCGTGGCCGGATTGCAGGAAACATAAATCAGTGTTGTCGGCGCAAGATTAACAATCGCTTTACGGGCCTTTGTGCTGAGGCCGGTCGCCGGAGGATCGACAATAATGGTGGTAAGGGCGATTGACCCCAAAGATCCGCTATCGGGGTGGTCCGCGCGAGGCGGGAGGTTCAGGTGAACCGCCCCTACCTGTTGCAATTCCTCTTCCACATCGCCGGCGATGTAGGTTTCCTTATCAGTCGCGTTTTCTTTTGCGGCCGCGATTGCGAACTTGTCCCAATCGATTCCGACAACACGCTTAAACTTGTTGAGCAATGCTTTGGCGAAAAATCCTGCACCGCAGTAAGCATCGATAAGGAGATCCTGATTCGCCGGAACAAGATCGACAATCAAATCGCGCAATGCAGTTGCAACCTGATCATTGGTTTGAGAGAAAACACGCCGGCTCGAGACAGTGCGCAAGGTGTAATGCCCATCGGGCGGATTTCGCTCCCGAAGTTCCGTCAGCGCTCGATTCACTTCGTCGCAGGAGATGGGGCACCGCTCGATGTCGATCAAGCGATGTGAATCGCGCCGGAAAAATCCGATCACCCCATTCTGTGCATGAACCGTGATGCGATTGCGATATTCGTACTGCTTTGGCGACGGGATGATGGGGCGCAGAGGAATATCTCTTAGCTTGCCGATTCGCTGGAGAACGTTGCTCACCTGGTGCCATTTAATCGCGAGCTGACGTTCGTAGTCGACGTGCTGGTACGCGCATCCGCCGCAGCGGCCAAAATAGGGGCACTCCGGTGTGACGCGATGCGGGGAGCTTTCCTTAACTTCCACCAACTCCGCCTCGGCAAATTGTTTTTTCTCGCGCACGATCTCCACAGAAACGAGTTCGGCCTCAATGGTGTACGGAACGAAGATAGCCTTCCCTTGCTCGCGTCCGACCCCTTTCCCGCCGAAGGCGATGTCTTCGATTTTCAGATCAACAATGCGCACACAAACACTTCGACCGAGCGAATCGCAAACGCCAATTCAATTCTGGTTTTGACATTCTTTCGTCATTCGTCATTCGTGCTTCGTCCTTTCATTATGGCCTGGCGACTTCACGAACACGTCTTGCGCGGCAAAATCGATAACCGTACGCGCGGGCGGGTGACCGGTGAGATTTGGCTGGCCGGCATTGACGAGCCGCTTGTGTTGGAATTAGCAGGCGATTGCGCGCCCGACCTTGCCGGCTGCGAGTAGAGCTTTGAAAATCCGGACCCAGTTCCAATGACGACGAAACCGCCCGCCCCTCAGCAGCGTGGTCCCGCTGGCGATATCACGGCTGCCCGCAAAGTGCGCGTGTTCGACGTTTCCATTGAAGAA
>Ga0137372_10006424_pt1 | contig 11396 bp, 8 predicted proteins | sample SagtaG_6_FD_104911 | JGI IMG/M metagenome (GOLD analysis project Ga0137372, IMG submission 104911) | Vadose zone soil microbial communities from Sagehorn Ranch, Mendocino, California, USA - Sage1_R_60_16 metaG | ecosystem: Environmental > Terrestrial > Soil > Vadose zone | place: USA: California...
AAGTGCATCGGCTGCGAGCTGTGCGCGTGGGCCTGCCCGGCGGACGCCATCTACGTCGAGGGCCGGGACAACACGGCGGACGAGCGGTACTCGCCCGGTGAGCGGTACGGGGCGGTGTACCAGATCAACTACCTGCGCTGCATCCTGTGCGGCCTGTGCATCGAGGCCTGCCCGACCCGCGCGCTGACCATGACCAACGAGTACGAGATCGCCGACGATAACAGGGAACACCTGATCTGGACCAAGGAGCAGCTGCTCGTGCCGCTGCAGCCGGACATGGAGGCGCCGCCGCATCCGATGCGGCTCGGCGAGGACGAGAAGGACTACTACCGGCTCGGCGCGGCGGGGCTGACCACCGGTCCCCGCGCGCCCGGCATGTCCGGTCCTGGCGGCCCGTCAGGCCCGCCGGTGCCCGCCCAGTCCCCGGACGCCTCGCTGGCCTGGGCGCCGCCGGAAGTGCGCGAAGCGGGCGGGGGCGAGGAGCAGTGAGCCACATCCTCGCGGCCGCACCGTCCGGTACCAACACCGACTCGATCGCGGTCGCGACCATCTTCTGGATCCTCGCCTTCATCTCGGTCGGCGCCGCGCTGGCCATGATCCTGGTCCGGCGCGCGGTGCACTGCGCGATCATGCTCGCCGTGGTGATGCTCTGCCTGGCCACCATGTACGCCATGCAGGGCGCGCCCTTCCTCGCCTTCGTGCAGATCATCGTGTACACCGGCGCGGTGCTGATGCTGTTCCTGTTCGTCATCATGCTGATCGGCATCAGCTCGTCGGACTCGGTCGTGGAGACGATCAAGGGCCAGCGGGCGGCCGCCGGGCTCGCCGCGATCGGCCTGTTCGTGATCCTGATCCTCGCCATCGGGCACGCGGCCATCGGCCCGGCCGCGAGGACCACCGCGGCGAACAACGTGGACAACCTGACCGGGCTGGCCAGGCTGATCTTCACCACGTACGTGTTCCCGTTCGAGGTCACCGGCGCGCTGCTGATCACCGCGGCGGTCGGCGGGATGGTGCTGGCGCACCGCGAGCGCACCACGCCGAAGCCCACCCAGCGTGACCTGGCCGCCCGGCGGCTGGCCAGCGGCCAGCTGGCGCCCGACCCGTCGCCCGGCGTCTACGCACTGCACGACGCCGCGGACCGGCCCGCGCTGCTGCCGGACGGCAGTACATCGGAGCTTTCGGTCAGCCAGACGCTCGCGCCGCGTGACCCGAACGAGGAAACCCCGCCCGTTCGGCCCGAACTGCCGGCACCGGCCGCTACGGAGGCTGAGTCGTGAGCCCCATTCACTACGTGGCCCTGTCCGTGATCCTGTTCGTGATCGGCGGTGTCGGCGTGCTGGTGCGGCGCAACGCCATCGTCGTGTTCATGTGCATCGAGCTGATGCTGAACGCGTGCAACCTCGCGTTCGTCGCGTTCGCCCGGATGCACGGGAACCTGGACGGGCAGGTCATCGCGTTCTTCGTGATGGTGGTGGCGGCCGCGGAGGTCGTCGTCGGCCTCGCGATCCTGATGGCGATCTTCCGGGCCCGCCGATCCGCGTCGGTGGACGACGCCAACCTGCTGAAGTACTGAGGGGATGACGACGTTGCACACCGTCGCGGCTACCGGCGCGCTGAAGCTGTCGTGGCTGCTGCTCGCCTTCCCGCTGTTCGGCGCCGTGGTGCTGCTGGTGGGCGGCCGCCGCACCAACCGCTGGGGCCACCTGCTCGGCGTGGCCATGCCGGTGGCGGCGTTCGGCTACGGCCTGATCGCGTTCTTTGCCCTGCTCGGCGACGCCAACCGCAGCCAGGACCAGCACCTGTACTCCTGGATCCCGGTGGCGGGTTTCCAGGTGAACATGAACCTGCTCGTCGACCAGTTGTCGATCTGTTTCGTGCTGCTCATCACCGGGGTCGGCTCGCTGATCATCATCTACTCGGCCGGCTACATGAGCCACGACCGCGACCGGCGCCGCTTCTTCGGCTACATGAACCTGTTCCTCGCGGCCATGCTGCTGCTAGTGCTCGGTGACAACTACCTGGTGCTCTACGTCGGGTGGGAGGGCGTCGGCCTGGCGTCCTACCTGCTGATCGGGTTCTGGCAGTACAAGAACTCGGCGGCGGTGGCGGCCAAGAAGGCGTTCATCGTCAACCGGGTCGGTGACGCTGGGCTCACCTTGGCTATCTTCTTGATGTTCACCGAGTTCGGCACGGTGTCGTTCACCGGAGTGTTCGGTACGGTCGGTTCCGCCGGGAGCGGCGTGGCCACGGCGCTGGGGCTGCTGCTCCTGCTCGGCGCGTGCGGGAAGTCCGCGCAGGTGCCGCTGCAGTCCTGGCTGCTGGACGCGATGGAGGGCCCCACCCCCGTGTCGGCGCTGATCCACGCGGCCACCATGGTCACCGCGGGGGTGTACCTGCTGGTCCGGTCCAACCCGATCCTCGCGCTCTCGCCTGACGCCCGGCTGGCGGTGGTCCTGGTCGGCACGGTCACGCTGCTGTTCGGCGGCATCATCGCGTGCGCCAAGGACGACATCAAGAAGTCGCTGGCCGGGTCGACCATGAGCCAGATCGGCTACATGACGCTCGGCGCCGGCCTCGGGCCGGCCGGCTACGTGTTCGCGATCGCGCTGCTGCTCGCCCACGGGTTCTTCAAGGCCGGCCTGTTCCTCGGCGCCGGATCGGTCATGCACGGCATGAACGACGAGGTGAACATGCGGCGGTACGGCGGGCTGGCCCGGGTTATGCCGATCACCTCCGTGACCTTCGGCCTCGCATACCTCGCCATCATCGGCATCCCGCCGTTCTCCGGGTTCTTCACCAAGGACCCCATCATCGGGGCGGATTTCAGCGAGCACGGCGCGGCGGGCAAGGTACTCGGCACCTGCGCGCTGATCGGCGCGGGCATCACCGCGTTCTACATGACCCGGATGATGTTCATGACCTGGTACGGGAAGCGGCGCTGGGAGCCCGAGGCGCATCCGCACGAGTCGCCTCCGGTGATGACCTGGCCGATGATCGTCCTCGCCATCGGCTCGGTGGGTGCCGGCGCGTTCCTTATCCTCAACGACCGGCTGGAGAAGTTCCTTGCCCCGGTGGTCGGGGTCCCGCCCACCTCGGAAGGCGTGTTCAGCACGGCGGGCCTGGTGGCCCTGGCGTTCGCCCTGGCCGGCGTGGCCCTGGCCTGGGTCATGTACGGGCGGGTCCCGGTGCCGTCGGAAGCTCCCCGGGGCAGCCTGCTCACCGTCGCCTCCCGCAAGGATCTCTACGGCGACGCGTTCAACGAGTCGGTCCTGATGCGGCCCGGCCAGTGGCTGACCAGGCTCTCGGTGTTCTTCGACAACCGGGGCGTGGACGGCCTGGTCAACACACTCGCCGCCGCGGTCGGCGGGACGTCGGGCCGGGTGCGCAAGCTGCAGACCGGCTTCGTCCGCTCGTACGCCCTGTCCATGTTCTTCGGCGCCGCTGTACTGGTCGCCTTGCTCCTGGTGGTGAGGCTCTGATGAACGGCTTTCCCTGGCTGACCGTGGCGGGCGCGGTGCCGCTGCTCGGCGCCATCGTGATCGCGCTGATCCCGGGCCTCCCCGTCGACAGCGCCGAGGCCGACCGGTCGGCGCGCGGCCTGCTGGCCAAGCAGCTGGCGCTCGCCTTCTCCCTGCTGACGCTCGTCGTGGTGATCATCATCGCGGTCAAGTTCCAGGTCGGCGGGCCGAACTACCAGTTCACCGAGATCTACTCGTGGATCCCGGCGTTCGGCGTGCACTACGCGCTCGGCGTGGACGGCATCGCGCTGGTCCTCATCGCCATGTCAGCGGTGCTGATGCCAGTGGTGATCCTGGCCTCCTGGCACGACGCGGAGTCCGGGCGTCACTCGGTGAAGACCTACTTCGCGCTGATGCTGGTGCTCGAGACGATGATGATCGGCGTCTTCGCGGCCACCGACGTGTTCCTGTTCTACGTGTTCTTCGAGGCCATGCTGGTGCCGATGTACTTCATGATCGGCAGCTACGGGGTCGGCAAGCGGCAGTACGCGGCGGTCAAGTTCCTGCTCTACAGCCTGCTCGGCGGGCTGCTCATGCTGGTCGCGGTCATCGCCCTGTACGTGTACTCCAGCGAGAGCGCCGTCACCGGGCACCACGGCACGTTCCTGTTCAACGTGCTGATCCACGTGCCGCTGAGCCCGGCCGTGAGCAAGTGGCTGTTCCTCGGGTTCTTCATCGCGTTCGCGATCAAGGCGCCGCTGTGGCCGTTCCACACCTGGCTGCCCGACGCCGCCGCGGCCGCGCCGCCCGGGGCCGCCGTGCTGCTGGTCGGCGTGCTGGACAAGGTGGGCACGTTCGGCATGCTGCGGTACTGCTTCGAGCTGTTCCCCAGCGGCGCCAGGTACTTCACGCCGCTGGTCATCACGCTGTCGGTGATCGGGATCTTGTACGGGGCCATCGTGGCGATCGGCCAGCAGTCGATGAAGCGGCTGATCGCCTACACCTCGGTCTCGCACTTCGGCTTCATCGCGCTCGGCGTGTTCGCGATGACCAGCCAGGGCGTGTCCGGCGCGACGTTCTACATGGTCAACCACGGGTTCGCCACCGGTGCGCTGTTCATCCTGGCCGGGTTCCTGATCGCCCGGCGCGGCACCGACCGGATCGCCGACTTCGGCGGCGTGCAGAGCGTGGCCCCGGTGCTGGCCGGGCTGTTCCTGATCTCCGGCCTGGCCATGCTCTCGCTGCCCGGCCTGTCCACCTTCGTCAGCGAGTTCCTGGTGCTGATCGGGACCTTCTCCCGGTACAAGGTGGCCGCCGTGTTCGCCACCGCAGGCATCATCCTGGCCGCGGTCTACGTCCTGTGGATGTACCAGCGGGCCATGAACGGGCCGGTGCGGGACGAAGTGAAGGGCATGCCGGACCTGCGGCCGCGCGAACTGCTCGCGGTCGCGCCGCTGGTCGTGCTGCTCATCGGGGCCGGCGTCTATCCCAAGCCGGTGCTCGACATCATCAACCCCGCGGTCCGGGTGACGATGACGCAGGTGCACACCACCGATCCGGTGCCCGCCCACCCGGCGAGTAACACGCTCACCACCGCCGTGCAGAAGGGAATCTCACCGTGACCGGTGTCCTGGCCGACTCGGCCACTATCGGCGCGCCGAGCATCGAGTACAGCCAGCTCGCGCCGATGCTGGTCGTCTTCGGCGCGGCCGTGGCCGGCGTCCTGGTCGAGGCGTTCGCGCCGCGCTCGTCCCGCCGCGCCGCGCACCTGGTCCTGACGCTGGGGTCCCTGATCGCCGCGTTCATCCTCACGATCGTGGTGGCCGCGAGGCACAGCCTGTACGCCGCGGGCAGCCCGGGGCACGTGGCCGCCCAGGGCGCGGTCGCGGTCGACCGGCCCACCCTGTTCATCCAGGGCACCATCGTGATCCTCGCCCTGGTGAGCGTGCTGCTCATCAGCGACACCAGCAACAGCCCGTTCGCCGCGGTGGCGGCCGCGACGCCGGGCAGCCAGGAGGAGCGCGAGGGCCTGGCCGCCGGGATCATGCACACCGAGATCTTCCCGCTGACGCTGTTCGCGGTCGGCGGCATGATGCTCTTCCCGGCCGCGAACGACCTGCTGACCATGTTCGTCGCGCTCGAGGTGCTGTCGCTGCCGCTGTACCTGCTGTGCGGTCTGGCCCGGCGGCGCCGCCTCCTCTCCCACGAGGCGGCCATGAAGTACTTCCTGCTCGGCGCGTTCTCGTCGGCACTGTTCCTGTTCGGCATCGCGATGCTGTACGGCTTCTCCGGCTCGGTGCGGCTCTCCGCGATCGCCTCCGCGGCGGCCGGCAACACCTCCAACGCGACGCTGCTGTTCACCGGCATCGCGCTGACCGGCACCGGGCTGCTGTTCAAGATCGGCGCGGTGCCCTTCCAGGGGTGGAAGCCCGACGTCTACCAGGGCGCGCCGACCCCGATCACCGCGCTGATGGCGTCCTGCACGGTGGTGTCCGCCTTCGGCGCGCTGCTGCGCGTCTTCTACGTGGCGTTCGGCAGGCTGACCTGGGACTGGCGTCCGGCGTTCTGGGTGGTCGCCGTCCTCACCATGGTGATCGGCGCCGTCGTCGCCATCACCCAGACCGACGTCAAGCGACTGCTCGCCTACTCCTCGATCGCGCACGCCGGGTTCATCCTGACCGGGGTCATGGCGGTCAGCGCCGCCGGGCTGTCGAGCACCCTGTTCTACCTGGTCGCGTATGGATTCACCACGGTGGGCGCGTTCGCCGTGATCACCCTGGTCAGGGACGCGGGCGGCGAGGCCGGGCACCTGTCCAGGTGGGCGGGCCTCGGCCGCCGGTCGCCGCTGGTGGCCGGGATCTTCGCCCTGTTCCTGCTCGCGTTCGCGGGCATCCCGCTGACCAGCGGTTTCACCGGAAAGTTCGCCGTCTTCCAGGCGGCGATCGCAGCCGGCGAGACGCCGCTGGTGATCGTCGGCGTGGTGAGCAGCGCGATCGCGGCGTTCTTCTACGTCCGCGTCATCGTGCTGATGTTCTTCAGCGACCCGATCCCCGACGGGCCCGAGGTGGTGGTGCCGAGCGTGTTCACCGGCACCGCGGTGGGGCTCGGCGTGGTGGCGACCCTGGTGCTCGGCATCGTGCCGCAGCCCGTCCTGAGCCTGGCCAGCCATGCAGCAAATCAGTTGTTCGTCGGCTGACCCGCGGAGGGCTCCGCCCTCCCGGCGACCCGCCGAACCACGCGGGGACGCCCCTGCGGACCCCCCGGCCGTGACCGGCTGGGCTTGGTTGGTACCGTGCGGAACGGGCATACTCGAAAATTCGAGGTGTTCGCGCGTGCCGATGACGTGGAGAGCAAGTGATCAGCGCAGTTCCCGTTGACTTCCCGGACTCCGCCCTCGAGGCGGAGGTGCGCGACAACCTGAGCCGGGTCGAGGAGTCGCTGGCCGCGACGGCGCACCCCGACGACGAACTGCTGACCGAGGCATCCCGGCATTCCATCGCGGCCGGCGGCAAGCGGTTCCGGGCCATGCTCGTGCTGCTGGCCGCGCAGTTCGGCGACCCGAAGGACCCGCGGGTCATCGAGGCGGCGGTCGCGATCGAGCTGACCCACCTGGCCACGCTGTTCCACGACGACGTCATGGACGAGGCCCTGGTGCGCCGCGGCCACCCGTCGGTCAACTCACGGTGGAGCAACTCGGTCGCCATCCTCACCGGGGACTTCCTGTTCGCGCAGGCCTCCCAGATGCTGGCCCGGCTGGGCCCGGACGCGGTCCGGATCCAGGCCGAGACGTTCAGCCGGCTGGTCACCGGGCAGATGGCCGAGACCATCGGGCCGCGCCCGGGCCAGGATCCCCTCGACTTCTACATGTACGTGATCACGGAGAAGACGGGATCGCTGATCGCCACGGCCGGCCGGTTCGGCGCGCTGTTCTCCGGTGCCCCGGCCGGGGTCGCCGACCAGATCGCGGCGGCCTGCGAGCAGATCGGCGTGGCCTGGCAGCTGTCCGACGACGTGATCGACATCGCGAGCGATTCCTCGCAGTCGGGCAAGACGCCAGGCACCGACCTGCGCCAGGGCGTGCGGACGCTGCCGGTGCTCTACGCGCTGCGCTCTGCTGGCCAGTCCGGGCTGGCGCAGTCCGGGCTGGCGCAGTCCGGGCTGGCGCAGTCCTCGGCCGCTCTGCCTGCCGATCCGTCTGCGACGGATGTGCGGCTGCGCTGGCTGCTCGACGAGGCCGACCTGACCGACGAGGCGCTGCTGGCCGAGGCGCTCACCCTGCTGCGCGGCCATCACGCCATGAAGGAGTCCCGTGCGGACGTGCTGAACTGGGTACACGAGGCCCGGGTTTCGATCAGCGCGCTGCCGGACGGCCCCGCCCGGGCGGCATTCCTGGCCCTGTGCGACTTCGTGGAGAAGCGGACCGGCTGACCTCAGCCGCGGTCTGACCCTCAGCCGCGGTCTGACCCTCAGCTGCGGTGCCGGCTGAGCCGCGTGAGCAGGTTGGCGTGCCAGGTCATGATCGTGTAGGGCCCCACTACGTAGGTCTGCCGGGGCGGGCCGAAGGTACGTTCCGCGGCGCCCCGCAGCCACCGGGTGGAATACGTGCCGGAGTCCTTGACGACGACGAAGTCGGCGTACTGCCGGGACGGGTCGTACTGCAGCGTGCTGGTCTCCCAGTGCCCCGGGACCACCCGGCCGCCGGGGCCGTGCCCGACCGAGCTCACACTGACCCGGGCGCCGGCGTCGAGCGTGGTGCTGCCGGCCTGCCAGTACCCGGCCAGCCCGTGACTGTATCCGCGGGCGGCCAGCCAGGTCGCCAGCGGCTGGCTCATGGCGGGCACGGCGGGCTGCGCCGCACCATACCCGAGCGCCGCCAGGTAACCCGCCGCGACCACCGCCAGCACAGGCCGCAGCGGTACCCGGAGCGCCTTCCCGGCCAGCCGCCGGGGCGCCAGCAGCAGCCGCGGGGCCAGCAGCAGCCGCGGGGCCAGCAGCAGCCGTCCGGCCAGCAGCCGTCCGGCCAGCACCGCGCCGAGCGGCAGCACCGCGGCGATCTCCCGGGTCGCGGCGAGGGTCTGCGCGGTGAGCAGGAACCCCGCCAGGTTCACTGCGATCGCCAGCGCGAGTGCCGGGACGAGCAGTTCGCGGGCGCGGAAGAACCGCAACGCCGCGAGGCACGCGGCCCACGCGGCCAAGCCGGCCCCGGCCAGGTGCAGTACCGCGAAGGCCAGCTCGAGCCCTGAATGCGCGGCCACCACGTTGGCGCCGAAGATGTTGAGCGCCGCGTGGAACGTTACCTGTGCCGCCCGCGGCAGGCGGTCGAGGCCCACGATGTGGCCCGGCACCGGGGCTGTCGTATACCCGCCCGCCGCCCGGATGATCAGCGGTGCCATCGCGCCGAACACGCTCGCCAGTATCGCCGCCGCGGCCAGCGAAAGCTCGTGCCAGTCCGGCTCGGCCCGTTTCGCCAGCGCCCTAGCGGCCCGCGCGCCGGCGGCCACGGCGATCGGCACGATGCCGGTCAGCAGCACGATCGAGTCGGCCGCCATGATCCAGGCCAGCATGACGCAGACCGCCACCGGCACCAGCCAGTGCGGACGGGCCCGGTCGATCACCAGCCAGACCACGAGCAGCGTGACCGCCGTGCCGGTGTGATCGGGCGCCTGCAGCAGCGTCGAGGTGGCGCTGAGCTGCGGCGCCAGCACGATCCCCGCGGCCAGCAGGAAGCGGGCCCGCCCTTCCCGGCCGCCCGCGCCGCCCTTCGCGAGCAGGCCCGCCAGCAGCACCAGCAGCGTGTAGGTCATCGCGGCAGCGAGGTTGACCACTCCGGGGCCGAGCCCCCGTATCGCCTCGATCAGCATGTACTGCGGCAGCTCGGTGGTGTAGAAGGAGACATCGGAGAGCAGCCAGCCGTGCAGCAGCAGGTTGCCGTGCAGCATGTCCCACGCCTGCAGCGCGTTCGCCGCGCCGTCCGAGCTGATCGGCTGCGTCAGCGACTGGCGCCAGTAGCACACGAACAGGACGGCGGCCGCCAGCACGACCACGGCGGCGCGGCCGGACCGGCGCAGGCCGGAGGACGGACGGTCCGGCCGCCCCTGCGGCGGAGTCCGGTCGCCCGTGCCTGGGGCTGGTTCCGCGGGCCCCGTCGCGGCGCCAGCCGGGGACCCGGGTCCAGCGGGAACTCCGGAGACTGGCATTCGATCTTCCATCATTTACCCGTGTGACATATGCGGCGATACGGGCCCCGGTGCCAGTATGCGAGGCTGGCCGCCCCTGAGTGCCTGTCCGCTGAGTGCCCGTCTGCTGGGTGCCCTGCTGCCCCCGGGGTGCCGATGGTCACACCGCCGCCCGAATACCTTGGCAGTGTATGGGACCGAACGTGCCGGGATTGATCTGATCCGTAATGTCACCCGCCATGCCAGCCAGATCGTTACGGCGATCTCACGCCGTTTTCTTCACATATGTCACTCCGGCACCGCCAGGCACGGCTCTACTGATGGGATGCCGCAACCATGTTGTTCAAGCGCAATATTGTCGCCCGCGCGGTCCAGATTGTCGCCCGCGCGGTCCAGCGGGGCAGCGCATTGGGCGCAGGAAGCCGGTGACGGCGCGGTCAGGTCTCCGGCGGTCGTGCTAGGTTGCCAGGGCGATGAGCGAAGCATGGCCGGATGAGCGGAACCGCGAGGCGATCCTGCGCGCCGCCGCGTCGCTGGCCACCGAGGACGGGCCGAACGGGCTCTCCGCCGGTACCCTCGCCGCGGCCCTCGGCCGGAGCGAGATCGGCCGGGGCGTGCCGTCGGGCTCCCGACAGGAGCTTCAGCTCGCCACCGTGACCGAGGCGGCCCGGATCTTCGACGAAGAGGTCGTGCAGCCGGCCCTGGCCGCTCCCGCGGGCCTGGGCCAGCTGGCCGCGGTCTGCGAGGCGTTCATCTCGCACCTGGAGCGGCACACCGTCCCGGGCGGCTGCTTCATGGCCAGCGCGGCCCTGGAGATGGACGCGAGCCCGGGGCCGGTCAGGGACCTGATCGCCTCGCTCCAGGCCAGGTTCGGCGAGCTGATCCACGGTTTCGCGGTCACCGCGCTGGCCAGGCACGAGCTACCGCCCGGCGAGGACCCGGGCCGGCTGGCCTTCGAGCTGAACGGCATCATGCTGGCCACCGACACCAACTTCGCCGAGCACGACGATCTGGCCGTGCTCGAGCTGGCCCGGCAGATCGTCCGTCAGCGGCTGGGCGTCAGCTGACTTCCCAGGTGTCGCTGCCGGCCAGCAGGGCGGCGAGGTCACCGGGACCGCCCCGGCTCCGGGCCGCGTCGATCTGCTCCGCCATCAGCTGGTCGTAGCTGGCCTGCTCCACCTGCCGGAAGACGCCGACCGGGGTGTGCCGGAAGTCCGACGTGTCCAGCCGGGACAGCGCGAACGCGTAGGACGGGTCGGCGCGGTGCGCGTCGTGGGTGATCAGCGTGTCCTCACCCGCCGCGGCGACCTCGACCGCCTCCAGATCGCCGTGCGGGCCGAAGCGCAGCCCCCGGGTCCCGCCCGCGAACCGGACCGGCTCCCCGTGCTCGAGCTTGATCAGCCGCTGGTCCGTCGTGCTGGCCTCCTTGAGCGGGGCGAACGCGTCGTCGTTGAAGATGGGGCAGTTCTGGTAGATCTCGATGAACGCGGCGCCCTGATGGTCGGCCGCGGCCCGCAGCACCGAGGTCAGGTGCCTGCGGTCGGAGTCGATCGTCCTGGCCACGAAGCTGGCGTCGGCGCCGAGCGCCAGCGACGCCGGGTTGAACGGGTGGTCCAGCGAGCCGAACGGGGTCGACTTGGTCACCTTGCCCCGCTCCGAGGTGGGCGAGTACTGGCCCTTGGTCAGCCCGTAGATCCTGTTGTTGAACAGCAGGATCTTGATGTTGACGTTGCGCCGCAGCGCGTGGATCAGGTGGTTG
>Ga0137372_10006428_pt1 | contig 11394 bp, 10 predicted proteins | sample SagtaG_6_FD_104911 | JGI IMG/M metagenome (GOLD analysis project Ga0137372, IMG submission 104911) | Vadose zone soil microbial communities from Sagehorn Ranch, Mendocino, California, USA - Sage1_R_60_16 metaG | ecosystem: Environmental > Terrestrial > Soil > Vadose zone | place: USA...
CACGTCACTTATCAGGACGTGCGTAAGTTGACGAAGCTCCCCGCCAATCTCGTTTGCTCTGCCCGCTGCATTGTGGCGGAAGCTTACAAGCGAGATAAGGCCATCCACCACCGATGGAAAGACGCGGCGGCGATGCGATACGACGCCCGCACGCTGACAGTAAAGATCAATCAGGAGTACGCCACGCTGACCACGCTTGCAGGCAGAATTAGAGTCAACCTGATCCTTTCTGGCTACCACGGGCAATACCTCGACGGAACGTGGGAAATTGAGCCGACTGGCGCCGTCTCCCGCAAAGGTCAAATCTGGTATCTGCATCTGATCGTTACAAAGGATATTCCCGACTCTCAGAGCGACAGAGCAATTGGCGTCGATTCCGGTATCGTCCGTATCGCCACAACCAGCACCGGCAAGGTTTTCAAGGGCGGAATTATCAAGCACATTCGAGAGCGCAGATTCAAACAGCGCCGCGATCTTCAAGCCGCAAGGCACAAGAGCCGAAACCAAAGACGGCTCTTGAAACGGCTGGCGGGCAAAGAGAAGAGATCGGTTAATTGGTTGCTCTGGAATGTGGCCAACGAGATCGTGGATGAAGCCTTGAAAGCCGACGCGGGCGCAATAGTCGTCGAAAACCTTAAGGGCATTCGAGACAAGATCAAGGTTGCCAAAAAGCAACGATTGATCCACCACGGATGGCCTTTCTCTTCGCTCTTTTCCAAAATCGGGCATGTCGCCAGTAAACACGGCATCAAGATTGAATCGGCAGACGCTCGTAACACGTCCAAGACTTGCCACAAATGCGGGCATTGCGACAGCGCCAACCGGAAGAGTCAGAGTGTTTTCGAATGTGTTCGCTGTGGTCATAAATCCAATGCGGATTTCAACGCTTCTCTCAATGTCCGTGATCGGCGAGCCTTTCACGGATGCGAGTCCGTAACTACTCGCTCAGGGTCCGCCGCTTCCGGCAGGGCTAAGAAAGCCGCCTTGCTTTAGCTGGCGGAATAGTTACACCAGATTCTGTCGTTCGACAATGTCTTTGGTACCCGAAAGCCTGACCAGCGATTACGCGGAATCCATCCTCGCAGGAGCGGGACGCCCGCCAAAACCAAAGCAAGGCCCGCTATGAAATAGTCTGTGGACACTTCGTTCATTGTTCTCCTCCTTGTTTGTATTCTCCGATTCGAGCGTGCCTTTCGTCTTCAGTCGAGACGGCGATGTGGGAAACAAGACGACAACTGTCGCATTTTTGTAGTTCCTGGCGATCGGTAAAGGATTACTGACACGACTTTCGCGCTATCGGGTATCAATCGCTGATCACGCGTCTTATACCACTCGCGCGGAGGGTTAGTAATGTCCAGTTCGAAGCTCATATTAATGTCCTCAACATTCGCATAGAGAGGGCCTTCTCCAAAAGCAATACTTTTCACCGCATATGCTTTTCTGACGGCGCCGAGCGTAGACCCCACTCCGATGCCTTTGTCAGTTCGGAACCGAGAGTCGTTGACTTTGATATTGCCCACAATCCAATCACGATTCTTATCGATCTCAATCAGTAGCGACGGAATTGCCTTATTTGCATCGCCCTCCAGGTAGACCTCCAGCAACGGAGTAAACATGCCTTCCGGATAGCTAGCGACGAGCTTGGTCGAAGATGGCTTATGCATGGCATGTAAATCGTCAATAGTCATGCCGATCACTACGGCGCCCGCCTGATGTTTCGCCAGCAAGAATTCGTCCTGAGCAAACGATTGCCTGGCGCCAAAAAGAAGAATGAGGCAGAACGGGATAAACACGTTCCTATGCGGCTTCCGCCGCCCTGCTCTTTTCTCTATCGTCCGACTCAAGAGCGCCCGCTCATGCCGCTTCCCAGCTAACTCAGCGCCTTTAGGGACATGTTCTCGCAGAGACAGCGCTCCTTTTACCTGCTCGTAGGCAGCCTTCCATTCAGGCGTGTCTTTGAACAGGATGGTTCCGGATGTATTACTCACGTCATCATGGTCTGAGAGCAGGACCGATTCTTCACATTGATGTAACTGCCTGAGCCGAGCAAGAAGTCGTTTTGTAGGCAGTTTCTCAAGCTCTTCGAGCGACATTGGAGGAATGGGTTTACGCTTCATAAATGATCATTCCATGTACGGCGCAAAAGCCATGATTGAATTCAGCCGTCGATGATGCGACACGGGAATATTCTCCAACCGTCATGTGGGTTGATAGTTTTTGAAAATTAACTGCAATAACAGCGTAGGGGCGGGTTTTCCACGCCCGAGCGCCTTAATCACGGGCCCGGGCGGGGAAAACCCGCCCCTACATTTGATTGCAGGGTTGCAGTTAATTTTCAAAGACCATCAACCCACGTCTAAATTCAGGCGCCGCTATGAGTCGGCACTCGTCAGAACGGCTCAAGTCCCGCCACCAAATCATCAAGCGCCTGGAACGAAACCTCCTGCGTGTCAAGGCCAGGTAAGCCGCCCCAGCGCAGGATCGCCATCCGCAAGTACGGCACGAACAGCAGGTTGTGTCGTTCATAAAGCAGCATGAAGTCCGCAGACTGGTCAGGCATGGCCACGCTGTACGGCTCCCCGCCGCTGACGTTGTCCTTATGCAACTCGTCGGGCTCCAGGCCAGCCTCGAACCGCCCAGAGTCGTCCTTCTCACCCTCCTCGACAAGTATTTCCCAGTCGTCGAGGTCGGAGACGGCCACTTCCGGCCCGTAGACTACCAGCGGGTCGAGTCCTTCCGTCCACGAGGGATGCATGCCGACCAGATCAACTGAGCCGACCTCCTGCCAAAAGGCTACGAGCGAGAGGGGAAGCGGGCCAACTCGCTCATCCAACTCGGCGAGGTCAGCGCGCGTTGCCTCCGACGGAGGGACACGCGCCCCTTGGGTATAGTCGCCAGTGGAACCGTCCGGATAAGTACCGAAGACGTACCCCAAGGCGCGGAGGCGGGAGATGATAAGATCGCAGTCGCGGCGCACGCGGCGCATGGTTTCGGTCGCTACCTCACGCGCCAGCGAGTAGTACGGTTCTTGGCGGACGGCGGAGCCGAGGGACTGGAGTTCGCCCCAGACCCGCTCATATTCACCGTAGCGGTAGCGTTCTAAGTAGTTCATAGGTTTTCATATATTTCATAATATAGAAACACCTTTCCACTGCCGAAAAACTCAAGCGCCGTTACGCCTTACCGCTCAACGCCCGGTTTAACCGCTCAATCGCCTCATCAATCTCGGCGTTGCTCTTGAATCCGATGACCATCGCGTCGACGAAGCCGCATTTGACGGCGTGTTGGACGGCCTTCTCGCGGTCTTCGGGCTTGGTGAAATCGCCGTTACCGCAGAGCTTCATGGCGATGATGCCTCGCCCTTTGGCGTGCATCGCCTTGATCTCTTTCATCGCCTCATCATATTTGCCGTGCGGGTCGTGAACGTCCGGCAGATCCTGATCTACGTGGTGGGCTTGCGGGTTGATGCGGGCGAGTTGGACTTCCATCCAATCGCTCGCCGCCGCCGCGCGCAGCGCGCGCAGGCCGTGGCAGGAACAGCCTTTGGCTTTGATCCAGCCTTTAGCTTGCGCCTGGTCGAAGGCGTCCATCAGGAACTTGAGGTCTTCGACCCAGGTCTCTTTCGTCGCGCAGTGGATCAGCAGGCTGTCGAAATAGTCTGTGCCGAGTTCCTTTCGGTAACGATCCATCGTCGCCATCGGGTCTTTCGTCGTCTCCTCGCGGATCGGGAGCTTTGTCTGGATGAAGATTTTGTCGCGGGGGATTTTGTTGGCCTTAATCGCCTCGCGGATCATCTCGTGGGTTTTGTAATTGTCGGCGGTGTCGATGTAGTGGACGCCGCGCTCGTAGGCGTAGGCGATGAGTTTGTTGAAGCCTTCCTGCCCGAGGTCCCGCTGCACCTTGCCGTTGATCGAGCCCGTGCCCATGCCCAGTCGTGGAATTTTGACCTTGGCTTTGCGCCCCAGCGCCACCCAATCGCTGGCCGTGCGCACAGGCGGAGCGGCTTCGGCGGGCGCGAGCATTTCGGCGCCGATGATCGCGGCGCCGGCCAATTGGATCGAATGGCGGACGAAGTCGCGGCGACTGACGTTTTGCTTTGACTGATCGCTCATAGTTTTCCTCCGGTTATTGTTCGGTTGATGGAATGCGGGCTTGATCGCCGGCCCAATTAGACATCCACCGGGATCATTCTGGCAATGGCTCGACGTGGATGGTAGCGGTCACGCGCCCGAACTCAGCCTCCAGCCTGCTTTCGATCTCTTCGGTGATCGCGTGCGAGGCGATGTGGTCGCGCTCGAATTCATGGGAGATGTGCAGATGCATTTCGACGAACATCTCTCCGCCCTGCGAGCGTGACCGGATGTCGTGCGCTGAATGGACGCCCGGCACGCTCCGGACGACTTCGGCGATGTGCCAGGAGGGCACGGGGGCGGCGTCTACGAGTATGGGTACGGTGGTCTTGAAAATCTGGTAGCCGCTCCAGGCGATAACAACCGCGACTCCGAGCGAAATGACCGGATCGAGCCAGAGGTAACCGGACCGGATCAAGATCAGGGCGGCGAGCACCGAGCAACTGACCAGCACGTCGCTGCGCGTGTGCGCCGAATCGGCGATCAAAAAAGCGCTCTGCAGCCGCCTCCCTTCCCGGCGCTCGTAAACCGTGACGATTATGTTGCAGATGATCGTCCCGGCAATCACGCCGATCGTCAGCGCGGTGATTTCGGGCGCGGGCATGTCGTGAGCAATGACGCGTTTGATCGCGCTCATCGCGATTTGATAGCAGGTGACGAAGAGAAATCCGGCGATGGCGAAGGCGGCTAGCGTTTCGAATTTGGCGTGGCCGTACGGGTGGCCTTCGTCCGGCTCCGCCGTGGCGTACTTCATCACCACCAGACCGACGATGTTGTTGAGCGAATCCACCGATGAATGAATGGCGTCGCTGACGACGCTCAGACTGCCGGCGAGCAGTCCCGCGACCAGCTTGCCGGCGACGACCACGACGTTGAGCGCGAGCGTCACGAACAGCACGCGCCGCACGCCGCGCCGGTAAGTCTCGTTACTCACACTGCTGGTTTGGGCGTTCATCGCCATATAAGCATTGTCAGTTGGGCGGCGTCCCGGCCGCTGGTTGCTGCTGAGTTACGCAATGGATCGAGCCGAGTCCCCAGATCAGATTCACGCAATCAACGCCGACGACGCGGCGGTCGGGGAAGAGCCGCTGCAAAATCTCGCATGCCTTCGCGTCGTTCGCATGGCGGTAGGTGGGAACCATCACCGATTTGTTGGCGATGTAGAAATTGGCGTAGCTCGCGGGTAAACGCTGGTCCTCGAAATAGACCGGCCCCGGCATCGGCAATTTGACGACTCGCAACAGCTTGCCGTCCTGATCCTTCATCCACGACAGACGTTTGTAATTCTCGACCAAAACTTCGTAATTTTCATCCCCCGGGTCGTCTTCGATCGCGGTGACGACGGTGTCCGGCGCGACGAACCGCGTCAGGTCGTCGACGTGCCCGTCGGTGTCGTCGCCGACGATTCCTTCGCCCAGCCACAGGACGTTCATCACGCCGAGGTAATCTTTCAAATATTGCTCGATCCGTTCGCGGTTGAGATGCGGGTTGCGATTGGGATTGAGCAGACAGGATTCGGTCGTGACGAGGGCGCCGCGCCCGTTGACATCCAACGAGCCGCCTTCCATCACGATGCCCGGTTGAAACAGGACTTCATTCATCTCCTCGGCGACGCGTGTGGGAATTATATCGTCCAGATCGTAAGGCGGATATTTATCGCCCCAGGCGTTGTAGCCCCAGTCGTTGATCGCGCGCTCGCGCCTGCCGCCGTCGCGCACGACGTAAATCGGCCCGTGGTCGCGCACCCAGGCGTCGTTGGTCGGGTTGAAATGGAATCGCACCGCGTCGAGATTGACGCCGCCCGCGCGCAACAAACCGTTGACGCGCTCGGCGAAATCGGCGTCGGCGACGTTGATCCGGACCAGCTCCGATTCGGCCAGATGGCGCGTTAATTCGACGAAGATTCCGGGGACGAACTCAAACGCGCCCGGCCAGCTCTCCTCTTTGTGCGGCCACGACAGCCAGGTCGCTTCGTGCGGCTCCCATTCGGCGGGCATGTGATAGCCAAGTTCGCGTGGAGTTTGATTCGTCTTCAGCATCAGTTTGAAAGCATCAAATTCTTTGAGGGCATAAGTGGCGTCTGGTGGTACAGTACGGGGAGCGTGAGCGACCTGAGCTTCGATCAAGAGGTCTTTGATCGAAGCTCAGGTCGCTCACGCTCCCCGTACTGTACCCGATGTTCAACCCTCAACGTATTTGTGGCGGCCTGTATTTAGTCAATCATCCGTTTCGTAATGTCCTGATAAGCGTCGATCCTGCGGTCGCGCAGGAACGGCCAGTGCGTGCGCTGCGTTTCGATCTTGCCGAAATCGCATTCGGCCATCAGGATGGTCTCTTCCGCGACGCCGGCCTTCGCGATGATTTGCCCCGAAGGGTCGGCGATGAAGCTCTGTCCCCAGAATTGAATGCCGCCATGCGGATTTCCGTCAGGCGCCGGCTCATGTCCGACGCGGTTGGCGACCGCGACATAAACCCCGTTGGCGATGGCGTGCGAGCGTTGGATTGTCTCCCATGACGAGTGCTGGCGCTCTCCGTATTCGGCCTTCTCGCTCGGATGCCAGCCGATCGCGGTCGGGTAGAACAGAATCTGCGCCCCGGTGAGCGCCGTCAACCTCGCCGCCTCGGGATACCATTGATCCCAACATACGCAAACGCCGGCGCGGGCGTAATGAGTGTCGAAGGATTTGAACCCCAGGTCGCCCGGAGTGAAATAGAACTTTTCATAATAGAGCGGGTCGTCCGGTATGTGCATCTTGCGGTAGACGCCGGCCAGATGGCCGTTGGCGTCAATCACCACGGCGGTGTTGTGATAAAGCCCCGGCGCGCGGCGTTCAAACAACGACCCGATGATGACGACGCCGTGCGCGGCGGCCAGTCTGCTGAGCGCCTCGGTGCTCGGCCCCGGAATCGGCTCGGCCAGGTCGAAGTTCGCATGATCCTCGCTCTGGCAGAAATAGCGCGAGCGGAACAGCTCCTGTGTCGAAATCACGTGCGCGCCCTGGCGCGCGGCCTCTTCGACGCGCGCCAGGCATTTGTCCAGATTCTCGCGCGGATCGTCGCCGCAACTCATCTGAATCAGCGCCACGTTGGCTTTATTCTTGTTGCTCTTATCAGATTTCATATTGCAATTATAACGCTTCTTGCCCACCCTCGACTCGCTAAGCTACACTTCGCGCGTCAACTCAGGTTCATCAAATTCCGTTCCAGAACAATGGATAACGAGGTGATTCTATGAAATCGGTTTTGCTCGCATCGTTTACCGCAATTTCGATCTTCGCCGCTGTCAGCCTGGCTGTCATGGGCGATCACAAGGACTCGGCAATGGGAGGAGAAGAAAGTATGAACTCGACCGGGAAGAGGGAGGTCGCGACGTTGGCGGGAGGCTGTTTCTGGTGCCTGGAAGCGGTCTACAACGACCTGCGCGGCGTCGAAAAAGTAGTTTCGGGTTATTCGGGCGGACGCGTGGCCAATCCGACCTATGAAGAGGTGTGCACGGGAAAAACCGGCCACGCCGAGGTCATCCAGATTTCCTTCGATCCGCAGGTGATCTCGTTCAAGGAATTACTCGAAGTTTTCTTTACCATCCACGATCCTACGACTCTGAATCGCCAGGGCGCCGATCATGGCACTCAATACCGCTCCGCGATCTTCTATCACTCGCCGGAGCAGAAAGAGGTCGCCGACAAAGTCATCGCCGACATCACAGCCGCGAAAATCTGGAATAATCCGATCGTTACCGAAGTGACGAAGTTCGACGTTTTCTACCAGGCGGAGGAGCATCACCAGCGGTTTTACGAGCGCAACCCGAATCAAGGCTATTGCCGTATGGTGATCGAGCCGAAGGTCATCAAGTTCCGCAAGCAATTCATGTCGAAGCTGAAAAAGCAATAGTGGGACAGACTTTAGTCTGTCCATTCACAATCGACGCCACGGACAGACTAAAGTCTGTCCCACTATTTCGGCTCACTTCCGCCTCAAGTAATCGTCGCTGCCGTCACGCCAATCGGCGCGGATGGGGCTGAAGACGTCAATGCCCGTGAAATCTTCCGTCGCCACGGCTTCGTGCGGGACGTTCGACGGGATTTCAACCATCTCGCCCGCGCTGAGCGTCAGTTCTTGGTCGCCGATTCTGAAGCGCAGCGCGCCGGTGATGGCGTAGCTGAATTGTTCGCTGTCGTGATGATGCAGCGGCACCACGCAGCCCTTTTTCATGTTTATGAAGGCGAAAGTGAGCTTTTCGCCGGTGAAGAATTTTCGCGAGAAAAGATCGGTGACCTTTTCTTCGGGGATTTCGTCGAGCTTGTAATGTTTCATCATCTCTCCGTTATTTGCCGGCGCTGACGCTTTCCGAGGCCAGCACGTCATAGTTGGCGTTGATCAGGACTCGCTTGGGTTTCTGCGGCAATGTCACCTTGATTTCATCCGACGTCGAGGAGCCGAACATTTTCACGTCGCCAAGCCGCACAATTTTGGAGCCGTCGAGCTCGAGATAGATGGGCACCGGCATCTTGAAACCCTGAGAGACGTCGCTCTGCGTGATTTTGAAGGTCAGGAGGCATTTCCCGCCATCTTGCGGCGTCAGCGTGTAATCCAACCGATAACGCGGGATTTCAGTTCCGTAAACCCACTGAAGGAAGAACCAGTCCATCGTCTTGTTGCCCGTCAGGTCCATCTTCTGCGGAATCATGTGTTTATCAACGATTTTCTTGAACGCTTCCGACGAAGCGTTGCGGTTGTAATAGGTCTTGACGAAATCCTGCATCATTTCGATGAACGCTTTGTCGCCGTTCTGCCGGTCGTACATCATCTGGTGAAGCATGTGGAGCACGTAGCCTCCTTTTCGATAGATCAGCGCCTGAGGCGCGCCTGGAAATTTGTGAAAGCTTGACCGATAGCCCATCCAAACCGGCGCGACGTCGTTTGCTCGCAACCCGAACTGATTCTTCTCCACAAGCGACTGCTGCGCATTCTTCCAATAATTCCAATACTTGTCCGGCTTCTGCTGAGTCGCTTTCAGGTATAATCCGGCCGAGAAGAACGCGAAGCCTTCCGAGAGCCACTGGTCGTGATACGTAGACCAGCCGACGATGTGTCCCCACCATTGATGCGAAACTTCGTGCGCGTTCACTTCGTCGACGAATTCAGTCATGCTTCTATCGATGCCGCCCATCAGCAAATATCGCTGAGTGGAGTCGAGGTAGGACATCAGCGGCAGGAAGACCAGCGTCGGCCAGGCCTGGCCGAAAAACCCTTCGGGCTGTTGAGTGATTGCGATCCGCCCGTAAGGCAACGGACTGAAGTAATGCGAGAAGATGCGCATAGCGTTGGTCGCTTCGGCGAGGCTGTTGTCTAGCAATCGCGACGGCGCCATACCGCCGACCTCTGTGTTGCGAAATGCATCGGGCACATCAGTAACTGCGTAACCTTCGATCTGATATTTCGTATCGGCGTCCGTAACCTCTTTCTTTTTGAAGCGGCCGTAATTGAATCCGGCGACGGTCAGCGGGATGTCGGAGACCCATTGCGAAGCGGCGATATCGCCTTCCTGCCACTCCTTCACCATCTTGCCGACGCTAACCAGCGAATACTGTTTGGGTATTTTGAAGGTCAGATCGAATGTCGCGCGGTCGTTGAACGATTCGACGCTCGGATACCAACTCGTCCGGTATCTGACGGAAAAATTCCCGCCGCCCGCGTTTTCAAGCACCTTCTCGCCCTGATAATTCAACATCAGTTTATATTTCTGCCCTTTCACCAGCGGCTCGGGGAAGATTACATAGAACGACCCGTCTTTCTTTTTGTCCTCCTGAATAAAACCTGTCTCTTTCCCCTCGAATAGCGCGCGCGTGACGCGAAGCTCTTCCAGCAAATCCATGCCGAAGACGCGTTCGCCATCGACCATCGCAGTGAAGGTTATTTCAGCGGTCGCGGCGAGCCTCTCGCCCTTGATCGTGTTTTCGATCTTGTAATGTTCGACATCGATGACGTTCTTTTCCTCATCTGAACTGGCCGTGCCTTTCTTGTATTCGCTTTCGAGGTGGCCCGCATACAATATTCCCGACTGTTCGTTGGTAAAATCGGCGTACAGCAGGAGGACCTCCTCGCATTGCATCGCGCCGCGCGGTCGAATATAGAGCCGCAGGTCGTTTCGCTTCTTCCCGAAGATGAAGGCGTTGAACGCCCCGGCGAGCTTGGGGTTGTAAAGGTCGGCCAGTAGCTTGGCTTCGAGATTTTCGCTGCTGCCTCGTTCGCGGCTACGCAGGCGATTCTGAAGCTCGCGCAGCGTGTCCTGAATCGCGCTATCCACCGAGGAGCCCCCCGGTTGGCTCGCGTTTTGGATCTCCTGAAAGGTGTCATCAGTGAAGGCAAGCACGATGCGCGAAAACGGCTCGATGACCGTTTCGCTTCCGGTGGCCAGCTTCAGACGATTGCGCTCGACCGCCAGAAAGGGGTCAAGCGTGAATTCGCCTTCGCCGACGAAGACGCCGATGACGATGCGACCGAGAACGGGCGTGACAAAGCTAATGCGCCCGCTGTTGAGCTTGATCGTGGCGACATCACGTTTAAGAGTCAGATTGCTGACGGTATAAGTCTTGTCTGGTTTGCCATCGCGCAGCGCCCGGTAATTCGGATCGGAATTAATCATTCCGCTGATCATTCCAGATTGGCCGGATTGGGCAGATTGGGCGGATTGGGATTGAGATGAAGCGATGTTCAAAGAGAGAAAGCTCAATATAAAAAGTAGCGAGACTGCGATGAAGCACTGACGGCGCATAACTTAACCTCCTGTTTTGAGAATCGTGGTGGGTCGATTTGATAAGATTTGGTTTCTAGAACGAGGACGGGGGCGAGATTAGCACAACGACGTCCGGTGAAGGAAAGAAATTTCGGAGAAAAAATCAGTAATGCGAGCGGTTCAGAAAAATAAATACCGCGAGCGGTAGCGAGCGGGGCTTTGTGAGGTAGCCCCGCTCGCTACCGCTCGCGGTACTTATTAAAGCCGAATTAAAGCAGAAGGGCGATGGTCGCCCATCGCCCTTCGGTGTGATCTTTGATGCGGATTCGCCGTCTCAATCAGCGGCGCCAACGATCATTCTGATTGTTGACCTTCTGCTGGTGGTAGATGTAACCGCCCGCTCCGCCGACTATTGCGCCAACCGCCGCGCCCTTTCCGCCGCCGATCAACGCGCCGGCCAATGCGCCGATGCCTGCGCCAGCCGCAGTGCGCCCGACCGCTTTACCCCTCGTGTCTTGGCGGTCGTAA
>Ga0137372_10006431_pt1 | contig 11390 bp, 9 predicted proteins | sample SagtaG_6_FD_104911 | JGI IMG/M metagenome (GOLD analysis project Ga0137372, IMG submission 104911) | Vadose zone soil microbial communities from Sagehorn Ranch, Mendocino, California, USA - Sage1_R_60_16 metaG | ecosystem: Environmental > Terrestrial > Soil > Vadose zone | place: USA: California...
ACACGGGCGATGTCGTCGTCGGGCGCGCCCGCGCCGGCAGCTCGTTCGTATCGGGAGATCCAGTCAATGTCGCGGCGCGGCTCGAACAGGCGGCCAATGCCGGCGAGATCCTCGTCGGCGAGCGCACGGTCGCCGCCGTTCGCGGCGCCTTCGAGTTCGACGACGCCGCTACGTTCGAAGCGAAGGGCAAGCCGGAAGGAATTCAGGGTCGTCGACTGGTCCGGGCGCTTTCCCTGATGCGGCCGCGTGGGGTGACCGGACTGTCGACGGCGTTCGTCGGCCGGGACGACGACCTCGAACGGCTACGGCGGGCTTATCGGGCCACGGTCGAGTCCGGTGCGCCCCGGCTCGTCACGGTCCTCGGCGACGCGGGCGTCGGCAAGAGCCGGCTTGCACGCGAGCTATGGCGCCGGCTGGCCACGGAGGCTCCTGAGCCGTTTAGACGAACCGGCCGGTGCCTCTCCTACGACGACGCGGACAACGTACTGGCCACTCGGCGAGGTCCTACGGGAGCACTTCCGGATCCTGGAGAATGACGAGCCCGAGGCGATCCTCGCCCGGCTCGAAGGCCGGGAACTGCTCGCTTTGACCCTTGGACTCGACGAGCCGTTCGCACTTCGAGCCCTGGCTTTCGTCGACGAAGACGAAGCGCTGCTCGAGCGAGCGATCGCGCGCTTCCACGAGCTGGCTCTCGATTGGCATGCGAACGAGACGCGGAGGCTAAAACTGCAGGCGTGAGCGCCGTTCGTGGCGCTCGAGCGCGAGCTCGACGAGCCGGTCGAGTAGATCCGAATAGGGAATCCCCGAGGCTTCGAACAGCTTGGCGTAGACGCTCGTTGCGGTGAAGCCGGGGATCGTGTTCAGCTCGTTGACGAGCACGACGCCGTCTGCGTCAACGAAGAAATCCACGCGCGCCAACCCGTCGCACTCGGCGGCGACGAAGCTCTCGACCGCGAGGTGCTGGACGCGTTCGATCTGCTCGCTCGAGATCCTCGGCGGGATGATCAGGTCCATACCGCCCTCGTCGTACTTGGCCGAGTAGTCGTACCAGTCGGTGGCGTCGAAGCCATGAGAGACGATCTCGCCCGGGAGCGACGCGATCGGGCTGCGATTCGAGCCAAGGACGCCGCACTCGACCTCGATTCCCGCGACGAACTCTTCGATCAGCACCTTCTCGTCGTGGCGAAAGGCGAGCTCGACCGCCGGCGCGAGGTCCTCCTCCGATCGCGCCTTCGTGATCCCGACGGAGGAGCCGAGCCGCGCCGGCTTGACGAAGACGGGGTAGCCATACGGGTTGCCGAGCTCGTCGCCCACGCGCAGGGTGATGTTCCGCGTCACGGGAATCTGGGAGTCGCGCATCACCGCCTTGAACTTGTCCTTGTCCATCGCCAGTGCCGAACCGAGGACACCGGCACCGACGTACGGCACGTCGGCCAGCTCGAGCAAACCCTGCACGGTGCCGTCCTCGCCGAAGGGGCCGTGCAGGACCGGGATCACGACATCGACATTCGCGAGGGTCGCGGGAACGCTTTCGGTCGGCACCGGGAGCGTCTCGACTGCCGTCCGCCCCTCCCCCTCGTCCAACTCGCCTGCGGCCCCCGGGTCGAGCGCCCGCGCCCCGCCGGACTCGAGCTGCCATTTCCCCTCGCGGTCGATCTCGACCGTCACCGCCTCGTAGCGCTCCGGGTCGAGCGACTCCAGCACCGAACGCGCCGACGCCACCGAGATCTCGTGCTCGCTCGAGCGGCCCCCGCTGAGGACCGCGACTCGCACCCGCGGGCTCATGGGACAGCCGTTGTGGTGCCGGTGTAGTCGCCGACGAAGATCGTCACGGACGACCCGGCCGGAGCGCTCGTGCCGCCCCCTGGCTGCTGGCTGACGACGATTCCCTGCTCGCCGGGGTCGGTCACCGGCTGTTTGACCGTCTTCACCTTGAATCCCGAGCCCGTCAGGATCGCCTTCGCGGTCGGCTCGTCCTGGTTGGTGACGTCCGGAACGGGCGTCGTCGCGGTCGAGCCGCGTGAGACGCTGAGCGTCACCGTCGTCCCGGAGCCCACTCTCGTTCCGGCGCCGGGCGACTGCGCGACCACGGTGTCGGCGGGCTGGTTCGAGTCGACAAGGGTCTCGGTGGCGTTCAGGCCGGCCCCGAGCAGCGCCGAGCGGGCGCTCGCGTAGGGCTGGCCGACCACGTTCGGGATCTCGATCTGCTTGACCCCCTGCGAGACGTTGATCCGTACCTTCGTGTTCCAGAAGACCCGGCTGTCCCCGGGCGGGTTCTGGCCGGTGACGGTATCCGGGCTCGCTGACGAATAGACATGGAAGACGGACACCTTCAGGTGCGCGGCTGTCAATGCCGCCACGGCGTCGCTCTGCGCCTTCCCGACGACGTCCGGGATCGTTGTCTTCGGCCTCCCGTTGGAGACGGTGAGCCGGACGGTGTTGCCCTTGTCGGTCTTCTCACCGCCGTCGATGCTCTGCGACATCACCGTGCCGGCCGGATAGACCTCGCTGAAGCCGGGGACCGTCTTCGCCTTCAGATCCTTGTCTGTGATCTTCTTGACCGCCTGCGCTTTCTTGAGCCCGACCACGTACGGCACGGCCACCGGCTTGTTCGCGTTCAGCTCGTCGCGGATCTTCCCGTAGGCGAACCAGGCCGCGAAGCCGGCGCCGATGAGCAGGAGCAACACCAGCACCCACGGCCAGATCGAGCGCGACCGCCGAGGCGGTCCTTCGTAGCCGTAGTAGCCGGCCGGCGTCGTCGGCGGAGGCGGTTGCGGTGGCGCGACCTGCGTGGGCCTCGGCGCGATGATCGTCGGCGCCCCCGAGATGCCGGCGCCTGCGAGCACGGCGGTCGCCGCGTCCGTGGTCTCGCTCGAGACGCTGAGCCCCCGCTGGATGCGCGCGAGGTCGGCGTTCATCTCCTCCGCGGTCTGGTAGCGGTCCTCGGGATCCTTGGCCAGGGCGCGCAGGACGACCAGATCGAGGTCGGCGGGCACATCGTCGCGTAGCTCGGAAGGCGGCACCGGCACCTCGGAGAGGTGCTTCATCGCGATCTCGAGCGGCGTGTCGCCGGTGAATGGAACCGTGCCGGTAAGCATCTCGTAGAGGACGATCCCGACCGAGTAAACGTCGGAGCGCTGGTCGACCGGCGAGCCGCGGGCCTGCTCCGGAGAGAGGTACTGGGCGGTTCCGATGATCGAGCCGACCTCCGTCATCTGGCTCGCGCCCGAGCGAGCGATGCCGAAGTCCGTCACCTTCAGCCGCCCGTCCGCGTCGACGACGACGTTGTGTGGCTTGACGTCGCGGTGGACGATGCCGTGCCGATGGGCGAAGCCGAGCGCGGCCAGCATCTGGCGCGTGTAGTCGATCGCGATCCGGATCGGCGTGGGGCCGCGGCTGACGATCAGCTCTTTCAGCGACCGCCCGGAGAGGTACTCCATCGCGATGTAGTAGGTGCCCTCGGCCTCGCCGCGGTCGTAGATCGAGACGATGTTCGGGTGCGAGAGGCCGGCCGCGTTCTTCGCCTCTCGCCGGAAACGCTCGATGAACGAATCGTCGGCGGCGTGTCGGTCGTCGAGGATCTTGATCGCGACGCGGCGGCCGAGCTCCTGGTCCTCGGCGAGGTAGACGTTCGCCATCCCGCCGGCGCCGAGCTTGCGGATGATCCGGTAGCGGCCGTCGAAGACGGAGTCGATCAGCGTGTCGCCGGTGACTGCCATTAGTGGGTCACCCGGCCTCGCTGCCGGAATTCTGGGTCGCGAGACGCGAGCCAGGCAAGGACGCAGGGAGCGTCCATATCCGTAGATATGGGCGCGAGTGAGGACGCCGCATGGCGACGTCGGATCGCGGGCCAGAAACCGGTGAGCGGGGCCGGGTGATCCACGACTACTTCTTCGACCCCGAACTGAGGACCGCCTGCATCAGCAGCTTGGCGATCGGCGCCGCCGTCGTGCCGCCGAACCCGGTCTGGTTCTGGAGGGTGACCGCGACGGCGACCTTCGGATTGTCGGCCGGAGCGAAGCTGATGAACCAGGTCGTGTTGATCCCGGAGTTGCCTGTCTCCGCGGTGCCGGTCTTGCCGGCGACCGAGATTCCCGGGATCGCGGCCGCGCCGCCGGTTCCGTCATTGACCGCAGCGACCATCATCGAGTTGATCTCGCTCGCGGTCTGGCGCGACATCACGCGGTCGAGCTTCTGTGGCGCGATGCGGACGACCGTGTGGCCGCCGGAGTCGACGACACGGTTCAGCACCTGAGGCTCCATCTCGACGCCCCCGTTCGCGACCGTGGAGGCGACCATCGCCATCTGCAGCGGCGTCACGGCGAGGGTCTCCTGGCCGAAGGCGAGGCGGCCGGGGTCGACCTGGGTCGCGGGATGGGACGGGAAGAAGAGTCTGCCGCCGTGATAGAGGCCGCTTGGGAGCTTCTCGTTGGCGGGCGTCTCGAGTGGCGGGTCCTTGTAGAAGCCGAACTTCTTCATGTACTCGAGGATTGTTCCGGCGCCGAGTGCCTTGCCGACGTTGCAGAAGACCGAGTTGATCGAGTGCTGGAGACCCTGCGCGAGCGTGGGGTGCCCGAAGGACTCGACCGGCCCGTCGGGGCTCGCGGCGTTCGACACCTGCTTCCCGTACTCGATGCAGTAGCCGGGGTCGTAGAAGGTCGAGTCGGGCGTGAACTTGTGCGAATCCAGGGCCGCCGTCACGGTGACGACCTTGAACGTCGACCCGGGCGTGAAGAGGCCGTTGGTCGCACGATTCAGCAGCGGCGCCGCAGGCTGGCACCCGGCGTTGGTTGCCTTGATCTGATTGAAGTGGTTCTCGACCAGGTTCGGGTTGTAGCTCGGCTGTGATGCGAGCGCGTAAACCTTGCCGGTCTTCGGGTTCATCACGACCGCGGCGCCGCACTTGCCGGCAAGCTGTTGCATGGCGAGGCGCTGGACGCTCGGGCGGACGCTCAGGATCAGGTCGTTGCCGGTGATCGTGACGCCCTTGATCTTGTCCAGCGTCTTGTTGAAGATTGTGCTGAGGTTCGCGTTCGAGGAGGTCAGGTAGGCGTTCTCGGACTGCTCGAGGCCCGCCCGCGACCGGCCCTGGGTCGAATAACCGACAAGGTTCGCGAACAGGCGCCCGGTCGGGTACCGGCGGAAGTAGAGCGTCTGCCCGTCGACCTTGCGCTTGACATTCGTCGCCAGGATCGTCCCGTCGGCGGCGCGGATCAGCCCGCGCTTGATCCGGAACTGCGCCACCCGCTGGATCGCGTTGTCCTGCTTCTCAGCGAGGCCGGCGGAGGCCCACGTCTGCCAGTAGGTGGTGCCCACGATCAGCGCGGCGAGGAGGATCATGGACGCGACGGCGAGCTTCGTGATCTGTCTGTTCACGTTTGCCTCGGCGCGTTGGCGCGGTTGGAGATCAGGAGCAGGCCCGCGAGCAGGACGAAGTTCGCGACCACGCTCGAGCCGCCGTAGGAGACGAACGGGAGCGTGATCCCCGTCAGCGGGATGATTCGGAGGACTCCACCGACGATGATGAAGGTCTGTAGCGCGAAGCCGAAGGTGAGGCCGGCTCCCGCGAGCTTCGAGAAGCCGTCATCTGCGAGCAGCGCGATTCGCATGCCTCGTAGGACGAAGACCATGAAGAGGAGGACCAGCGCCGAGACCCCGATCAGGCCGAGTCCCTGCGCGAGCGCCGAGTAGATGAAGTCTGTGTTCAGGGACGGGATCAGTGGGTGGCCCGCGGAGGTCTCGATCGTCTCCTTGCCGAGGCCGGTGCCGCCGAAGCCGCCGTTCGCGATCGAGTAGAGCGACTTCACGAGCTGGTAGCTGCCGCACTCTTGCCGCAGCTTCATCTCCCCGGTCAGCGCGCAGTAGACCTTGTGGTCGGTCCAGGGATGCAGCCAGATCGTCACGCGCTCGTGCACGTGCGAGACCTGCGTGTAGACGAAGTACGAGCCGGCGAGGAAGAGCGCGAGGCCGATCCCCGTGAACAGCAGCCGGCCCGTCGCCACGTAGAGCATCGCCAGGAAGATCCCGAAGTAGAGGAGCGCCGAGCCGAGGTCGTTCGTCTCGACGAGGACGAGCATCGCGCCGCCCCAGATCAAGAGCAGCGGCCCGAAGTCCTTCAGCCTTCCCTGCGCCAGCACCTCCCGCTTCTCGCGCAAGTAACCGGCGAGGAAGACGATCAGGCAGAGCTTCGCGATCTCGCCGGGTTGGAACTGGAGCGACCCGAAGTGGATCCAGAGCCGGGCGCCGTTGACGGTGGCGCCGAGGCCCGGCAGCGCGGGCAGCACGAGCAGGCCGATCGCGGTCAACCCGAAGATGTACTTGTAGCTCTCCAGCCGCCGGTAATCCCGGCGCAGGCTCCAGAGCGTGCCCGCGAAGACGCCGACGGCGATGATGATCCAGACGCCCTGGCGAAACGCGTCTCCGGGCCTGATGCGGTAGATCTCCGTCAGCCCGACCGCGGTCAGCAGGGCCGCGATCGGCAGCAGGTACGGGTCGGCGTACGGCACCGCGTAACGCGCGACCAGGTGTGCGACGAGGTAGAGCGCGAGGAAGAACGCAGCGTAGGAGAGCGAGGCGGTCGAGACGACCGACTGGCGGGCGATGTAGACGCTCGCAAAGCCGAGCGCGGTCAGAGCCCCGACGACGACCAGGTTCAGCAGCTCTCGGTTGCGCAGGCTCACCGCTTATCTCCCGCGCAGCGTCCAGAGGACGACCGCGACGACAGCGAGCGCGACCAGGATCAGCAGCAGCGCGGGGATCAGGCGGCCGCGGGTGCGGCGCTTCGGCTCAGGGGCCTGGGGGGCCTCGCCCGGCGGAACGACCATCGTGTCGAGCGCCGGCACACGGTCGAGCTCGTCGAGCGTGTCTTCGTCGAGCTCGCCGTCGCCGTCCGCGCCGAGGGCCGGGTACTGAGCCGTCTCCTCGAGCGGCTCTCCGACGTCCTCGCCGATCTCGAAGAAGACGACCGTGATGTTGTCCTCGCCGCCGCCCTTGTTCGCGCCGCGGATCAGCGCTTTTGCGGCGGTTTGCAGGTTGTCGCGGTTCTTCTCGATCGTCCGCAGGATCACGTCGTCCTCGACCATCGAGGTGAGCCCGTCCGAGCAGAGCATGAACAGGTCGCCCGGCGCGGTCTCGATCGAGAAGGTGTCGACGTCGACGTCGGGATCGGTGCCGAGCGCGCGCGTGATCACCGAGCGCTGGGGATGCGTCTCCGCCTCCTCGGGCGAGAGCTTTCCGCTGCGGACGAGCTCGGCGACGAGCGAGTGATCCTCGGTCAACTGCTCGAGCTTGCCGTCTCGGATCAAGTATGCGCGCGAGTCGCCGACGTGGCCGAAGGCAACGTTTGCCTCGCCGACGAAGGCCACCGTCATCGTCGTCCCCATCCCCGAGGCGGCGGCGTCCTGGCTCGAGCGCTCATAGACCCGCCGGTTCGCCTCCTGGATCAGCTCGGCGACGCGGCGCTCCCCCCTGCCTGCTGCGGCCTCGTCCTCGCGGACGGCGCCGGCGGCCAGGCTCGAGGCGAGCTCGCCCGCTTGCGCGCCGCCCATGCCGTCTGCGATCGCGAACAGCGGGGGCTCGACGACGTAGGCGTCCTCGTTCCGCCGCCGCTTCCTGCCCGTATCCGTGCCGTAGCCGAGTTGCGTGACAGTCACGTCTCGTACCTCAGCTCGGTCTCGCCGCCGAGGCGTCGCTTGCGATGCCGATCTGGAGGCCGTAGCGGCTTCGCCGCTGCGGCCGTCCAAATACGGCGTGTGGGTGTGGTCACGTCTCGTACCTCAACTCGGTCTCGCCAACGCGCACGACGTCGCCGGGTGTCAGCTTGCGCGCGCGGGTGAGCTTGATCCCGTTCAGGTACGTGCCGTTCGTGGAGCCGACGTCCTCGACCCACACACCATCGCCGCGCGGCTCGATCCGCGCGTGTTTCGCGGAGGCGTAGTCGTCGCCGTCGAGCGCGACGTCGTTCTGGGGGCCGCGGCCGACCGTGATCGCGACGGAATCGAGCATCCGACCCTCGCCCGGTTCGAGCGTCGGGCTGGAGACGACGACGAGGCGCCCAACTTCGCGCGGGCCGGGGTCGCGGATTGTCGCGAGATCGCCCGCCTGTGACGGTGCGAGGATGAAGCTCTCCTGCGGCACACGTAGATCCTTGCTGGCGGTGCGGACTATTCGCCAGATGAACAGGTAGAGGAGCACCACGAAGGCGATCTTGAGGACGAGCAGGAGCTCCTCGACCGCGATCGAGGCAAGTGTCACGTCAGCCTCCGGACTCCCGCCGGAAAACGAGCTCGGTCGACCCCACGGTGATCGTGTCGCCGGGGCGCAGCTTGGCGCGCTTGAGCCGCCGGCCGTTGATCTCGGTGCCGTTCGTCGAATCGAGGTCGACCACCCAGTAAGCGGCGCCCTCCTGCCGAACCTCGGCGTGCCGCCGTGACACGTTGGGGTCCTCGACCTGGATGTCGGCGTCCTTCGAGCGGCCGATCACGACTCGCCGCTTCTCGATTTCATGCTGTTTGCCGCTCCATGAGAGTGTCACGATCTCCGCCTCGAGCCCGAGCTCCTGTGCGGAGACCGCCTGGGTGTCGGGCTGCTTGGGCTTGTAGACCATCGTTGCGCCCGGCGCGACATCGGGAGCCGGCGCTTCGTCCGGTACGGGCTGCGGCCCGCTGCCCTGCGCCATCCGCGTCGCGATCCCGAACTCCCCGACCTCGAGGTCCTCGTCGGTCTCCATCAGGACCTTCGGCGGCGAGAGCATCACGTACTTCTCCCGCCGCGCGTTCTCGGCGAGATAGTCCTGCAACTCACCGAGCAGGGACTCCTCGTAGCTCGCAAACTGCTCGCGATCCTGAGGGGAGAGGTAGACCGTGTACTCGTTGGGGACGTAGAGCCGGGAGACGGAGATGACTCGATGATCCTCCATTTCCTTGACGAGCTTGCGTGCGAGCTCGACCGGCTGGACGTTCGTCCTGAAAGCGCGCCCGAAGACGCCCTCGAACAGCGATTCGATCTTGGCTTCGATGTTCCTGAGCACGGTCATTGCAGGGGGAAAGCCCGCCGCGAGTCTAGCTCTCGCCCTTGAGCGCCATCCCCAAACAGGTGACCAGAATTGTGACGACGATTGCGGCGTTCGGCAGCGCCGGACCCGGGGCCAGGATTCCGGCCAACAACGCGATTCCGAACGGAGCGATCCGGTGGCGCCGGATGTGCGGGAGCGCTGCCGCCGCGACGGCGAGGACGATTGCCTCGAACAGCAGTGTCGGCCTGGCGCTCAGGGTGTCCCAGATCGTGCTGGCGGCCGTGAACGGGCTGCGGGTGCTGTTGAGCTCGAGCGCGGGGGCGAAGCTGCCGGTGAAAGGGAGCTTGCCGCCTCGGAGCCCGGCGACGAGCCCCGCCACGAGCACCGCCGCGAAGACGTGCACGCCTCGAGCCAACCCGCCGCGAAGCCGCTGTGCCGCCAGCGGCAGCAACCCGAGCAGCGAGAGCGGCGTCAGGAGCGGCCCGCAGAGGAAGAAGAGCCCTGTTCCGGAGTCCTTCCACGAGAGTACGAGCCAGCCGAGCGCGAGCGCGGCATAGGCCCAGGCGAGCCCGGCTGAGAGGTTCCCGAGCGGCAAGACCGGGACGGCGAGAGCGAGCGCGAGGCCGGCTCGCTCGCGAAAGAGGGTCGACCCGGCGGCCAGCGCGGCGAGGCCGAGCGGCCACCCGGCCGGATAGAAGGGCAGCGCCGCCGCGCTCGCGCCCGCGAAGAGTCCGGCCGCCGCGGCGGCGGCGAAGCGTCCGGGCGACGGCGGCGAAACCTGCGGCAGCGTGCGCGTACGCCGCTCGTGCCGGTGTCCCGTCGCCCGCAGCGCGGCTCCGAGCCTCTCCGCCGACGGCCGTCTGGCCGGCTCGATCGAGAGCGCGCGGTCGACGAGTGCGATCAGCGGCCGTGGCAAATCGGGCCTGGCCTTCGCCAGCGAGATGGCGCCCGATTCGATCCGGCGCGCGGTGTCGAGCAATGACCCCTTCCAGAACGGGTGCCAGCCGGCGAGCGCCTCCCAGAGCAGCACGCCGACCGCCCAAACGTCTGCGGGCGCGCCCGATTCCTCGCCTCGGAGGCGCTCAGGAGGGATGTAGGCGAGCGTTCCGGGAACGTCTCCGGCGGCGGTCAGCGTCTCTTCCCCGTCCATCCGCGCGAGACCGAAGTCGAGCAAGCGGATCGAAATCTCGTCGCTTTCGGCGAGCAGGATGTTCGACGGCTTCACGTCACGGTGGACGATTCGATGCGCATGGGCGTGCGCGAGCGCCTCGCAGATCTGCGCAGCGACCTCGAGCGCCGCCACGTCATCGATCGCACCTTCCCGAAGCGCCTGGCGCAGCGTTCGCCCGGGCACGTATTCGTAGGCGATGTAGACGTGGCGCGAGTCCCGTGCGAGCGCGTACGCGCGCTGGCAGCCCGGATGGCGGAGCCGCGCGGCGGCGGAGGCCTCTCGCTCGGCCCGGGAGGCCGACTTCCCCTCGCGGGGGACGATCTTGAGCGCCACCTCGACGCCGGTCGGCTCGTCGCGGGCGAGCCAGACCGAGCCGTTGCCGCCGCTGCCGAGCGGTTGCAAAGGGCGGTACCGGCCGAGGACGAGCTCGTTCGGCGCGACGGCGACGGCCGCTTCTGACACGGACGCTCGTTCGCCGCGGCAGCCCGAAAGCCTTTGAATGGAGGCAGAAGGCGATTCACTCCGACCCAACGGTTACAGTGGACGCCGCAACTTTTTCCCTGCACGGAGCGATGACCGAGCGCGACACAGACATCGAGTTCGACTTCTTCGAGGAGCCGGAGACCAGAGAGGCCGCCCGGCCGGAGCGGCCGCCGATGCGCGGTGGCCCGCGACCGCCGATCCGGACGCCCCAGGGCATCACGCCGCTGCTCCGCCTGGTCGGCCTGATTGCCTTCGCGATCGTGATCGTCCTGCTGCTCGTCTACGCGGTCGAGGGGTGCCAGTCCTCGAGCAAGCACGCCAAGTACGCGAACTACATGACCAAGGTCTCGCAGATCTCGTCGAACTCGCATTCAATCGGCACACGCCTCGCCTCATTGCTCGGTCAACCCGGCGTGAAGGCGAGCGACGTGCAGACCAAGCTCGCCGGGCTCGCACGCGATGAGCAGCAAGACATCGACACCGCCAGCGCGATCGAACCGCCCGGCCGCCTGCGCGACGAGCACTCACGCCTGATCGACGCGCTCAAGTACCGCTACAGCGGGATCGTCGGTATTTCCGACTCCATGCGGCAGGCTGTCAGCAGGAAGAATCTCGCGGCCGCTCAGGCCGGCGCGCTGCTCGAGGCGCCGGCTCAGCGCCTGCTCGCGAGCGACGTCGTCTGGGACGACAGCTTCAAGGCTCCTTCGATACAGGTGCTACGCG
>Ga0137372_10006436_pt1 | contig 11382 bp, 9 predicted proteins | sample SagtaG_6_FD_104911 | JGI IMG/M metagenome (GOLD analysis project Ga0137372, IMG submission 104911) | Vadose zone soil microbial communities from Sagehorn Ranch, Mendocino, California, USA - Sage1_R_60_16 metaG | ecosystem: Environmental > Terrestrial > Soil > Vadose zone | place: USA: California...
CTGAGCGACCACAGCGTGATCGACCTCAAGTTGTGGGTCGGCGGGCCACACTACGAAACCCAGTTGATCGAGACGCACGTTTCGCCGTAGCACGTAAGCAGATAGACTCGGCGGCCGTGGCTGCGCGGGACCGAGTTCGACTGGCCGAAGTGGTCGCCTCGCTCTCGCTGGCGACCGATCTCGGCGCCGGCGGTTCGTTCGAGGACGCGCTGCGAGCCAGCCTGACCGCGACACGGCTGAGCGGGCTTCTCGGGCTACCGGACGACCAGCACAGCGATGTGTACTACCTGCCGCTGATGGCTTTTGTCGGCTGCACGTCGACCGCGCACATGGCATCGACGGTGTTCGGGCCCGAGATCGAGACGTTCAGCCACGCCTACAAAACTGATCCGACCGATGAGATGGCCATGATGCGCGCCATGCTGCCCGCGATCGGCGAGGGACGACCGCTGCTGGAGCGACTGGCGATCTTCGGCAAGATGTTCGCGAACCGCGACATGTTCGCCGAGGGCTCGCGTGGCCATTGCGAGGTGGCCCAGATGATTGGCGCGCGGATGGGCTTCACCACGGACTTCCAGGCGTGTCTGCTGCAGGTCTTCGAACGCTGGGACGGCAAGGGCAGGCCAAATGGCGTCGCAGGCGCCAGCATCGCGCTGCCCGCTCGCATCGGGATCCTCGCCAACCTGGCGTGCGCGTGGACGCGGGTCTACGACCTCGACACCGCGCTGCGCATGATCGAGCAGCGATCGGGCCGAACGTTCGATCCGGCGCTGGTCGAGGTGTTCAGCACACATGGCCGCGAACTGCTCGAGGCGCTGGAGCCCGAGTCGCTGTGGGACGAGGTCATGCGCGCCGAGCCGGCTCCGCATCGCTATCTCGCAGGCAGTCAGATCGAAGAGGCCTGCTTCGCCATCGCTGACTTTGCCGATCTGAAGTCGCCTTTCACGCTCGGCCACTCCAGAGGCGTGGCCGAGCTCGCCCAATCCGCGGCCAGCGCGTGCGGCCTCCCGCAACAGGATGCCGAGGACCTGCACCTGGCAGGGCTGCTGCACGACGTCGGACGCGCCGGCGTCTCCAACGACGTCTGGGACAAGGCCGGTCCACTCACCGAGTCCCAGCGCGAGCGGATGCGGCTGCACGCGTACTACACCCAGCGCATCCTGGTGCGGCTGCATGGTCTGGGTCGCGCCGCGGCGCTTGCGGGCACGCACCACGAGCGACTGGATGGCTCTGGGTACCACCGCGGCGTGGCCGCGCGCGACCTCAGCCCGCCGGCCCGGATCCTCGCTGCCGCGGACGTCTATCACGCGCTGCTCGAGGATCGGCCGCATCGCCGCGCACTCGAGCCGTCCGCGGCCGCGCACACGCTCGAACAGGAAGCGCGCGCTGGGCGACTCGACGCGGACGCAGCCAATGCTGTTCTCCAGGCAGCGGGCGTCAACAAGCGACCGCTCCGCCGCATGCTGCCCGCCGATCTCACCGAGCGGGAAGTCGAAGTGCTCCGCCTCATTGCGCACGGACAGAACAATCGGGTGGTCGCCGCCGAGCTATCCCTGTCACCCAAAACGGTCGGCAACCACATCGAGCACATCTACTCGAAAATCGGCGTCTCCAGCCGAGCGGGCGCGACCCTGTTCGCGCTCCAGAACGGGATCCTCGACGAGCCCGAAAAATGAGGCGAACGCCTCACGAGCAACGTGGTGCGCGCGGCCAAGAATGGCGCCATGGAACCAACGAAGCTCTTTGGGTACACGACCGCCGCCGAAATCCGTTCAGACCTGGAACGGACCTGGTCCGTGCTGGACCGCCTGATCGAGGCCGTCCCGCCCGAGCGCTGGAAGACGAAGTACGGACCTGACTGGACCTACCAGGACGTTCCGTACCACCTCGCCTATTTCGACCGCGTCATGGTCGCCGACCCGATCGAGTTCGGCACCGCGCTGCAAGACCGGTTCGAGTGCCTCACGATTGGCCAGCTCAACGACTGGAACCGCGCCGAGTTCGCCAGGCGGCGGCCTGGCCAGACGGCTCAGGAGTCGATCGCCGAGATGCTGCGGCAGCGCGAGCGTATTCGTGCGCTCATTGCTCCGCTGACCGACGCCGACCTGCAAAAGCCGGCTTTCAGCCACTTCTTCGGCGTGGGCTTCAGCACGGTCGGCTCGGCCCTGGCGGGAGCGCGCCAGCACGCGTTCAGTGAGGGGTGGGAGCTGGCGCAGCGCCTCGGGCGACGCGACATCACGATGCCCGAGTCGGTCTTCCACAGTGGGGTCGCCGCGTACGTCGGTCTGATGGGCTCGATGGTGGATCACGAGGCTGCGCGCAGGATCGGCCACTTCACGATCGTGATGGACATGCCCGGCTATGCCAGCGGCGCGTGGACGATCCGCGTCGCGGAGGGCGGCGCCAGTGTGACCGATGGCCGCGCACAAGACGCCGACCTGGTGATGACCCTATCGACCGACACCTTCATGACGATGTTCAAGAAGTTGCGTAACCCCGCGCTGCTGATGCTCACCCGCAAGATCCGCGTGCGCGGCTTGTCCAAAATGGGCACCTTCGGCAAGCTGTTCCCCGACCCACAGCTCGACGCACCCATGCGCCTGGGCGTTGAGAGCGCCGCCGCGGCTGCCTAACGGCGAGATTACGTTTTTGTGAGACGCGGCCGGGTTCCACATACTCGGCCGCGTATGGAATCTCTCCTCGTGCTTACCAGAGTCCCGCTCGGCCTGGTGCTGCTCGCCGTTGGACTCGCCACATTGCTCGATCGCAACCGCACGAGGAATCTCGTCGCCTTAGGTGTGCCGTCGCGCTGGTGCGCGCCGTTTGGCGTGTTGCTGGCGGTTGCGGAACTCGGGGCCGCGCTGTACGTGCTGCCGCTGCCGGCTGACCTTTCGGAAGGACTGCGCCCAGTGTTGCTGGCCAGCGTGCTCGTGGTCTGCGCAGTGTGCGGCGTTTTTGCCGTGACAGGCTTCCGCGCCGCTGGCCGACCTGAGCCTGCGCGGACGCGCGGCTTCCGTGCCGCTGGCCGACAGCAAGTGGTGCGGACGCGCAAAGCAGCAATCATCAGACGCCTGGCGGCGTGACCTTGCTCACTCATGACCACGTCCGCGAGAACTTCGCCACCAGCACGGACCATGGCGGGCACGATGGGCGGGCCGCGCGCTCCGCTACATCGAGTGGACCACGGTCTCGATCCGACCGATTCCGCCTCCGTGGCCGAGTAAGAATCAGAGTAGCCGCCCATCTCGGGGGAGGTGTTCGTGGCACGCCGACTGCGGCCCTGATTCCGTATGCAGCTACGCGAAGTGATGACCCGCAACCCCGAAGTCGTGCCGCCAACCGCCACCCTCGAAGAGGCGGCGCGCAAGATGGATCAGCTCGACGTCGGTCCGCTGCCCGTCTGTGAAGGCGACCGCCTGATCGGACTGGTCACGGACCGCGACATTACCGTCCGCGCCACCTCGGCGGGTAAGGACCCACGGTCGACGCCCATCGCCGAGGCGATGAGCAAGGACCTGGTGTACTGCTTCGAGGACCAGGACGTGCGGGATGCCGCGCGGATTATGGAGGACCAGCAGATTCGCCGCGTGCCCGTGCTGAATCGCGAGCACCGCCTGGTCGGTATCGTTTCTCTAGGCGATCTGGCCACAACCGGCCGTGACGATCGGATGACCGGCGAAGTGCTCGAGCGAGTGTCTGAGCCAGGGCAGCCGGACCGCTAAGCGCACGCCAACAAGCCCCCGACTTACAAGCGGCTGCGCAGGCGTCCCAGCCGACAACCGGACGAGCACGCACAGAACGGCGCAGCCGCGTATTCTCACGCCATAGCGAGACGCGGTACGATATTTCGGGAACTTCCGAAGTGCCCGATTGGTCGTATCACACGCTCTTCCTGCCGGTACTCAGACGGCTACCGGGTGCGCGTGCGCGTGACCTGACGCTTGCCGCGGTTGGCAGCCTGGCAAGCCTGCCCGCTGGCGGCGCGCTCTTCCATGTGTTTGGCCATATGGCGCCGCCGCCCGGCGCTGGCGTCGCGGTGCTCGGCTTGAACCTGAAGAGTCGCGTCGGACTGAGTGGCGAGGTCGACCCGCGGCTACTTGGTACCCGTGCGCTGGCCCAGTTCGGCGTGGGCCTTCTGGAGATCGGGCCCGTCACGGTGGACCCGATGCCCGAGGGCATGGGGCCGCGGCTCGGCTCAGATGGCCGATCTATCGTGCTCGACGCCGCGCCCGCCTCGCCCGGCCTGGCTGTGGTCCAGCGCCGCCTTGCGTCGCTCGGCGATGTGCGCGTGCCGTTGCTGGTGCGCATCGCGCCACGGGGCAGCGATGTCCCGCAAGAGACGCAGCAGCTCATCAACGCGCTGGACACCAGCGCGGCAGCGTTCGTGCTCGACGCGCGCTGGTGCCACGCCGTGCCGCACCTCGAGGTGGTACGCGCGATGACACAGCGGCCGTTGTTGCTTGCGCTCCCGCCGGACGCCGATCACGAGGCGCTCGTCGCAGGCGCGTGTGCCGCCAGCTTCGACGGTTTCGTCATCAGCGGTGGTATGGGCCGCGAGGGCGTACTCGTAGTCGGCCCCGCCGACAGCCGCGCGGTAAAGCAGTGGGTGCGTAAGGTGCGCGGCCAGGCAGGAGTGGGCGTCGCGATCGTAGCGCAGGCTGGCGTGGACTCGCCGGCCGCGGCGCTCGAGTTTTTCGACGCGGGCGCCGACATCGTCTTGCTACACCCGGGCTTGATTGCCGCGGGGCCGGGGCTCCCGAAGCGGATCAATGAGTCTCTGGCGCCCGCACGCGTGCGCACGGGACCAGCGGGGGCGTGGCTGTGGCTCGCCCTGCTCGGCGGCGGCATGGTCCTCGGGGGTGTGCTGGCTTGGCTGATCGCCATCACCACTGTGGTGCTGCCGTACGACGAAGCCTTCCTCGGTCTCGGGCGCGACGCGCTAACCGCTATCAACGCGCGGCTGCTGGCGTTCATGACCCACGATCGCGTGACGCTCGCTGGCACGATGCTCTCCATCGGCGTGCTGTACACCCAGCTCGCGGTGTGGGGCGTGCGCCGTCGCGCGCACTGGGCCTGGCAAGCTGTGATGTGGTCAGCTGGTATCGGTTTCGCCGGCTTCTTCTTGTTTCTGGGCTTCGGCTACTTCGACCCGCTGCACGCGACTGTCTCAGTGGTCCTGTTCATGATTTTCCTCCTGGCGCTGCGGGACAGACCGTCGCCGGGCGAGATCGGCCACGGACACCCTGGACTGCACAACACATTTGCATGGCGGCTTAGTTTGTGGGCCCAGTTGTGCTTCGTCAGCCTCGGCCTGGGGCTGCTGATGGCCGGCCTGTCGATCGCGCTGGTGGGCATCAGCGGGGTATTCGTGCCCGAGGACCTGCGATTTCTCGATGCCCCAGCGGCTGTGCTGCAGACGGCGAATCCGCGCTTGCTGCCGCTGGTCGCGCACGATCGCGCGGGCTTCGGCGGCGCCCTGGTAAGCGATGGTGTCGGGGTGCTGCTGGTCAGCCTGTGGGGATTCCGCGAAGGCGCCCACTGGGTGTGGTGGACGTTGCTCGGCGCGGGCGTACCTGGCTTCGCGGCAGCTCTAGGCGTGCACCTGGCCGTTGGGTATCTCGATGTCTGGCATCTGGCGCCTGCGCTGTCAGGGCTCGTGGTGTTCGCCATCGGGCTGGCGCTGAGCTTCCCGTTCCTGCACTGGCAGCCTGCAGACTAGATCGCGAGGCATTCCTGCGGACTGCAATCGGCAAAACCATCGGTGAAGGCCTGCAGGCGCTGCTCGGAAGTGCCGTGCGCGCGCGGGTCCGACCGCGATGTGCCTGCTAAGTCCCCCGCTGCCGAGGTAATCTCGCGTGCCTGCTCGACGCCATCGACGGGTAGCCCCAGCCCCGCCGAGCAGCATCGGCTGCCCAGACGCCGCCGAGGCAGTCGGCGCCCAGCTCCGCTTGGATGCTGAGCACCTGGCCTGCTCGATTCGGCGCCGCGGCAACGCGAACGCCCGACGTCCGCTGCACGTGATGGCCGATCTCGTGGGCGAGGATCGCGGCCACGCCGTAGTTCATTCCGCCCCGCCAGAGTTGTTCGAGAAATGGCGTCTGCAGGTACACCACGCCGTCGCCGCTGCAATAGAAGGGGCCCACGTTGCTCGAATGGCCGCAGGCGCCGTCCACACTTTCGCGATACATACCAGGCCACTCGAGCCGGCTGGTAGGTGCGCAGCCTGCGCGACCAGAAGGCGTTGGCATCCGCCAGCACGTTGCCTACAAATGCCTGCAGCGACGTGTCGCTACGGGTGGCTGCCTGCGTGGGCGCGGGTGCTGGTCGCGGCGTGGTCGCCGCCGCTGCTGCACGCTGAGTGGGCGGGTCGATGCTGCTGCCGGTCCAGTGCAGCGCGCCCTGCTGCGTGAGGGCCCAGTGGTCGTAGCCGTCGGTGAATGTGGGGGTATTGGTGCTCTTTGCGCCAGAAGGCCAGACCGCGCGTGGTCTTCTGATGCACATCGCCCGTGCCGTTCGGATCGGCAAACTCGCACGTGAGCGGCTGGCCCATCTCCGCGCCGAGCAGCCGCTGCAGCGCCGCGAACCCGAACTCATAGTGCGGGGACTCGCCGCCAGCACACCGGTCGGCGGGGGCAGCAAAGGTCGAGGCCGGCCCGACGAAGAGTGCACCGACAAGGGCCAGAACCGAGGCGATGCGCAGCATGGATGACCGGTTATCGGCCCGTCTGCCATGGAACCCAATAGCTCTATGAGGCTATGCGCTTCGACTTGCTCTGTAAGTAGTCGACCAGGATGTAGTCGCCGAGGCGCTCCGGGTCGGCGAAGAAGGCGCGCCCGCGGTTGATGCGCGTGATGTCGTCCACGAAGCGCATCAGACCGTAGCTGCGCTCGAGCATGAACGTGTTGATGCGCAGGCCCTCACGCGTGCAGCGGCCAACTTCCAGCAGCGTCTGCTGCAGCGTCCGCGGCGTCGGCGGATACGAGAACACCGGCGTGGAGTGGCCGGGCTCCCAGTAGGCGGTGGGCTCGCCATCGGTGATCACCACGATCTGTCGGGTGCCGCCCTTGTGCCGCGCCAGCAGCTTGCGCGCATGCATCAGACCATCCTGCAGGTTGGTGCCGTACTCCCACTCGCTCCAGCGCAGGGCGGTCAATTGCTGCGGCTGGATTTGCCGCGCGTACAGCGAGAAGGTGACCAGGTACAGGTTGTCGCGTGGGAACTGGCTCTTGATCAGCGAGTGCAATGCCAGCGCGACCTTCTTGGCAGCCAGGAAGCATCCGCGGTAGATCATCGAGCGGCTCAGATCCAGCAGCAGTACCGTGGAGGCCTGGTTCATCTGCTCGGTTCGATAGACCTCGAAGTCCGAGTGCGACAGCTTGACTGGTGTGCCGACGCCATTGCGCACGAGCGAGTTCTGCAGCGTCCCGCGTAGATCGAGCAAGAACGGATCGCCGAACTCGTACTGCTTCGTGTCGTCGCCGCGATCGCCACCGCGTCCACGGTGATCGGTCTCGTGATTGCCGAAGCGGTCGCGCGCGAGGTGCTGGAAGATGTCTCTGAGCGCCTTCTGCCCGATCTTCCTGATCGCGCGGGGCGTGAGCTCGAGCTGATCGCCGCGCCGCTCGACCAACCCTGCTTCCTCGAGCAGCTTGGTGATGCGCTCGAGCTGATCCAATTGATCGGCCGCATCCTCGCCTAACTGCTTGGCCAGCATCTCGCGGTCAACGCCATTCGGATCGGCGGTATCGATCGCTTCGCGCATCTGCCGCTCGAGGCGGTCCATCTCCTGCAGGTCCTGCATGACCTGCATTGCCTCGTCGAGGCTGAGCGAGTCCTCGCCGCGGAACGGATACCGCCGCCGCAGGTCATCCATCGGCCGCAGCTCTTCCAGGTTGGCCGCGAGCATGGCGAGCTGATTGCGCAGGCCGGGGTCCTGCACGAGCGACTGCATCAGCTGCATCAGCTCGCGCCGCTGCTCGCCACTCATCGAGTCGAGCATGCTCTGCATCTGCGCCTGGCGTTGCTGCAGCTGCTCGATCAGCTCATCGAGCGAGTTCGCACCCGGGAAGAACTGACCCCACTTGTCCATGAAGCCCGAGAAGTCGGGGTCGCCGCCGCGCGCCTTCTCGTCCAGCATCTGGTTGAGGTCGCGCAGCATGTCTTTGACGGTGCGCAGGTCCTCCGGGGTCATGCTTTGCAGCGCCTGCTGCATACCCTGGAACTGCTGCTGCATGATCTGCTGGCGCAGCTGCTCCATCAGCTCCTGGAACATCTGGCGGGCATTCGGATCCATGAAGTCGTAGTTCTGGAAACCCTGGATCTGGCCCGGGACGTCGCGCGGCAGCTGGTCGAGCTGGTCGAGATGCTCCTGCGCCAGGCGCTCGAGCGTTCTCTGCAGCTGCTCGGGGATGTCGCCCGCCTGCACCTTGTCCTTGCCGTCAGTGACTTTGTTGTCGATGCCCTGACGTTCGGTCTTCTGAACCTGCTCGAGCTTTTCGCGGACATCCTTGAGGGTGTCGCCGAGGTTCGAGCGCTGCAGTTGTTGCTGCCGCTTCTGCCGTAGCTGTTGCAGGAGGTCCTGGAGGCCGGGCATGCGCTGGCCATCCTGGTTCTGCGCACCCTGCCTGAAGAGGCGTTGCAATGCTCTCAGGAGGTCCCCCTCTTCGAGCAAGTCGTCGCTCATCGCTTCCAGCAGCGATTCGGCATCGAGGTCGAGGACGTGCTGCGAGCCGTCCCAGAAGGAGTAGCTAAATGCGTGTGGCATCTTAGTCCATGAGCCTGTTTGGAACGCCGCTCCGCGGCGAGGGGGCTCCGCCCCCTTCACCCCCGCACAAGCTGGGTGCGCTCGCAGTGTTGAAAGCCCACTGCGGCAGAGCGCTCGAGAATTGTGGGTGGCTGGCGACGTTTGATCCTGTGCGGGGGGATGAAAGGGGGGCGGAGCCACCCTTCGCGCCGAAGGCGCGAGCCAGGTCGGCCAAAAAACCGAGAGCGCGGCTCATGAGCGGTAGCGCATCCGACCCGCGGAGCGATCCTTGTTGAGCTTGCGATTGAGATGCAACCCTTCGAGCACCAGCTCGATTGCGCTCGAGATTTGCGCGGGGTTGCCCTGCCCGCCGAGCTTCTTGATCGCCGGGGTGAAGCCGCTGACTTCGGCGGCCTGCCGCACGTACTCGAGGCTGGCCAGGCCATCGCCGACCTCGACTTTCAAGCCGTTGTCGAAGTTGGTCAGCAGCTCGTCGAACTCGTGCAGCGCAAAATGCCTGTTGAAGACGTTCAGCACCGCCTTCTGCAGCAGTTTTTCGATCACCTTCTCTTCATCTCGATCGCCGACGGTCTCCAGTTCAATCTTGCCGCCCGTACTCTGCACCGTCGCGATCAAATCGGAGATGCGCGGCGCGACCTGCCGCTCTCTGAGCCTGATTGCTCGGCGTAAGGCCGAGGAGAGCATGTTCTCGTAGTTGGCCACGCTCACGCGCACGCTGACGCCGCTGCGCTGCGAAATGTCGGGCGACTTGCGAGCCAGATGCGTGACCTCGGCCACGATCTCGCGCATGTACGAGGGAACGATGGTCTCGTACTCCACGTCGGTGAAGACTCCGCGCTCCTGCTCCATGATGTCCATCTCGTGCTCGACCGTGCGCGGATAGTGCGTACGGATCTGCGAGCCGAAGCGGTCCTTGAGCGGGGTGATGATGCGGCCGCGGTTGGTGTAGTCCTCGGGATTTGCCGACGCGATCACGAACACATCGAGCGGAAGTCTGACTTTGTAGCCGCGGATCTGGACGTCCCGCTCTTCCATGATGTTCAGCAAGCCGACCTGGATGCGCTCGGCCAGGTCGGGCAGCTCGTTGATCACGAACACGCCGCGGTGGGTTCTGGGCAGCAGGCCGAAGTGGATAGTCAGCTCATCTGACAGGTAGCGACCCTCGGCGACTTTGATCGGGTCGACCTCGCCGATCAGGTCGGCGATCGTGATGTCTGGGGTGGCCAGTTTTTCGCCATAGCGCCGCTCGCGCGGCAGCCACTCGATCGGCGTATCGTCCTTTTGTTCGGCGAGGAGCGCCGTGCAGCGCCAGCAGATGGGCTTCAGCGGATCATCGTTGATCTCGCAGCCCGCAACGACCGGCAGCCACTCGTCCAACAGGCTCGGGAGCGTTCGTGCGAGGCGTGTCTTGGCTTGACCGCGCTCGCCCAGGAAGATGATGTCTTGCCCGCTCAGCAGCGCGTTTTCGACCTGCGGTACGACGGTCTCTTCGAAGCCGACAATTCCTTCGAAGAGCGGGTCGTCGGACTCCAGCTTGCGGATGAGGTTGTGGCGCAGCTCCTCTTTGACCGATCGCGACTGGTACCCGGCAGCGACCAGCTCGCCCAGTGATTTCGCCAGATTTGCCGGAGCGTCGGACGCGCCGCGCTGCGCCGATTTCGCCATGTGGTGTGACTCCTTGCTCGGTGCGCCCTGTGTGTGCCTCGTCGGGTCGGTACGGCCAGACTATCAGCCCCGCGTCCCGCGCGTGTCAATCAACCGACGCCCGCGCGCGCCCACTCTTCAGCTTCCGTGATGGGTGCCGATATTGAGATCGTGATGGATCACTCGTCCCGCGGGGTGGTGGACACCCGCGACCGCTGGTTTCTCTTTGGTTTGCTCGCCCACGCGCCCGCGGCGGCGCTGATCGGCATTCTGTTCTCGGGCGAGAGCCTGCTGCACATACTCGGCGAAGCCCTGAGCCTGGCGGTCGTGGCGGCGGTGGCGTACGCCCTCTTCAAGAACACGCGCGTCTTCCGCGTCGTCGGCGCGGTGCTGATCATGCTGTACTCGGGCGTGCTGATCCACCTCGGCAACGGCTGGGTGGAATGGCACTTCCACGTGTTCATCATGATGGCGGCGCTGATCCTCTACTACGACTGGCTGCCCATCGTCGTCGCCGCGGCCACCATCGCGCTCCATCACATCATCCTGGACGAGTTCCTGCCGCAGGTGGTCTTCAACCACGGCACCGAGCCATCGCGCGGCTTCGTCGTGCTGCACGCGTTCTTCGTGGTTATGCACACCGCCATATGCGTGTTCATGGCCGAGCGGCTCCGCCGCAGCGCCGCGGCCGTCGCGGACGCCCTGCAGCACATGATCGATCGCTCCGCCAGGGACATGGTCACCGGTCTCGAGGCACTGGCAGAAGGCGACCTCACGGTCAGGGCGCACGCCGAGCAGTTCAGCGTCCCTTCATTCGGCAACGATGAGATCGGCCGCATGGCCGCCCTGGTCAACAAGCTGGGCGTGTCCTTCGAAGCGATGGTCGAGCACTACGAGCGCGCTCGCCACGGTCTCGGCGAGATGATCGAGCGCGTCGATGGAGCCACCGAGCAGCTGCTCGGCCAGGCGGCCC
>Ga0137372_10006452_pt1 | contig 11367 bp, 9 predicted proteins | sample SagtaG_6_FD_104911 | JGI IMG/M metagenome (GOLD analysis project Ga0137372, IMG submission 104911) | Vadose zone soil microbial communities from Sagehorn Ranch, Mendocino, California, USA - Sage1_R_60_16 metaG | ecosystem: Environmental > Terrestrial > Soil > Vadose zone | place: USA: California...
GCGACCATCTCATCGTCGACCCGGCGCTGCCGGTCGGCGTCGGCCGGCTGGAGGTGCTCGACATTCCCGGACGGTGGGGTCGCATCGACGCCTTCGGTCGAGGTCGGGTCGAGGTGGGCCGGCGGGACGACCTGCGGGACCAGTTGGGTGACCACCCCGATACCGCGTAGCCGCGGGTCCGGAGGTTCATCCGTTCTTGGTGATGCGGAACGGTACGGCTGGCGGCGACGCTGATGACATGAGACCAACAGCGATACACGCGGTGGTGGCCGCTACTGCCGCCGCCATGATGCTGACCGGATGTGCCAGCGACAAACCGCCCGTGTGTGACAGTCTCGACGCGGTCCGCCACTCTGCCGACGAGCTACGGAACGCCAACATCAGCGAGAACGGGATGTCCGTTGTCACGAGTGACCTCAGCCAGCTCAAGGCTGACCTGGCCCAGTTTGCCAACGACGCGAAGACGCAGTTCCAGCCGCAGGCTGACGGACTGAGATCCACTGTGGACCAGTTGCAGTCGAGTGTGGAGATGGCGAAGGCAGCCCCGACCGCCGCTAGCCTCGGTGCTGTCAGGACGGCCGTCACCGCCGTCGGCGATGCGGCGCGCGATCTGCGCGACGCGGTCGCCGGTACGTGTTGATCCAGTGTCGGTGGGGCGACTCGTCAGCGCCCAACGGCGGGTAGGTCACGGTGCGGGGGCGAAGCTCCGTCGGGTCGACAGGGCCGGTGGATCCAGGTCGAGCTGGCGGTCGAGGATGATCGCCGCGTCGATGAGTGCCAGGTGGGTGAAGGCCTGCGGGAAGTTGCCCAGCTGCTCCCCGGTGAGTCCGATCTCCTCCGAGTACAGACCCAGATGGTTGGCGTAGGTGAGCATCTGCTCGAACGCCATGCGCGCCTTGTCGAGCTGGCCCGCCCGGGCCAGCGAGTGGACGTAGGCGAACGTGCACAACGAGAACGTCCCTTCGGAGCCCCGGAGGCCGTCCGGTGAGGCGGCGGGGTCGTAGCGATATACCAGGCTGTCGGTCACGAGCTCGGCGTCCATCGCGCGCAGCGTCGACATCCACCTCGGATCCGTCGGTGTGATGAACCCGACGGTCGGCATGCGCAGCAGGGACGAGTCGAGGACGTCGGTGTCGTAGTGCTGCCTGAAGGCCTGGCGGGTCGGGCTCCACCCTCGCAGCATGATCTGTCTGTAGATGGAGTCCCGTTCGCGGTGCCAGCGCTCGAGCGGAGCCGGGCGTCCGTGCGCCGTCGCAAGCCGGATGCCGCGATCCAGCGCGACCCAGCTCATCAGGCGGGAGAAGGAGGCGTCCCTGACCCATGTGTAGCGGTAGTCCCAGTTCCGTTCGCCGCCGATCTGTTCGGGTAGGGCGGCGGTCGGCGCCGCGACCAGTCCGCCGGTGGGTGCGTACGTCATGAGCTTCAGCGTGATCGCCGAGCGGTTCACGGCCTCCCGCCAGCGTCCCGCGTAGGTGGATCGGCCGAGCCAGGCCTCCCAGAATCCACTGTCTCGTCGAACAGTCGCCACGCCTCGGCCACGCGGACGGCACGCACCGGCCCCGCGGTGCCCGTCTCGAGTACCAGGCCCCGCATCTCGCCCGCCTCGAGCTGTACCTCGGCGTGGACGTCACTGTGCGCGTCCACCCGGGTCCGGGCCCTCCGTTCGTCCTCCGGCTCGCGGATAAGGGCGACCGTCATCGAGGTACGGCTGCCCTCGAAGACCGCGCCGTCCTCGGTCAGGTGGGTCTCGAAGAACTCACGTCCGTAGTCGAACCGCGGTGCGATGTCGAGTGCGAAGGTCAGCCGGCCCCATATACACCGGAGCATGCGGACCAGACGGTGCGTCTTGGAACCGGTCTTGCTGCTGCTGACCGGCATGAAGTCGACGAGCTCCCCGACGCCCGCCTCGGTCATGAACCGGGTGACAAGGACCGCGGTGTCCGGAAAGTACAGCTGTTGCTGGTGAAGATTTCCGTCGTCGGCCGCACCCGGAAATGACCACCGCGGTCTTTGTCGAGGAGAGCCCCGAAGACGCTCGGCGAGTCGAACCGGGCGCGCAGAACCAGTCGATGGATCCGTCGGTGGCGACGAGTGCCGCCGTCTGGAGGTCGCCGATGAGGCCGTGATCGGCGATGAGCGGGTAGTCAGCCATGCCGTCACGATCGGACGACCACCGGTGGTACGCATCATGCGCGGAGGATGATGCCTCCCACGCGGACCAGGGTGGATTGTCCGCGGTGGAAGGCCGCCCGGTCCGCGGGCGGCGGTGCCGTCATGGCTCGAATGAAAGCAGGTGCGGCATGGTTGAGCACAGTACGGCGGGACCGCCACCGCGCGCCCTGCGAAAGGTCCTCGTCCCGCTGGCCCTCGCCCAGTTCATCTGTAGCTTCGCCGGCTCGAACATGAACGTGATGATCAACGACATCAGCCGCGACCTGGATACCACCGTCCGGGGGGTCCAGGTTGCCATCACGATCTTTTTGCTGGTGATGGCCGCGCTGATGATCCCGGGCGGCAAGCTGACCGACCGCTACGGCCGGAAGCGCTGCTTCACCGTCGGTCTCTTCGTGTACGGCATCGGTGCCGTCCTGAGCGCCGTTGCTCCCGGCCTGGGCGTTCTCATCGTCGGCAACTCGATCCTCGAAGGCGTCGGCACGGCGTTGTTGATTCCACCCGTCTACATCCTCGCGACGCTGCTGTTCACGGAGGTCGGCTCCCGGGCCCGCGCGTTCGGCGCGATCAGCGCGCTGGGTGGGGTGGGCGCGGCCGCGGGGCCACTGATCGGCGGGTTCATCACGTCGGTGATCAGCTGGCGGGCCGCCTTCGTCTTCCAGGCCCTGATCATCGTGATGATCATCGTGCTGAGCCGGCGCAATGTCCGCGACCCGCTGCCGCCGGATCCGACGCATCCCTTCGACACCGGCGGCGCAGTGCTGTCGGCGGTCGGGCTCCTGCTCGTGGTCACGGGTATCCTCGCGGCGGACAACAACGGCTGGCTGATGGTGGGCCTGCTCGTCGCCGGTGCCCTCGTCCTGGCCTGGTTCTTCCTTTCGATGCGGGCCAAGGAACGCGCGGGCCGGGAGGCGTTGCTGTCGACGGCGTTGTTCCGCAACCGGACCTCCAACCTCGGCCTCGTCACGCAGAACACCCAGTGGCTCATGCTCATGGGTACGTCGTTCGTCGTCTCGGCCTACCTGCAGGTGGTGCGCGGATACAACGCGATCGAGACCGGGGCAATCTTCACGGCGGCGACCGTCGGCCTGCTAGTGTCCTCGCTCGCCGCGGAGCGCTTGGCAAAACGACGCGCACAACGCACGCTCATCGTGGCCGGTTTCATCGTCACCATCGTCGGTATCGGCGCGCTGCTGGTCATGGTGAGCGGACCGCCGAACGTGTGGGCGTTCGCGCCCGGTCTCTTCCTGATCGGGCTGGGGCTCGGTGGCATGTTGACGCCGTCGGTGAATGTCGTCCAGTCCAGCTTCGGCGAGGATCTGCAGGGTGAGATCTCAGGCCTGTCGCGCAGCGTGTCCAACCTCGGTTCCTCGCTTGGCGCGGCGCTCGCCGGCACGATTCTCGTCGCCGGCATCACGGCGACACCCGGACGTTCGTACGCGCTGGCGATGATCGCTGTCGCGGCGGCCGGCATCATCGGGCTGGTGGCCGCCGCCCTCCTGCCCGGAACCATCACCGCCTCGGCCGTGCCGAAGCCGGCGGGCCAGATCGCGCCGGGCAGGTAGCCGGACCGGGCCCGGGAAACAGCCGCGGTTGGATGCGTTCGCCCGGGATGCGCTCCTGCTCCTGCGCGATCAGCGCCAACGCTCGGGCGTCGGCCTCTCGGTCGCGTCTTGTCGATGGCTCGTGGCCACAGCCCGGCGTGGTGCACCGCGGCGCACCGGGAAACCGGCCCGGCACGCTTCCGGAACGGAACGGCAGCGAAGTGGTTGAGCGCACCCATGACACGATCGCCACCGCGAGCAGCAGGACCGGGAAGATGCTGAGGAAGCCGTAGTACGTGATGAGCGCCGCCTCGCGCGCCCTCCAGCGTCGTCGGCGTACTTGCGCAAGACCGCGTAGGCGAACCCCAGTACCCGGTGTCGTTGCTGCAGGCCGTCCAGCCGGGCGACAACCCGGGCGCCGCGGCGGGCGGACCCTGGGATCGCCATGCCGGCATGGTGCCCGCGCGCGGTCGGCGAACGCGTCATCCGTGCCGGATGAGGCGTCGCACGACGCCCGGCGGGCACGCTCGGCGGACACCAGCCCTCTTGCGCGCGATGCCGAGGAGGACGTCATGACCTCGATGGATGCCGGACAGGTGGGCCGCGGAGGCCGGCTATGACGCGGTTGCCGTCGACTCCCATCCGCGTCGTTACGTTGTACGACACCCAGGAGGGCACCGCGGCGGGCATCTACGGCATCATCGTCAGCGCGGCCGTCATGGTCGCCTCACACGGGCGGTCCGCCGCCGCCATCGTCGCCGGGGTCCTCGTCACGTTGACCATCTACTGGGCCGCGGAGCGCTACGCCCGCATCGTGGCGGAGCGGATCCACGAGGGCCAGCGCCCGAGCCGGCACACGATCCGGGTCCAGTTGACCAGTGGCTGGGAGATGATCACCGCTTCGGCCCTTCCCCTGGCCGTACTCGTGACCGTCCGTCTCCTGGGCGCTGATCTGCAGGCGGCTGTGATCTGGGCGTTGACGTGCAGCACCGTGCTGCTCTGCTGGGCTGGCTGGCGGATCGGCCGGGAAGGCCGGCTCACGACCATCGAGCGACTGGCGTCCACCGCGGTGGCCGGGATCTTCGGCGTCGGGCTGATCCTGCTCAAGACGTCCCTGCACTGATCCGCCGATGACGCATCGTTACCCGGACGGTTCGGAATGCGCTCGGACCCGCCGTCCCCGGCCTGACCGACCGCCTCGGCATCACCCTGCGGTTGTATATACCCGTGAGCCCGCGTCGGCCGGAGAAGCGGATACGGGGTTCCGGAGTCCGGGAGGAGGACGCTGTGGACGAGGCGATAGGCCAGTCACTGGCAGCGGCCGTCGGCGTCGCGACATGCCCGATTCCGTGACCGCGACTGCCACACCCGACGTCCCACACCGTCCTAGTGGCTCAAGGCGTGCTGCTTGATCTGCTCGAACTCGGCGGCCGTGATCTTGCCCTGATCCTGCAACCGGGCGGCCTTGGCGATCTCGTCCGCGGCCTGGTAGTCCGAAGCGGACCGTGGGTTCCGGCCGGAGGCGCCGAACGCGAAGGCATCACCGCGAGCGGCCTTCGGCCGGGCGATGACGTACGCGAGGATCCCGATGAACGGCAGGATCACCATCAGCGTGATCCACCCCGCCTTCCCCCATCCCGACAGGTCGTCACGCCGGAAGACGTCGGCGAAGAGCGAGATGAACATCCAGATCACGGCGAACCAGAAGAAAAAGATGACCATTGACCAGAGGAAAGTTCCGAATGTCCACTCCACGGCGGGCCTCCTGCTGATGGCGTCGTAGCGGGGTCCATCGTCGGTGTTTTGTCAGCACCGGGCATCATCCGGGTCGGGTGAGGTCGCCGGCGGCAGTGCGATCCGGGGCGGGCGCGGGCCGGTCGGGCGGTGGGATTCCGCGTACCGGGCCGCTGGAGATGAGCGCGTCGATCCACCTCGTCGCCGGGTCGGCATCGACGAGCAGTCCCTTGGCGAGCAGGCTCAGCGGGATCGCCAGCACCGCGCCGAGCGAGCCGAGGACCCAGGTCCAGAACACCAGCGACAACAGCGTGAGCGTGGTCGACAGGCCAACGGCATCGCCGATGACCTTGGGCTGAATGACGGACTGGATCACGAAATTGACGACGCTGTATACGGCGATGACGGCGAGCATGAGTCCCGGTCCACCGTCGAGCAGCCCGAGGAGCGCCGGCGGCACCAGACCGATGAGGAAGCCGACATTGGGGATGTAGTTGGTGATGAAAGACAGCAGACCCCACAGTACGGGTAACGGGATCCCCATCCACCACAGGGCGAGACTGTCGATCACCGCGACGATGAGCCCGAAGATCGTCGACACCAGAAGATACCGGCGGGTGCCGCGGGCGAAGGCCTCGAATGCTTCGACGACCGTTGGACGCTCGGCGCGTGCAACCCGCATCCGGGCCGGCAGCCCAGCCGCGTCCAGACACATGAACAGTACGACCGCGAGGATGAGCACCACGTTCGACAACGCGGCCGAGAGGCCGCCGAGCAATCCGTCGAGGAGGCTGCCCAGGTCGAGCTGGTGCAGGACGCGCTGCACCTGATCCGGGCCGATGCCGAGGTTGCCGATCGCGGTTCTGATCTTGTCGACGAGCCCGTCCACCTGCTTCTGGTACTCGGGCAGGAGCGTGGCGAGCCGGGCGACCGACACGGCGACCGAGGCGGCGAGTGAGGCCAGAACGAGATAGATCGTGATGACCGCCGAGGCGATGGACAGCCACGCCGGCCAGCCCCGGCGGCGCAGCAGCCCGATCATCGGGCTGGCGGTGACGGTCAGTACCAGCGCCAGGAGAACCGGACCGAGGATCATGGCGAACGCCTTCATGCCGGCGACCGCGACCACGGTGGCCGCGAGCCCCAGCAGAACGATCACGCCGCGCGGCAGGGTCCACTCGCCGGGGCCGCTGCTGCCGGACGTGTCGTTCCCGGCTGACCAGCGTACTGCCGCACGAGGGTCGGTTTGTCCCGGTGCTGCCCGATGAGCCTGATCACGTGCGGCCGACCCTCCGTCGTTGGTTGGGTTCACTGGATCACGTCCCGCCAAGGTCGTCGACGTCCATGCTCGAGCCAGCCGCCATGCGACGAACCTCGAGCAGGCGGAGACCGAGCCCGTGCAGGCGCGTGATCAACCCGAACAGCGCGGAATGATCAGGCAGCGCGCCGTAGAGCACCGTCTCCGCCGGTTCCACCTTGACATCCAGACTGCCCAGCTCGGTGAGCAGCTCGGCCGGACGAGGTGCCGGACACCCGGATCTGGTACGTAGCCTGTGTCATGGCGCGCACACCTTCCGGCTCCTGTTCGCGTTCCGCCGTCGTCCGTGTTGCGCGGGTCGGCGGAACCCGGGCGGTGCACACGGCGATGCGTCCGGCACCGTCTCCCTGACCACAGAATGTCGGTCTAGTACTGGTCCAAGGGTCGACCGTCCGCATGCCCGCGCCATCATCCCTGGGGGATGGCGGAAACGCTTTTCCCAGGCGGCTGTCCGTTGTCGTGGTACGTGAGCGGGGTCGAGCCGCGGGTTTCGATGTTACGGACCGTCAACTACCCGATCTGGGCGATGCGGCGGCCGACGGATCGGGTGAGGCTGAGTTATCGGACAGACGTCTCTATTTCGGGGCTCGCCGTGACAAGTACCCCTGAATTCGCCGAGTCGGTCGCGGAACCGACCTCCCTTGCCGCTGTAGGACCTCCCGTACTGTTCGCCAAGTTCGCCGTACCCGAACCGCCCCGGTTCACGGTCACGCGGACGCGGCTGCTGGAACAGCTCAGCCGGTGCGTCGCCGATCCCGTCACCGTGGTGACCGGTCCCGCGGGCAGCGGCAAGACGGAGGCCGTCGCCGGCTGGGTGCGGGCGGGTCACGCCGGAGACACGGTGGCCTGGGTCACCCTGGACGACGGTGACAGCAGACCCGCGGTGTTCTGGACCTACCTCGTGGAGGGCCTCCGCCGGGCGGGACTGCGGCTGCTCCCGGCGCTCGCCGATGCCGTTCCGCCGAGCGCGGGGGATCAGGCATTCCTGGTCCGCCTCGCCGCGGAACTGGCCGGTCAACCCGGCACGGTGACCCTCGTCCTCGACGAGGTGTCCAGCATCTCGGAAACCCGGTGGGCCAACGACCTCGACTTCGTCCTGCGGCATGCGGGCGGTCGACTCCGGCTCGTCCTGGTCGGCAGGTGGGACCCGCCCCTTCCGCTCTACCGGTACCGGCTAGCCGGCACGCTGAGCGAGATCCGTGCCGACGATCTCGCCTTCACCGAGGCCGAGGCGGCCGACCTGCTCGCTCTGCACGGCATCGTCCTCACACCCCGCGGGCTCGCATCCCTCCTGCGACATACCGAGGGCTGGGCCGCCGGGCTGCGACTGTTCGCCATGGCGCTGGAGGGGCACGCCGACGCCGACAGCGTGCTGTCGACCATCAGCGGCGACGACGCGAGCATCGCCGAGTACTTCGTGCGCGAAGTGCTGCGGGTTCAGCCACCCGACGTCCGGGAGTTCCTCCTCAAGACCAGCGTGCTCGACACCGTCACGCCGGAGCTCGCCCGGCTGCTCACCGGGCGCCCGGACGCGCGTCGCCTTCTTGCCGGGCTGGCGCGGGAGAACGTGTTCGTCCAGGTGGTCACCGGTCAGCAGGCAACCTACCGTTACCACCGACTGTTCCGGGAACTGCTTCGTGCCGAGCTGGTCTGTGACCAGCCCGAGTGGATGCCGCGGCTGCACCGCTGCGCGGCGGGGTGGCTCGCCGCCGAAGGCCAGACGATCGAGGCGGTCGGCCACGCGATGGCCGCCGGGGACCCGGACAGTGCCGCCGCCATCGCCGTCGACGACTACGCGGTCGTGCGAATCCTGCTGGGGGACGGGGCCGACCGCCTGGTCGGGCTGTTCCGCGACCTGCCCGACGATGCCGTCACGGCCGAGGGGGCTTTGATGGCCGCAGCGGTCGCGTGCACCACGGCCGGCCACGACCGCGCCGCACAGCAGCTGGCCCGGGCGGGTGAGTTGATGGCCGGCATCGGGCCGGAATGCGGGGCCGCACCGTCGATGTCCGCGGCGGTGCTCGACGGGCTCCTGGCCAGCGTCGCGCACGACCGGCCGCGCATGCTCACCGCCGCACACACCGCGCAGGGCCTCCTCGCTCAGGTACCCGCGGAAGACCTGGACCGGTATCCCGGATTGCGTGCGCTGGTGCTGTCGCAGACCGGCGCCGCACAGAGCTGGAGCGGCGCGATCGACGCCGCCGTGACGACACTGACCGACGCCGCCTCGGCCGCCACCGCCAGCGGCTGCGAGACGCTGCGGCTGGACTGCCTGCAGCACCTGGCGCTGCTCGAGGCGTATCGCGGCCGGCTGCGGCACGCCGCCACCCTGGTCGGCCAGGCCGTCGAGGTGGGCGCACAGGGCGACGCGGCCGGTGGGTATCGTGCCCCGACCGCCAAGGTCGTACTGGCCTGGGTGGCGGCCGAGCACTACGACGTGGAGGGTGGCTGGCGCCACCTCCGAGCAGCCGAGCCGCTATGCGGATCGCGTCCCGCGGGGCTGCCCGAGGCGGGATTTGCCCTCGTGAAGGCACGGCTCCTGCGCGCACGTGGCGAGTTCCGCGCGACGCTGGCGGTTCTCCAGGACGTCAGCGGCGACGCATTGCCGGTGTGGGTGGAGCGCGAGATCGCGCTGAGCCGGGCGCGGATCCTGACGGCGACCGGACATCCGCAGGACGCCCTGGCGGTGGTCGATGGCCTTTCTGATCAGGACCGGCCGGACAGCGCCGTCGTCCAGGCCGCGGCGCTGCACGCCAGTGGCGACTCCGACCTGGCGTGGCAGCTGGCCTGGGCGGTCGTCGAGTCGGCTGACGCCGCAGTGCCGGTGGTCGTCAACGCCTGGCTCACGGTGGCGACCGTGGCCGCGGACCGCGGCGACCTACGCGAGGCCACGGACGCGCTGCGGCGGGCGCTTCGGCTGGCCGAACCTGAGACACTCCGGCGGTGCTTCCATGAGGTAGGGGCGCAGTTGCGGCGGTTGATGCGCGACAACCAGGAACTGGCGGACCACCGCCGGGCACTCCGCTCTCCGGTACGGCCAGATTCGCTCCACAGTGGACAGCCGGCGGCCGAACCGGCGGAACCGGTCATCGTCGAGAAGCTGAGCAAGCGGGAACTGGAAGTGCTGCGCCACGTCGAGGCGATGGTGCCGACCGAGGAGATCGCCGGCGCGATGTACGTGTCGGTCAACACTGTCAAGACGCACGTCCGCAGCATCCTACGGAAGCTGTCGGCGTCTCGGCGTACCGAGGCGGTTCGCCGGGCCCGCGAGCTCGGCCTGATCTGACCCGCCCCGCGCCGGTGAGCAGCCGGCGCGCCGCAACGCGACCGTCGTCGATGCCCCCGGCCGCAGGACGGTGACCGCGACGTCAGGGGCCCGCGACGGCCGCCAGGCGGGCGAACCGCTCACCCGGGCCGTCGAACAGATCGCGGCGGACGGTCCCGGGGGTCACCTCGGTCACGTCACCGCGGTGGGCCCGGCGCAGCAGCGGCCCGGCGCCGAGTGGACCCACCAGCCGCGCGTTCTCCGGCAGCCGGCGCAGCGAGCCCAGGTCCAGGCGGTCGAGGTGCAGGTGGGACACCAGAACCAGGCGCAGCACCGTGCCGTGGCCCAGCCACCGCAGGGTCAGGTTGCGTATGCCTACGTTGTCGGTCCTAGCGGTCCGCACCAGCGCGTTCATCCCCTGTTCGACCTTGGCCGACCGTGCGGCGCCACGTACCCATCCCGGGGGGATGAATCAGCGCCACGCCGCCGGGGGCGCGCGGGCGCAGTGGACGGCACGCTGTGAGTCACCCCTCACGAGGGTGTGGCGCGTGGTCGGGCCCGGGCCAACATGGTCTGATGGGACAACCGAACATCTGGCCGCCGGGCCGGACCACCGACGAGGCGACGGAGCCGGCGACCGGGTCTGGTGCGGTGAGCCGATGGGGACTGGCGGCGGCCGGTATACGGGAGCGTGCGTCGCGAGTTGCGGACCAGACAGCGTGCTGGCTTCCGGTACGGTGCCTACGGCGGGCGATGGCGATCAACGGACGCGACCGGGCCTTCGTCCTGGCCGGACAGGCCTTCAACACCGTGATACCGCTGCTCATCATCGTCAGCGCCGCCACCCGACAGAACGGCGAGATGTTCGTCGCCGAGCGGTTCAACCGCCGGTTCCGCCTGACCGGCGCGCCGGCCGAAGCGCTGCGGGCACTGTTCGAACGGCCGCCAGGCGCGACCGGTGCGGTCACCGTCGTCGGCATGGTGGTGCTGCTGTTCTCGCTGGTCAGCCTGACCCGCTCGGTTCAGCGGACGTTCGTGGCGGCATGGGGCCTCCCGCCGGCGGGAATGCGGGGTACCGTCCACGGCCTGACCGGGATGGGACTCCTGCTGGCCTCTGTTCTGGTGCTGTCGATCCTGGTCGCCATGGTCCGGCCGCTGCCCGCCGGCATCGTGCTCGCACCAACCCTGCGCACAGTCGCGGCCGTGGCCATCTGGCTGGTGCTTCAGAACCTGTTGCTGTCGCGCCGGGTCGCGTTGCATGCCCTGGTACCCGGCGCGGTCGTCGCCGGCGTCGGGCAGACGGTCATCAGCATGTACTCCAGTGCGTGGATGCC
>Ga0137372_10006453_pt1 | contig 11367 bp, 9 predicted proteins | sample SagtaG_6_FD_104911 | JGI IMG/M metagenome (GOLD analysis project Ga0137372, IMG submission 104911) | Vadose zone soil microbial communities from Sagehorn Ranch, Mendocino, California, USA - Sage1_R_60_16 metaG | ecosystem: Environmental > Terrestrial > Soil > Vadose zone | place: USA: California...
CGCTTGTTATAAATGCCTGAACTGCGGCGCGGTGAGCGGCTGTTCGTAAAGCACGGCAAAAGTGTTTCCACGGGCCGGTACCCAAGTCGGGTACCGGCCCTTTTTTTGGTTAAGCGTTAGCCAATTGCGAGCGGGAGCTGACAATTCTCTGGATAAAGATTTGTCGCGACAACAGCGGCTTATTTTTTTTCTAAGTGGAGCATTCCCTTTTGCGTGTCGATGTCCATGCGGAAGTTGCTCAAGAAATTAAGCCCCAGAAGGCCTGCGACCTGGGGGTCGGCGACGGCGTCGTGGACGGCAGTGGGGAGATTGCGAATTTCCATGCCGCCAACGGCGATCGATTCTAGATTGGTTACCGGCGCTTGGATAAGTCCATTGGCGGTTTGAAACTGCAAGGTTTTCGGAGTCGGACCCACGTCAATGGAAAGGTCTCGGGCCAGCGCATTCGAGATCAGGGTATAACTAGCGCCGGTGTCGACGACAAACTTTGCCGAGCGTTTATTGTTTAGGGTTGCCTGGATGATGACCACCTCGCCGTGTCTCTCCATGGGAATGGAGGCTTTTCGAGGCGGCGGTTTTTGTTCTGGTTCGGCGACTCGCGGGCTTTCCTGGGCTTGAATTCGGCCGGCCGTACCCCGTTGTTTCGGCGGCACGTCGTGCAGGTTATCGGTGATATGGAGCACGCCATTCTCATCGACCCAACGGTAATATTCGGCAGCCCGCAGTGGCGCAAAAATCAGCCAAATGAGGCCTATCGCTGCAACGACACCAGTGGAGATCTTCACGATTGTGATAAATCTACCACAGTTGTTGATTGGGCGAAACCAAAATGCCGCGCTCGAAGCAGGCATGCTTGGGGTCGTGGATGGGGAAGACGTCGTCCGACCGAGCAATTGAACGTCAACCTGCTTTACAATGTCGGGTCGCTGTGTTAGAGATTTAGGCAACTAAGGAAGGAAAGAGAGAGAAAGAGCGGAGAATATGGGAATTGCTGAACCGCAGAAACAAGCAGTCGTCGAGCAGTTCAGGGTTCATCAGACGGACACAGGCTCTCCCGAAGTGCAAGTTGCGCTTCTCAGTCAGCGCATCGACCATCTTACCGAACACTTCAAGGTTCATGTTAAGGATCACCATTCTCGCCGTGGCCTCCTGAAGCTAGTAGGGCAGAGGAGAAGGTTGTTGGATTATCTTCGAAATTCAGATTTCGAAAGATACCAGAGCCTAATCCAGCGGCTTGGAATACGTAAGTAGCTACTTCCAGCCCGTTGCCCTCCGTTTCCACACCTCCGTTAGACCTGTCTCCCGCCAGAGGATTTTTCTATGATTAAGAAAATCGAATTGGATTTTCATGGCCGACCCTTATCCATCGAAGTCGGACGGTTGGCTAAGCAAGCGGATGGTGCCGCGCTGGTACGCTACGGCGAGACCGTCGTCTTGGTGACGGCGGTGGCCGCCAGAGAGCTCAAACTGGACACTGATTTTTTCCCGCTCACGGTCGACTACCAAGAAAAAACTTTCGCCGCAGGCAAGATTCCGGGAGGCTTTTTCAAGCGGGAGGGCCGGCCTTCGGAAAAGGAAATTCTTACCTGCCGCCTGATCGATCGCTCGATCCGTCCGCTGTTCTCCGAAGGACTACGTTGTGAAACCCAAGTCATAGCGACCGTTTTATCGGCCGACCGAGAGAACGATCCGGATGTCGTGGCCATGCTGGGCACTTCAGTGGCGCTGCATGTATCCGACATCCCGTTCAACGGTCCCTTAGCTGGCGTGCGCATCGGTCGCACCAACGGCCAGTGGGTGATGAATCCGACCCAAAGCCAGCTTGAAGAAAGCGACGTGGATATTTTTCTTTCCGGCAGCCGTGATGCCATCGTCATGGTCGAGGGCGGCGCGCAGATGCTGCCCGAGGACGCGATCCTGGAAGCGCTGTTTGCCGGCCACGAGGCCATTCAGCCGCTGATACGGATCCAGGAAGAAATTCGCCGAGAAGTCGGCAAGACGAAGCGAGAAGTACCGCTCGTCGAGCTCGATCACGCAGTGGTCCGGTGGGTTGAAGAACTGGCGCTTACGAAACTTAAACAGGCGCTCGAGATTCCGGAAAAATTGGAACGCTACAAACGAATCGCCGAGGTCAAAGGCGAGGTCGTACTTCGAGCCTTGGAACAGTTTCCGGAAAAACAAAAAGACATTAAAGGCGCCTTTGAGGAGTTGAAGCGTAACGTTTTTCGCGGATTGGTCATTCACCAGGAGCGGCGCATCGACGGGCGCGGCCTAAAAGACATCCGGCCGATCACCTGCGAAATCGAAGTGCTGCCGCGCACGCATGGCTCGGCGTTGTTTACTCGCGGTGAGACGCAGGCGTTGGTGGTGACAACCTTGGGCACCACGTCGGACGAGCAGAGAGTCGACGCGCTGCTCGGCGAGCACTTCAAAAAGTTCATGCTGCACTACAATTTTCCACCGTTCAGCGTCGGCGAGGTCAAGTTCCTGCGCGGTCCCGGGCGACGTGAAATCGGCCATGGCAATCTGGCGGAGCGTGCGCTTGTTCCCGTGCTTCCTGCCGAGGAAAGCTTCCCTTATACCATACGAATTGTCTCCGAAATTCTAGAATCGAACGGCTCGACGTCAATGGCGACCGTTTGCGGCGGATCGCTGTCGTTGATGGACGCCGGCGTGCCCGTAACCGCGCCGGTGGCCGGCATCGCCATGGGTTTGATCAAAGAAGGTGAACATGTGCGCGTGCTGTCCGACATCCTTGGCGACGAAGACCATTTGGGCGATATGGATTTCAAAGTCGCCGGCACGGCGGAGGGAGTGACGTCGTTGCAGATGGATATCAAGGTCAGTGGGGTCGACCGTGAGATCATGCGCCAGGCGCTGCACCAAGCGAAACAAGGCCGGTTGCATATTCTCGGTATCATGAATGCAACGTTGCCGGCGGCGCGCACCAATGTTTCCGGTCATGCGCCGCGCATCATTACGCTCAAAGTCAAACCGGATAAGATTCGCGAGATCATTGGCCCGGGCGGCAAGGTCATTCGCGGGATCATTGAAGCCACCGGTGTCAAGATGGACGTCGAAGACGACGGCACTGTGACGATCGCATCGGTCGACGAGGCGGCTTCCCAGAAGGCCGTCGAAATGGTGCAAAGGATCGCCGCCGAAGCCGAGGTCGGAAAAATTTACAAAGGCACTGTGCGCAAGATCGTCGAGTTTGGCGCGTTTGTCGAAATTCTGCCGGGAACGGATGGCCTCATTCACATCTCCCAGCTGGCGCCAGAACGGGTACGCAAAGTGACCGATGTGCTCAAAGAAGGCGACGAGGTGATGGTCAAAGTCCTAGAAATCGATAGACAGGGCAAGATCCGGCTAAGCCGTAAAGAGGCCCTCCAGGAAACCAGCGGCAACTCGAGCAACGCATAATCATGTTTGCTAAGAACGACTTGGACAACGGCATCCGCATCGTGTCGTACGAGATGCCGGAGCATCGTTCGGTGAGTCTCGGCATCTGGGTGGAAAGTGGATCGCGCCACGAATCCGCAGCCCAGAACGGCATTTCGCACTTCATCGAGCATCTGCTCTTCAAAGGCACGGAACGGCGCAGCGCGGCGCAAATTGCCGAAGAGATGGACGCCGTCGGGGGTGTGATCAACGCCTTTACTTCCAAAGAGCACACCTGCTATTACGCCAAGGTACTCGACGAAAACCTGCCGTTGGCGATCGATCTTTTGACCGACATTTTTCTTCATTCGAGTTTCGACGCTGAGGAAATCGAGCGGGAGAGATCGGTCATCCTGCAAGAGATTTCCCAGGCGGAAGATACTCCGGATGACTATGTCCACGATCTTTTCAGTCTCGACTTTTTCAAAAATCATCCGATTGCCCGCCCGATCTGCGGCAGGGAAGAAACCGTCACGAGTTTCCAACGGGACGATTTCCTCGGTTTCTTTAAATCGCGTTATCGCCCGCGCCGAGTGATCGTGTCGGCGGCTGGTCATTTCCGCCACGACGCGCTGGTCAAAGAGATCGCAGCGCGCCTGAGCGTGGTGACGGATGGAATTGATGGCGACCAGGCACTCAGCCTGGAAGGCGAGACCGTGCCGAAGATGGGGAGCGGTGTTTTTTCTCACGCGAAATCACTGGAACAAGCTCATCTTTGTCTGGGTGTGGCGGGGATTCACCAGGCTCATCCCAAGCGCTACGCGGCCTACGTGCTCAACACGCTGCTCGGCGGCGGCATGAGCTCGCGGCTGTTTCAGGAGATCCGTGAGAAGCGCGGCAAAGCCTACTCCGTTTATTCCTTCTCGACGTCGTATAAAGACGTCGGTTACCTGGGCGTCTATGCCGGCACAAGCATCGAATCGACGGAAGAGGTCGTCGAACTGATTCTGAAGGAGCTGGGCAAACTGGCCGCTGGTGAAATGACGGACGAGGAACTACGGCGCACCCAAGGCCAGCTGGTCGGCAGCATGATGCTCGGCTTAGAGTCGACGGATTCGTGGATGAGCCATATCGCGCGCAACGAAATCTACTTTGGTCAGATGGTGACTACAGACGAGATTTGCCAACGGATCCGCGCCGTATCTCGTGATGAAGTCGTGGAGTTGGCCGGCGCGCTGTTCCGCTCAGACGGCATGACGCTGACACTCCTGGGCGATTTCAACGATAATTTCCAGCTTAAAAATCTAAACATGAAGCACTGAGCCGCGGTCGTTTGGGTCCTGCGGGATGATGAGCGGTGGAAGAAGTTCGCATTGAGATCAAACGCCTGCGGCCAAGCGCGAAATCCCTGGCCCTGCCTGCATATATGACCGCGGGCGCAGCGGGCATGGATCTCTGCGCGGACATCGAGAATGATCTGCATCTGGCGCCGATGGAGCGGGCTTTAATTCCCACGGGGTTCGCGATTGCTTTGCCGGCTGGTTTTGAAGCGCAGATTCGGCCGCGCAGCGGACTCGCGCTCAATCAAGGATTGACATTGGCGAACAGTCCCGGAACCATCGACGCCGATTATCGCGGCGAAATTCAGGTGATCGCTATCAATTTAGGTGCCGAGCCGATCATTATCCAACGCGGCCAGCGCATCGCCCAGATGATCGTGCAGCGCATCGCTCGAGCGCAGTGGCACGAAGTGGACGACCTTGCGTCGTCGGCGCGTCAAGCGGGCGGGTTCGGTCATACGGATAAGAAAAGCTAAGTTCAAGGTTCAAAGTTCAAAAGTTCAAAGGAAGACCAAATCCGAGGACGATCATTCTTTGAACGTTGAACTTTTGAACGATCAAAGGGCATCTTGGAAGCATGATTTCTCGTTACACCCGACCGGAAATGGGCCGCATCTGGTCGGAAGAAAATGGCTTCCAAAAGTGGCTCGATGTCGAAATCCTCGCCGCGGAAGGCCTCGCGCGGCTCGGTAAAGTCCCGAAAGCCGCGATAGCGCGCATCCGCAAGAAAGCTCGCTTTAATGTCAAGCGCATCCGCGAGATCGAAAGCGAGGTCAAACACGAAATCATCGCATTCCTGAGCTCGGTGGCGGAATCGATCGGCGACGACGCCCGTTATCTTCACGTTGGCATGACCTCTTCCGACGTCATGGATACGGCGCTGGCGATTCAGTTCAAAGAAGCGTCGGCAATCCTCGAGCGGGACATCAAGGATTTGATGCGGGTGCTCCACCGTCAAGCGCACAAATACAAGTGGACGGTGATGATCGGCCGGACCCACGGCGTACACGCCGAGCCGATCACCTTCGGCTTGAAGCTCGCTCTCTGGTATCAGGAAATGACGCGCCATCTCTCCCGGTTTCAAAAAGCAGTCGAGGATATTTGTGTGGGTCAGATTTCAGGGGCGGTCGGGACTTTCGCGCAGATCTCACCCAGGGTTGAAGCCTACGTGTGCAAACAGAGCGGGCTTAAACCGGCGCTGATTTCCAACCAGATTATTCAGCGCGACCGCCATGCGTATTATTTTGCGACCTTAGCGATTATTGCCAGCTCGCTGGAAAAGTTCGCCGTCGAAGTGCGCCATTTGCAGCGCACCGAAGTCCAAGAAGCCGAAGAACCTTTTACCCAAGGGCAGAAGGGCTCATCGGCGATGCCGCACAAACGTAACCCGATCCTATCGGAAAATGTCTCAGGACTGGCGCGCTTGTTGCGCTCCTACGCCGTTGCCGCCATGGAAAATGTTCCGCTGTGGCATGAGCGCGATATCAGTCACTCTTCGGTCGAGCGAGTGATCGCGCCGGACGCGACGATCGCGCTCAACTTCATGCTACGGCGCATGACCTATGTGCTTGGCAATCTCTGCGTCTATCCGGAGAATATGAAGCGCAATCTGGAAAAAAGCGGTGGCGCGGTTTTCTCCGAGAGAGTTTTGCTTGCGTTAGTCGACAAAGGTATCTCCCGCGACGTCGCCTACCGCATGGTGCAGCGCCATGCCTTGAAGGGTGGCAGAGAAGGCGGGGATCTCAAGCGGGAGCTGCTGGCCGACGGGGAGATCCGCCGGTATTTGTCGTCGAAGGAGATTGAAGCACTTTGGAGTGTGAAACAACATTTGACCAACGTCGATTTTATTTTCCGCCGCGTGTTTCATTAGGGATAGATTGACTGAAGGTTGATCGATTATGCGCGTTAGGATTTTCGTTTTGCTTAAAGAGGGCGTCCTTGATCCGCAAGGAAATGCCATCGAGCGCTCGTTGCACACGCTTGGCTACGGCGAGGTGCAGAACGTCCGAGCGGGAAAATATCTCGAGCTCAATGTCGATGCTCCGTCGCGGGCTGTTGCAGAGCTTCGCGTCCGTGAAATGTGTGATAAGCTATTGGCGAATACCGTCATCGAAGACTACCGCTTTGAAATTAGTTCTGAGTCCTGAGTGATGAGTACGGAGATAAGCGCATTTCCCTTTGCGGTATTCCCGGTTCAGCACTTAGCACTCGTTACTCAGGACTGACCATGCGTTGGGGTGTTATTACTTTTCCAGGCTCTTGTGACGACCAGGACGTGTTCGACAGCCTCAAATTAGAATTGAGGCAGAAGGTCAAGTTCCTTTGGCACAAAGATGAGCTTGCCGGCAATTACGATTGCATCGTGCTGCCGGGTGGATTTTCCTACGGTGATTATCTGCGTTGCGGCGCCATGGCGCGCTTCTCGCCGATCATGCAGGGCGTGGTCAAGTTCGCGCGGAGCGGCGGGCTGGTACTCGGCATTTGCAATGGTTTTCAGATCCTCTGCGAGTCTGGTTTGCTGCCCGGTGCCTTGATGCGCAACGCCGGCCTGCAGTTTGTTTGCCAACCCGTTTATCTGCGGACCGAAGAAACCGATACGCCGTTTACCGGCGCCCTAAAAAAAGGCCAGCTGCTCAAAATGCCGATCAAACATGGCGAAGGCTGTTACTACGCCGATCTGCAAACCCTCGAGCGTTTGCACAAAAACCGGCAAATCTTGCTCCGCTATGTCGACGCCAAAGGCAGGCCGGCAGCGGCGGCCAATCCCAATGGTTCTTGGGAAAATATTGCGGGCATATGCAACGAAAAGCGAAACGTCTTCGGCCTCATGCCCCATCCGGAAGTCGCCTGCAACAGGATTCTAGGCAGCGACGACGGTGCTAAAATCTTTACATCGATCGCGGCGGCTTGCGCTGATAGAGCGAAGTCGCATGGCTAAGCTGCAGGCAACACACCTTGCACAGCCGGCGGTGACGGCGGAGCTGGTCGCCAGCCATGGAATCACGCCCGACGAATACCAAAAGATCGTAAAAGCACTCGGGCGCGAGCCGAACTATACCGAGCTGGGCGTGTTCTCGGTGATGTGGTCGGAGCACTGTAGCTATAAGAGCTCGCGCCACTATCTCAAAAACCTTCCGACGGAAGGCCCGCGTGTTTTACAGGGGCCTGGCGAAAATGCCGGCATTGTCGATATCGGCGGCGGGCTGGCCGTCGCGTTCAAGATGGAAAGCCATAACCATCCGTCATTCATTGAGCCCTATCAAGGCGCGGCCACTGGAGTGGGCGGCATCCTGCGCGATATCTTCACCATGGGCGCGCGGCCCATCGCGTCGCTCAACTCGCTGCGTTTTGGCAGCGTCGGTCACCCGCGCACGCGCTACTTGCTGTCCGGCGTGGTCGCCGGCATCGGCGGCTACGGCAACTGTATCGGGGTGCCCACGGTGGGCGGCGAATGCTTCTTCGACGAGTGCTACAATGCCAATATTCTCGTCAATGCTTTTACCCTCGGCATCGTCAAGAAAAAACAAATCTTCACCGGCATCGCCAAGGGCATCGATAACCCGGTGATGTACGTTGGTTCGAAGACGGGCCGGGACGGCATTCACGGCGCCACGATGGCCTCTGAGTCATTTTCTGAAGAGAAGGAACAGCGCCGGCCGACGGTGCAAGTGGGCGACCCGTTCACCGAGAAGTTGCTCTTGGAAGCCTGCTTGGAATTGATGGAGAAGGATTACATTGTCGGCATTCAGGACATGGGCGCCGCCGGTCTGACCAGTTCGTCGTCCGAGATGGCTGGGCGCGGCGGCTGCGGAGTCGAGCTTGATCTCTCCCGCGTGCCCTTGCGCGAAAAAAGCATGACGCCCTACGAGATTCTACTCTCGGAGTCGCAGGAACGTATGCTCCTGGTCGCCAAGCGCGGCAGCGAAGAGGCGATTAAAAAGATCTTCGACAAATGGGATCTTGACGCCGTGGTGATCGGCCGCGTCACTGATGACCAGCTGTTCCGCGCGCTGTGGGACGGCGACGAGGTGGCGCGGATTCCGATCCGCGCGTTGACCAAAGAAGCTCCGGCTTACCAGCGGCCGGCGGCGCGGCCCGCCGACCATGACCAATTGCAGCAGTTGGATCTTGCAACCGTGAGAGAACCAAAGGATCTCGCTGCGACATTCAAACAGCTGCTGGCTTCACCGAATATCGCATCGAAGGAGTGGATCTTTCGACAATACGATCATTTCGTGCGCACGAATACTGTGGTTGCGCCCGGCGCGGATGCCGCAGTGATCCGTGTCAAGGGCACGCAAAAGGGTCTAGCGCTCACGGTCGACGGCAATGGCCGATATTGTTATTTGGATCCTTATGTAGGGGGCGTATTGGCGGTCGCGGAGGCGGCGCGCAATCTCGCCTGCGTTGGCGCCCGCCCGATTGGTTTGACCGATTGCCTGAATTTCGGTAGCCCGGAGAATCCGGCCGTCATGTGGCAATTTGCCCAAGTCATTCAAGGCATGCGCGACGCTTGTGTGGCTCTCAATGTGCCGGTTGTGAGCGGCAACGTGAGTTTCTATAATGAGACTGACGGCACGCCCATTCATCCCACGCCGACGATTGGCATGGTTGGGCTGCTGGAAAAAGTCCAGCGCGTGGTAACGCCCTGGTTCAAAACCCCGGGCGATGCGGTGGTTTTGCTGGGCCGTACGCGCGAAGAGTTGGGCGGCAGCGAGTATCTCAAATGGGTTCATGGGTTGACGCGCGGCACGCCGCCGTGGATCGATCTCAAGATGGAGCAGGCGGTGCAAAATTGTTGTCTCGATGCTATAGAGCAGGAACTGCTCTGTTCGGCCCATGACGTTTCCGACGGTGGCCTGGCGGTCACGTTGGCCGAGTGTTGCATCGGCGGCCCGGAAAAGCCTCTCGGCGTACGGATCGACACGCGCGAGATGATCCGTGCCGATGCACTCTTGTTCAGCGAGTCGCAGTCGCGCATCGTCGTTTCGCTCAAGGAAGAAAATGTCGGGCGGCTCAACGATATTGCGGCACGGTGCGCCGTTCCTGCGCAGGTCATCGGCACCGTGGGTGGAGCGCGTTTCGTCATCCAGTCGTTGTTGCAGTTGCCCGTGGAAGAGCTTAGAGCCATTTGGTCGACAGGGTTGACGGCGAGGTTGAAATAATTTCGTTCAAGGGTTCAAGAGTTCAAGGTTCAACGTGGTAGATGGCGGATAAATTTCACGAAGAATGCGCCGTCATGGGCGTGTACGGTCACCCCGAGGCGGCCAATATGGTTTACCTCGGTCTCTATGCTCTGCAGCATCGCGGCCAGGAATCTTGCGGCATCGTCTCTTCGGACGGCAAGGGGCTGATTTCCCATCGCCAGATGGGCTTGGTTGCCGACGCATTTCACGAAGACGTGATCAAGCGCTTGGAGGGGGCCAGCGCCATCGGCCACAATCGCTACTCGACAACCGGCCAGAGTCATCTCAAAAACGCTCAGCCGTTCGTGGTCGAGTATTCGCATGGGCCGCTCGCGATCTCGCACAATGGCAATCTCGTCAACGGCGCGTTGCTGCGCGAGGAATTGGAGCATTCCGGATCGATCTTTCAGTCGACCACCGACACCGAAGTGATCATCCACCTGATCGCCACTTCGAAAGAATCTTTGCTCATGCACCGGATCATCGAAGCGTTGAGCCGCGTGCGCGGCGCCTATTCGCTGTTATTCCTCACCCTGGACAAAATGATTGCGGCGCGCGATCCCTATGGCTTTCGTCCCCTGGTGCTAGGAAAGTTCGCCGAAGGAAAGAATCGCGGCGCCTATGTCGTCGCGTCGGAGACTTGCGCGTTAGACCTGATTGAAGCCGAATACCTCCGCGACATAGAGCCGGGAGAAATTATCACGATCGGCCCGGGCGGTATGATGGAATCGCGCAAGCCTTTTCTGCCGGCGCCACATGCCAAGTGTATTTTCGAATATATCTATTTCGCGCGTCCGGACAGCAAGCTCTTCGGGCACAACGTCTATCGGGTGCGCAAAGCGCTCGGCCGCCAGCTGGCGCGCGAAAGCGGTGTAGAGGCAGATTTGGTGACACCCGTACCCGACTCCGGCGTGCCGGCGGCCATCGGTTACGCCGAGGAGTCGAAGATCCCATTGGAATTTGGACTGATTCGCAACCACTACGTTGGCCGGACGTTCATCGAGCCGCAGCAGACGATTCGCAATTTCGGCGTGAAGATCAAGCTCAACGCTCAGCGCGACGTCTTGGAAGGCAAGCGCGTAGTGGTCGTCGACGATTCCATCGTGCGCGGCACCACGAGCCGCAAGATCATTCGCATGCTGCGCGACGCCGGCGCCAAAGAGGTGCACATGCGGATCAGCTCGCCGGCGACGATCAGCCCCTGCTACTACGGCATCGATACGCCGACCCGCTCCGAACTGATCGCCGCGTCCAATAGCGTGGAAGATATTCGTCGCTTCATCGAAGCCGATACACTCGCGTACTTGAGCCGCGACGGCATGTACGCCTATTTCGATGGCCAAGATCAAGGCTTCTGCGACGCCTGCTTCACTGCCAATTATCCCGTTCACTTCGAAGACGAAGGCCACACCAAACAGCTCCATCTGTTCGACGCCGTAAGTCGGTAGCGTTTAGATACC
>Ga0137372_10006454_pt1 | contig 11366 bp, 6 predicted proteins | sample SagtaG_6_FD_104911 | JGI IMG/M metagenome (GOLD analysis project Ga0137372, IMG submission 104911) | Vadose zone soil microbial communities from Sagehorn Ranch, Mendocino, California, USA - Sage1_R_60_16 metaG | ecosystem: Environmental > Terrestrial > Soil > Vadose zone | place: USA: California...
CAACATTCATCAAAAATTAATTGATAACATCGAAGCTATTCGCATTTCATTGACGTGGAAGGAAGGTGATAAACTTTCCCTTAGTCAGACAGATGCTTTGAAAAAATATGCGGGCTTCGGTGGCATCAAAGCAGTGTTGTATCCCAATTCTGACAAAGAAGAATGGATAAAACAAAATGCAACAGATAGTGACTTAATGCTGTATCCAAAAATAATGGAGTTGCATGAACTTCTTCAACAACATTTCGGTGAAAAAGAATATAAGCAAGTAATTGATTCGATTAAGAACAGTGCTCTTACTGCATTCTACACGCCTGCCGTTGTTCCACAAACTTTATACAGCGTTTTAAAGGAGCAAGGAATTGCACTAAAAAGCATCTATGAGCCAAGCAGTGGTGCAGGTGTATTTATCACTGAGGCTGTAAATAGTTTTCCTTCACTTCAAAATATAACAGCAGTAGAAAAAGATATACTTACAGGACATGTGTTGCAGGCATTGTGCAGTTCTCTTGATGTAGATGCAAAAGTTCACATCAGTGCTTTTGAACAAACACCGACAAATGATAATGGTAAGTATGACTTGATTGTAAGTAACATTCCCTTTGGTAATTTTTCAGTGTATGACGCAGAGTATGAAAGCGAAGCACTAACCAGTAAGATTCATAATTACTTTTTCGCAAAGGGACTTGATAAGATTAACGACGGTGGCATTCTAGCCTATATCACTACCGATGCTTTTCTTAATACTGCATCTAATCAATCCGCAAGAGAATATTTGTTCAAGCAAGCCGATTTTGTAAGTGTTTCTGTAATGCCCGACAACTTGATGAAAGACACCGGTAATACTGAATCTCCGAGTCATTTATTGATTGTGCAAAAAAATATAAGCAAGCAGGAATTATCAAATGATGAACAGTTACTGACAAAAACAATCGAACAGGAAAATGAATTCGGTAAATACATCGCTAATGAATTTATTCATCAACATCCTGAAACAATTACCGGTGATGAAATAAAGCCGGGAAAAAATCAGTATGGCAAAGCGCATCAAACGGTTTGGCAGCAAGGTGATATAAATGCAATCAGTGAAAAGTTAACCGCAACAATCAATGAAGGCTTCAAGAAACGTTTCAATAAAAATGCATTTGCATTATCAGCAAGTAAACAATCTGCTTCAGCAAGTAAGAAACTCACGTTTCTTCCCGTGCCCGAAAATAAAGCAAGCGATACACCTGTACAATTAGGATTATTTGATATTGCTCCGGCAGAAAATATCAACAGGGCAATGGATTATATCAGTGATCTTGATGCTACTGTTATTCAAAAGCAAACGGCAAGGATTGTAAATAAGATAAAGGTGGCTAATAAACCACAACATGAAGCTTTTGTTTTGATAACAGCTAAAGCACTTTCCCTAAAGCAGTATGTACATAAACTTTATTCAAACGTCGAGGAAGTTGATTTTCCCGCTAACTGGATGAATGCTTCAGCGATCAATAATGAACTGATTAATTTATCAGATAAGCTAAAAGAATATGACCACGATTTCTATAATGAAGGAGAAGCTGCGCATCAAATAATATTCAGGAAAGAGAATCAATTAGAGCAATTATCAGAGATAAATCCTTTTCACAAAGAAGGAACACTTATTATACATAACGACCGGATTGGATTTGTTTCTTATTCAGTTTCTGAAAATGAACGACCAGTTTTTCTGCCAAGCCCTTATGATAAAAAAGATTTAGAATTCTACAAACAGTACACAGTTACAAGAGATGCCTATTTAGAATTAAACGATAAGGAATCAAATCGGAATATTGAAAATGCAGTATTGAGAGAATATTTGAATGAAGCTTATGACCATCTCGTTTCCAATTATGGACTTTTAAATTCATCTGTTAATCGTCAGCGTATTTTAAAAGATGAAGCGTTTGGTTCCATGGTGCTTGCTTCGCTTGAAAGAAAAGAAGGTGAGCAATTTGTAAAGGCGGATATACTTACGCAATCATTGATTCGGAAGCAAGAAGTATTTCATACAGATAATCCTCTGGAAGCCCTTGCAAGAAGTCTAAATGATAGAGGCAGAGTTGACATTGATTTTATTGCGGCGGCAACAGAACAAACAGAAGCTGAAACAATTCAGACATTAGGCAATCATATTTATCTAAACGCTGTAAATAATAATTGGGAAACCGCTGACCAATTTTTAAGTGGTAATGCAGTTGTTAAATTAAATATCACTCAAGACAAGCTCAAAGAAAGACCAAATGATGTGCAGTTGCAACGAAGTAAAGATGCACTTGAAAAAATACAGCCCGAAAAAATTCCCTTTGAATTACTCGATTTTAACCTTGGTGAAAGATGGATTCCGCAAGATTATTACAACCGTTTTGCCACGCATCTTTTTGAACTGGATACAGAAGTAAATTATTTTTCTTCAGCAGATACATTCAAAGTAAAGCCTTACGGCAGCAATGCAAAAATTAATCAGGAATATGCCGTTACTACAAAAGGCGGAAGAACAACTTATGGTTATACTTTACTTGAACACGCCTTAGAAAACACTACACCATTCTACACGTACGAAGTAGATCTTGGCGATAAAACGATAAGAGTTCCGGATAATGATGCAATACAATTGGCACATCAAAAAATTGAATCTATCCGTAATGGTTTCGGAACATGGTTAAAGGACTTACCTGAACAGGATAAAAAGAATCTTGAAGAATTATACAACGGCACTTTTAATTGTTATGTGCTGCGCGAGTACGACGGAAGTCATTTAAGTTTTCCCGGGCTCGACAAGAGAAATTTAGGGATTGAAGACCTCTACAGTTCGCAGAAAAATTCTGTTTGGCGTATTATTCAAAACAGGGGTGCATTAATAGATCATGAAGTCGGATTAGGTAAGACGCTTACGATGATTGTTGCTGCACACGAGATGAAAAGATTGGGGATTGTAACCAAACCGATGATACTCGCATTAAAAGCGAATGTCAATCAGATAAAAGAAACGTACGGTAAAGCTTATCCGCATGCAAGAGTGCTCGCACCTGGAGAAAATGATTTTACGCCATCAAAAAGATTGCGCTTATCGCACGAGATTAAAAATAATAATTGGGATTGCATTATCCTTACGCATGATCAGTTTGGAAAAATACCGCAGTCGCCAGAGATACAAAGAGAGATATTCCAAACGGAACTGGACGATGTTGAAAGGGATCTTTATACTTTAAAAAACTTGGGGGGAGAAATTTCAAAACGTATGCTTAAAGGTTTGGAGATACGCAAGAACAATTTAATCACAAAATTAAACGGTGTGTTGCATGACATTGAGAAGAAAAAGGATGTGGGCATCAACTTTAAAGATTTGGGTATTGATCATCTGTTTATTGATGAAGCACATAAATTTAAAAATCTCACATTTACCACAAGACATGATCGCGTTGCAGGATTGGGTAATATGGAAGGCAGTCAGAAAGCGCTTAATATGCTTTTTGCTGTAAGGACATTGCAGGAAAAATTTAACAGTGATCTGTGTGTAACTTTTTTGTCAGGCACGCCTATTTCGAATAGCCTTACAGAAATGTACCTTTTATTCAAGTATCTGCGTCCGAATGAAATGAGACGGCAACAGATTGAAAATTTTGATGCATGGGCTGCAGTATTTGCAAGAAAATCAGTTGACTTTGAATTTTCTGTTACCAATGAGATCATTGCAAAAGAGCGTTTCAGACATTTTATCAAAGTACCGGAGCTTGCCTTATTCTATAATGAAATCACAGATTACAAAACCGCGAAACATATAAGTCTCGATAAACCTGAACTGGATGAGAAGCTCATCAATATTAAACCAACTCCAGAACAACAGGAATTCATTAAAAGGCTGATGGAGTTTGCTAAAACAGGTGATGCAACTTTGATTGGAAGGCTGCCGTTAACAAAGGAAGAAGATAAGGGTCGAATGTTGATTGCCACCAATTATGCGAAAAAGATGGCAGCAGATATGCGCTTAATTGATTCTTTTCGGTACAGTGATCACCCAAACAATAAAGTAAATGTTTGTGCAAGAAAAGTTGCAGAGCTCTATCAACAAAGTTGTGAACAGAAAGGAACGCAAATTATCTTCAGTGATATTGGAACACCGAAGTCTGATGCATTCAATATCTATGACGCGCTAAAAGAAAAATTGATAAGGGATTTTGATATACTTACAAATCAAATCACATTTATTCATGATTGGACGGATAAAAATAAACATGAGCTTTTCCGCAAAATGAACAGCGGTGAAATAAGAATACTAATGGGCAGTACGGAAAAAGCGGGCACCGGTCTCAATGTTCAACGAAGAGTGATTGCTATGCATCATCTCGATATTCCGTGGAAACCTTCCGAACTGGAACAAAGAAATGGGCGTGGTGCAAGACAGGCTAATGTAATAGCTAAAGAATATTATGGAAATAAAGTACAAAACTTTATTTACGCTGTTGAGCAATCACTCGATAATTACAAATTCAATCTGCTCAAAAACAAGCAAACGTTTATCAGCCAAATGAAGAACTGTGAACTGAATGTAAGAACAATTGACGAAGGTGCAATAGATGAAAAAAGCGGAATGAATTTTTCTGAGTACATCGCGATCCTTTCCGGTGATACTTCACTGCTTGAAAAATCAAGAATGGAAAAAAAGATTGCAGTGTTGGAAAGTTTAAGAATAGCACATCATAAAGAAGTATTGAAAGCAAGATTTCAACTTGACAATCTTAAAAATGATAAAACGCATACAGAGCAAACATTGCAGAAATTGACGCTTGATGAAAGTCTGTACAAAAGCAAATTGCAATTTGAAAAAGATGGAACAAAAGCAAACCCTCTACAAATAGATGAGTGTAATTCATCTGACGCAGAAACCATTGGCAAGTATCTTATCAGGTTAAGCAATGAATGGCAACCAATTTCAGAAGAAAATGATTCGTTGAAAATCGGTAATCTCTATGGCTTTGATCTTTTCATTCGCAGGCAAAAAGAACCTTACGAGGACAAAGGATTGTTTGAATATCGTTATCATAACATCTTTTATGCCGAAAGTAAAGAAAGCGGTATTAAATATTTCTGGAACCAGGGGTATATTAATGTGGATAATCCAAAACTTGCAGCAAGATATTTTTTAAATGCGATTGATCGCGTTGACAGCTTAAAAGAAAAATATCAAAAGAATTTACAGGAATTAAAACAGGACATTCAAATAACAGAACAAATCGTGATCAAGCCTTTTGAGAAGGATGTAGAACTCGCCCAATTAAAAACGGATGTGGCAAGATTGGAAAGAGAAATATCCATCAAGATACAAACCAATCAAATGAAGCAGCATGATAGTGCTGAATTATCAATCAATTCTGAAAAAAATAAAGTTGCGAATAATATTGAATTAAAGGAAGCGCCAGTTATTCGGATGAATACAAATAATGAGAGAAAACAACAAAATGAGAAGCCATTATTAGTAAAAAAAAATCTTCGCAAGATAAAAGTAAAGGCTTAAGAATGTAAACAAATCAGCATGGCAAACAGCGTATATAAAATAAACAGAGGCATTAATAAACCTGTTGAATTTAAAGGTTTGAAAGCACAATACATCTGGTATCTCGGCATTGGGCTTTTAGTATTGTTGATTCTGTTCGCTGTACTTTATATCATCGGCATCAATACGTATGTGTGTCTTGCACTGATAATTACTCTTGGTACAATTCTGTTCATGCGCGTTTATAAATTAAGCAATAAGTATGGTGAGCATGGAATGATGAAGCAAGCTGCAAAAAGAATTATACCGCATGTATTGAAATCAAGGTCAAGAAAAACATTTATTAATTTGAAGAAGTAGCGTGATGGAAAGATTGTTGGAAGAAATATTACCCATTTTAGGTGTAGAGAATGATTGCATTTTATCTAAGCAGGGAGATGTTACCATTGCTTATAAAGTTGAGCTGCCTGAAATATTTACACTCAGTGACCAGGAATATGAAGCGTTTCATCAATCATGGATAAAAGCAATTAAGATATTGCCGAAACATTGTGTATTTCATAAACAGGATTGGTTTATAGAAACAAAATATGAAGCGAATTTCAATAAGGAATTACAATTTCTTTCAAGAAGCAGTGAACGTTTTTTTAATGAAAGACCATATTTAGATCATCAATGCTATATTCTGATAACTAAAAAAACAGGTAACCATAAAGCAGCTACTTCTTTACTTTCAAGCTTACTCAGAAAAAACATTATCCCTGAGCAAAGCATGAATGTACAAGTGTTGCAGGAGTTCTTTGATAGCTGTGGTCAGTTTGAAAGGATATTAAGCGATAGTGGATTTGCGCAATTCAAAAGATTAAAAGAAGATAGTTTGTTAAGTCAGCAAAAGACACATGGATTAATTGAAAAGTATTGCTCCTTATTAGAGACAGAAAATGATCTCGCTGTAAAGGATATAACACTTAGAGAAGATTTCAAGATTGGAGATGCAAACTGCCAGTTATACACTTTAGCTGATATAAATGATTTGCCGGGATTATGCGGGTCAAGAATCAGTTTCGATAAATACTCTACTGACAGAACAAAATTTAGTATTGGATTTACTTCTGTCTTGGGACAATTACTTCCCTGTAACCACATCTATAATCAATACATCTTTATTGATGATGCACAAAAGACAATCAAACAACTGGAAAGTAAAAAATTAAGATTGCAATCTTTATCAGCTTATTCAAGAGAAAACGCCATTGCAAGAGATGCAGTCAATGATTTTCTGAATGAGGCAATCGGCGAGCAAAGGCAACCTATAAAAGCACATTTCAACATTTTTGTTTGGACAGAAGAAAAAGAACGATTAAAAGACTTGCGCAATCTTGTCTCCTCGTCGCTTGCACAAATGGATGCCACACCGAAGCAAGAAACTGCAGGTGCTGCACAGATATGGTGGGCGGGCGTTCCCGGTAATGAAGCTGATTTTCCAATGAATGATACTTTCGATACGTTTACTGAACAAGCGTGTTGCTTTTTAAATCTTGAAACAAATTACCGCTCTTCCTTAAGCCCCGTAGGTTTAAGATTAGGAGACCGATTAACAGGTAAACCAGTGCATGTGGATATAAGTGATGAGCCGGTGACAAGAGGAATATGCACCAACAGGAATAAGTTTATTCTTGGTCCCTCGGGGAGCGGTAAATCCTTTTTTACCAATCACATGGTCCGTTCTTATTATGAACAAGGCACTCATATTGTGCTTGTGGATGTAGGCCATTCCTATAAAGGACTATGTGATTTGGTTAAAGGATATTATTTCACTTACAGCGAAACAAATCCAATCCGTTTTAACCCATTTTACATAAGTGAAGGTGATACACTTGATACAGAAAAGAAAGAAAGTATTAAAACATTGCTTCTCGCTTTATGGAAAAAAGATAATGAAGTTTATAATCGAAGCGAATACGTTGCTTTATCAAATGCCTTGCAACTCTATTTTGATAAACTTGAAAAGAACAAAAATATTTTCCCATGCTTCAACAGTTTTTATGAGTTTTTAAAAGTTGATTTTGTTGAAGTATTGAAAGAAGATAAAGTAAAAGAAAAGGATTTTGACATTGGCAACTTTCTGTATGTGCTAAGACCTTATTACAAAGGTGGCGAATTTGACTACCTGCTTAATGCAACTGAAAATTTAGAATTATTACATCAAAGATTCATTGTATTTGAATTGGATAATATAAAGGATCATCCGATACTTTTTTCTGTTGTTACTATCATCATCATGGAAGTATTTATTTCAAAGATGCGCAAACTTAAAGGCGTTCGGAAAATGATACTCATAGAAGAAGCATGGAAGGCGATTGCAAAAGAAGGTATGGCAGAGTATATCAAATATCTATTCAAGACAGTAAGAAAATTTTTTGGAGAAGCAATTGTAGTAACACAAGAAGTTGAAGATATTATTAGTTCACCTGTTATAAAGCAAGCCATCATCAACAACAGTGATTGCAAAATATTGCTGGATCAATCAAAGTATCAAAACAAATTCGATCAAATACAAGAACTGCTGGGACTAACAGAAAAGGAAAAAGCGCTGGTATTAAGCATCAACAAAGCAAATGATCCAACTAAAAAGTATAAGGAAGTATTTATCAGCCTTGGCGGTGTTTTATCAAAAGTGTATCGAACCGAAGTATCACCAGAGGAATATCTTGCTTATACTACAGAAGAAAAAGAGAAAGTAAAAGTGAATGCTTATGCAAAAAAATATGGGAATATTCAAAAAGGCATTGCAGTATTGGCAGAAGAATTGCGCAGTATTTCATGAACCAAAAAATAACTATATGAAAGCGCTTATTATTATCGCCATAACACTTGCAGTAAGCTGTAATAGCAATCAGGAAAGCAATAAAAACATCCATGCATTCATTCCCGGAACTTACGTAAGACATTATGAAGGAGAATACAGTAAAGGCGGGGAAGATACTTTGACAATTAATGAAGTGAGTGGAAGTGCAAACGTCTATTCGATTCTCCGTCATGTTTCTTATCAAAGAGTAATAGACAAAAAAGTTCAGCCGAGAGAATATAAAACAGAAGATTGGACGGCAATATATAATGAGAAGGATAAAATTTTACATGAACAGAAACGTGGCTCAATGATTTCTTTCAATCCCGAAAAGAAAACCTTAATGGTAGGAAGTGATGAATATCAGAAAATAAAATAAATAATTAAATAAGAAACAGTGATGAAAAGATTATGTGTGGTAGGGATGCTGATAATTTGTTGTGCGGTAGCACCAACCAGACAGACAAATGCACAAGTGACAGATATTATTCAGATCATAAAAGAAGGTGTCAAAAAAGTAATCGTAGCAGTTGATCTCCAAATACAGCGCGTTCAAACACAAACCATCTGGTTGCAAAATGCGCAAAAGGTTTTGGAAAATAGTATGTCCCAACTGAAGTTGACGGATATAGCGGATTGGGTCGAAAAACAAAAAGACTTATATGCCAACTATTACCAGGAACTATGGCAAGTAAAATCTGCAATAGCCTATTATCAACGTGTCAAGGAAATCATTACAGAACAGGTTGAATTGGTCAATGCATACAAGCAAGCTTTTGCGCTATTGCAACAAGATAAAAATTTTACTGAAGATGAGATTAGCTATATGTATAAAGTATATAGCGGCATATTGGATGAAAGTGTAAAGAATCTTGATCAAATACTTAATGTTATTAACGCCTTTACCACTCAAATGAGTGATGCGCAAAGGCTTGCCGTTATTGATGATGCAGCAAACCGGATTGATCAAAATTATTCTGACCTCAAAGAATTTAATAATGAAAACATGATGATCAGCTTACAGAGAGCAAAAGAATATAATGATGTGGATGTAGTGAAAAAACTATATGGCTTGCCATAGGAAATTTGAAAATGTGCCAATTTGAATTTGAAAAATGAAATTGAAAATATGAAAAGAATTATTATGATACTTTCAACGATTTTATATGTACAGTCGTCTCATGCACAAACATGGGCAGAATGGTTCCGACAGAAGAAAACGCAACAGAAATATCTTATTCAACAAATCGCTGCATTACAGGTGTATCTGGGTTATGTAGAAAAAGGATATGATATTGCAAAAAAAGGTCTTGATGTAATACAAGATTTTAAGAATGGGGAATTTAACCTGCATGAGACTTTCTTTAATTCTCTTAAGACTGTTAATCCAGCTATTAAGAATACAGCAGAGGTAGCGGAAATTGTTGCATTACAAGTATCAATTGTTAATCATTTTAAAGATGCTATAAAAACGTATAAAGAAAGTGCTGAGTTTAACGGTGATGAACTTGGCTATATCAATAAAGTGTATGCTAATCTAACAGGAGATTGTTTGAAAGATATTGATGCATTGATGACAGTAATTGCAGATGACAGTTTGCAAATGAATGATGATGAAAGGATGAACCAAATCAACAATATCTATGCAGATATGCAGGATAAAAATTCATTTACCCAATATTTTACAAACAGCACAAAGATGTTAGCTAATCAAAGAGTGCGGGAACAAAATGATATTTCTGTTTCTCAAAGTCTATATGGATTGCCTCATTAAAAAACATTAACTATAAAAAAGAAAAAATGAAACGCGTGATTATCGTCAGTGTACTGGGCATTGTTTCATTAACAACGAAATCTCTATCAGTAAAAGCACAGGCTGCAGAAATACAACAGTTATTGCTTGATGTGCAAAAGTTGTCTGCGTTGAAAGGTATCTTAAATGATATGTATAAAGGATACGAAATTGTAAGTAATGGCTATGAAACTATCAAAAATATCTCAGAAGGTAATTTCAATTTGCATGAAGCTTTCCTGGATGGTTTACTTGCTGTAAGTCCCACTGTTCAGAATTATAAACGAATTGCAGATATTATCAATGATCAATTAATGATTATAAAAGAATATAAGACTGCTTATACCCGCTTTAAGGAAGATGAAAATTTCGCGCCCGATGAAATCACTTACATCGGTAAGATTTATGGGAATCTTTTCAATGAAAGTTTAAAAGGTCTTGATGAACTGATGATGGTAATTACAGCGAGTACGTTGCGCATGAGTGACGATGAAAGGTTAAGTTCGATTGATAGAATATATGAGGATATGCAGGACAAGCTTACCTTTTTAAGATACTTCAATAACAGCACTTCCATTCTTGAAGTGCAACGTGCAAAAGAGAAAAATGATGTAACAACGATGCGGGGCATTTATGGTATTAAACCTTAACGTTGTGCAAGTGTGAAAATGAAATTGTGAGAATGAAATAAAAATGTGCGTATGAAAAAGTGTGTGTGGGTTATACTTTGTGTAATAGTGGGAATGCTTTTGCCTCAATTAGTAAAAGCTCAAGATAGCGGTGATGATATTAGCAACTTGCAAAATGTACTCAACCAATTATATACCGAAATGCTGCCAATGTGCAGTTCACTTATCGGTGTAGGAAGAGGTATCGCAGGTTTTGCTGCAACCTGGTATATTGCCGCAAGAGTTTGGCGACATCTTGCCAATGCAGAACCCATAGATTTTTATCCTATGCTTCGCCCCTTTGCAATTGGAATTACAGTATTACTCTTTCCCGCCGTGATCAGCGTTATCAATGGCGTAATGCAGCCAACAGTTAGCGGCACTGCTGCAATGGTGCAAGGCTCTGATGCCGCTATTGCTCTATTACTTCAGAAAAAAGAAGAAGCGATAAAGCAGACTGATGTTTGGCAAATGTATGTAGATGCCGATGGAAGCGGAGACAGGGATAAATGGTATAAATATACTCACCCCGAAGATCCG
>Ga0137372_10006457_pt1 | contig 11365 bp, 9 predicted proteins | sample SagtaG_6_FD_104911 | JGI IMG/M metagenome (GOLD analysis project Ga0137372, IMG submission 104911) | Vadose zone soil microbial communities from Sagehorn Ranch, Mendocino, California, USA - Sage1_R_60_16 metaG | ecosystem: Environmental > Terrestrial > Soil > Vadose zone | place: USA: California...
AGTGCGTTCGCGTCGGAGCGGCGCAGACCCGGCGTGCCGCCGTCACTCTCGTGCGTGACCGCCTCATCGGGCAGCCAGACGAGCGCGGTCAGGCCGCCAGAGGCAGCCGGGCGCAGCCTTACCCTGATCCCGTGCCTGGCTGCCAGCCGCGCGACCACGAACAGCCCCATCCGGCGGGAGACCGCCACGTCGACCACCGGCGGGTTGTCGAGCCGCCAGTTGGCATGGGCCATCTCCTCTGCGCCCATGCCCACGCCCTGGTCGGTGATGTCCAGCAGCACTCCGCCGCTGCTCAGCAGGTGACCGGCGATGTTGACGGGCGTCTCGGCGGACGAGTATGAGGTCGCGTTCTCGGCCAGCTCGGACAGCAGGTGGACCACGTCGTTGACCGCCTGCCCGCGTACCGCGATCCCCGGCTGCACATTGAGCGTGACGCGCTCGTACTGCTCGATCTCCGATACCGCAGCGCGGAGCACGTCGACCAGGGCAATCGGCTGATTCCACCGCCTCGACACGTCATGGCCGGCGAGGACCAGCAGGTTCTCTGAGTTCCGGCGCATCCGGGTGGCGAGGTGGTCCATCTGGAACAGGCTCGCCAGCCGCTCAGCGTCCTGCTCGCCGAGCTCGAGGTCGTCGATCAGCTGGATCTGGCGCTCGACGAGGGACTGGCTGCGGCGGGAGAGGTTGACGAACATGGCGTTCACGTTGCCGCGGAGGGCCGCCTCGTTGGCCGCGAGCCGCAGCGCCTCCCTGTGCACTTGATCGAAGGCGCGCGCGACCTCACCGATTTCGTCCGCCGAGTCAACGTCAATGGGCTCTACGTCCAGCGGAGCATCATCGCCGTCTGTCTCGCTCATCCGGCGCACGGTGTCCGGCAGCCGGATCCCGGCCACCTCCAGCGCGCCGGCCCTCAGCTTGCGCAGCGGGCGCACCATCGACCGGCCGACGATGGTGGTGAACAGCAGCGCGAGCACCAGGACGAGGAGGACGGCGACGCCGACGGCGACGGCGGACACGATCGCGCTGTTGCGCAACGCGGTGGCCCGCGAGATGACCGAGTTGACCAGCTGAGTCTCGACACCGCGCAGGGCGTTGACCGGATAGGCCATGGCCGCGCTCGCGTTCGCGATCGTCGGGTCGACCGAGGAGGCCCTGCCGCTTTTGGCCAGCGCGATCGCCTGCTGCTCCTGCGCCTGCGCGCGGTCCGCGAGCGTGCTGGACAGCGCATCGTTGTACAGCTGGCGCTGCGCCGCGGTGGCGGAGATACCGAACGCCGACAGGTCGCTTTGCTGGTTGGCCTGCGCGGCGGTGATGGCCTCCAGCTTGTCCTGCCCGAACACGCCCTGCCCGGACAGGTCAGAAGTCAGCGCCGACCTCAGGATCGCGCCCTGTTCCGAGGCCTGCGCCTTCATCGCCGAGATCAGGCCGAGCACCCGGACGGTGTCGGCCAGGGAGGAGTCGTTGCTGCCCAGCGCGATCTCATCAGTCAGCGCCAGCACGTTGCCGATCGTGGTCGCGTACTTCTGCACCACCACGAGCGACGGAAGCTGGGTATCGGTCGAGGCCGCCCGCAGGGCCGCCAGCCCGTCAATGGCGGTGACCGCCCCGGCGGCATCCTGCTGCACCAGCGGCGGGTACGAGCTGCCGATCGTCAACGCCTGGCTGCGCACCTGCCGCGCCCAGCCATCGGTGACCGCGTAGTCCTTCTTGAGCACCTTGTTTTCCAGCCTGGAGGCCAGGGTCACCGGAGGGCTGCCCCGGCCGCCGCCCTGCTTGCCGAGCACGATGTAGGTGATGGTCGTATTGCGCTCGACCTCCAGCGCCTGGGCCAGGCTGGCGACCTTTCCGCTCAGCACCGCGAGCTGCTCCACCTGCTGATAGGCAATGGCGCTCTGCGCGGACGATCCGATCCGAATACCGCCGAGGACGATGGCGGTCAGCGTAGGGATCGCGATGAGCAGCACGAGCCGCGAGCGCACACGCCAGTTCTTGAGCGCGCGGCGCGAGGCTGCGCGCGCCGGAGCCAATTCGGTGGCGGCGCGCTCGCCGTCGCCGGACGACGCGTCGAAGCCATCGGGCGGCGGGGCGCCCTGGGCATGGCCAGCCTGATTCTGGCCGTGTCTCGGCGCACCCGACGCCGGTCCGGCCGACAGGGCCGGCCGGCCTGCCTGGGCGGTGGTGCTGCGGGTCTTCTTGGCCCGGGACCTCACAGCCTCTGCACCTCTCACCTCGCGACTCGCCTCGCGACCGGGACCAGGCCGCCGGCATACGACCATCGCGCCGGAACCGGCATGTCGAAACCCCTTCCAGGCGACAATCCTGCCCGCGCAGCGTCGCCGCACGATCAGCGGCCCGACGCTGACATGCGGTTTGCCAGCGCTTACCCACGATACTTCGCGTAACTAGGAAAGACCGATGTTACGTTACGTGAGCGCCCTAACCCGGCCACAAGTAGGGTACTTGGCGGGCTACGCTTATGTCCCCAGAACAGCTTGTTCGACCCAAAGCCCCGCAAAGGAGCCCCATGCGGCTTGTCCAAGGCGGCACCAGCGCGCCGCGCAGCCTCAGCATCAGCAGGAGATTCCGCCTGCCCGTAGCTGTGCTATCGGCCGGGATCACGATGGCGGGTTGCGGTGTGCTCGGCGGGGGTTCCTCGGGTGCCGGCTCGTCGGGCAATCTGACCATCACTGTGGCTGCTGTTCCTGGCGTTGACACTGCGCCGCTCTATATCGCACGCCAGGACGGGCTGTTCCGCCGGCACGGGCTGAATATCAGGATCACCAGGTACACGTCGCTGAAGGACGAAATCCAGGCCCTCAGCCACGGCCAGGCGGACATCGCGGCCGGCAGCTACGCGGACTTCTTCTACCAGCAATCACACGGCACGCTCAAGCTGCGGCTGATCGCCGACGGATATGACGCGGCACCGAATGTTATGCAGGTCCTGACGCTGTCTGACTCGAACATCAAGACCCCGCAGGACCTGCAGAACCAGAAGGTCGCCATTCCCCCGCCCGGCGGGATCGCTAAGAGCAACAACCTTCCGTACAGCATGGAGATGATGGCAACCGAGTCGGTGCTGAGGAACGACGGCGTCGGCCCGACCAGCATTGAGTGGACTCCCACGCCAGAGGCGAAGATGGTCAGCGACCTGGGAAACCACAAAGTGGGCGCGATCGTGGTCACTGAGCCCTACATATTCGAGGCAGAGAGCAAGCTTGGCGCGGTATCGGTGCTTGACTCCTGCAGCGGCGTGACGTCCGGCCTGCCACTGCTCGGCTACTTCAGCCTGGCCTCGTTCGCCACGGGACACGCGCAGGCCGTGCATGCCTTCAAGGCCGCATTGCTGCAAGCTCAGGAGGATGCCACCATGCGCGGCCCGGTGCAGGCTCAGCTGACCAGCTCGAGAGCCATGACCACCCAGGACGCGGCCCTGCTGACCCTCGGCCAGTACCCGACCTTCCTGAGCATCGGCCAGGTGCAGCGAGTCGCCGACCTGATGTACGAATCCGGGATGATCGCCACCCCGCTTGCCGTGCGCAGGCTCATCTCCGGGTGACAGCCTCTCCGGGTGACAGCCCGCAGGCTCACCTCCCGGTGACAGCCTGCGTCAGCTGCCGCCGATCCCGAGTTCGCGGGCGATGACCATCCGCTGGATCTCTGATGTGCCCTCGCCGATCTCCAGCACCTTGGCGTCCCGGTAGAAGCGCGCGACCGGGAACTCGTTCATGAAGCCGTATCCGCCGAAGACCTGCGTCGCGTCCCGCGCATTGTCCATGGCGGCATTGGAGCAGGTCAGCTTCGCAATCGCGGCCTGCTTCTTGAACGGCTCCGCCGCGACCATCCGGGCGGCCGCGTCATACCAGGCCAGCCTGGCCGCATGCGCCCGCGCCTCCATGTCCGCGATCTTGAACTGGATGGCCTGGTAGTGACCGAGCCGGTGACCGAACGCGGTCCGGTCCCTGACGTACGCCAGGCACTCGTCGACGCAGCCAGCGGCCAGCCCGGCGGCCAGCGCCGCGATCGCGACCCGACCCTCATCCAGGGTCTGCAGGAACTGGGCGTAACCGCGACCCCGCGGGCCGAGCAGGTTCGCAGCCGGCACCCGGCAGGAGGAGAAGGCAAGCTCCCTGGTATCCGAGGCGCACCAGCCCACCTTCGAGTACTCAGTCCCGATGGTGAGCCCGGGAGTCCCGGACGGGACGATGATCGCAGAGATCTCCGGCCTGCCGCCTGGGCTGCCGTCCCTGCCGGTGATCGCCAGCGCCGTCACCAGGGACGTGATCGACGTGCCGGCGTTGGTAATGAACGCCTTGGAGCCGTCGATCACCCACTCGTCGTCGTCGAGCCGCGCGGTGGTGCGCATTCCCCCGGCGATGTCCGAGCCGCCGCCTGGCTCGGTCAGCCCGAATGCAGCCAGCTTGTCGCCCTGGCAGAGGTCGGGTAGCCAGCGCTCGCGCTGCTGCTGAGAGCCGAACCGGTAGATCGGCATAGCGCCGAGCGACACGGCTGCCTCGAGGGTGATGGCTACTGAGGAATCGACCCTGGCCAGCTCGTGCAGCGCGAGGCAGAGGGCAAAGTAGTCGCCGCCCATGCCGCCGTACTCCTCCGGGAAGGGCAGGCCGAACAGCCCCAGCTTGGCCATTCTGCCGACGATGTCGTAAGGAAACTCGCCGCGCTCGTAGTAGCCACCGATCACCGGCGCCACCACGTCACGTGCGAACTCGGCCACGGTCAGGCGGAGCTGCTCGTGGTCGTCAGCCAGCCTGAAGCTGATCATCTCTGCCCCTTTGCAGATAGCTGCCCGCAGCGGCGACGCTGCCCTTGCCTATCAGCGATGCTACTGGCCGCCACGCCAGGCCCCTGGCGGCGTCCCGGTCATCCCCCGTTCCCGCGGATCACCTTCTGCCACCCGGTAGCCTGCCTAAATCAGTACACGGCGCGTGGCAACGCGCGGAGCGCGGCTAAGGTTTGGCGCGGGACACGACGTCGTCCCGCAGCGTGTTGCGCTCAAGCGGCCGCGACCCGATGTGCTAGCTCCGCCGTGGAGGATGTGATGGCGACCCTGACCTGCCCCGCCTGCGCTGCCGAGGTCAAGCCGGATGACCTCATCTGCTTCACCTGCGGCGCGAACCTGCCGCGGGTGCGCTCCCGGGACGATGACCCGCCCGCCTCGGTAACCGTCATGCAGGAGTACCTCAGGGAGGATTCGAAAGGTCCGATCTCCCCCGCGGTGCTCCGCCTGACCTTCCCCACCGGCAATGTCGAGGTGCCAGCGGGGACTTCCGTGCTGCTCGGGCGGGATCCGGAGGATTCCCTGGTGGCTGCGGCGTTCGCCGGCTACGAGAACGTATCGAGGCGGCACGCCACGGTCACCGTCGACGACGCGGGCCACGCGACCATCCGCGACGAGCACTCCACCAACGGGACCTTCGTGAACGGGGACCGGGTGCTGCCCGGCATCGGCGTCCGGCTGGCCGACGGCGACATCGTCCGGCTGGCCGGCGACGTGGGCGCCGAGGTCTCGCTGCCCCGCCAGGAACCCGACCCGGCCACGCTCAGCCGGCAGGATCGCCAGGATCCTCAGTGAACCACGGCTCCCCCGGCTCGGCGGAGGTAAACCAGGGCCGGTAGGGCTCGCCGGCGCGCGGGGGCCAGGCCGCCGGCCCGCCGTGGCGGTGCCCGGCATATCCCGGCGATGACGGATGACTGGCCGGAAGGCGCTCGAGCCGCTGCAGGAGACCATCCAGGCCGCCGGGCCGCCCGCGGTCGGACGTGTCAGCCCCGGCGCCGTCCGTGTCCGCGCGCTCCGTGTCCGCGCGCTCTGCGCCCGGATCGCCGCCGTCCGTAACGTCCGCAGGCTCACCGCCGGCGCCGGCCCTGTCCGCGGCGGCCTGCCTGTCCGCGTCAGGCGCGGGCGCGTCCGCCCCGGTTAAGGCCCGGCGCTCGCCGGGAGAATCATGGCGTCGCATCTAGCCGATTGTGCCGCCCGGAGGCCAGCCGGGCCACCAGCGCGGGCCAGGACGGCGAAACGTAATCTGATCGACGTGAACGTGCCATGGCGCTGGGATGAATGGACGATCCGGGCAGGACTGGCACGTGGCGAATCTTGAGCTGTCCTGGAAGGCAGCGACGGTGCTGGCCGGCGGGCTGGCCGTCTCGGTTCCCCTGCTGCGCAGCGCGCGGCGGCCGCGCGTCGCGGCCACTGCCCGGTTCACGCAGGAGACGGCGCTGATACTCGCGCTGTTCGCGCTCTGGCAGTTCGCCGGCTCATTCGGCGTGCTCGGGCCGGGCGGAGCGCTGGCCAGGGCTGACTGGCTCTGGCATGCCGAGCGCGTGGCACGGCTGCCCAGCGAGGCCGGCTTGCAGCATGCCTTCCTGGCCCATCCGCTCTTAGTGCAGGCTTTCAATGTTTATTACGCGGTCCTGCATTTCCCGGTCCTCATCGGCTGCATGATCTGGCTGTTCGTCCGGCACCAGGCCAGCTGGCGCAGCAGGCCGTCGGCCGGCTAGGGCGCCGGCAGCTGGAACCTGGGCCTATTTCGGAGCGGGTGGGCGTGAGATCATCCCGGTGACATCAGACCCCTCAGCCACCGGAGGCAGCGCGCCGCAGGCCAGGAAGCGGAGCACGTCGGCGGCGTCGGCGAGCAGGGCGGCCTCGTCGTCCGCGGCCAGGGAGACGAACGGCGCCAGCGTGACCCGGCCGCGGGGCATGCTCCAGATGGCGACGGCACGCCCGCGGACGAGGGCGAACGGCCGGAAGACGCCGTTGGACGTGACGATGCCCTGCTGATCGCCGAGAACAGGCTCGCGGGACACCCAGCCGTGCAGCAGCGGATCGAAGGCGCCGAGCAGCCGGGGCGGCGGAAAACCGGTGTCATTCCGGCCGCCCGCCCCGGTGCTGCCGACGGCCAGGCTGACCAGGCCGTCATCGCGCTCGGTCAGCTCGCTGCCAATCGCGGTCAGGCCGCGCCGGGCGTCCCGCAACGGCACGCCCGCCCACTTGGCGAGGTCCCGGTCAGCCGCCGGGCCGTGCCCGGCCAGGTACCGCCGGGCCAGCTCGGCCAGCGCCGTGTCCCGGTCCAGCGGCGCCGGCGGCGTGCCCAGCCAGTCGCTGACAAGCACGTAGCCGTGCTCGCCGCCGATCATCGGCCCGCGCACGATGCGGCCGCGCAGCGAGGCGAGCAGCAGGACGTGCACGAGCGCCTGGCCTTCGGTGCGCACGCCGGCCGATGCCACGCGGTCACGCAGCGCGGCCCTGGTCAGCGGGCCGTGCTCCAGCGCCGCCTCGATCGCGGCGACGCCCCGGTCGGCGTCGGCCGGCGGCACGCCTTCCTGGGCCAGCCGGCGCGCGCTCGCCGCGGCAAGCTGCGGCGTCGTGAGCGGGTGCAGCCACCAGTAGTCCTCGGCCCGGACGAGGTGCAGCGTGCCGCGGTTCAGCCAGGTGATCAGCAGCGAGCGCTCGCCGGTCAGCGCCCGGTCGACGTCCGCGGCGGCCAGGCCGGCCGACCGGGCCCGGATGGCGAGCCGCACACCGCGCGGGTCCTGGCCCTGCACGCCGAGCAGCCGCCCGACGACCTCGACGGCGCTGCGGGCCGGCTCGCCCGTCAGCAACTGCGCGGCGAACCGCCCGGCCTGCACCGCCTGGCCCGCCTGGCTTCCGGCACGGCCCGGCGGGTCGGCCGCCGTCACCTGCCGGGCTCCGCGGCCACCGTCCTGGCCCCGGAGAACCGTGCTGGCCCCGGTGCGGCCAATGGAAATGCGCTGGCCCGGTGCGATATCAGGATGGGACAATTCTGGGCATGCCGATCGACAAGGTCAGTCTCACCGACAAGCTGGCGACGTTCAGCGAGCACTGGGAACCGAAGATCATCGGGCGGCTCAACGACTACGAGCTTAAGATCGTCAAAGTTCAGGGTGAGTTCGTCTGGCATCAGCACGACGATACCGACGAGGTCTTCCTGGTGCTCGGCGGCGAGCTGACCATCGACCTGCCGGACGGCGCGGTGGTGCTCGGGCCGCAGGAGACGGTGACGATCCCGCGCGGCGTCCGGCACCGGCCGCGGGCAGCGACCGAGACGTCGCTGCTGCTGATCGAGCCGGCCGGCGTCGTGAACACCGGCGATGCGGGCGGCGGTGAGATGACCGCCACCCCGGAGTCGCTGATCTAACCGGGCGGGACCGGGCTCGAAGGATCCGTTACCCCTGCGGTTTTCCGCCGTCCAGCGCCGCCATGCCGCCCGGCTCATCGGGGCTGGCCGGCCACCGGGCCTGCCTACAGGTCGCTGGCCGTGTAGACGCGCTCGCCCTCGACGTAGGTGGCCAGCACCCTGGTTTCGGCGATCTCCCCCGGCGGGCCGCGGTGCGGATCCCGGTCAAGCACGGCCAGGTCGGCCAGCCGGCCTGGCTCGACGGCGCCGGTCTGGCCGTCCAGGTGGTTCACGTAGGCGGAGCCTGCGGTGTACGCGGCGAGCGCCTCGGCCAGGCCGAGGCCCTGGTCGGGCAGGAACGGCTCTGCCCCGTCCCCGGCGGCGCCCGGCAGCGTCCTGTTGACCGCGACATGGATGGCCCGCAGCGGGTTCGCGCTGGTCACCGACCAGTCACTGCCCGCGGCGAGCCGGGCGCCTGACCGGAACAGGTCGCCGAACAAGTACTGCCGGCCGGCCCGCTGCGGCCCGATGAACGGGATCGTCAGGTCGTCCATCTGCGGCTCGTGCGCGGCCCAGAGCGCCTGCATGTTGGCCGTCACGTTCAAGGCGGCGAAACGAGGGATGTCCGCCGGGTGCATGACCTGCAGGTGCGCGATGTGATGCCGGTGATCGTTGGCGCCGTTGGCGGCGCGGGCAGCCTCGACGGCATCGAGCGCCTCGCGCACCGCGCGGTCCCCGATCGCGTGGAAATGCACCTGGAAGCCCGCAGCGTCCAGGCTGGTCACGACCTCGCGCAGGTCCTCCGGGTCGATATAGGACAGGCCGCGGCTGGCGGTCTGGCAGCCGCACGAGTCGAGGTACGGGTCGATCATCCCGGCGGTGAAATTCTCAGCGACGCCGTCCTGCATGATCTTCACCGTGTTCGCCCTGAACCTGCCCGCCTGGCCCTGCTCCCGGCGGCCGAGCAGGTCAGCGAGCTGGCCGGGGCCGCGGTGCCGGTCCCACCACAGGGCGCCCTCGACCCTGGCGGTGAGCTGCCCGCTGCTTGCTGCCGCCAGGTAGACCGGCAGCGGGTCGGCCGAGCCCAGGTAGTCGCCGATGATGGCGTCCTGCCACGCGGTGATCCCCCTGGCGTGCAGGTGCGCCTGCGCCAGCACCAGCCCGGCCAGCCTGTCCTCGAAGGTAACCGCGGGGACGTGCCTGCCGACCAGGGTGGCCGCGCCCTCGTGCAGCGTGCCCTGCGGCTCGCCGCCGGCCTCGCGCTCGATCCGGCCGTCCGGCGGGTCCGGGGTGCGGCGGTCGATCCCGGCAAGCTCGAGCGCGCGGGTGCTGGCCCACGCCCCGTGCGCGTCCCGGTTGAGCAGGAACGCGGCCCGGCCGCCGGTGACCTGGTCGAGCAGCCCGCGGCCTGGCGTCCCGCCGGGGAACCACTCCATCCGCCAGCCGGCCCCGGCGATCCACTCCTGGCCGGGGCGGGAGCCGGTGTAGGACCTGATCCTGGCGAGCGCCTCGTCCAGGCTGGCCGCGCCGATCAGGTTGCAGCCCGTCATCGTGACGCCGGCGAACGCGGGATGCACGTGCGCGTCCTGGAATCCCGGCAGCAGCGCCCGGCCGGCCAGGCCGATGACCTCGGTCGCCGGTCCGGTCAGGTCACGGATCCGCTGGTCGCCTGCCGCCGTAACGGCGACGATCCGGCCGCCGGCCACCGCCACGGCGCTGTCGCCCGGCACCGCGGTGTCACCCGGCATGGCACCGCCGCTGGCGGCGGGCCCGGCCGGCACCAGGCGGCGCCGGGCCCGGTCAGCCGTGTAGACCGGGCCACCGGTGAGCACCAGGTCGGCGTGCATGGCGATCTAGGCCGCGCACTCCCGGCAGACGAGCAGCTTGCCCCTGGTCTCGGCGAGCTGGCTCCGGTGGTGCACCAGGAAGCAGCTTGAGCAGGTGAACTCGTCCGCCTGGCGCGGAATCACCCGGAACGAGAGTTCCTCGTTCGACAGGTCCGCCCCGGGCAGCTCGAGTGACTCGGCCACGTCGTCCGGGTCAACGTCAATCGTCGACGATGACTTGTCCATCCGCCGTGCCTGAAGCTCCTGCAGGCTGTCCTCAGTGAGCTCGTCGTCCGTCTTCCTCGGGCTGTCATAGTCTGTAGCCATCTGGGCCATACCCCTCCATGTCATGCGCCTCGCGCGGATGTAACGCTCAGGACGCCGTAGTTGTGCCCGATTCCGGCGGCGAATTCTGTCACGTCCCGGCGCGGGCCACACGTAACAAGCCGCAGCGGGAGGTTCGTGTCGCCTCCGGGATACGGTCTGGCCGCGTGACGACGCATAACGGAGAGCTTCACCAGCGAGAAACTTGCTTGATCTGCACAGCACCCCAGCGCAGAGTGCGTATGGTACGAACCGCACATCTTGCCACGCCGGACCCCGTGGAGACGACGCATGCCGCAGGTCGCGCCATTGCGTCCCGACGATCCCAAGCGCGTCGGGCGCTACCGGCTGACCGGGCGCATCCTCGGGCCGTCGGGCACCCCCGCGTACCTCGGCCGGGCGACCGACGGCGACCGGGTTGCCGTCACCCTGTTCGCCAGCGAGCGGACGCCCGACGGCGCCGCCAGGGACCGGTTCACGGCGGAAGCGCGGGCGGCCCGCCGGGTAGCGCCGTTCTGCGCCGCCCGGATCCTGGATGCCGGGCTGGAGAACGGCCGGGCCTACCTGGTCAGCGAGTTCGTGGCCGGGCCGCTGCTGTCCGAGGTAGTCGCCGCGGACGGGCCGCGCGCGGGCGAGGAACTGGAGGCGCTGGCCATCGGGGCAGCCACCGGCCTGGCCGCGGTGCACCAGGCCGGGCTGGTGCACGGCGAGTTCGGGCCTGATCACATCGTGCTCGGTGCCGACGGGCCCCGGGTGATCGGCTTCGCCATCACCCCGCCCTACGGCGCGGCCACCCCGGCCGCGGACATGCTCGCCTGGGCGCAGGCGATGCTGTTCGCGGCCACCGGCAAGGGCCCGCCGGGCAGGCAGGACCTGACCGTACTGCCAGAGCCGCTGCGCGGCCCGGTCGCGAGCTGCGCCACCGCCGAGCCAACCGCCCGGCCGGCCGCCCGGCAGGTCGTCGTCCGGCTCCTCGGCCACGAAAACCCGGCCGCCGGCGTGCTGGCGGAGGGATCCCGGCGGGCGGCCAAGGCGGCGATGCGCGCTCCGGCCGAACCGCCGCCC
>Ga0137372_10006460_pt1 | contig 11362 bp, 10 predicted proteins | sample SagtaG_6_FD_104911 | JGI IMG/M metagenome (GOLD analysis project Ga0137372, IMG submission 104911) | Vadose zone soil microbial communities from Sagehorn Ranch, Mendocino, California, USA - Sage1_R_60_16 metaG | ecosystem: Environmental > Terrestrial > Soil > Vadose zone | place: USA...
CCCGGCTACATCACCGGCATGAGCAAGGTGCTCACGGTCAGCCGCTAGCCCGACACCCGCGCGGACCTTGTCGACGCGGAATAAAGGACGGAGCGCGGCCGCCTCTCAGGCGGCCGCGCAGCTTACACCGTCTTGTAGCACCGCTCCCAACCGCGACGGGGGATTCATGTCGTCAAGTGTGTTCGCACACGCGCTCGTGCGCACAAACGCGATCTCCCTGGGCGCGTCTCTTGGCGGAAACTTCGGCCGTGCGGCTCACCTCGTGGGGTGCACAAACTCAGCCGCGGACCGAATCCGAGAATCCGGTCGATTTGCAGGGAAGATCGAATAAGTGCACCCCACGCGTTGCGCGGCAGCGACCGGCTGAGCGCCGCGAGCAGGATCCGGTCGACGAGTCGGTGCTGCGGTTGACGCGCCTGCCGGCGCAGAATCGCGAGCTCGTGCCGCAGCACCAGGATCTCGAGTTCCTTCGAGCGCTCCGAGCGACAGAGAAGCACGACCAACGCGAACAACCGGCACAGCGTCAGGTAAACCAACGACGACAACACGCACAACCTCCGACGACGGGACTGGCGAGCCTACTTCCCGGCGCCTCGGAAGCGCGTGACAGAGTTTCTGCACCCTACGCGCAACTTCCTCCGCCGGCACGCGGCGACGACGCTCGCCTGCGATTTCTTCACCGTCGAGACCGCCTGGCTGAAACGAATCTACGTGCTCTTCTTCCTCTCGCTCGAGCGCCGCCGGATCGAGTTCGTCGCCTGCACCCCGAACCCGACCGGCGCCTGGACGGCCCAACAAGCGCGCAACCTGCTCATGACCCTCGATGATCGGCAGCAACCGCTGCGCTTGCTGATCCACGATCGCGACGCCAAGTTCGGCGGCGGCTTCGACCACGTCTTCCAGAGCGAAGGGATCGCCGTGATCCGCACACCGATCCGGGCGCCGAACGCGAACGCACACGCCGGGCGCTGGGTCGGAAGCGTGCGTCGCGAGTGCCTCGACCGGCTGCTCATCTTCAGCCGCCGCCAGCTCGAGCACGTGCTCCGCGTCTATGCCCGTCACTACAACCGGCATCGGCCGCACCGCTCGCTGGCCTTTCGGCCACCCGCACAGCTAGACACAAGCCCGACGCCGGTGCGCGCACCACCATACCCGCAGCTCAATCGCCGCGACCTACTCGGCGGGCTGATCCACGAATACGAATACGCAGCCTGACAGGATCGATCTCCCGACTCCCACGACGTCACGCGCTCTTTGCCACGCGCTCTCTTCGACGCTGTCGACGCGCCTTCTCTTGTTTCACGCGCGCGCGCGAGTACCAGATCCGCCGCGTCGGGCGTCAAGTCGACCCCGATTCAAACGCAAGGCGCGCAAAGCCAGCATAGTCTCGGCAGCCCGAGCCGCGATCAACCGGCGACACACGATTTACGCGAGTCGAACTGATGGCCGACTGAACCCGCTGATGCCGGACACAGTTTCTGAACCCCACGGGATGGTGGAGGGTGGGGCTTACGGCAGTCGTCCCATGCCTCGGCGTGATCGCGCTCGTCCTGCGAGGGAGCGGCTGACCGCGCGGGCAGCGCGGACTCGGGCCGAATCGTCGCCGTTTCCGGGGCTGAGATGACGATCTAGCAGGTCGCCCAGTTCGAGAGGGATAGCCGGGGCCAGCCTTCTCTCCGATACAGGGCTTTTAGCCGCCTCGGGGTTTCGTGACGAGCTTTACAGGCCCCATGTGCACCCATACAACGGCCTGCGGGCACCCACCATATGTATCGGTTTCGTCGGCACCCCCGGGGCGTACCGCGACTAACGCAATTTCGTGGTGTTCGCGGACGAGCCTTCCCGGCTGCAGCGACCGGCTTACTACGCGGTACGGCTTGCTGGCGAGTTGGACGACGCTAAGCCTCGAACGTTCAGTGCCGTCGATTTCGCGGAGACACAAGCCTGCATTCGCGAGAACGCCGACAGCAGCCGATTCCTGAAGCCCGACCACATTCGGAACGCGCACGAGCTTCGGTGTCGGAGCCTCTCGACGGTCGCTGCAGCCGGTTGCGGCTACTAGCAAGAGAAACAGACCGACCAGTCGCCGCGCGGACATGCTCTGAGTATCGCCGCCGTGGTCGTGGGCGCAATCCCTGGGAGCCCACCAGAGACCGATCTAAGCGGCTCGTGTTCGATCCATGGCCAAAACTGGCCCACCTGCCACAGGGTGTCCGTGGGACCGCGTGCGAGGACACGACTGAGGGATGCAGGCGGAATCCTCAGGAACCGTTAACAGCAGACAGTTACTTTCGGGTCTGATGCGCCGCCTTCCGCTACTTCTTCTTGTCGCCCTCCTCTTGGTCGTCCCCGCAGCTGTAGCGTCGTCTGCTGCGCGTGAGGGTCGCGCGACGGCGACCGGACGATTTGTCTTTGCTGCGTCACGCGAGAAGCTGGGCCAGACCGATATCTATTCCGCACACGCGGACGGTACGGACGTGCGCCGACTCACTCGGACCAGCGTGAGCGAGGGCGCACTCACGGCATCCCGTACCGGGAGCCGCATCGCCTTTATCGCCAACGGTGTCGGGCTCGGCGTCATGAATGGCGACGGCAGCGGCTATCGAATCGTTGACCGGTTTCCCTCTGAAATCCCGGATGGGGGCTATGACACCGATCCAGCGTTGTCGCCCGACGGGACACGCCTGGCCTTCGTGAGCGCGCGCGAGGGACTGCCCGCGATCTACGTCGTGAACGCCGGTGGGACGCGTCTGCGCCGGTTGTCACACGAGGTGAGCCCGGGAGAGACGAGGGCTTGGTCGCCGACGTGGTCGCGAGATGGGTCGAAGTTGCTCGTCGCCGTCGCCGCCGCCCCAGATCAGGACTACACCGAGCGCTTCGCCCTGATCAGCGCACGGGACGGCCACGTGATCCGTCGCATCCGCGTCGATCTTCCCGGTCTGCTGACAGCCGGGGGGACCAAGGCCATCTGGTCGCCCGACAACAAGAGGATCGCCTTTGACGCCTGCCAGGGACGCGGCTGCATGTTCACGCCAGTGCTGATCGCGAACGCGGACGGCACGCACGTGCGACGACTCCGGTTCGAGCCACGCGCCGAGACAGCAGTTGGCAAGAACTGGTCTCCCGACAGCCGCTCGCTTCTCTATGGCTTGGGCTTCGGCTTCTGCATCAATCGACTCTTCATCGCCACAGGGCAGCGGAAGTGCATCTCAATGCGTTCGGCGCATCTGTTGCCCTGGGAGGTCGTCGGGCTCAAACGCTAGCCCACGACTGTCGCTGTCTCGCCACACGGCGACAGTCGGTGACGAAGACGTACGCCTAGGCGCTTGCCGCCGCGGAGTCATCAGAGTCGGTTGCGGGATTCACAGATGCCTCTTCCGGTCTCGGAGAGAATGCCGATAGTCATCCCGTGCACGACCGCAGATCGGAGCCGATACCGAGGATCCCTCTGCACCCGCTCTTCCGCCTGCTTCAGTGGGTGGGCAATGCGGCGATCATCATTTTCGTCTTCACGCTGAACCCTCTCTGGTTCTACGTCGGCGGGGCACTGGTAACTCCGGCACTCCTGGTGGGGCTTTTCTGGCTTGTGCGGCGAGAAGGCGTCGGTGGTTCGGCACAGCGTCTCGTGCTGACCGCCATCGTCATCGTGATGCCGATGATCGGGATCTGGTTGCTCCTCGATTGGGCCTTGTCCAGGCCGTGGGCCCAGCTTGTCGCCTTGTGCACGACCTTCGTCTACTTGGCCGTGGTCGTCAGCGCGATGCGCGAACTCCGGGCACGCCGTCGGGCACGGGCCTAAAGTCCAAACCGTCCCCGCTCTCCCGACTGCGGCGTCCGAGCCGGATATGGCCAACGGCGACGGACGCTAGAGTTCTGCACTACGAGCAGGCGGATGCTGAAGGCTCTGGTCGCGCCCTTTGGCGCAGCCGTTGCCGTTGGCCTAGCAGCAGCGGCGACGGATAAGCCGGGTGATCGGGTCGTCGCGAGTTGCGCGATCCAGAAACCAGGCGGCATCTATTACTCGGTCGGCCTGCGGGTGGTGGGTGATCAGGTATCTGTCGTGAGCGGCTCCGGTGACGCGACGCTCCTCGCTGTATTGACTCCGACCAGTCGCCAACTCGCCGGTGACTGTAAAGGCAACCGCCCGCTCCGTCGCGACCTCAGCGGGTTGGCAGGGCCGTGGCCGCGCCGGGTGCCGAAGCTCATCTCGATGGTCTATTGCTCCTGGGAGCAGCTCGGCAGCCGGGTTGTGCTCGACTTCAAGCGAATCCGCACCAAGCGTGGCCGCTTGATCGGGAACAGCCTCGTCATCGCGTTTGGGCGTCGCCCGCTCTTGCGGGTTACAGCCACTCGGACAGGCGGGGGCGTCTGGCTGGATCCAGCCGTCTGCCTCCGCACGGTCGTCAAGCCGCCGCCGTAGAGGATCCAACTCCAACTCTGGACAGGCTGTAACAGGTGTGGACGCCGGCCCTACAGGGAGTGGAATGAGAGAAGGACCCCCCGTAGGAAGCCGCCGCAAGGTGCGGCGTTTGAGGTCTGAGCCCACTGTCGCTGAACCGGTGAGCTACCGGTATTGGCGATCCTTCTGGGATGAGACCGGTCGCGGTCTTGCCGCTGCTCGTTGTCGTGGTGGCGGCTGGGTGTGGCTCCTCGCGCGGCCGGGTGCCGCCGCCGCTGCTCGCGTACTCGAACGGCGTCGACATCGTTGTGTACGACCCGGTGGCCGGGACGAGACGGACTCTCGTGCGGGGACGGGTGTCGTCGGAGTACGACGGCGACACCGTGTTGGCGCTGTCGCCGTCGTGGTCGGCGGATGGGCGGCGGCTTGCGTATGTCCGGTTCGCTCGCGTGACGCGGATCGAGGTTGTGGATGTCGCGAGCGGGGTGTCGCGGCGGGTGTCGCATCGGCTCGGTGACCGTGTCTCGGGCTATGGGTTGCGCTGGTCTGCTGACGGGCGCTGGCTGGCGTATCGTGATCAGGACGCGGGCGAGATCTGGCTCGCGCGCAGCGATGGGGGTGGGGAGCGGCTGGTCGTGCGGGCGCCGCGTGCGGGCCGCCGGCTTGGGATCGTCGGCTGGACAGGCCGCGGCTGGCTCGTCTTTCGCACTGCCGAGGGGCGCTTCGTGGTCGACCCGGATGGCGGGAGGGCGGCGCGGTTCAGGCGTTGGTTGGCGCCGCCGACGCGCGCGCCGGCTGGGGGAGCGCGGCTGGCGGTTGTCCGTGACCGGGCGGGGAATGATCAGGTCGTCGTCGAGGCGTTGTCGGGGCGGCGGTTGGGGGCGCTGACCGCTGACCGGCCGCTGCCGGGGCGGACGGCGGTGCGGAGCTGTTGCCCGCGTTGGTCGCCCGACGGGCGCTGGGTCGCGTTCGTGCGTGCGGGCGCCGTGGTTGTCGTGTCCGCAGACGGTGGCAGGGAGCGGCGGGTGCTCGAGGATGCGGCGATCGCGGGCTGGTCGCCGGATGGCCGCTATCTGCTTGTGGCGCGGTCGCTGGGTCAGCGGTCGCTGTGGCTGTTCGAGCCTGGCACGAGGCGGCTGACGCGGATCGTCGCGGCGACTCAGCTTGGCGGGGCCGCCTGGCGACCGTCGTCCCCGCCGCGGGTCGTGCCGGCCGCCCCGCCGGCCGTCGCACTGGCGAGGACGGTCGAGACGCCGTGGCCGAGCTCCTCGTTTCGGCCGGGGCGGCTGCGCATCGGCGCCGTGCGAGCAGTTCGCGCGGCCACGCGTGCCAATGTCGCCGACCTGACAGCGGACGGGCGGCTCGCGGCTATTCGGCTCTCCACCGGCCACCGTTACAGCTACCGGCTGGGCGTGCTCGACCTGCGCACAGGAACGGTTCGCCGGTTCGGCGTTGCGGCGGCGCCGCTGGCGTGGGACAGCACGGCCTTGTTCGATCGAACGGGCTCACGCTTGCTCTACCGAAAGTGGCACGAGCTTTGGAGCGTGTCCGTGAGCACGGGACAGAAGAAGCGGCTTGCACGCGATGCGGGAGCTGGCCCATTCCGTTGGCTACGCGACGGCGGCATCGGCTACATCGACTCGCACGGGCGGCTAGCTATTCGCCGTGCCGGCGCGGCTACGCGCCGGCACCGGCTGCAGCTGCCGCAGCAGGCGCTCTCAACCGTCGCGATCGCACCCGACGGCGATCGCCTCCTCTACGTCAGCGGCTGCGACGTCTGGCTCGCCAACGTCCGCAGCGGCCAGGTACGCCGCTTCTCCCACGCTCGCTACTCGCCCACGCGCTTTTCCTGGTCGCCGACGGGGTCGTATGTGGCGCTCGCTTCGTCGTGGTGGGCCGACTGCGATCGCGACTTCGACTGGTACCACGCCGGCACCGCCCTGTTCGACCGGCGCGGGCGCGAGCTCGATCGCCTCGGCGGCGTCACCGTCGGCTGGAGCCCCGACGGCCGGTTCCTCATCACCTCCGGCGGCGTCACCGGCACCCAGACCGCGACGCTACAGCCGCTCCTGATCGGCGATCTGCGCAACCGCCGTACCTCAACGCTGCTCGCGTCGGGATCAACCGGGACAGGGTTCGTCGACGCGAACGGCGGGATCGTCTTCGCACGCTACGACGCCGCTGCGGCGAACCGCCAGCCGGGCGAGGATCACCCTTGGCGCGTCTACCACGGCCGTCTGATCGACTCGGAGCGCGATCGCTAGCGCGGCTGGCGGTAGGCGGAGGTCGCTTGGGGTGTAATCGCGACAGCACGCCAGGCGGGTGGGGTCGCGTATGCAGGCATGCCGCCGTCAGCTGCTGAAGTACCGGAGCGGCGTCGCCGACGGTCGCCCACCTTGCCAGGTTGGGCGGATATCGGATGCGGACGAGCGTCGCCGATGGCACGTAGACGTAGCGAGGGTATGAGCTCGGCCACTGACGCGTCGGGATCGGTGCGAAGGTGAAGTAGGGAGCGGGGGAGGGCGGCTGCGCCGTCGATGCGCCGATGTAGGTCATCAGGATCTGTAGCGTCGTCATATCCCGCGCCGTCACACACCCCGAGGCGCCGCAGAGGCGAAGCCGGGTAATGGTGTCTTTGGCGGTCGCCGCACCGAGCCCAGTGAGGAGCAGCACGGGCGCCAGCAGAACCGCAATCAGTATCCGTTTGGCCACCGGACGATCTCGATACGGAACAGTGCCGGCGGGAGGTCCGCCGACTATGCAGTAGTGACCTGACCGTCACCCGGCGGTCTGGCGAGGTGCGAGATCGAACACGGCAAGCGCCCCGCGGCGGGACTCGTGGATCTCGCTTGCTCGTACGCTGTTCAGAGTGGGCTGGCGAGACGTGACCTTAGCCGCCGCAGGCCTCTTGGTCATGGTCACCATCTGCGGCTGGTCGCGCCGGGCCACACACCAAACGACCACTCAGAAGGCTGAGGCGGTTGGTCTGCGGTTCGTCGCTGCGCCATCGGCGCTACGCGCGAAGTGTCGTACGACGGCACGGGCGGTCGGCTATGCCGTGCCGTGCCCGACTCGCATCCCCGCCGGGCCTCGCGGTCACTGGCTCGCCCGCGCCGACTGGTTGCCTGGATGTCATCGGCCCCGGCGGTGTGGGAGGTTGCGACGAGTCATGGCGAGGGTGGGTAGTCAGAACGAGCAATGTAGGCGCCGAGCACCTGGTCATCACAGCCTCTCCTAAGCCACTCGCGAGCTACGCGAAGCTCGTCAACGGACCAGCTTGGTATCCGCAAGCGAGGGTTCGCGCCCTTGGTTGGGTGAGGATCAATGGCTGGCGCATGCGCTCGGGCTACGTACCGCTGGCGACCAACGACGGCAGCGCGTCATGAATCACGTCGTGCTCATCTGGACCGATGCCGGACACACCTACGGCATTGGATTCCATAACACGAAGGGCATCCACGGAACACTTCTTCTCGATGAGGAACTAGCGAAGCACATCAGGCTCGTCGGATCCTGAGCTGCAACAGGCGAGGCGATCAATGCCTGCGCCAGCGTTCACGAGTTCCGCCTTGAGATTCCCTTCGACTGCAGCGACGATTCGTTTATGTCGCGCAGACTCGCGACTCTCGTTGGCACGCTGATTCTTGGCGTGGCGGTTGCCGGGACCTCGGCCCCGTCGGCGGTCCCAACAATCTGCCGCATGTCGAGCTTTTTCTTGCAGCTCGGGCCGTACGTCAGCGAGGCGACCGGCCAGCACACGCTGGCGCTCCGCCTCGTGAGCCGATCCGTGTCAAGCTGCATCCTTACGGGCTACCCCTCGGTGAGGCTTAGCGATCGAGCAGGGGCGATCCCATTCTTGATAAGGCACGGCGGCGACCAGATGATCACGTCCCGTCCGCCAACGCGCGTCCTGGTCCGGCGGGGGCGAACCGTATCCGTATTCGTGGTCCTGAATCACTACCGGTGCGACCGCGGCGGGCTGCGCGCGGCGACCGCGGTGAACATCGGACTGCCGGCGCATCCGCACAGCGGGACGGCGTCCCTGAGAATCACCGACCCTTACCGCATGCCGAACTACTGCGGCCCAGGGGATCCGGGGTCGATCCTCACCGTTTCACCTTTTGAACCGACTCTCAGGGCCGCGCTGAGACGTTGAGACGACGCGCTCGAACGACGAAGCCGCTCGTCCGAGCGAGCGTGCTCCTGCCTGACGGCATCTCGCTGTTCATCGGACGCGGTAAAGCGAGTGGGACATCGCCAAAGTCAACGCGCAGGGCTGGTCCTAGTATTGGCGCACGTTTGAACGTGCACGGTGCAGTCGCCGTGGTGACCTAGCCGGTCGGGTCGCGGCTTCTCACGGATGCGCGAAGCGGTGTCAAGGCTCGCCGGAGTTCCCCGGACCTGCTCACGCGAATTCCCCACCCTTTGGGACGGGGTGAGAGGCGCTGAGAGCGCCGCTGTGCGCTCGCGGGTTGCCGGCGGGGAGCAGCGCGAGCGGCCTCGATCGGGCCGGTTCGGCCGCTTCGGGCGGCTGCCGCTCGGACTCGGCGTGCTGAGCGGCGTTCTGAGGGCCTGCAGCGTGGCCCGCGGGTGATCAGTCGCCGGTTTTGGGCGCTTGGAGGCCGGCGCGGAGCGTTTCGAGTCGTTCTTGGTGGCGGCGCATCCGGTAGGAGGGGCCGTTGATCGTGAGCACGATGCCGCGGTCGAGCAGCCGGTCGAGGATGGCGGCGGCGACGGTCGGGTCGTCGAAGATCTCGCCCCAGGAGGCGATGCCGCGGTTGGTGGTGAGGATGATCGAGCCGTGCTGGTAGCGGCGGGAGACGACCTGGAAGAAGTGGCTGGCCGCCTCGGCGGGCAGCGGCAGGTAGCCGAGCTCGTCGCAGATCAACAGCTGCGGGCCGTTCCAGAAGCGCATCGTCGTCTGCCAGCGGCCCTCGAGCGCGGCGCGCTGGCTCTTGGCGACCAGGTCGGCGGCGGTGGTGTAGTAGACGCGGTAGCCGGCCTCGACCGCGTGGCGGCCGAGCGCGACGGCGAGCATCGTCTTGCCGACGCCGGGCGGCCCGATCAGCAGCAGGTTCGATCGCTCCTCGATGAAGCGGAGCGTCGCCAGCTCCTCCACCATCCTGCGGTCGAGGCCGGGCTGGGCGTCGTAGTCGATCTGGTCGAGCGTCCTGGCGGTCGGGAAGCTGGCGAAGCGCAGCCGGCCCTCGAGCCGGCGCCGCTCGGTCGCTTCGACCTCGGCTGCGAGCAGCCGCTCGAGGAAGCGCGTGTACGACGGCTTCTCGCGTTCGGCCTGCTCGAGCGCGGGCGCGAGCTGCTCGGCCGCCGCCGGCAGGCGCAGGTAGGCGAGGTGGGAGCGCAGCTGCTGGTAGACGCTTCGCTCGTTCATCGCGCTTCCGCGAGCTCGGCGTAGCGGGCGAGCGAGGGGACCTCGACGTCGACGAGCGCCTGCGGGGCGAGCGCCGCCGCGAGCAGGAGCGCCTCCGGGCTTGGCGGCCGGTTGGCCTTCCTGCGGCAGGGCGGTCCGGTCGTGAAGGCGGCGAGCACGGCCTGCTCGAGCGCGGCGGCGTGCCCGGGCTGGCGGGCGGTCTGGCCGACGCCGGCGGGCAGCCGCCGGTGCGTCGCGACCAGCACGCCGGCGGCCGAGACCACTTGCAGTGTCGGCTCGCCGAGACGCGCGCGCACCGTCACCGCCTCGCCGGTCTGGGCGGGCGGGACGCTGTAGCGGTTGCCCTCGAAAGCAACCAGCGCGCTCGAGGAGACGACCCGCTCGGCCCGCAGCTCGGCCGGGTACGGCTGCGGCGGCAGCGGCAGCAGCGGCTCCGAGGCGGCGAGCGCGGCGACCGTCTGCGCTCGACGGCGGCGCCGATCGCCGACCTCGCGCGCCCAGCGGTCGAGCGATGCCTGCGCCTCCACCGGCGTCGCCACGCGCACGGTCCGCCACCACGAGCGGCGGGTGTACTTGATCGACGCCTCGACGACGCCCTTGCGCTGCGGCCGCCGGGCCGGGCAGACCGCCACAGTAACCCCGTAGTGCTTGGCCAGCTCGGCCGCCTCGGCGCGCAGCCGTCCCGAGCCCGGCTCGACGAAGGTCGCCATCCGGTCGGTCCGCCAGCTCTTCGCCGTGCCGCCGAAGCGGCGCAGCACGCCGTCGAGCGCCCCGACCAGCTCCGGGAAGCTCTGCCCCTCGCTCAGCACCGCCCGGATCCGGCCCGAGTGCGCCAGCGCCCCGACCAGCACGTACGCCTTCTCGCCCCAGGGCGTCTCCTCCAGCTCCATCCAGTCGAGCTGCAGCTCCTCGCCCGGCTCGTGCGCGAGCTCGACCGTCAGCGCGTGACCGCCGCGCTTGCAGACCTCGCAGACCGGGCGCAGCCCCAGCCGGCGCAGCTCGCGCGTCAGCGTCGGGTAGGAACGCTCGAAGCCGAGCGGTCGCAGCTCGCGCAACAACACCGTCGCGTCCAGATGCGGGTCGTCGCCCAGGCGGCGCTCGATGTAGGCGCGGTACGGCTCGAGCACGCTCGGTGATCGCGGCCGCCGGCAGCGCTCGCCCCGCAGCCAGGCGCGCACCGTCTTGCGATCGCGGCCGGTGTGGCGCGCGATCGCGCTGATCGACCAGCCCCGGCGATACAGCGCAACGATCTCCACCTCGTCCTCCCGTGACAGCATCCCCCGGTCCTCCTCGCGTCGACGGCGTCAGACACCGCGACGCTGAGGAGGACCCCGGACGGCGCCCGCCGCCCCGCTTCTCCGCTTCGCCTACGGCTCAGCTACGAAGCGGGGCGGCAACCCAAACCCTGGGGAATTCCAATGAGCAGATCCGAGGAGTGTCGCGTGAGCGCGGGCAGCGAGCAGCTCAAGGTGGGCCCTGTGGTTCACGATCTTGTTGCCGACGTCACCCAGGGTGGTGAGCGTCTCCGCGAGCTCCTGGAGTTCCTGGGCGACGCCGCTAACCGAAACCTCGGC
>Ga0137372_10006465_pt1 | contig 11359 bp, 15 predicted proteins | sample SagtaG_6_FD_104911 | JGI IMG/M metagenome (GOLD analysis project Ga0137372, IMG submission 104911) | Vadose zone soil microbial communities from Sagehorn Ranch, Mendocino, California, USA - Sage1_R_60_16 metaG | ecosystem: Environmental > Terrestrial > Soil > Vadose zone | place: USA...
CGCGTTTCACTCCGGACTGAACCGGCTCGTCTCTGTGGCCCTGTTCGTCGCCTCGCGGCGCCTGGGCGTTACCCAGCACCCTGCTCTGTGGAGCCCGGACTTTCCTCTGGCAGGTTGAAACTCCTGCCAGCGACTGTCTGGCCAGCTTCGGGTGCAATTTTACCGCATCGCGACACCGGCGGCTTGACTTCGGGAGTGCCGCGGCGTAAGAACGTTCAGACAGTCGTGTTGGTGAGAGGAGAACCGGCATGAGACGCAGACTGTACTTCCTGTTGCCCGATCTGGGCAGCGCCATCAAGACGGCCAACGATCTGCTGCTCGCGCGGGTCGAAGATAGTCACATGCATTTCCTCGCCAAGCGAGGGATGTCCCTGGGCCAATTGCATGAGGCAAACTACCTGCAGAAATCCGACTGCGTGCACGGCGCGGAGCTCGGGTTCGTACTCGGCGGCGCCGGCGGATTTCTGATCGGCATCTACATCTATCTGACCCCGCCCGACGGGGTCACGCTGCAGCTCGTCACGGTGCTGATCAGCACCGTGATCGGCGCGGTTTTCGGCGCCTGGGCGTCGAGCCTCGTGGCGATGTCGGTGCCGAACACGCGGCTCAAGCCCTTCCAGAAGGCCATCGACGCCGGAAAGATTCTGCTCATGGTGGACTTACCGACTTCGCGCATCGAGGAAGTCCAGGAGCTGGTCCACCGCCGCCACCCGGAGGCGAGCGCGCACGGCATCGAGCCGACGATGCCGGCGTTTCCGTAGCGACTCGACAAGGCCGACGTGCCCGGCCGGCCGGGCACAGCTTCCGCTTGACAAGCATCCCAGTAAACCATAAAAATGGGTTCCTGATTTCTGACCGCGAGAGCCGATGTGAAAACCACTGTCGACCTGTCCGAAGAACTGTTTCGCCGGGTCAAGGCCGAGGCGGCGTTGCGCGGCCGCAAGCTCAAGGAACTGGTCGAGGAAGGCTTGCGCCTGGTGCTGGAAGCGCCGCGACGCGCGCGCGGCGAAGCGCGCCCTACGCTGCACGATCTGATGCAGGGGTCCCGCGGCATCGTCGATTCCGGGGTGCCCGATCGCGGCTCCAACCCGAAGCACCTGAAGGGCTTCGGCCGTGCCACGCGCCGCCGTCGTTGATACCGGACCGCTGGTCGCGTTTCTCGATCGAGGCGAACGCCACCACACCTGGACCGCCGAGCAGGTGCGCTCTCTCGATGCGCCGCTTCTGGTCTGCGAGCCGGTGCTGGCGGAAGCGATGTTCCTGCTGTCGGGACAGGCGAAGGCGCAGGATGCACTATATGGGCTGATGGCAAACGGCGCCCTGCGCATCGCCTTCCAGATCGGCGAGCATCTGGCCCCGCTGCGGGCGCTCCACAACAAATACCGCGACCGGCCGATTTCCCTCGCCGACGCCTGCGTCGTGCGCATGGCCGAGTTGTTCGAGCGCCACTTCGTATTTACGCTGGATGCCGACTTTTCCGTGTATCGCAAGAACGGCCGGGAACCGTTGAATCTGATTTTCCCGTCGCGGGTCTGAATATCCCGAGGCGACGACGCACGGCATCGAGCCCACGCTGCCCGCGTTTCCGTAAGGGTTCGGCGCGGCTCTCATTTCCCGGTGGCCCATTCCCTCGAGCGGCCCGGTCGGAACTGCTCGCTGTCGTCGTAGTACTCCTCACGGGCGTTGGCCGGCTCCCAGCCTGGAATCCCCAGGACCGGCAGCGGCGACAGCGTGCGGGTCGAGGCAAGGGCCTGCGTCCCGGAGAAATAGTCCGCCGCGCGCGCATCCAGTTCCGCGAGCTGCCGCGCGAGCGGCGCCTCGAGCAAGTCGGGCGTGACCTCGACGATCAAAGCCTTGGCGGTCACCCCCTTGTACGGCTCGAGCGCCTTTTCGTAGATGGCGTGGCCGAAAACATAGAAGCGCATCGATCGCAGCACCTGCGCGCGGCGTCTCCAGAACAGCTCCTTCCACCTGAACTCGCGCAATAGATCCGACAGCTCCGCATCCGCCGCGGCGACGACGATCCCACCCTCGTCGAACAGGGTCAGCACATCGCGGGCCGTGCCCCTCAACCGCTCGCCCCGGCGCGCCCGGATCTCGCCGTAATGATGGCCGTTCAGGACCGCCTTGGTCTTCGGAAACGCAAGCCACACGAGCGCGTTGAACAGATCGTGCCAGTTGTCCGCCCGCGTCTGCACCTCTCCGGTCTCGAAGATGCGCAATTCGTACTGCGCCGAAAATTCCTTCGAAGGTGCTGCCGGCGGCACGAACCGTATCGGCGCACCGCCACCGCTCGCGACCGACGGGGTCGCGAGGGCGTTGAGCTCGTCGTGCCGGGGAAACCGGCCCGGCGGCAGGCGTCCGAGCAGAGGCGCGAGCGCCGCGAAGATCGGCGCATCGAGCGCAGTCAGGCGAGCCGCCATCCGACCGATTCGCCCGAGCGCAGCGGCACGAGCGTCGCAGCGCCGAACGGGATTTCCGCAGGCACGGTCCAGGCTTCCTTGCGCAAGGTGATCGAGCCGCGGTTGCGCGGCAGGCGGTAGAAATCCGCCCCGTGGAAGCTCGCAAAGGCCTCGAGCTTGTCGAGCGCCCCCGCCTGCTCGAAGGCCTCCGCATAGAGCTCGATCGCCGCGTGCGCCGTATAGACGCCCGCGTGCCCGCACGGCGCCTCCTTGTCGGCGCGCGAATGCGGCGCGCTGTCGGTGCCGAGGAAGAATTTCGGATTGCCGCTCGTCGCCGCGCGCACGAGCGCCTGCCGGTGCTCCTCGCGCTTCAGCACCGGCAGGCAGTAGTAGTGCGGCCGTATGCCGCCCGAGAACATCGCGCTGCGGTTGTAGAGCAGGTGGTGCGCGGTGATCGTCGCGGCGATCCGCGGACCGCCCGCCAGGACGAATTCGACCGCTTCGCGGGTGGTGACATGCTCGACCACGATCCGCAGCCGCGGGAAGCGGCGCGCGATGCCGGCGAGCACCGTATCGAGAAACACGCGCTCGCGGTCGAAAACGTCCACGCCGGGAGCCGTGACTTCCCCGTGTACGAGAAGCGGCAAATCGTGTTCCTCCATCGCACCGAGCGCGGGATAGGCGCGCTCGATCCGCGTGACCCCGGCCTCCGAGTTCGTCGTTGCGCCCGCCGGGTAGTACTTCACGCCGCACACGAAGCCCGACCGTTTCGCGCGCGCGATCTCCTCGGCGCTGGTATTGTCGGTCAGATAGAGCGTCATCAGGGGCTCGAAATCGGAGCCCTTCGGCAGCGCCTTCAGCACGCGGCCGCGGTAGGCGGCGGCGAGCGCGGTGTCGGTGACCGGAGGTCTGAGATTCGGCATGACCACCGCCCGCGCGAATACGCGCGCGGTATGGGGAAGCACGCTCGCGAGCGCGGCGCCGTCGCGCAGGTGCAGGTGAGCGTCGTCCGGCCGGGTAAGGGTCAGCGTCTGCACGGATTCACCGATGCCGAGTATTCGCGCGCGCGAGCTGCAGGGCGCGCGCGTACACCGCGTTCCTCTTCGCTCCGGTGAGCTTGCACGCGAGCTTCACCGCGTGCGCAAGCGGCAGCTCCCCGAGCAGCGTAGTGAGCACGCGCTCCCAATCGAGCTTCGCGCTTTCGTTTCGGGCCGCGACGCCTTCGGCGACCAGCACGAACTCGCCGCGCCGGCGGTCGGTCTCCTCGCGGAGCCAAGCCGCCGCTTCGCCGAGGCGGCACCGATGGATCTGCTCGAAGAGCTTGGTCAGCTCGCGCGCGATCACGAGCGCGCGCTCCGGTCCCAGCGCCGCCGACATGTCTTCGACGCATTCGACGACGCGGTGCGGCGCCTCGTAGAGCACGAGCGTGTACGGCAGCCCGGCGAGCCGCGCGAGCGCCTTGCGCCTTTCGGCAGGTCTTGCCGGAAGAAAGCCCGCGAACAGAAACGGCCCGTCCGCGATGCCCGATGCAGAGAGCGCGGTCACCGCGGCGTTCGGCCCTGGAATCGGGACCACCTTGAATCCCGCGGCGCGCGCTCGTGCGACGACCGTCGCGCCCGGATCGGATATCGCGGGCGTGCCGGCGTCCGTGACCAGCGCAACGGTCTTGCCTTGGGCGAGCTGCTCGACGATCGAATCGGCGGCGCGCCGTTCGTTATGCCCGTGCACCGCTATGAGTTTTCCCTGCACGCGATGGTGCTCGAGGAGCCGCGCCGTGACGCGCGTGTCCTCCGCGGCGATCGCGTCGGCCCGGGCGAGCGATTCGAGGGCGCGCGGGCTGATGTCCTCGAGGTTCCCAATGGGCGTGGCGACCACATATAATTGACCCGCCCCGCCCGGGCTCCCGCCATGCTTGCCGGTCCTCGCGCCCAAATTTTCTTCGCTCTGTCGGCGTTGTTGAGTCCGGCATTGTGCGCGGCCGTCGACGATCCGGCAAGCCGGACCCCGGCCGAACGGCCTTTCATAGGCCTGCTGCTGCCGCTCAATGCGCCGGATTTCGCCCGGGCAGCCGAGGCCGTGCGCCTCGGCTGCCAGGCGGCGCTCGTCTTCGCGGAGAACCGCCAGGTGATGCGGGTGTTGCGCACCGACGCCCGGCCCGAGAACATTCTCTCGGAGTACGAGGCCGCCGTGCAAAGCGGCGCCGCCGTGATCGTCGGCCCGCTGACGCGCTCGGGGGTCTCGGCGCTGGCCGCTGCGGGCCGAGTCAGCGTCGCGACGCTCGCGCTCAACGTGGCCGACGGAGACGCGCCGCTCCCGCCGCGCCTCTACACCTTCGGGCTTTCGGTGGACGCCGAGGCCCGCATCGTGGCGCGCATGGCGTTCGCGCGCGGGCTGCGCGAGGCGGTGGTCGTGCAGGCGTCGAGCTTCCTCGCCAAGCGCCTGAGCCGGGCCTTTGCCGACGAGTGGTTCTCGCTCGGCGGAAGGATCAGCGACGTTCGCGAGTTCGGGTCCCGGGCCGACCTTGCCGACTTGCGCCGCGGTCTCGCGGACTCGCAGGCGCAGCTCACTTTCCTCGCCGCGGAGGCCGATCAGGCGCGCACCGTTCGCCCCTACCTGAACAACCAGATGGCGGTGTTCGCGACCTCGCAGATCAACGACGGCAAGACCGGCCCGCTCGTCAACAGCGATCTGAACGGTGTTCGCTTCGTCGACATGCCCTGGCTGGTGCAGCCCGATCACGCGGCGGTGATGGTCTACCCGCGCCTCGAGGGTTTTTCGACGGAGCTTCAGCGCTTTTACGCGCTGGGCATCGACTCCTGCCGCATCGCAGGCGAGCTTCTCTCCGGGCAGCAGCGCGTGTCCCTCGACGGGGTGACCGGGAAGATCTCCTATCACGGCGGCAACGCGCTCGAGCGCGAGCCGGTCCAGGCGGTGTTCCGCGACGGCGTGGGAGTGTCGACCGGGGATTCGAGATGAAGTCCGGCGACCAGGCGGAGCTGATCGCCGCGGGCTACCTGCAGCGCAAAGGCCTGGCATTGATCGAGACGCGCTATCGCTGCCGCTGGGGCGAGATCGATCTGGTCCTGCGCGACCGGGACACGCTCGTCTTTACCGAAGTCAGGCTGCGAAGCTCCGGGGGCTTCGGCGGGGCCGCTTACAGCGTGGGTGCGCGCAAGCAGGCGCGCATCATCGCCGCGGCGCGCCACTACCTCGCCGGGAAAAAGGAGGTGCCATGCCGGTTCGACGTGGTTTTGCTCGAGCGCCTCGAGCCGCCGCGGATCGAATGGATACGCGACGCGTTCTCGGCGTGAAGGCCGCCGGGTTCTGCTGCGGTAGAATGACGCTGCCATGAAAGCCGTCACCGCCCGCCCGTCCGAGGACGCCGTGGACCTGCCGGAGCGCATCCGCCGCCAGTTCAACGACAGCGCCCAGCTCAAGCTGAAGGCGATCGACGCGCTCGCCGGGCCGATCGCCCGCGCCGCCGAGATCATGGTGAAATGCCTGCTCGCCAACGGCAAGATCCTCGCCTGCGGAAACGGCGGCTCGGCCGCCGACGCCCAGCATTTCTCCGCCGAGCTGCTGAACCGCTTCGAGCGCGAGCGCCCCGGGCTCGCCGCGATCGCGCTGACGACCGACACCTCCACGCTCACCGCGATCGCGAACGACTACGAATACGAGCAGGTGTTCTCCAAGCAGCTGGCCGCCCTGGGCCAGGCGGGGGACGTGCTTCTCGCGATTTCCACCAGCGGCAACTCGAAAAACGTCGCGCGCGCCGTCTCGGCGGCCCACGAGCGCGAGATGCGCGTGGTCGCCCTCACCGGCCGGGGCGGAGGCGAGATCGGCAAGCTGCTCACCCCGGAAGACGTGAACATCTGCGTGCCGCACTCCCAGACCGCGCGCATACAGGAAGTGCATCTGCTCACCGTGCATTGCCTGTGCGACGGGATCGATTCGATGCTGCTGGGAACCGAATGACAGAGTGCGCACCCAGGCGGTGGGCCGCCGTGGCGCTGCTCGTGCTTTCGGCCACAGCCCTTCAAGCCTGCGTCGACACCCTTATCGTCGGCGGCATGACGACGGGGGTGATTCTCGCCGCCGACCGCCGTCCGCTCGAGGTCATGCTCGGCGATCGGCGCATCGAAAGCGCGGCGGGCGATCGCATCGACGAGGCGCTCAAGGACGCGGGGCACATCAACGTCACCAGCTACAACTACAGGGTGTTGCTCACCGGCGAAGTGCCCACTGCGCAGGCCAGGGCGCAAGTCGAGAAAAGCGTCGGCGAGGTCCCTCAGGTCAAGACAGTGGTCAACGAGCTGCAGGTCGCGGGCACGAGCTCGGCCGCCTCACGCGGCAACGATGCCTACATCACTAGCAAGGTGAAAAGCGCCTTTCTCGGAGCCGGGAAGTTCAGGCCGACCGACGTCAAGGTCGTGACCGAGGCCGGCGTCGTGCATCTGCTCGGCCTGGTCACCCGCGAGGAAGCGGACGCCGCGACCGAGGTCGCGCGCGGCACGACAGGGGTGCTGAAAGTCGTGCGCGTCTTCGAGTACGTCATTCCGCCCAGAACCGAATAGAAAAGACGCGGAGGCGCTTCCAAAACCTGATAAGTATCGAAAAGGGGGGCACGCCCCCTTTATATCCCCCAAATCGGAGGCTGCAGAAAAACGTTTCCCTCCCGGGAAGCGTTTTTCAACAGCCCTATTAACTAACGTGCGGGCGCGGCGAGCATCCGTTCGATTTCGCCGACGAGCCTGCGGTCGCCGGGCTCCACCGCGCTGCCGAAGGACAGCACCTTTTCGCCCGAGCGGTCGATCAGGTACTTGTGGAAGTTCCATTGAGGCCGCTCGCCGGTTTTCGCGGCAAGCGTCTTGTAGAACGGGTTCGCGTTGCCCTCCAGCACGCCGGATTTCGCGAACATCGGGAAACTCACGCCGTAGTTCACCTCGCAAAATTTGGCGATGTCGCGGTTGCTCCCGGGCTCCTGGCCGCCGAAATCGTTCGCCGGGAATCCCAGCACCACCAGCCCCTTTCCGCGGTAGCGGCGATACAAGGCCTCCAGCCCTTCGTACTGGGGGGTGTATCCGCATTGGCTCGCGGTATTCACCACCAGCAGCACCTTGCCTTCGAACTGGCACAGCGGCGTTTCCTGATCCGTCAGGCTCGGAAAGGTGTGGGCTATCAGCGGCGGGCACGCGGCAAACGCAGGCGCGGAGGCCAGGGCGGCGAGCAGCAGGAATGAGCGCATGTCGTCGGGTAAGATACCACGATGAGCGCCCCTTTCGAACAGAAAATCTGCCCGCCGCAGCAGCTTGCGGCGCGGCTCGCTTCCTGCGGGCGCCCGCTCGTGTTCACCAACGGCGTGTTCGACATCCTGCATCGCGGTCACGTCACCTATCTCGCCGAGGCCCGCGCCCTGGGGTCGACGCTTCTCGTCGCGATCAACGGCGATGCCTCGGCGCAGCGTCTCGGCAAGGGCGAGGAGCGCCCCTTCAATGCGCTCGCCGACCGCATCGCGGTGGTCGCGGCGCTCGAATCGGTCCATCTCGTCACCTGGTTCGACGAGGACACGCCGCTCGCGCTGATCCTCGCCTGCCGGCCCGAGGTGCTCGCCAAGGGCGGCGACTGGAAGCCCGAGGCGATCGTCGGCGCGGCCGAGGTCCGCGGCTGGGGCGGAAGCGTGCATTCGATCCCCTTCAGGCACCAGCGCTCGACGACCGCGCTGCTCAAGAAGATCCGCGAACCTTGATTCCGGTTCATTTTCCCGCGCGCTTCTCCTCCGGCGGGCAATCCTTCAGCTCGCTTCCCGGGAGGCGCTGCCGCAGCTCGTTCAATCTGGAGGCGAGCGCTTCGGGGACTTCGCGCACGGTGAAGTAGACCTTCTGCACCGGCGTTTCCCTGGGAGCGACCCGGGCCGTGCGCACGCCCTTCTTGCGCAGCTCGGCGAGCCGCGCCTGCGCGGCCTCCTCGGTCTTGAATATGCCCAGCGAAATGGCGAACCGGAGCTTGGGATCCTCCTGCAGGACGAAGAAATCCTCCACGCCGAGCTTTTTCAGCTCGGCGGATTTCCGGTTGGCCGCTTGACGGCTGCCCTGAGGCGGCATAAACACCCAGTAGCTCGCGATTTCCTCCGCGCGGCGCTGGGAGAGCTTAGCTCCGAGCGCGAGCGGCTCCAGAAGCTGTTGCACGCGCGCAACCTCGCCCAGATTGAACGCCCCGAGCTCCAGGCACGCGGCGACGGCGACCTTGGGCTGCGGAGGCGGAGGGGGCGGCGGCTTGGGGCGCGCGGCAACCTGCTTGGCGCGCTCGGCCGCGAGCGCCGAAAGCTGCTCGGGGCCGAGCAGCGTGATCGCCTGCGGGTTGAGCTGCTGCTCCATCAGCTGCGCCTCGGTGGATCCACGACCCCCGAAATAGCTCCACGCGAGGAAGCCCAGGTTGGCGGCGAGCAGCAGGAAAAATACGGTTCTCACAAGTCCCGGGGATTCATTTCAGCGCCTCCTCGGCGATTCGCACCAACCCTTCCAGCACCAGATTATCCACGAGCCGCGCGGGAATGCTGAGGTGCCGCGCGATCCGGCCCGCCGCTCCTCCCGCGAGCAGGCACGCCGCGCCGGGCTCCATCGCCGCGAACATCCGCTCGATCGCTCCGGCCTGAGCGAGCAGGCATCCGGTTTCGATGGCGTCCGCCGTGTTCCGGGGTTGGATCGAGAACCGCCCTCTTGTGAGCGGGAGTCCCGCGGTGTGGTGCGCAAGCGACCGTTTCATGAGATCCAGTCCCGGAAGAATCGCGCCGCCCGCGAACGTGCCGTCGCCCTTGAGGACATCCGCGGTGGTCGCGGTGCCGGCGGTGACCACCAGGCACGGTCCGCGCAGAATCGACCAGGCCCCGATCAACGCCGCCCAGCGGTCGGCGCCGAGCTGCGCCGGCTTTCCGTAGCCGTTGGTCACGCCGCACTGGCGCCGCTTCGCTTCCACCCAGGTGGGGATGAGCGATCGGCGGGCAAAAAAAGACTCGAGCCACTTGCGCGCGGACCGGCCCGCGACGTTGGCGACGATGACCTTGTCCCCCGCCGCGATTCTCTTCCAGCTCTTCGCGAGGCCGGCGAGCTCGGCGACGGGCACCGTGCCGCCGCGGTGCCAGCGGCCGTTCCCGTGCAGCCCCCATTTCAGCCGCGAATTGCCGCAGTCGATGGCGAGGATCATAGAGCCTTGAGCGACAGCTCGCCGCTGTGAAAACGCTCGATCCCTTTCGCCGAGGACAGCATCAGCGCTCCGTCCTCCGCCACCCCGACGATCCTGCCTTCCGCCACGCGCCGCTCGGCTTGCGACAAGGCGACTCGCCGGCCCTGCCAGGCATGGCGTCGCAGCCATTCCTCCTGAAACGGCGCAAAGCCCTCGCGCGAGAATTGCGCGAGGACCGCGGCGACCGATTCGAGCAGCGCGACAAGCAGCGCGGTCCGCGACGGCACTGCATCGCTGTGGCTTGCGATGTCGGTCGCCGGGCGGCCGATCCGCCCGCGCATCCGGGCATCGAGGCGCACGTTGAGGCCGACCCCGACGACCGCCGCGCTCGGGCCCGAAACATTACCCGAAACCTCGATCAATATTCCGCCGAGCTTGCGTTCCCCGCAGTACAGATCGTTGGGCCATTTGACTCTCACGCCGCGGGTGCCCAGCTGTTCGAGCGAGCGCGCAGCGCCCACCGCCACGGCGAGGCTCAGGCCCGCGAGCGCTCCTGCGCCCCGGGGAAAACGCCACAGGACGGAGAACGCGAGACTTGCCCCCACAGCGCCGACCCAGGAATTTCCGCGCCGGCCGCGTCCCGCGCTCTGGTGCTCGCAAGCGAGCGCCGCGCCGCGCGGCGCGCCCGCCGCGGCACGCTCGGCGAGAACGGAGTTCGTCGACGGGCATTCGTCGAGCACCTCGACGCAAAGCTCCGGGGAAATTCTTCCCAGCTGCGCCGCGAGGACATCCGGCTCGAGCAGGTCAAGACGTTCGGCGAGCCGGTAACCGCTTCCGCGCACCTCGATTACGCGCACTCCGAGCGCTTCGATCCGCCCGACGAGCATCCGGACGCCGGTGCGGGAGGAGCCCAGAGCGCGGCCCAGCCGCTCGCCGGAGTGGAACCTTCCGTCGGCGAGAATTCGAAGCAGCGAAAAGTGGGGCGCATCCATGCGCGAATAACGGGAGAAAAACCGGGAGAATACTAGCACCGCGGAACCGTATTCGCCGGGCCGGTCCGCTGCAGAGCCACCTCGAGCGCACTGCATCCCTCACGGCAAAGAAAACGTGAGAAAAGTCACGAAGCACGCAGGAAATTCACTCTCCGGTTCTTGTCTCGCGGCTTGTTTCCCCGAGGACCTTGATGATATGATGCCGTCATTCCCGAATCGCATGGCGTCCGCCGACGCGAACATCGCATCGGCTGGACGTCTACAGGTTGCCCGCCGGCCCAGCAAACGGCGGCAGACGGGGGAAACCCTCCCTTCCCCCGTCTTTTTTTTTGCCCGCGCGGCGACACCTCCGCAGCTCGCAAGCCGCTTCCCCTATCTATAATAAGTTCCGTTCGCGGATTCTCGGAGCCGACGCATGCAGCGACCCTGGCCTTATCCACGAGTGGTGGCACACCGCGGCGGCGGCGCGCTCGCGCCGGAGAACACCCTGGCGGGCATTCGCAAGGCCGCCGCGATGGGTTTCGGCGGCGTCGAGTTCGACGTGATGCTTTCGGCCGACAAGGTCCCGCTGCTGATCCACGACGAGACGCTCGAGCGCACCACCGACGGGCGCGGCGCCGTGTCCGCCGCGCCCTACGCGAAGCTCGCGAGCCTGGATGCCGGCGCCTGGTTCGGCCCCGAATTCCGCGGCGAGCGCGTGCCCACGCTCAAGCTGGCCGGGAAGCTGTGCGTCGAGCTCGGCCTGTGGGCCAACGTCGAGATCAAGCCGGCTCAAGGATTCGAGCG
>Ga0137372_10006466_pt1 | contig 11358 bp, 9 predicted proteins | sample SagtaG_6_FD_104911 | JGI IMG/M metagenome (GOLD analysis project Ga0137372, IMG submission 104911) | Vadose zone soil microbial communities from Sagehorn Ranch, Mendocino, California, USA - Sage1_R_60_16 metaG | ecosystem: Environmental > Terrestrial > Soil > Vadose zone | place: USA: California...
ATGGCATGCCAGGGCGCGCTCGCCGCGGGGCTTCCGGCGGTGGGAATCAAGGCCGACGTCACCAGGCCCGAGCACCTCGCCGCCCTCGCCGCCGATCCCGAGGCCCCGCCGCGCCTGGTGCTGATGGTGGGCAACACGCTCGGCGGATTCGATCCGCTGGCGGCGGCGGCCGGACTGCGCGCTCTGCTGCGGCCGCAGGATCTGGTCCTGGTGGACGGCGAGATCTACTCGGGTGACGAGACGATCGCGGGCTACGACAACCCGCTCAACCGGCGGTTCGCCTGGGCGCCGCTGCACGCCGTGGGGATCGGTGACGCCGACGGCGAGCTGCGCTTCGAGGTGCGCGCGGACACGCGCCTGCCGGGCCTGCATCCCCTCGCGAAATACTTCGAGGCCCGCCGCGACGTGGCGGCGCGGCTAGGTGGGGAGACCCTCGCCCTGCGGGCGGGAGAGCGGGTCGAGATGAATCACTCCTACAAATACGCCGCCGACACGTTCCCCCGCATTCTCGCGGGGGCGGGGCTCACGGCGCGGTGGCGCGGGACGAGCGACGACGGCCGCTTCTTGATGGTGCTCGCGGCTCCGGCATGAGCGTCGTGCTCGAGGTGCGGGACCTTGGCTACGCCGACCGCGTCGGCGGCGTGTCGTTCGTGGTGGGCGCCGGGGAGACCCTCGTGCTGCTCGGCCGGAGCGGCTCGGGAAAGACCACCACGCTCAAGCTCATCAACCGGTTGCTCGAGCCCACCGGCGGCGACGTGCTGATCGCCGGGGAGCGCGCCGCCGCCCTCGACCCGACCCGGCTCCGGCGGCGCATCGGCTACGTCATCCAGGACGTGGGCCTGTTGCCGCACTTCTCCATCGCCGAGAACGTGGGCCTCGTGCCGCGCCTCGAGGGGTGGGCGCCGGACCGGATCGCCGCCCGGGCGCGGGAGCTGCTCGCCCTCGTCGGCCTCGATCCCGGCGTCTACGGGCATCGCCACCCGCACGAGCTGTCGGGTGGGCAGCGCCAGCGCGTCGGGGTGGCGCGGGCCCTCGCCGCCGACCCGCCGCTGTTGCTGCTCGACGAGCCCTTCGGCGCGCTCGATCCGATCACCCGCGTGGAGCTGCAGCGCGAGTTCCAGGCGCTCGAAGGCCGGCTGCGGAAAGCGATGGTATTCGTGACCCACGACGTGCGAGAGGGGCTGCTGCTCGGCACGCGGATCGGACTGCTCGCGGCTGGGCGGCTCGTGTTCCTCGGGACGCCGGAGGAGTTCCGGCGCAGTGAGCTGCCCGAAGTGCGGAAGTTCATGGAAACAGCCGCGTGAATTCACACCCTGAAGGGTGCGCTCGGCACGGCATTGTCCTTAAGGACAGCGTTGCGCCGAGCCCAGGCTTCAGCCTGGGAATGACCGCGTGAGCCTCTTCCAGTTCTACTCGCGCAACTGGGGCGAGCTGCTGCACCTGCTCGGCCAGCATCTCTATCTCGTGGCGGTCTCCACCAGCGGCGCGCTCGCGATCGGGCTGCCGTTGGGCGTCCTGCTGACGCGCCGGCCCGCCTGGCGGGCGCCGGTGCTGGGCCTGGCGAACGTGTTTCAGACGATCCCGAGCCTCGCCCTCTTCGGCCTCCTGATCCCCGTGTTCGGCATCGGCGCCTGGACGGCGATCACCGCGCTCCTCGTGTACGCGCTCCTTCCCATTGTGCGCAACACGTATACCGGGATCGCCGGGGTGGATCCGGCGGTGCGGGAAGCGGGGCGAGGGATGGGGATGACCGGCGGCCAGCTGCTGCGACTGGTGGAGCTGCCGCTCGCAGCCGGCGTGATCCTCGCCGGGGTGCGCGTGGCGACGGTGGTGAGCGTGGGCATCGCGACGATCGCCGCGGCGATCGGCGCCGGCGGCCTGGGCGTGTACATCTTTCGCGGCGTGGCGACCGTGGACGACACTCTCATTCTCGCGGGCGCCCTTCCGGCGGCGCTGCTCGCGCTCGCGGCCGACGGGCTGCTCGGGCTCGCGGAACGGAGACTGGTGTGGCACGCGGACTGACGGGCGGTCTGCTGCTCGCAACGACCGTGCTGTTCGCGGGCTGCGGGCGCTCCGACCGGATCGTCGTGGGGGCGAAGAACTTCACCGAGTCGGATCTCCTCGCCGAAATCGTCGCGCAACAGATCGAGCGGCGCACGGGACTCCCGGTGGAGCGGCGGCTTCACCTGGGGGGCACGTTCGTGTGCCACGAGGCGATCATAGCGGGACAGATCGATCTCTACGTCGAGTACTCCGGCACGGCGTTCACGGCCATCCTGAAGCAACCGCCGCGCACCGATCCGGACAGCGTGTTCCGGTTCGTGGCGGCGGAGTACGCGCGCCGCTTCCGCCTGAGCTGGACGGCGCCGTTCGGATTCGACAACACGTTTGCGATCCTGGTCCGGCGCGCGGACGCCGAGCGATACGGGCTGACGCATATTTCCGACCTCCAACGCGTGGCCGCGCGCTGGAAGGCGGGGTTCGGCTACGAGTTCCTCGAGCGGGCAGATGGATTCGGGGGTCTGGCGCGGGTGTACGGCCTGACATTCGCCGCACCGCCGACCGCGATGGACCTGGGGCTCACCTACCGGGCCCTCGCCGAGCGGAAGGTGGACGTGATCGCGGGCAACTCGACGGACGGGCAGATCCAGGCGCTGGACCTCGTCGCGCTGGCGGACGACCGGCGCTACTTCCCGCCGTACCAGGCGGCGCCGGTGGTCCGCTCGGAGCTGCTCGCGCGCCGTCCCGCGGTCGCCGCCGCCCTCGCCGAGCTCGGGGGGAAGATCTCCGACGATGAAATGCGACGCCTCAACGCCCTGGCGGACGTGGAGCACCGCGACATCCGCGAGATCGCGCGCGAGTGGCTCGCGCGGAGCCTGCCGTGAGCGACCGGATCATCCGCAGCTACCTCGCCATCACGTTTCTCTTCAACCTCGCGATGTCGCTCATCTGGGGCGTCGACACGTTGTTCAAGCTGGGCGCCGGCCTGGACATCTTCCACGTGATGCTCACCAACGCCGCGTTCACCGCCGGCTCGATGATCTTCGAGATCCCGACCGGCGTGGTGGCGGACACCGTGGGGCGGCGGGCCTCGCTGCTGCTCTGCCTCGGCACGCTGTTCGTCACGACGCTGCTGTACGTGACCGCCTACTGGCGCGGGTGGGGCTTCTGGGCGTTCGTCTGGGTCTCGGTGTTCCTCGGGCTGGGCTACACGTTCTACACGGGGGCGGTCGATGCCTGGCTCGTGGACGCGCTCAAGGCGACGGGCTACGGCGCGCCCCTCGAGCCGATATTCGCGAAGGCGCACATGATGTTCGGCGCCGGGATGCTGGTCGGCACCATCGCGGGCGGGTTCCTCGGCCAGATCCATTTGTACCTTCCCTACCTCGTCCGCGCTGGGATAGTGATCCCGCTCTTCGTACTCGCGTGGCTGGGGATGCGGGAGCTGGGCTTCACCCCCCGTGCCCTGGAGCTGCGCCGGGTCCCGGCGGAGATGCGGCGCGTGTTCGTCGAGGGGATGGACTACGGCCTGCACCATCCGGTCGTGCGGCCCGTGATGCTCGCGTCGCTCGTGACCATGAGCTTCCTGATCTTCGGCTTTTACAGCTGGCAGAAGTACTTTCTCGACCTGCTCGGGAAGAACCTCGTGTGGGTCAACGGGGTGATCAGCTCGCTCGTGGGGCTCGCGATGATCATCGGCAACGCGTGCGTCGGTCGGCTGTCGCGGATCGTCGGGACGCGGACGGGTCTGTTGATGCTGGCGACGGGTGTCCAGGTGGTGACGATCGTGGCCTGCGGATTGTTGGGGCTTGGCATGCCAAGCCCCTACACGTTCTACGTGGTCGTAGCGCTGTATCTGGTCTACGGTGTGGCGCTCGGCGTCGCGATGCCGGTCAAACAGGGTTACCTCAACGCCCACATCCCGTCGGCCCAGCGGGCCACGATCATCTCGCTCGACTCGTTCTTCGCGAACCTGGGCGGCGTCGCAGGCCAGTCGGGGTGGGGCTACCTCGCCCGGGCGCGTGGGCTGGCGGAGGCGTGGTTGGGCGCGGGGTTGGCGCTCCTGCTCGGTGTGCCGCTGTACGTCATGGCGCGGCGACGCGACCCTGCGCTCGACAAGTTCTAGGAACCGATACCAGAGCCTCCATGCCGGCATCCCGCGCCCGCCTCGGCGTCATCTTCCTCACGGTCGTGATCGATCTGATCGGGTTCGGCATCGTCCTCCCGATCCTCCCGTACTACGCCCAGCGATTCGGGGCGGCGGGGCTCGGCTACGGCGCGATCATCGGCGTCTTCTCACTGATGCAGTTCGTCGCGACCGCGCTGCTCGGCAAGCTCTCCGACCGCGTGGGCCGCCGGCCGATCATCCTCGCGACAACGCTGTTCAACGCCGTCGGCTACCTCCTGTTCGCCTTCGCCGGGTCGTACACGGTGCTGTTCCTCTCGCGCGTCGTGTCGGGGTTCGCGGGGGGCAACATCTCGGCGGCGCAGGCCTACATCGCTGACATCACCACCCCCGCGGAGCGCTCGCGCGGGATGGGGATGGTCGGCGCGGCGTTCGGGATTGGCTTCACCCTCGGCCCCGCGATCGGCGGCTTCGCTGCCCACTACGCCGGCCACACGGCGCCGGGACTCGTCGCGGTCGGCCTCTCGCTCGCGAACTTCGTCTCGGCCTACTTCATTCTTCCCGAGTCGTTGCGCCACGAGCACCGCGTGACACGACCCCTCTTCGACCTGGCGCATCTGGGCGAGGCAGTCGCCCGCCCCCGCCTCCGGCCCCTGATGGCGGCGTGGGCGCTGGCGCCGTTCGCGTTCGCCGGGTACACCGTGGCCCTGCCGCTCCACGCCGCCGCGGCGTTCGGCTGGCGGGAGCGCGAGCTCGCCTTTCTCTTCACGATCATCGGGCTCACGGCGGCCACCGTGCAAGGGTACCTGTTCGGTAAGATCGTCCGGCGCGCCGGGGAGCGTGCGCTCGTCATCGCGGGCGCGTTCGGGATGGCGCTCAGCATCGGCGTGATCCCGTGGCTCGCGAGCTCCGGCGCGTTGTACGCCTGGACGTTCGTCCTCGCCTTCGCCAACAGCGTCTTCGCCCCCGCCGCCACCGGCCTCGTGTCGGTCTACGCCGACCCCAAGGAGCAAGGCGCGGTCTTGGGCGCCGCCCAGGCCATCAGCGCGCTGGGACGCATGGCGGGCCCGTTCGCGATCGGGCTCGTGTACGATGCGGTCACGGGCGCGGCGGCGTTCCTCGTCGCGGGAGCCGTCATGGTCCTCGCGGGTCTGGTGAGCCTGCGGCTCGAGCCCGTAAGTCACGCTCCTGCAACGCCCCCCAAGACCGCTTAACGGTTGGGACGCGGCGGCGTCAAAGACCCCGGACGCTTCTCCCAAGGAGTAGTCGATGCGCAATCCCATGACGGCCGCCCTCGCCGCGGCGCTGGTGATCGCGGCGTGCAGCCAGGACCCGGCGGGCGTATCGGGCGCGAGCGACGAGCTGGTCCTCGCCCAGAACGCCCAGTTGATCGCGCAGGACGTGGCCGCCTCGACCGGCGCCACCTACGAAGGCTGGTGGGCGCGGCTCCGCGACACCCTCCGGACCACGGACGATCCCGAAGCTCGCGCCTTCCTCGACCAGGCGGCCGCCTACCGTGATTCGGCCCGTGCAGCCTGGGAAGCGGGCGACACGACGGCCGCGCGCGGCTACCGGCGACTCGCCTTCCGCTCGGTGCTGGCCGCGGTGATCGAGATCTACCCCAACGCCCCCGAGCGGACCGGCCTCGCCGTCGATCAGGCGATCGTCCGCATCGAGCGGTTCCTGGGCGGGCGTGATGCCCCGCGCATTCGCCTGATTCTGGCGCACGTGAAAGAGCTGCGTGCGCAGGCCGACCGCGCGCTCGCGGAGGGCGACAAGGTGACGGCCCTCGCCCTGAATCTCCGGGGCATGCAGATCCTGCACCGGCTGGTGGAGCACATCAGGGAGGCGCACGCCGATCACGACGCGGTGGCGGATGCCGAGATGGAGGCTGTGGGCTACTAGAGACGCGCCGCGGTAACCAGGCAGGAGGGGTCGGGACAGGCTGTCCTGGCCCCTTTTTGCTCCTGGCGGTACGATTCTGGCAGCCTGCGCTTCCCGAGACCTCCCGGTGCAAGGAGTGAACTATGGCGTGGACCCAGGTTTACGACCCGTTGCACAGCTGGATCCTCTCGACGCTCGTCGCCGCCCTCCCGATCCTGGTCCTGTTCGGCCTGCTGGCGGGACTACGGGTGAAGCCGCACTGGTGTGCGATTGCCGGGGCGGGGACGGCCGTCCTGGTCGCGGTCGGCGTCTTTGGGATGCCGTTCCCGCTCGCGGGGATGAGTTTTCTGTACGGCGTCGCCTTCGGAGTGCTGAAAATCGCCTGGATCGTTCTGGCGGCGGTCTACCTCTACGACATTTCCGTCTTCACCGGCCAGTTCGAGATCATGAAGGAGTCGGTGGCGGGCATCACGGCCGACCGGCGCCTGCAGCTGCTGCTCGTGGCGTTCTGCTTCGGCGCCTTCATCGAGGGCGCGGCCGGGTTCGGCGCTCCGGTGGCGATCGCGGGCGCCTTCATGATCGGCCTCGGCTTCCGGCCGTTCCAGGCGGCGGCGCTCAACCTGATCGCCAACACGTCGCCCGTCGCCTGGGGGGCCATCGGAACGCCCGTACACACGCTGGCGGCGGTTTCGGGCCTCCCGGAGTCCGACCTGAGCGCCATGATCGGCCGCATCCTACCGATCACGGGCATCATCGTCCCCTTCTGGCTGGTGCGCGCGATGGTGGGCTGGGCCGAAACGTTCGAAGTCCTCCCCGCCATCCTCGTCGTCGGCGTGTCGTTCAGCGTCACGCAGTATCTCTGGTCCAACCACGTGGACTCGAACCTGGTCGACATCGCCGGGGGCGTCGTCTCGCTGCTCGCGACCGTGGTCTTCCTCCGGTTCTGGCGACCGAAGCGCGTCTGGAGATTCGAGGGGGAGCGCGCCGCGGCGCCGGCGGGAGCGACGCCCGCTCGCAAGTACACCGCCGGCCAGATTCTCAAAGCGTGGATGCCGTTCGCGATCCTGTCGCTCACCGTGTTCGCGTGGGGCCTGCCGGCGATCAAGGGCGCCATCAATCGGGCCACGACGCCGGTCTGGACCGTCCCACTGCTGCACAACGCCGTGTCGCGCGCCGCGCCGGTCGTGGCCAAACTGACGCCCGAGGCCGCGCGCTACGATTTCAACTGGCTGTCGGCCACGGGGACCGGCTGTTTCATCGCCGCGATCCTCGCCGGCCTGGTCCTCGGCGTCGGGCCGGCTCAGCTCGCGAAGATCTTCTGGCACACGCTGAAGCGCATGAAGCTCGCCGTCATCGCGATTTCCTTCATGCTCGGCCTGGGGTTCACGACGCGCTATTCGGGCCTCGACGCCGTGCTCGGGCTGGCGTTCACGCGGACCGGGTGGTGGTTCCCCTTCTTCGGCGCGTTTCTGGGCTGGCTTGGCGTCGCGCTGACAGGCAGCGATACGTCCTCGAACGCGCTGTTCGGCAGCCTGCAACGAATCACGTCGCAGCAGCTCGGGCTCGATCCGATCCTGATGTGTGCCGCCAATTCCGCGGGGGGCGTGATGGGGAAGATGGTGGACGCGCAGTCCATCACCGTCGCGACCTCGGCCACGAACCAGGTGGGCAACGAGGGGACCATCTTCCGCTACGTGTTCTGGCATTCGATCGCGCTGGGCGCGATCGTCGGGATCATCGTGTTGCTGTACGCGTACGTGTTCCCAGGCGGGGTGCCGCACGGCCTGACCATCGTAAAGTGATGCGAGGATGTCGATAAGACGTAGGGGCGCAGCATGCTGCGCCCCTACTGTTGTCTGCGCGCCTGCTGTTTTCAGCCCCTGGCGGGCGCGCGCACGTTAGACGGTTGCCAGATGCTGATCTTCCGGGTCTCGGGCATCAGGAACAGGCTCAGCAGGAACGCCACGGCCGGCACCGCGATGGGATAGACCAGTGCATGGCCCAGGCTCTGGGACATGCTGAGCCCCGCCGTCTGCGCGGTCACGTACGCCGCGGTCGTGATAACGGGCACCAGCCCCCCGCCCCAGCCGTTGCCGATGTGATATGGCACCGACACTGACGAGTAGCGAATGCGCGCCGGGAAGTATTCGGCGAGGAACGCGCCGATCGGGCCGTACACCATCCCGACGTAGGAGACCATGATGGCGACGATCAGGATCGCCACCGGGTAGTTGATGTTGGCCGGGTTCGCGGCGTTGCCGAGCGCCATGTAGAGCGGGTAATACGTCACCGCAGCGAGGAAGAACCCGGCCAGAATGATCGGCTTGCGACCGATCCGGTCAGAGAGCCACCCGAAAAAGATCAGCGACGGGGTGGCGATGAGCAGCGCGAGGCCTGTGATGATGGCCGGGTGTAAAACATCCGGCTTCTGCACCTGTTGGATGAAATAGAGCGCCCAGAACTGGCCGCTGTACCAGACGACCCCCTCGCCGATCACGACGATGCTGGCGATCAGCACGTATCTGACGTTCTGACTCCAGAAGGCCTCGCGCCACGGATTGGCCGCCGTCTGCCCCTTCGCCTTGATGGCCTGGAAGATCGGCGTCTCCTGGAGCTGCAGCCGGATGTAGATGGCGATCGCGACCATCAGCAGCGAGAGCAGGAACGGGATGCGCCATCCCCACGCGGTGAACGCTTCGGTCCCCAACGCCTCACGCGTGGCGATGATGACGATCAGGGACACGACGATTCCGAGCGTCGGCGAGGTCTGCAGCCAACCGGTGTAGTAGCCCCGCTTCTCATCCGGCGCGTGCTCGGCGACATAGGTGATCGCGCCGCCGTACTCGCCGCCCAGGCACAGCCCCTGGATCAGGCGCAGGAACAAGAGGATGACGCCCGCCGTCGCACCGATGCTGGCATAGCTCGGCACGACACCGATGAGGGCCGTCGCCAGACCCATGCCGCTCAGCGTAATCAGGAACGTGTACTTGCGGCCCACGATGTCGCCGATGCGGCCGAAGACGAAGGCTCCGAACGGGCGGATCAGGAACCCGGCCGTGAAGGTTCCGACGGTCTTGATGAGCGCGCTTCCGCCAGCGCCTGCCGCGAAAAACTTCACCGACAGGAGGGCGGCCAGGCTCCCGAAAATGTAGAAGTCGTACCATTCGATCACGTTCCCGACTGCTGCGGCGATGACGACCCGGCGAAGGTCCTTCATGGCGAGTTGGGGCGCAGTCATAACTCCCTCGGATCAGTGGTGGACGTTAGTGTCCGCTGAGTTGGCGCGTGTCAGGCACGGTCGCCGGAGCCGCCGGCGACGAGTCCCTTGGCACGCCACTTCTCGAAAATCCGCTTCACCTGCTGGTGCGCATCGTCCAGCGCCTGCGCCGGCGTCATCCGCCCGGTGGCCGCGTTCGCGAACATCGTCGGCAGCACGAAGGTGTCGAACACTTCGGACTCCGCCGGGTTGGCCGGCCCCGGATGACCGATATTCGTCGCCCACTGCAGCGCCGTGGCGATCGGCCGGAGCTTCGTCGGCGGGTTCGAGCCGAACGGATCGTTGGCCGTCGCCTGCTCGAGCCAGCGGTTGCCGGCGGCGGGCCTCTGCGCCAGCGGCGTGCCCGGATCGGCCAGGGCGCCCGGGTAGGCGGGGAAGTTGTACAGCTTGCTCCCCATCACCGCGTCCCGGTAATGCGCGATGAGATCGAGCAGGAACTGCTTCGCCACGTCCGGACTCTGCGCGAACTTCCAGATCGCGTAGATGCCCATCACGTGCTCGCTCGCCCAGCGCGTCCCCCGCGGCCCCTTGAGCGCGGGGACGAAAAAGATGTCGTCCGCCACCGGCAGCTTGTTGTCCTGCGCGGTGCGGTAGGCGGAGATGGAGTTGAGGATGTACGACGTCTGGCGGGCGTTCAGCGCCTGGTTGTTCGAAGCGGCGTTCCAGCTCAGCACCGCTGGGTTCATCCCCGCCTCGAACAGCCGTTTCGCGAAGTTCAAGGCCTCGAGCGCCTGGTCGGACTTCAGGACCACGTTCTCATTGGCATCCTGAATCGAGCCGTCGTGCGACCACAGCATCGCGCGTGTCGCCATGTTGGTGTCGAGCTCCTGCGACATCCCGATGCCGATCGGGATCTGGATCTCGGGATGCTTCACCTTGATCTGCGGTCCCGCCGTGACGAGGTCCTCCCACGTAGCGGGTCCGTCGGCCATGCCGATCTCGGTCCAGACGCTCTTCAAGTAGTCGCCGGGATCGGGGACGTAGTTGTCGCTGAAGCCGAACCATTTCCGTGTCACCGGGTTGTAGGTGCTGCGCTTGCACAGGTCGATCAGCGGCCCGTGCTGGCGCTCGGCATCCTTCACGACGTCCGCCATGTCGAGCACCTGCGGCTCGAACGCGCCCGGCGGCGATAGAAACTGAAAGAGGTCGTGGCCCTGCTGGGCCGCGACCTCGGCGTTGGCGCGCGTCGTGAGATCCGCGAGGGAGATGTGGTCCACGGTGACCTCGACGCCCTTGGCGGTGCCCCAGTCCTTGGCGTACTTGTCGAACCACGCGTCGTAGGCGGGAACGAAGTGGCTCCACTGGATGATCTTGAGCGTCTTCTGTTGTCGCTTGACCCAACTCGTCGGCCCGAGAACCGCCGCCGCCGCCGCCCCCGTTGTCCTGACGAACTGCCGCCGATCCATCCGCTTTCGCTTGGCCATGGGACTATCCCTTGACCGCTCCCAGCGTGAACCCCTGGATGAAGCGATCGATGAAGAGGTTGTAAACGATGGCCAGCGGAATACTCGTGAAGAGCGCCGCGGCCATGAGAGCCCCCCAGTGATACACATCGCCCCGCACCAACGCGATCGGCACGCCCAGGCTCACCGTCATCTTGTCGACCGAGCTGATGAATGTCAGGGCGTAGACGAATTCCTGGAGTACCAGCGTGAAGCTGAACACGACAACCGTCAAGATCCCCGGAACGATGAGCCGGGGCACGACTTTCACGATCACGGCGAGCCGGCTGTAGCCGTCGATCATGGCCTGCTCCTCGATATCCCAGGGCACCGAGCGCAGAAACCCCATCACCAGCCACGTGCAGAAGGGGATCGTGATGGTCGGATAGATCAGGATCAGGGCCCCGAGCGAGTTCTGGAGACCCAGCAGCGCCACGAGGCGCGCGAAGGGGATGAAGAGCAGCGTCGGCGGGATGAGATAGGTGAAAAAGATCCCCATGCCGAGCCGCTCGCCCCAGCGGCCCGTGAGCCGGGCCAGGCTGTAACCCGCGGGCACCGCCACGGCAACCGTGATGACCACAACGGCCACGACCACGATCAGGGTGTTCACGATCCAGCGCACGAAGTCC
>Ga0137372_10006472_pt1 | contig 11350 bp, 10 predicted proteins | sample SagtaG_6_FD_104911 | JGI IMG/M metagenome (GOLD analysis project Ga0137372, IMG submission 104911) | Vadose zone soil microbial communities from Sagehorn Ranch, Mendocino, California, USA - Sage1_R_60_16 metaG | ecosystem: Environmental > Terrestrial > Soil > Vadose zone | place: USA...
AGGATGGCGGGAGCAAGGCGACGGCAGATCGTGCGCGAGGTCGTGATCATCGTTGCCGCGATCGTTTTGTACTTCGGCGTCCGCGGGCTGATCGCAACCCGCGTCGACATCGCATACCAGAACTCGACTGGCCAAGCGCAGGACCCATCGACTCGAACGCACCGCGTCGGTGCCTGTGCGCGAGGCCGGTGCGGCACAAGTCCTTCGTACTCGGACCGAACGACCCTGACGACCGGGCCGACGCCGTACGACACTCGAAGTATCAACGACGGGACAGGACGGTGACATTGATGAGTACGACGGCGTACCCGGTCCGGGTGGACGGATCACTCGACGGCGGGCTGAACCGCTGGCTGTGGCTGGTCAAGTGGGGCGCAGGTCGTCAGCGTCGATGGCGTTGCGCCGCAGGAAACTACCGGCGTACGTCGCAACGCAGGCGGCCAGGCTGCCGACGAACAGCTCGATCGGCTGAGGTCCGCGCCCCTCTCCTCCTGCCTCCACCGGTTGGTCTACCAGCACTTCGTGGTCTCGCGTTGCGATCCGGTAGGCACGCCCTCCGGCGGACTCCACCCTGATCGTGGTGGTCATGGTTGTCGTCGTCATTGCTATCACCTGTGTCCTGCTCGTCCTGTGTACACATCGAGACGGAACAGCATGACGACGAACATGACGACGCACGCCGGTCCGCAGAAGATGACCTGCCAGGTGGCCAGGCTGCTCTCCGGTACGACGCCCAGCCACGTCAGACCGATCACGGCGACGGCAAGACCGATCGCCGCGCCTGACATCTCCAGGTTCGGCCGCCACGCCATCCCGCGGAACCACATCCACGTGGCCATCGGCGCGGTATAGAGAACAGCGATCACCAGCAGCGTGATCCCGGGATAGTCGTCGCCGACGTCATAGCCGGCCCACGATGCACCACCCAGGAACAGTGCCCGGAGGAGTGAGCCACCGATGCACATGGCAGCGCACATCTCCAGGTAGTGCCGGACGAAGTTCCAGATCTGCCTGCCGATGCTGGGTCCCGCCGTCGAGACCACAGTCGTCTCGGCCTTTGCGCTGCCGGCGCGACCTCCTTGCGGGCCGCGGCGGACCAGCGAACCGCGAAAGTCGGTACTCATGGTTCCACCTCCCCGAGGTCTGCGGGCTTGCTCTCACACCCGCTTCGGGACCTTGCCGGTCAGCGTGCCGACGAACCGCATCACCTTGTGACCTCGATCAGCGGTGGGCTCGAACATCAGCGGACATCCCCCGTCGATCACACTGATGCCGTGCTGCCGGCCGTAATCAGTGGCGGCATTGGAGACGCTTCCAGCTCCGAACGCTCGATGCATCCACACTCGCTTGATGCCGAGCTCTGCACACTCGCGCATCGTCTGCTCCGCGGTCTCGGGACGCGTGCCGATCACCACCGCCTCGACTCCACCGGGAATCGACTTCAGGTCGTGATAGCAGATGTCACCTTCGACCTCGTCTGCGTTCGGGTTGACCGCGAAGACCTGATAGCCGCGCTGCCGCAGCCGCTGGTACACGAAGTTGCTGCCGTGGTTGCCCGCGTTCCGGGAAACCCCGGTGACCGCGATCCGCTTGTTTGCCAAGAACTCCGATGCGGCCTCTCTGACCTTGATCATGGCTCCTCCTTCCACCGGAGGACGACATGTCCTGCCGTCCACGGCGGGCACACCTTCTCCACTCCACGGTGTTTCACCAAACGGACATGCGGCAGGGCCTATCGACCACTCCTGCCTGGGTCGATCGGCCCATCAAACGACGAGTCCCGGGGCGAGCTGGAGAACAAGCCAGCGGCGATCTCGGCGTCTCGGCGCGCGATGAACCTCGGTTCAACCCAGGCGCTCGACGATCTCTCGACCTGTCTGTGCTCGACAGGGCAGTACACGGCTTCTTGGCTCTCAACGGCGCCGGTCAGCCATCATCCGGATCTTGTTGGGCTTCTGCGTCGCACCCGCGGACAGACCAGCCTGCTCGGCGGAGACCCGCAGGGGTTGGAGTGCGATGCCTCTTCTCAGACAGCGAGTCTGAAGCGTGGTCAAGGTGCGTGTCCGCGCTCGGATACTGAACGGACAGCGGCCGTGGCGAATACATCGATCCGAAGGCCGGCAAGGTTCGGTTCGATGCAATTGCCGCGCGACGCGGCAGCCGGTCTGCGCCAAGGCGAGATCTTCGGACTCGCCGAAGAAGACATCGACTTCGACGAAATGGTCATCCACGTACGGCGGCAGGTGAAGAAGCTCGGCAAGTACTTCGTCTTTGCCCTACCGAAGAGCGACATGGAGCGCACCGTGCCCATGTCCGAGGGGACGGCGCTGACTCTGCGAGCACACATCGACGCCACGGGGCCGCGGCCGTACACCCTGCCTTGGGAGAGGCTCGACGGCCCACCAATGACAGTCAGGATCCTCTTCAGGTGGACTGACGACCGGCACTCCGGGCACGGGGGTACGACGAGTCGGTGTGGAAGCCTGCCCTTACGCGCCCGGAAGGCCATCGACTCGCGGCTGAGTCCGCTCTTCTCGATTGCGGCCCACGGAAGAGCGACGGAACAGGCCACCTCAGGCTCCTAGCGGAGCCACCGGGAGCGGGCAGGCCGGCAGACCGTCGGTCTGATCCTCACATAGCCTCCGACCTGCGGAAACGTCGATCATCGGCCACCTCGTCAGGTGGTTCGGGCGATCACTGAGCGCTAGATCCCGCCGTAGTTGATCAGGTTCTTGGCCAACCGGCCGCTCCCACCACCTGCACCTGCCATACAGCCGAGGGTACTGACCGCACCAGCCCATTCGACGCTGCTTTGTGCTGGCGGAAGCAGAACAGGGTCGGGGTGGCGGGCCGGGTCGGCGTGCGATGGGTCGCCGCGTCGGGCACCATGGAGCGCGTGGCCAGCCCCAATCCGCGTAGACCGATCATGCCCGGCAACAAGCTGTTCGAGTCGCTGCCCGGTGCTGCCGACCCGGCGGCCGTCACCGAGGTTGCGCACCGGACCGCCGAGCTGCTGGTGCGCGGCGTCCGCAACTCCGAGGACGCCGAGGTGCATGCCCGGGTGGTGAAGCTGGCCGACGACTACGGCCTCGACGAACTCGCCGAACTGTGGTCTGACGCGCCCGCCGACTCCCTGCCGGGCTCGCTCTGGCGGCTGTACCTGCTGCGGTCGTGGGTGCACTCCAACGCCGAGGAGGTCTCCCGTGAGTTCGCGACAGGCCGCAAGTACGCCGAAGTGCACGCGGTGGTAGCGGGTGTCGCCGAGCCGCCCGGGCCGGCTGAGGTCCGCGACATGGTGGACGCCGTACTGCGTGGTGTGGCGACCGGCGACTTCGCGACCACGCTGGACCGGGCGGCCGCGTTCGCCCGGATCGTGGCAACCGGCCGCGCGCACCTCGCCGACGACGGATACGACCAGGTCCTGTCGGCGTCGAAGCTGGTCGAGATGGCTGACCAGTTGCAGACCGCGGCCCGCACCGAACGCGCCGGACAACTCTGGTAGTTGCGTACGACGACTTCGGATGCTATGGCGTCTTGAAGCGCGAGAACCCAACAGGACAAGGGGTTTTGCCACCCGTTACACTGTTCGAGGTGTCGGGCCGGCGTAAGCCCCGGGTCCCAAATTAAGCCGCTACGAGCGGCCACGCGCCGTGAGGCGCTTCCCGGTCCGACGCCACAGACCTGTCAACCGGCGGACCGGTTGACCGCACAGAGAACGCTGTAGCGAACCAGCTCGGCCTGTCGACGCGTACCGTCCAGCGGCGGGTCCGTGCACTCAAGGATCTGGTCTCCGCCGACACCCGCCTGCAGCTGGGCTTCCACGCAGCCAAGTACGGGCCGGCTCTGACGCGGTCAGGGTGGATCCGGGGAAATCCCCCTATCGGTATCGCCCCAACACGAGCACACTCGGTGGGGAGTTGTTGACCGGCCTGCGGGGGTGGCCGCTGATCAGCCAGGGAGGGGCGATCGGCAATGGAGGGAAATTCGACATCCGTGGTCCGCGCGGATGACGTAGTACGGGTATATGGCGAAGGGGACACAGCGGTCCGCGCTCTGCGCGGGGTCAGCGTGCAGATCGAGCCAGGCCAGCTGACCGCGGTGATGGGGCCGTCGGGCTCGGGCAAGTCGACGTTGATGCACATCCTGGCCGGGCTGGACAAGCCGACCTCGGGCTCGGTGCAGATCGACGGCACCGAGATCACCACGCTGGGTGACAACGACCTGACCAGGCTCCGGCGCAAGCACATCGGCTTCATCTTCCAGTTCTTCAACCTGCTGCCGATGCTGACCGCGCGGGACAACGTGCTGCTGCCGATGACCATCGCCGGCGAGAAGCCCGACGATGCCTTCTTCGACGAGCTGATCGACCGGGTCGGCCTCGGCGACCGGCTGACGCATCGGCCGGCCGAGCTGTCCGGTGGCCAGCAGCAGCGGGTCGCGATCGCCCGGGCGCTGGTGTCCCGGCCGACGGTGGTCTTCGCCGACGAACCGACCGGCAACCTGGACTCCCGGACCAGCGGCGAGATCCTCGCCCTGATGCGCGGCTCGGTCGACGAGTACGGCCAGACCACCGTGATGGTCACCCATGACGCCCGCGCGGCCGCGATGGCCGACCGGGTGCTGTACCTGGACGACGGTGAGATCGTGAAGGAGACCGGCCGGAGCAGCCAGCACGAGATCCTGCAGATCATCGACACGCTGGACCTGCAATGATCCGGTTCGCGCTCCGCGGCCTGCTCGGCCGCAAACTCCGTACTGCGCTGACCGCGATCGGCGTCGTCCTCGGAGTGGCACTGGTGTCCGGCACGTATGTCCTCACCGACTCCATCTCGTCCGCCTTCGACTCCATCTTCACCGAGAACTACAAGAACACCGACGCCGCGATCACCGGCAAGTCCCCGTTCGAGTTCAACCAGGAGTCCGACGCCACGCCGCCGCCGTTCGACCAGTCCCTCCTGGCCACCGTGCAGGGTCTGCCCGAGGTCGGGGTGGCCGGCGGAGGCGTCTTCGGCCAGGCTCAGCTGATCGGCCGGGACGGCAAGGCCGTGGTCTTCGGTGGCGCGCCGAACCTCGGCTTCAGCGTGGATCCCGACCGGCCGGAGTTCAACACGCTCGCCCTGGTCAGCGGCGCCTGGCCGGCCTCCGGTGAGGTGGTGATCGACACTCAGACCGCGAGCAAGAAGGGTTTCCGGACCGGCGACACGATCGGGGTCCAGGCCCGTGGGCCGATCCAGCGGATGCGGATCTCCGGCCTGGTCGAGTTCGGTCAGGTGTCGTCGATCGGCGGCGCGACGCTGGCCGGGTTCGATCTGCCGACCGCCCAGGGGCTGTTCGACAAGGACGGCAAGCTCGACCAGATCCTGGTCGCCAGGAAGGACGGCACCTCCGAGCAGCAGCTGCTCGACGCGATCGGCAAGGTCCTGCCGGAAGGTACCCAGGTCCGCAGTGCAGACGATCAAGCTGTCGAGGACGCCAAAGGCACCAGCGGGTTCCTCGACTTCTTCCGTACCTTCCTGCTGGTGTTCGCCGGGATCGCGTTGTTCGTCGGGTCGTTCGTGATCGCGAACTCGCTGTCGATCACGATCGCGCAGCGCACCCGGGAGTTCGCCACCCTGCGCACGCTCGGTGCGTCCCGGCGCCAGGTGCTCGGCTCGGTGGTGCTCGAAGCGCTGGTGACGGGACTGGTCGCCGCTGTCGCCGGGCTGTTCCTCGGACTCGGCATCGCCACGGGGTTGTTCAAGATCTTCGACTCGATCGGGCTCACGTTGCCCAACAACGGGCTGGTGTTCCGTACCCGCACGATCGTCGTCGGCCTGGCGGTGGGCGTCCTGGTGACACTGGTGGCCAGCCTGCGACCGGCCTGGCGGGCTACCCGGGTGCCACCGATCGCGGCCGTCCGGGAGGGCGCCACGCTCGCTCCCAGCAGGTTCCACCGGTTCCGGCCGGTCGGCGCCGCGCTGCTCGCGCTCGCCGGTGTCGCCCTCGTGGTCGTCGGGCTGTTCGTCGACGGGCTCAGTACCACCACCGTGCTCTCGTCGCTCGGGGCAGGGGTGCTGCTGATCTTCATCGGCATCGCCCTGTTCTCGTCACGGTTGGTGCGGCCCCTGGCCGCGTTGTCCGATCCGGTCGCGCGGTGGTCGGTGCTGATTCTGACGGTCCTCGCCTGGCCGTTCTTCTCGTTGCCGTACTGGCTGCTGCGCCGTGGCTTCTGGGGACCGGGGACGGCCGGGAGCCGCAGTGCCGGACTCGTGCTCGGTGCGGTGCTGAATCCGGTGCTGCTGGTGATCGTGACGCTGATGGCGGTACGACGCCGGGTCAGCTCCTGGGAGCCGGAGTGGCCCGCCGACTTCCCCGGCGTACTGACTGATCGGCCTGCGACCCGGATCGGTGGTCAGAACAGCCGGCGCGATCCGCACCGGACGGCCTCGACCGCCGCCGCCCTCATGATCGGGCTGGCTCTCGTCACGCTGGTCGCGACGCTCGGAGCCGGCATCATCAAGCCGTTCGAGGACGCGGTCGACCGGATCTTCAGCGGCGACTACGCCATCACCGCGCAGAACAACTTCAGCCCCTTGTCGCCGAAGGTGGCGGAGGCGGTCGCGGCAACGCCCGGGGTGGAGGCGATCTCCAGTGTGCGCAGCGGGCAGGCCCAGGCGTTCGGCGAGGCCATCGCCATAACGGGGGTCGACACCCAGGCCCCGGCGGTCCTCACTTTGGATTGGAAGAACGGTTCCCAGGCTGTTCTCGGCGAGCTGGGAGCCGACGGCGCTGTCGTCGACGGCGCTTATGCCGATCAGCACAAGCTGCAGGTCGGCTCGACGTTCCCGATGCAGACCGTCGGCGGCCGGACCCTCACACTCACGGTGCGCGGCATCTTCACGCCGCCACCGGGTGGCTCGCCCTTCGGTAAAGTGACGATCTCGACCACCGCGTTCGACGCGAACAACCCGCAGCCGCAGAACCTGTACACCTTCGTCAGCCTGCAGGGCGGTGTCACCGCTGCGAACACGCACGCCCTGGATCAAGCCCTGGCGTCTTTCCCGAATGCGAAGGCGCAGACCCGCGAACAGTTCAAGGACGCGCAGTCCAACGGCATCAAGAGCCTGCTGAACGTCCTGTACGTGCTGCTCGCACTGTCGGTGCTGGTCAGCCTGTTCGGCATCGTCAACACGCTGGTGCTGACCGTCTTCGAGCGGACCCGGGAGCTCGGCATGCTGCGCGCCATCGGCCTGACCCGCGGGCAGGTGAAGCGGATGATCCGTCAGGAGAGCGTGATGACCGCGCTGATCGGCGCGGTGATCGGCATCGTTCTCGGGCTCGGTCTCGCGTCGCTGCTGGCTGCCCGGTTGGACGAAGTCAGCTTCACCGTGCCGGGCGGCCAACTGGTGATCTTCGCGGTGGTTTCGGTCGTGGTCGGGATCTTCGCCGCGATCTGGCCCGCCCGCCGTGCGGCCAAGCTGAATCCCCTCGAAGCACTCCAATACGAATAATCCCTGAGCGCTGACAGTGACCGCGGCGACACGCGGCGGTCACCGGTCGGCCTTTTGTCGGCTACCTTCACGAAGGCAGAGGTACCCCTGGGGCGGCAAGCCTCGGGGGCGTCCGCCCATACCCCTTCGGAAGGAAAACGCTCATGCGCCGACTTCCTCGCGCGCTGCTTCCGCTTGCCCTCGTCGCCGGACTGCTGCTGCCCGCCGTACCGGCTTCGGCCACCCCGCGCGACTTCGACATCCAGGCCCATCGTGGTGGCCTGGGACTCACCGTGGAGAGCACGATCGCGTCCTTCTCGCACGGTCTCGAGCTCGGCGTCAGCACACTCGAGCTCGACGTGCAGATCACCCAGGACGGCTACGCGGTCGTCACCCACGACCGCAAGGTCTCCGGCAGCAAGTGCAAGGACACCGCGCCGTACACCCCGAACGATCCGGAGTACCCGTACGTCGGCAAGTTCATCAACACGCTGACGCTCAAGCAGGTCAAGCAGCTCGACTGCGGTTCGTTGCCGCAGGCCAACTTCCCCGGCCAGCAACCCGACCCGGGCGCCCGGATGCCGGAGCTGCGCGACATCTTCGCGCTCGTGCACCGCTACCACGCGTACGGCGTGAAGCTGAACGTCGAGACCAAGGTCGAAGCCGGCGCGCCGTCCGAGACCGCACCGCGCGAGCAGTTCGTCCAGGTAGTCGCCCGGGAGATCCGGCAGGCGAACATCGCCCGGCAGGTGACGATCCAGAGCTTCGACTGGGGCTCGCTGATGCGGATGCACCAGGTCGCGCCGGAGCTGCCGCTGATCGCGCTGACGAACTACGACTTCCTGCAGGTCGGCCAGCCGGGCAGGTCGCCGTGGCTGGGCGGCATCGACATCGTCGACTTCGGCGGCGACCTGGTGAAGGCGACCAAGTCGTTCGGCGCGTCGGCCATCTCCCCGGTGCACGGGTTCCCGCAGGACGGCAAGGTCACCGACCCGAACTACCGCCCATACGTGACCGCCGACATGGTCAAGGAAGCGCACGACGCCGGCATGAAGGTGATTCCGTGGACCGTCGACGATCCGGCGACCATGCAGTCGCTGATCGACAACGGCGTCGACGGAATCATCACCGACTACCCCGACCGGCTGCGGGCCGTCGTACAGGCCGATGGCTTCAAACTGCCTCGCTCGTACGACGCTCCCGCCGTACAGGCGCTGCCGTCGGCGCACGCACACAACGACTACGAGCACCGGCGGCCGTTGCAGGACGCGCTGGACCGCGGCTTCAACAGCGTCGAGGCGGACGTCTGGCTGGTCGACGGTGAACTGCGGGTCGCGCACGACCTCAAGGACGCCGTACCTGGTCGCAACCTGGAGAGTCTGTACCTGCAGCCGCTGGCCGACCGGGTGCGTGAGAACCACGGGGAGGTGTACAAGCACGGACGCGACTTCCAGTTGCTCATCGATATCAAGAGCGACGGGCCGTCGACGTACGCCGCTGTCGACCAGGCGCTGCAGAAGTACCGCGGCATCAGCACGGTCTACATCGGCGGCCGCGTGCTCAAGGGTGCTGTGACGTCAGTGATCAGCGGCAACCGGCCACTCGACGTACTGATGGCTCAGACGGTCCGGTACGCCGGGTACGACGGCCGGCTCACGGACCTTCATTCGGGGATGCCGGCGTCGCTGATGCCGTTGGTGAGCGACAACTGGACGAACAACTTCACCTGGAACGGCCTCGGCCCGATGCCGGCCGCCGAACGGACCAAGTTGCACGACATCGTGACGACGGCGCACCAGGCCGGCTACCGGGTGCGGTTCTGGGCGACGCCGGACATGCCGGGTGCGGCGCGTGAGGCGTTGTGGAGCGAACTGGCCGCGGCTGGGGTCGACTACATCAACACCGACGACCTGCACGGGCTGGAAGACTTCCTGCGCAGCTAAGGTTTGACTTCCGTGAGGGCGATGAGGTTGGCGCCCTCACGGAAGGCCTTGCGTTGGCGGACGGCTCCGTTGCCGGTGGCTAGTACCCGCTGGATGGTGTCCTTAACCAACTCGTCGTCACCGAGTTCTTGCAGCGCCGGCTCGACGTACTGATGCAGTACCTCGATCCCCTCGGTCATGCGGAGTGGCTCGGCCGTGCGGACGTCCAGCGCGTTGCCGGTGATCCCGCCGCGTGCGGCCAGCCAGTACGCCGCCCGCAGTACCTCAGGCTCCAGCGACGGGCCCTTGTCGTCTGTCTGGAGCGCGGTCATCACCAGCGCGCGGATCAGCGTTGCGAGCAGTACTGTCTCGTCAACCGTCAGCGGGATGTCGCTGACCCGGACCTCCACTGTCGGCAGATGCGCGGACGGCCGGATGTCCCAATAGACCATCTGCTCATCCAGGAGCGTGCCAGCAGCCAGGTGCATCGCCACCAACGCGTCGTAGTGCTCCACTGATTCCAGGTACGGCGGCGGCCCAGCAGACGGCCAGCGCGTCGTCATGAGCCACCGCCAACTCGCGAAGCCCGTGTCCTGCTCCAGATAGATCGGTGAGTTGGCCGTTAGAGCCAGCAGCGTCGGCAGCCATGGCCGCAGGTGGTTGCTGACCCTGACAGCCGTCTCCTTGTCGTGTACGTCGACATGCACATGGCAACCGCAGACACCCTGCTCCCGCGCCAGCAAGCCCCACTGCGCGGCCAGCTCCTGATAGCGCGGCTTGTTCGTGATCGACTGGGCTGCTTTGCCGTGCAGAGGTACGGCGATCGCCAGCAGATGAGTACCTTCCTCAGCGGCTGCAGTAGCAAGCTTGGAGCGCATCTGTGTCAGATGCGCACGCAACTCCGCGGACGTCTCACAGACCGGGGTGTTGATCTCCACCATGGCTCTGGTCAGCTCGAGGGCGATGTCGAGGTCTTTCACGTCTTCCACGACAGCCTTGCTGCGCGGGAGCGGGTCACCGGTGGCGGACACGAGCAGGAGCTCTTCTTCGACTCCGAAGGAGGGGTGCTTCACTTCTCGCCGGTACCCGGCCGCTCCGGCGCGGAAACCGGGTCACTAGGCTCTGCGGGGTGAGCCTGCCGATCGTCACCGCGACCCGCTACGTGCTGCCGTTGCGCGAGGGCGGCTCGCTCCCCGGTGTTGTCGAGGGCAACGATCTCGGCACCTACGTGCTCAAGTTCCACGGCGCCGGCCAGGGCCCGAAGGCGCTCGTCGCCGAGATCATCGTCGGCGAGCTGTTCCGCCGGCTGGGACTGCGGGTGCCGGAGCTGAAGCTGATGAACCTCGATCCCGCCATCGGCAAGTCCGAGCCCGACTTCGAGATCCAGGAACTGCTGCTCCGCAGCGCCGGCCTGAACCTGGCCGTCGACTTCCTCCCCGGCGCCTTCGGGTACGACGGTTCGAGCGGCGCCCCGGCGACGAAGGAATGGCCCGCATCCTCTGGCTGGACGCGTACGTCGCCAACGTCGACCGCTCGTGGCGGAACACGAACCTGCTGGTCTGGCACAAGAACCTCTGGCTGATCGATCACGGAGCCGCGTTGTACTTCCACCACTCCTGGATGTCCGCGGAGAAGTTCGCCGTACTCCCGTACGACGCCTCCGACCACGTGTTCTCCGTCGCGGCACCCGGCGTGCCGGAGGTGGACGCGGGCCTGGCATCGTTGATCACAGAGGAACTGCTCGCCGAGGTGATCGGGCTCGTGCCGGACGAGTGGATCGACGACGGAGATCGAGAACGATACCTCGGCCATATGCTGGCGCGACTGGAAGACCGGTCCGCGTGGCTGCCAGGAGGTAATCGATGACGACCGACCTGGTTCCCTTTGATTACGTCATTTTGCGGGCGGCGCCGCGGATCCAGCGCGGTGAGTTCGTCAACGTCGGCGCCGTGCTCTACT
>Ga0137372_10006483_pt1 | contig 11342 bp, 8 predicted proteins | sample SagtaG_6_FD_104911 | JGI IMG/M metagenome (GOLD analysis project Ga0137372, IMG submission 104911) | Vadose zone soil microbial communities from Sagehorn Ranch, Mendocino, California, USA - Sage1_R_60_16 metaG | ecosystem: Environmental > Terrestrial > Soil > Vadose zone | place: USA: California...
AGTTGGAGATCAGGCGGCATGTCGATTGACCGCTATATGCTGCGACATAGCAAACTGCTTGAAATGCCCCTGTTGTACATTCATGAAGCCGCAGCTGACAAACGAACAGTCCTCTTGTGGTTCAGTGAGAGCGGCAAAGCGACCGCGGCAGAATGGCCTGAAATCAAGAAATATGTGGATGAGGGATACGATATCGTTTCGTTTGATTTCCGGGGCCTGGGCGAGAATCGTATGTCCTACACCGCGGTCTCCCCGGATGATCCGGCGTTGGGTGGGTTGGATTTTGACCATGCTTATGTGAATTCGATTTCAGGGGTGCTGGCAAATCATGTGTACAACTCTCTTTTGACCGGCCGGCCGTATTTTCTGCAAATGATTGAAGACGCAGAAATCGCCGGCCGATTCGCCCGCGAGAAGCTGGGCGCGAAAGCAGAAGCCGTAACCGCGCCAGGTGATGGATACACGCTCGCGAGCGCCATTGCGGAGACTCTACCGGGAGTCGAGCTTTTGCCCCGGCCAGACGCGACAATCTTGAAATGGTCTGAAATCGTGGAGCAGAAACGGGAGACCTGGCCAATACAGTACCTACTGCCGTCGGGAGCCTATATTCATTAGGCTCCGTTCGGCGTAAGCCCGAGAACCAGGAGCGAATCTTCGAAGGGCTCCCAACTAATTCACGAGGCGCAAGATTCCGAAGCGAGTTGGCACGTGAAAAGTTTTTCCTTCGGGGATGATGCTCCATGCAAGAAATTTTCGGCGATCGTCACGGCCCTCTCCTGCTGCTCGAAAGAAATTCGCCCGCCATTCAGCGCCCGGACGTATCGCGCTGACGTTCATCGACGAGACCGGTATGCGCATTTCCGCAGTCCAAATATGATTCTTGGCGTCGATGCGGGTGGCATGCTCAAACCCCGAATTCCAAGAGGCATCATTAAAAGGGTTTTTGGTTTTGTCGATTTCGAGATCGATCCACTGATTATTGGGGGCCACTTCAAACTCATAGTAGTGATTCACTCGCTCCGGCTGAGGATTCAGGAAAACTTCGGCCACGTCGCGATCCCAAAGCTGCCATCGCTCTACCTTCGGATCTTCGCCTTGATAGACATTCAGTGAGTCGTAGCTGCACCAAAAGAGAAAATAGACATATGTTTCGGTCCAAACGGATGCGACACGAGTGGAAATTTCCGGAAAGTGGGACTTGCCCGAGGCGTCAGTGTCAAATTCCATTGAGTCGGCATGCTTCCATAAAGGCTTATGTGGATCACCATCCGGCAGGAAATCCACCGCAGATCGTTTTGCCTGGAGTTGCATGTCGCTAGCATAGGATTGTTGAGGTATGGTCGCCATCTTGCCGTGACCCGAAAAGGGAAGCATGGTGAATGCGGCCCCGGCGAGAGCGCCAGTCAGAACCGCCATTTTCCAAAGTGCCATCAATAAACTCTCTTGATGATAGGCCGGTCCGGCCTTCTTAAAAGCGATGTGCGCCGTGCACATTTCCATTCGCTTTAATAGAAGCTGAGCTCGGAGATTTATCCCACTTTGACAAGCGAAAGTAAACGATATAGAAGAAGTCAAACGAAAAAGGAAATCCATGGCGGTGAATCGAATGAGACTGGAAGATTCATGAGTCGAATAGGCCGGAGAAGCTGGTTGGAAAGGATGGGGATGATTGTCGTTGCAAGCAGATTACCCCGGGCGTCGATAACGCCGCAGCCGGTTGCACCGGAGAGTGGGGGGAAGCCGTTGCAGCTTGCGGACTTCCAACCGCGCAGCATGTTGCACGTCCCGGAGACAAAGGTGCCCCGCTCGCGTTACCCGGTCATAGACATTCATACGCATCTCTCCTTTGCTGCCAGGACAGAGAACGGAGTCGCGATAGGCGAAGAAATGAAGTATTTGGCACGAGTGGACGCGTTGCTGCCACTAATGGACCGAAAGAACATCCGGGTGATGGTCAATCTGACCGGTGGAGTCGGGAGAGGACTAGAGGAATCGATTCAAGAGTTTCAGCGGCCCTATCCCGAACGCTTCATAACCTTTACGGAACCCTGGTGGGACCGAACGAATCAGCCAGGTTACAGCGAATTTCAAGCTGACGAGATTGCTCGCTCACAGCAGGCAGGAGCGCGTGGACTCAAGATTCTAAAAACGCTGGGCCTTTATTTGCGCGAGGGAATCTCGAAGGGGCCATTGGTTAAAATCGACGATCCCCGTTTCGATGCGATGTGGGAAACATGCGGATCGCTGGGCATGCCAGTGGCGATCCATGTCTCGGATCCAGAGGCATTCTTCCTTCCCGTCGATCGTTTCAACGAACGCTTCGAGGAGTTGAATAACCATCCGGATTGGTCCTTTTACGGCGGCGATTTTCCTAGCAACAGGGAACTGTTGGAGGCTCGTAACCGCGTTCTGATCCGCCACCCTAAGACACAGTTCATTGTGCTCCATGTGGGTAATTACGCTGAAAATCTCCCTTACGTCAGCAAATGCATGGACCGTTTCCCCAATATGCACGTGGAACTTGGTGCGCGGATTGGGGAGCTAGGACGCCAGCCGCGCACGGCCAGAAAGTTCTTTGAGAAATATCAAGATCGAATTCTTTTTGGAACGGATGCCGTGCCCCACGGAACGGACACCCCTCAGCAGGTTTTTGTTGATGAACTCTACGAGATTTACTACCGCTTCCTCGAAACCGAAGACGAATATTTCGACTATGCCCCTGCACCCGTGCCTCCGCAGGGGCGCTGGCAGATTTACGGTCTGGGGCTGCCCGACGGAATCCTCAAGAAGGTTTACTATGAAAATGCTGCCCGGCTCTTGCGAGTCAAGATCTAGCAGCCCTTCAAAAGGATTGACAAAGGAAGGACTTTCTGCCAAAAAGAAACCGAAACAATAGTAACGAAAGTAAAGAAAAGAAATAGATGATCTTTTTCCTTCTTCGACTTGCTGTTGCTGCGATCCTGCTGGCTAACGGTGGTGACTCTCGTCCAGGTGGTTTCAAGATCATTGGCCCTGGTGGTGGCGGGGCGATGTTCCATCCGATAATCAGTCCTCACGACTCCAGTACTGTACTGGTTAGCTGCGACATGACCGGCTCCTATATTACCCATGATGCTGGCAAGTCTTGGCGTATGTTTAATCTGCGTGGAGTCGTCCAGTTCTTTGTCTTCGATCCGCTGGATCGAAAAGTGATTTATGCACAATCGAATGGTTTGTGGCGCAGCCAAGACGAGGGTGAGTCTTGGAGCCTGATTTACCCAAAGCCGTCTTCGGTGAAGAGCATCAAAATGAGCTCGGATCACTCAGACGAAGATCTGGTTGCGGAACCGAATCCCCTAGGCACGATCACGGCGATGGCCATCGATCCGTCCGATTCCAAGACTATTTATGTTGCCGCAGGCGACAGAAAAAAAGGCACGTTTGCCCTCTTTACATCGCGGGATGGGGGCGAAAACTGGGTAAAAGAAGGGAATCTCCCAGGTCTGACTGACAAGTTGTGGGTCAATGCTCATTCACCCGCCGATGCGCGGATCCTTCTCCTTGCAGGTCCAAATTTCATCGCAAAAAGGAAATCATCCGGTGTGGAGAGAATATCGGGCCCCTCCGCAAAGACTTCCACAGATACGTCTGTGGGATTTGGGAAAGATGGCAAAGCGCTGATTTACATTATCGGCGATGAGTCTGCCTTTGTGACGGATGATGAAGGAACAACTTGGCGAAAGGTCAGCCTGGGTAAGGGTGGTGGAAAAATGCGAGCGATCGCGACGAGCTTGCGCGATCCGGGCACGGCCTATGTTTCCTACAGAGATCTGGAAGAAGGTGGAATCAAGTGGCTAGGGGTTGCCAAGACTACCGATGCGGGGCGCAATTGGCAACTGGTTTGGAAGGAGGACAGCAATCCCGCTGCTAAGCCTGCCACGAATATCCATGACGCATGGATCACGGAACGATTTGGATCGGATTGGGGAGAAAATCCCCTGGCGCTAACCGTGGCAGAGCAGGATGCCAACTTATGCTACGGGACGGATCTAGGAAGAACAATGCGCACGACAGATGGAGGAGCAAGTTGGATCGCAGTTTACTCCAGAAAATCCGGTGAAAACGGATGGATCTCAACGGGGCTGGATGTAACGAACGCCTACGGCTACCACTTTGATCCCTTTGATCACCACCGGCAGTTTATCACCACGACGGATATTGGTCTTTTCCGCAGCGAGGATGGCGGGCAGTCCTGGATTAGTTCAACCCGTGGTGTGTCGAAGGAATGGATGAACACGACGTACTGGATTGTATTTGACCCCGAGGTGAGGGGACGGGCTTGGAGTGTGAATAGCTGGACGCATGATTTACCGCGACCAAAGATGTGGAGAAGAAAAGGAATCGGGAGTTATCGGGGTGGCGTGTGCCGCAGTGATGACGGTGGAAGGACTTGGACAAAGTCGAATGACGGGATGGAGGAAACCGCGGCGACGCATATCCTTCTGGACCCGACGAGTCTGTCCGCCGCACGCGTGCTCTACGTTGCCGCCTTCGGCCGCGGGGTATACAAGAGCACAGACGGGGGCAAGAGCTGGAAGCTGAAAAACGCTGGAATCACCCAGAATGAACCTTTTGCCTGGAGAATTGTGAGAGACAGCAGAGGGACTCTTTACGTCCTGCTGGCGCGCCGTTCGGAGGACGGAAGCATAGGAACAGAGGCGGACGGAGCGATTTACAAGTCCACCGATGGGGCGGAAAACTGGAGTCGGGTAACGATGCCCGAGGGAAGCAATGCTCCGAACGGCCTGGCGGTTGATCCCGGCGAGCCGAATCGACTCTATCTCGCGGCGTGGGCGAGGGACAAAGGAGAGCACGGGGACGGTGGCGGGATCTACCTGTCGGTAAATGCAGGAAGGACTTGGAGGCAAGTACTTGATCGCGATCGCCACGTCTACGATGTCACCGTAGATCCGCGCGACGCAAAAATACTCTACGCTTCTGGGTTTGAGTCCTCTGCATGGAAATCAAACGACCGCGGCGAAAGCTGGGCGCGAATACCTGGTTTTAACTTCAAATGGGGACATCGCGTCATTCCGGACCCCGAAGACCCCAAAAAAGTTTACATCACCACCTTTGGCGGGGGCGTTTGGCATGGCTCTGTGGATGGGGAGGATCGTCCATTGGACATCGTTACGCCTGAACTTCAGCCTGGACGATAGCGCAGGAATCTCCTAGTGGGAGAGAGACAAAAAGATCCTATGGAAAGTGCCTCCTTGTCGAACCAGGCGGACTGGCAACGCGCGCTGACAAATGATCAAGCGCGGGCAGCAGAATTATTCGGCCGGCCGGAAACGGAGCAAAAACGGCTTGGCTATTTCCACACGCTTAAGGAGATCTGCCAGCAGCCTTGGACGTGGCTGCGAACTTGCGATCGAATGATTGCGTCTCGAGATAGCCTGAAAAAAGATGTGGCAGGAATTTGTAGTCTCGCACTTAGCGGATCCGGCAGTTCAGAGTACGCCGCCGAATGCGTGCGGCTCCCACTTCAAAATGAACTGGGGATCTGTACGGAATCGATCAGCGGCGGGTCGCTGCTATTGTATGGCGGAAAGGCCTTGCCTCCGGGGAGGCCTGGCTTGCTTGTTTCTTTAGCAAGATCCGGTGACAGTCCCGAGAGCAGCGGGGCCTTGGAATTGCTACTGGACACAGAGCCTGAGTACCGGCACGTAGTGGTGACGTGCAACGAACAGGGGAGTCTGGCTAGAGCGTGGTGCGACCATGAGAAAGTACATGTCACCATGCTTCCCGCTGAGACTCATGACAAGAGTCTGGTCATGACGAGCAGTTTTACAAACCTACTGCTGGCGGCGCGCTTCATCGGGATGCTGGAAAGACCAGATGAATATCAAGACGTGTGCGAGAGATTAAGCCAAATAACAAAGGACTTGATCCGATCAAATTTTGACATCCTGGCAAAAATTGCCTCAGCAGGTTTTCGCCGTGCGATATTTCTTGGCAGCGGGTCACGTTTCGCGGCATCGCGCGAGGCGGCATTGAAGATGCTGGAGCTGACGTCGGGTCGCGTCACGACACTCTGCGAAACGTATCTCGGATTCCGGCATGGCCCCATGAGCTACGCGCAGGATGACACTCTAATCGTTTGCAATTTATCGTGCGATTCGACGATACGCGCATATGAACTGGATTTACTGCGCGAATTGGACCGGAAGAAACTTGGATTGTCCAAAGTCATTGTTGGAGAGAATATTCCGGATTCTGTGATTAGAGAGGGCGATGAGGTCATCGAGTGCCGGGGGCTGACTGAACTCGGAGACGAAGAAACACCGGTCGTGCATGTGGTTGTAGCCCAACTTCTGGCTTTTTTTCGTTGCCTTGAAGAAGGACTTCAGCCTGATTCACCGTCTGAGGGAGGAATTATCAACCGTGTAGTGGAAAAGTTTCCTCTTCACACCCCTTCGTGAGTTGGCGTCAGCAGGAAACTCTTTGAGCTGGATGAGCCTAGATGCCTGAATTAACCGTGATCAAGCAGACTTCTTGAAACTCCGTTAGTTAAAGTTCACCCCGCGAGGCCATGCCGATGCGATTGACGGTCCTGTTCTTATTCCTCGGCGTTAACACCGTACTCACTCAGGCTCAGGTGCGCGTGTGGGAAGGTGCTCTGAATCTCCCGGCATACGAAGAGGGAGCGCCTGATCCCAATCCTCCTTTCGACCAGTTCGCAACCGGTCGATTTAACTATCCCTATACGATGCGGAAAGAAATCACCGACCACCGAGTAGAGCACCGATGGCGCGCGATCTACCTTGAAAACGAATATCTGAAATGTTCGGTTTTACCGGATTTGGGCGGGCATATTTATACGTGCATCGACAAAATCAGCGAACAACCGATGTTCTATGCCAACCCTTCCATCAAGAAAGCCAGAATCGGTTATCGCGGAGCCTGGGCCGCATTCGGCGTCGAGTTTAACTTTCCCGTTTCCCACAATTGGGTCTCCATGTCACCCGTGGATTTCGCGCATGCGGGCCACGAGGATGGCAGTGCATCGGTCACCGTTGGGAATATCGACAGAGTTTATGGAATGGAATGGTCCGTCGAACTGACTCTGCGGCCTGGCTCTACCGTTCTCGAACAACATGTCAGGCTGAGCAATCGAAGCGATGTACGCCATCGTTTCTATTGGTGGAACAATGCTGGCGTTCAGGCTTGGGACGATTCTCAGATTCAGTACCCCATGCGTTTTGCAGCAGCACATGGGTTTGCGGAAGTGCAGAGGTGGCCGGTCGACCCGCAGGGTAAGGATCTGAGCGTCATACACAATCAGACCGACGGACCAGTGTCATTGTTCGCCCACGGAAGCCGCGAAAACTTCATGGGCGTCTGGCATCCCCGAACAAACACAGGAACTGCGCATTTTGCCGACTATGCCGAGCTACCCGCAAAGAAAATTTGGTCCTGGGGAGTTGCCGCGGATGGTCTTGATTGGCGCAAGGCGCTTTCCGACAACAACAGCGCCTATGTCGAGCTGCAAGCGGGACTCTTCCGAAATCAGGAGACGTATGCATTCCTTGAGCCGCGGCAATCCATCACCTTCACGGAATACTGGATACCTGTCAGGAGTACGGGTGGGATTTCCCGTGCGAATCTTGCCGGCGTGGTTCATTTGGAAAGAAAGGCCGGCATTTTGGCGGTCTCCTTCAATGCCAACCGAAAGTTGTCAGATGCCACGATCCGGATTTTGGATGGAAACAGTTCCCTGCTCAACGAGAAAGGAGATCTTGTACCGGAGCGAGTGTGGAAGAGAGAGATTCAGATTCCAAGCGCTAGCAGGAAATATACGTTTGAACTCGAGAGTGGCGAGAATGCTCTGCTGTTGAGGCAGAGGGAAGGGGAGTATGACTGGACGCCCGATTCCGAAATTAAAGTTGGCCCGCAAATCTCCTACAGGGTACCGGAGGAGACGCATCGCACCGAGGGGGACTGGCTCGAGCAGGGCAAGACAGAAGAATTGAACGGTAACCTGGTGGCGGCCATGCAAACCTACCAAAAAGCATTAGTGAAGTTTCCCACAGATTTTGAATTGTTGAAGGCGGCGGGGCGACTTGACGCATGTCTAGAGCGTTTTGAAGAAGCGGTATTACACCTGTCTGCCGCTCATGACCGAAATACTACCGATGCCGAGATTTCGTATTATCTTGGAATCGCGTACGAGGGCGTCGAACGAGAGAACGACGCTTTCGACGCATACCAGGAAGCGATGCGTTTACCGTCGTACCGCGCGGCCGCTGCACTGCGCCTTGCCGAACTGCAGTCACGGCGAGGTGCTTTGAAGGAGGCAAAAGACTTTCTGACGAAAAGCCTCCAATCCGCGCCGGATGACCTGCGAGCAGGCGAGGAGCTGTCTTCTGTTTTGCGCGCGCTCGGAAGGACCGCAGACGGGGAAGAGATAGCAAGGGAACGGCTCGCGCGCTTTCCATTGAGCGGTTTTCTTCAGGAAGAACTTGGAAAACCGAACATTTTGCATCTCGCTGCCGATCCTTATCGGGTCCTAAGTGTTGCATACGAATACGCGCGATTGGCACTATACCGTCGAGCGGTGGAGGTTCTCTCTCGCGACTATCCGTCTCCTGAGGCGGATCAGAGCGAACCTGGTGGGGTTATCCCCCAGAAGAACCCGCTGGTTGTCTACTTTCGTGGATACTGCCGTGAGAAACTTGGGGAGTCTGGTGCAAAATGACTATCTGCAAGCCTCTCGACTCTCGACTGTAACTGTTTTTCCGAACACAATCGAAGACCTGCAAGCGCTGAAAGCGGCCATTCGCACAAACGAGAAAGACGCGACCGCTCATTACCTGCTGGGGACGTGGTATTTTGCACGCGAAAAAACGGAAGAAGCCATCAGCGAATGGCAAAAAGCGCGAAAGCTCAATCCGAAAATGCCGGTGCTGGAAGCCAGTCTCGGACTAGCGCTGCTACACATGAAGAGGGATTTCGCGGCCGCCCTGAATGTATTCGCGGAAGGAATAAAACATGATCCATCGAACGTCGTGAACTATTCCAGTTCGGTTTCGGCGATGGCTGTACTGGGGAAACCCGCAGCGGAGCGGGTGAGGGCACTCGAGCTTTATCCCGATCTGGACCGTATGCCCGCTAGTTTGGTTTATGAACTGGCTTTGAACCGCGCAGAGGAGGGGAACTACAAGGGCGCGACTGATTTGTTCCAGAATCGGTTCTTCGGCAGCGAAGAAGGCGGAACAAATGTTCGCCAGGTGTGGCTTGAAGTGAAGTTGCAACAAGCCATCGGATTGGCTCGAATCGGCCACTGCGAAGAAGCTCTTGGCACCGCGAAAACACTTGGTTCGCCGGTTGCGGGCCTTGCGTTTACGCAAGACGGACTAGAACCATTGCTAAATTCCGCCAGAACAAACTACCTGCTCGGCGAAACGTATTCTGCTTGCCGCCAAAAAGAAGAGGCAGATCGCATGTATCGGCTTTCGGCGCAGGCGACCGACCCTTCAGACGTTGTGTGGGCGTGGGGCTCGGCAAAGAAGCTAAGGAGCTATGATGCAGCTCAGTGGCGGGAGCGTCTTTCCTCAGCCCTTTCACAAGCAGAGTCCAACACACAAACTAGTCCCTACCAGGGCTGGTCGGTCTATTCCCTTGGAGTGTTGCAGTTGGCGCTTGGGCGCGACGTTGAAGGCAAGGCGTCCCTTCGCGAATCCTTGCTCTTGCCCGACAACCGGATGTCTTATCACTTCAGCCGACTGGCATTAGAGGGTGCTACACCTCGATAACTTCAATACCCTTCTTGCGAAGGGCTTCAGTGAAATCCTGCGTAGCTCGGTTATCCGTGATCAGGCGCCGGATTCTGTCGAACGGGCCAATCTTTGAAACGCTTCTCCGACCCAGTTTGCTGAAGTCCGTGACAACATTGACCTCTTTGGCGGACCGAATCATCACGTTGTTAAGCTGCGCCTCGAGCACATCTGGTGTCGAAGGGCCATTCTCAAGATCGAAACCATCGACCGCGAGGAAAAGGCGGTCAGCGTGGTACTCGTTCATCATGGCTTCCGCCTGCGGTCCGACGAAGGAGCAAGCAACCGGACGCAACAGCCCGCCAATCATAATTAAGGAAATACCGGGAGCATCCGCCATCTCGACCGCTATATTCAAGGCGTTCGTAATGACCGTAAGCGATTGAATTTTCATCCTTTTCAAGTGCCGGGCGACCTCTGCCGTGGTGGTTCCTGAATCGAGAATGATGGTCTCACCCGGCTGCACTAAATCTGCCGCTGCCCTTCCGATCCTAATTTTTTCATCCCGATGCAGAGTTTCTTTGGTGCGGAGCGGGTAATCCTGGGTGGCTTCCAGGCGCCGTACTGCACCGCCGTGTGAGCGCACTACTGCACCGATAGAAGCGAGAGCGTCGAGGTCATTTCGGACGGTGACGGCGGATATGGAGAATCGCTTAACCATGTCCGCTACAGTCACTTGGCCCTCTTGGTCGACGAGGTCCAATACACTCCGGCGGCGCTGTTCCGTTAATAGACGAGCTTTGGGGGTCATGCACCCGTGTCCGTAAATCAAGTATAGGTTGCCTCTTTCGGTTGGGTCAAATTACGAAACCATAGCCGACCGCAATACTTTCTTATTCTTTCTCTTTGTGTCGTTCATGCTTCGTTTGTTGTTGCGTTTGCTTTTCTGTTGTGGTACATCGTTCCTCCTAAGATTATTTTGTGGGGGGAGGTTTGCCTTGAAGTACAGAGTCGCGTTTGCCTGCGTTATTGATTTTGCACTTCTATTCTGTGTGTCCGCAGCTGTATTCGGCCAGGGAACGGATCTAGGGACCATTCGGGGAACAGTGACAGACTCCACGGGAGCTGTCATTCCAGGTGCGACGGTAGCCGTTACCGACGCCCTTACCAACACTGCGAGGGAAACAAGAACGAATTCTCAGGGCAATTACGAAATGTTCGGGCTGAAGCCCGGCACCTACAGGGTGGCAATCACCGCGGCTGGAATGAGCAAGAAGGAAATCACGGACATCGTCTTGAACGGCAGCGACACGGTGAGCGTCGACGCCGTGCTCAAAGTGTCTGCGGCGCAGGAGAGCGTGGTGGTTACGATGGAGGCGCCGGCCATCAATACCGAAGACCAGACCATCAGCACGGCGATTTCTAACCAGGAAATTATTGATCTTCCCCGCGACAGTCGCGACGTGTACTCATTTCTTTACTTGAACCCTAATATTACGCAGGGCGTTGATGATGGCGAATTCAAGTTCCTGGGTTTCCAGAGTTATGGCGCCAATTTTACAATCGACGGCCAGCGGTCCACCAACA
>Ga0137372_10006484_pt1 | contig 11341 bp, 10 predicted proteins | sample SagtaG_6_FD_104911 | JGI IMG/M metagenome (GOLD analysis project Ga0137372, IMG submission 104911) | Vadose zone soil microbial communities from Sagehorn Ranch, Mendocino, California, USA - Sage1_R_60_16 metaG | ecosystem: Environmental > Terrestrial > Soil > Vadose zone | place: USA...
ATCCCGCCTGCCCGACGCGGCGGGGGTAGCGACTTACGAGACAGGAACCCAAAGATCAACACCCTCATCCGCCGCTGGCCGCTCGCGGGTTGCTGACCGGTCTGGCAGGGTCGTCCGGCACTGTCGGTAGCCGGTGGTCGGGGGGGTTGTCGTGTCAGGCTGCTGCGGTTGACGCGGGTCGGTTCGGCGGCGCTGTCGTGCGGGGGTGGTCGGTCCGGACGGCCTGGCTCTGGCCGGAGGGTGCGCGTGGCCGGCGATCGGGTGCCGGATTGTCCGGTGCGGTCGATCGAGGACGTGGCCTGGTTCGTGGCTGACGTCGGCTTGGCTGCTGTTCCGGACCGATCGGCGGACAGCCCCGGGCCACGTCCACCAGAGACACGCTTCATCGGGGTGGGTGTTGGTTGCACCGCTCGTACTTCAGTTGGACGTCATCGAGGACACCCTTCAGGGGCTGGGTCTGTTGGAGGATCCGGGATACTGCCTCGTTCATGCCATTGCTTAGGACGGGCCTGCACCCGGTGTCCTGGGGCCGGTACCAGCCGTTTCGAAGGGCTTCGTTGATTGCCCGGTAGGTGTCCCCCTGACCCGCGGGCGCCGCCGAGCTGGCATCTTCTCGGATCGACGGCCATGTATTCTCGCGGACCAGGAGTTGTTGGGCCTCTCGTGACATGAGGTATTTGGCCAGGGCGACTGCCGCGTCACGCCTTGCCCCCTTGACGCCTGCCGGGATGCCAAGCACGTCGCCGCCGATAACATGCCTTGCGACGCCGCTGGGGCCCGCCCAGCCTGCGCCGACGGCAAAGTGACCCAGTTGTCCGCGCTTGGCGAGTTCGGACGCGGTGTAGGACCAGTTTTGGGCTATACAGCTGGTCCCGTCCTCGAGCCAGGTCACCTCGGTATCGAAGCGAGCGGCGAAGCTCACGCGGGTCAGCAGCCCGGATCGCCAAAGCTGGGACAGGTAGGTGAAGGCGCGTACTGATGCACGCCCGTTCAGTACGCGTGGGTTACCGCCGAAGGCGAGGATGAGCTCGGATATTGTCACCGCGGTCGGGTCTCCGGGGGCCAAGGACAGCGTCAATCTCGGTGGTCCCTGCTTGGTGCGCAGTTGCCTCGCGGTCGCCTCCAGGGCGGCGAGCGTGGTCGGTGGGGAGAGGCCGGCCGGGAGACAGTGTCGGTCGGTGTAGGTCAGCCGGACGTTCGGTCGGAAGGGGAGGAAGTACCGCTGGTCGTCGAACCGTGGGGGTAGCAGCTTGCGGGGAACCTGGGGCGGGTCAGGAACGTCGGGGAGCGGCTGAACCAGCCGGCGGTGGACAAGCTGCCAGAGGGCAAGGTTGTCCTGGGCGAAGAGGTCGATGGTAGGGGTGCCGGCCCGTGTCTCCCGCGCGAGCCTGTCTGGGAGTGCGGTCGGATCGACGGTGATGAGGTTGACCTGGATACGCCCGCTGTCGGCGAACCGGACGAGCCGATCCAGGGTGGCTCGCGGCGTCTGACGTTCGAAGTTGCGCAACAGTTCCTCGAGGGCCGGCCGTTCTCGATCCTCCACCTTCACGCTGAAGGTGATCACGGTGGTCCTGCCGCTGTCTGGCCGGTGGGCGGGGAGTACGGCGACACCGGCGGAGACAGCGGCGGCCGCGAGGAGGCCGATGCCCCCGGCGGTGGTTGTCTTCACGGCCTTCCTTTCTCTGCCGGCTATAGCTGGGGTGTGGGGTGATGCCGCCGGTCGGATCGTCAGTCGCACCACCCTCGCTCTTGTGCCTTACGAAGCAGGCTGACGCGGTCCGAAGCTCCGAGCTTGGCCTGAATGCCGGTGAAGTAGTTCGCCACGGTGTGCGGGGAAATGGACAGTCTCCGTGCGATCTGGCCGTCTGCCATTCCCTTGCAGAAGCAGTCGAGGATTTCTCGCTCGCGTGGTGTCAGAGCGTCGGCGCTGGGCGACGTTCGGCCGATGGCGCGCCGCATGTCGTCGGCGAACTCTCTGGGAACGATGACCCACAGTTCGCCACGGGCAACGCCTTCGATGGCGGCGAGCATGACGTCCGGCTCTGCGTATTTCGTGACGAAACCTAGCGCCCCGGCGGCCAGGGCCACCGACAGCTTCTCCACGCCCTGCTCGAGACCTGTCGTGACGAGTATGCCGGACTCCGGGCAGCGCGCGGCGATGTCACGCACAGCCTCGATGCCGGCGTTGACGTCATACCGGCCTGCCGCCGTTGGCAGGTGCATGTCCACCACCACGACATCCGGTCGAAGTTCTTCGGCCTGCTGCACCGCTTCAACCGGGTCCCCGGCTTCGCCCGCTACTGTCATCGCCGGGTGCGACTCGAGGAACCCTCGTAACAGCGACCGCAGCGCCTTGTGGTCATCCACAAGAAGGATCCGAAGCGATGCCGGCTGCGTCATGACCGGAGTATGGGGAGCTCAGCCTGCACCAGCCACTCCCGTTGTCCAGTCGGCCCAACGCTGAGCTCGCCATCCAGTTCCTCCGCGCAGCGCCGCATCAACGAGATGCCCAGCCCCTCTGCAATACGGTCCCGGTGTGGTGCGCCATCGTTGAGGATCGTGAGCCGCACGAAGGCCTCGGTAACCGCCAGGTTGAGTTCACATCGGACGGCGCGGGCATGGTCTGCCACGTTGCCCAGTCCCTCCTGCGCGATGCGGTAGACGGCCAGTTCCAGGGCATGGGACAACTCCGACTTGTCGTCGGGCAGGTTGACGAGCACCTGGGGCGCGTCGGGGGCAAGTTCGAACAGCCGCGCCAGCTCCTGCAGGGCGCCAACGAGGCCGAGTTCATCAAGAGCCGGCGGTCGTAGATCACGAGAGAGCTGGCGTACGTCGTCGCGCGCGTTCTGCAGGCAGCACTTGGCCTCCGCCAGCAACTTCAGCGCCACGTCCGGGTTACTCGCGGAAAGATAATTACGTGCAGCGTCTAAACCCAGCATGACGGCGGTGAGGTCCTGCTTCACGTCCCGATGCAGGTGCGCGCTCAACCTCGCCTTCTCCTCTTCCCGCGCCGTGACCAACTGCTCCCGGGACCGCTGCAAATCCCTCATGGAGCGGGCCGCGGACGCGGCCAGCCCGGCCTGGTCCGCCACTGCCCGCAGAAGGCCCAGAACAGCCGGTTGCAGCGGGACACCATCGGATGGTGCCACGCTGAGCCAGCCGACCGTCTCGCTTCGGTAGCGCATCGGGATCCGCACCGGCGGTTCGCCGGGCATCTGACCAGCTTCGGCCGCAGCAGTGATGTCGTTCCCATGACCGACCTCGACCCGCACATACGGTAGGTGAAGGGCCGAGGCCACTGTGCCAGCGATATCAGGCAGCACGTCGGTCGGCGGGCGGGTCGTCTCCAGACGCTGACCGAGGTCCCGCAACAGCGCATACGCCTTGCCGCCCCGGCCCAGCCGACCAACGACCGCACCGACGGCTCGGGCGGCGAGGTGCCAGGTCAGGGCCGCCACCGTGACCACGAGCCCGGCGGCAAGGGCCGCGCCCACCAGCGAACTGACAACCAGGTAAGCAACCACAACCGCTGCGAACATCAACGCATGCAGCACCACCGCGGAGATCAAGGCGTCCACACGCGAGGACGCCAGGTCGAGACCCTCGCTGCTGGCCACCGCCACGATCGACGCGGCGACAGCGAGCACCGCCACCAGGCCGACCGCCTGGTACAGCCACAGCGGCGCCGGAAGCGTGACCACCGGCCCGAGGACGACGAAACCCCCGGCGACCAAACAAACAGTCAGCCTCCGCCGCTCATCCGACCCCGACCCTCGGTACCGAGCGATCAGGCCAGCCAGGCCCAGCAGCCCGCCCAGCACCAGCACGACGACGGCAAGCCTGCCCGCAAACGCCTCCGGTCGCAGCACACCGAGGACCGCCCCGGCACCGCCGCCGGCCACGGCAGCGCTCGGCGTAGTATCCGCCGCCGTAGCCGCAGTGGTGACCACGACGAGCACGCCGAGCATCGCGGCGGCCGGACGCCAACGCGAAGAGGGCGGAGCTCCGGTTGGCAGCAGCAACACCAACAGGGTGCGCGGCAGCAGAAGCGCGGGAACGGCCAGCCATGCCCCGGCCCAGCCCACCCAACCCGCGACCGATAGCGGCCCTCGGCTGGTGACCTGCTCGTACCGGCTGAATTGCTCGGCAAAGATAGCCAACGACGCACACCCGCACACCAACAACAGCCGGCTGATCCCCCGGCACCGGCCACCGTTCTCGGCGACCCAAGCGCCAACCAACGGGTAGCAGAGCGCGATGGCGATCAAGACCGGCTCAACGACGTCCCGCCCCCCGGCGGCCTCCCGGTTCCGTACCAACAGGCCCACGCTGAGGGCGGCCAGGACCAGCGACGCGGCGGCGATGAACCGCGCCACCGGCGCTGGCCCGCCGCGGCCACCGCGATCGCCCCCCCGCCGAGCAGGCGCGTCACGGCGCCGACCCGATGTGCGCATCAGCGCACCGAGGTCGATACCGTGCTCCTCGCGATTTCGCAGGCCACACCCCTAGCCGCCGCCGTACCGCCTGGGCACAGAATGTCTACCGTTGCCATCGTCTCTACCTCCAGGAGACGCAGGGCATACACGACCGCGGGTTGCTCTCCTAGATCGCCCCGCGCCTGGAGCGCAGTCTAGCAGAATGCCAAAGCCGGGTGGTACGTGAGAACCTCCCGTCCGAAGTCAGGAACATATCCTAACCGCTGATCCGACGTGGTCCTGGGAAGAGCTCCCATTGCCTGCCGCCGCGAACCGCATAACAATCGAGGCGGCAGCGCGAAAGTGGCTCCCTGACAAATTTGGGCCCGAGGAGAGTAGCGGAGATGACCAACACCGCCACGCAAACCACCAGCAACGGACCTCACGCAACCCCGGCATCGGAAAGCACGAACTCGTTCGCGAGGCCGGCCAGGGGAGGCGTCTCTTTCGTTCACCCACTTGCCGGACAGACCCATCGCGGTGAAGCCCTCGGCGCCGGGGATCGCCGGACGGACGTGCTTCGGCTGGTCGGCGGGTTCGAGCCTGCCGGCAAATCTGGACACATCCAGGAGGGATGTCCCATGAACCGATCCCGCCACCCAAGACCCGGCAGCGTCTACCGAGCCCTGGCCGTTCTCGTAAGCCTGGCACTATCGGCGCGGCGACCAGCGCAGCGAGCTGCGAAGGATGTCATGGGTCTCCTTCGACCCCTCCGGGGCCGGCGGGCCGCCTGCCTCGTTGCCTCGGTTGGACTCGTCGCGCTGGTCGCCGCCGGCTGTGGTGGCCAGGCTGACATCCCCGGCGGTCAGATCGCTGCAGGCAAGACCACCCCCGAGACCAACGGCCTGGAGAGGCAATCTGCGGCCGAGGTGCGGCAGGCTGCCGCCGTCGCGCTGAAGGCCGCGAGAAGTGTCCAGATGACCATGACCGGCCGGCAGGCGGGTCAGCCGCTCCGGTTCGAGGTGCGCAGCCAGGGCGAGTCGAGCATGGGCACGATGGAGTTCGAAGGCCTGAGGTTCGAGGGCATCCTGATCGGCCACACCAGCTACCTGAAGGGCGACCGATCAAGCTGGATGAAGACTGGAGCGCCAAGGCCGCTCGTTCAGCTGCTCGCCGGTCACTGGGTCACCGGAGCGGAGGATATGGTCAAGCTCGACGGCTTCACCCGGGACGAGATGGCCGCAGCTCTGACCGAGTCCAACGTCTCCCTGAAACCGCGGGTCGAGCAGACGACACTGGATGGCCAGAAGGCGGTCGTGATCAGCTACGGGAACGGCACCAAAATCTACGTGGCGAACACCGGCCGGCCCTACCCGCTGCGCTTCGAGTTGCCTCTCAGCTTCCGGGTCGTCTTCACCGACTACGAGGCAAACTTCCGTATCGCCAAACCCGCGGACTCCGTCGACATGACCGACGTCATGCGGGAGGGATCTGTCGTGGCGTAGCTGCCGTTCATCGGCCGGTGAGGCGAGATTCCGGACGTGGGCGACTCCAATGGTTGGGCTTGTAGAGACCGTGCCACAGCAGACGTCGTACAGCCTGGTAGGCGAAGGCAAACGAACCTTCGCGCTACGCCCGGCACGGCGCCAGCAGCCAGGCCTCGGTGCCGGTGGGATGCCGGCCTGATTAGTAAGGAGACAATGGCGATGATCAAGCGGTGGCCGAGTTACCGGTTCTATTTGATCGGCGGCGCCGTGGCGCTAGCCGGATTCGTGGTCGCTGTCGCGGCCGGCTTTCTGGGCGGCATGCTGGGTTTCACGCTTCGGGTGGGCTCGCTGCCTCGGGCGGTGATGCCCGGCACGGTGCAGTTCGACCTGCCGGCGGGGAACTACACCGGCTACTACGAGGCCCGCAGTCAGATCAACGGCCGGAGGTACCTTTCCGGCTCGCTCGACCTGGACTGCTGGCTGACCGGCCCGTCCGGAGAACCGATCCAGCTTCGCAGCTCCGCAGCCACGTTCACGTACAGCACACCGTCCTACTCCGGGCAGTCGACATTCGTCTTCCGGGCACCGCAGGACGGCCGCTACACGTTCACCTGCGACTCCCAGCAGCCCAACCATGGGCCAGTCGTGATCGCCGTCGGCCGCGGACCACACTGGTCGCCCGCCGTCCTGGTGGCCGCCGGCACCGGCGCCCTCGCCGCCGGCCTAGCCGTCTGCCTGCTCGTCTACCGAAGGCGCCGCAACCGGGCGGAGACCGAGCCCTACAGTGCCGGCGGCCAGGGCCCGCCGACCCCGTTCCAGGTTGCGTGGGGCGGGTGGGCGCCGAACGCCGATGCACCAGGCGAGCCCACTCCGACCGTCGATCACCCCGAGCATCAGCCGGCCATTCCCCACCCACCCCCGGCTATCGCGTTGGCGCCGGCACCGGTGTCTGGCCAAACGCGGCCGTGGCCGGCCGTCGCCACGCCGGCGGCGCCCTCGCCCACGGGCAGCGGGCTCGCCGTCACCGCGCTGGTGTTCGCCCTCCTGGGGGCCATCCTCGTGGCCATCCCGTTGGCGATCGTCAGCCTGGTCCGGGGCAGAACCGGCCCCGACCGCGGCCGCGGGATCGCCGTCACGGCATTGGCAGTGTCCGGGGAGTGGATGCTGGTTGGCGCGGCCGCCCTCATCGCTGCGATCCTCACCGCGCAGCCCGGCCGCCTCGTGGCTGCCTCCGCATTCTCTGCGTCGGCCGCGCCATCGGGTCAACCGACCACCGCCAGCACCGAAATCGACTTCGCCGACCTCCGCGTGGGAGACGGCGTGGAAAGCCGGCCCGGACCATCCGCCGACTCCCGGACGACAACAGGTGTCTGGGCCAGGGTCGCGGCCGGCGACGGAGGTGTCTGATGGCCGAGCAGCTTCACATCGGATCGCCGCCATCGCCGCCGCGGCGGCGGCCGCGGTCGTGGTATCGGCGCCCGATGCTGGTGGTCCCGCTGGTGCTGGTCGCCGCGGTCTGCGTGGTGCTGCTGACCGTGTTCCGGCCGACACCGGCGACCAGGTCCGGGACCGGCGGTGTGGCCGCGGCGCCGCCGGTCATCACGGTGAACGGCACCGTGCTGGACTCGATGACCGGCCATCCGGTCGCGGCGGCGGTCGCCGTGGCTGGCCACTCGACCAGGACGGACGTCCAGGGCGCGTTTCGGTTGCCGGGGGTGCGGCCGAATGCGGTGCTGACGATCCGCTCCCGCAACTACGCCTCCACCAACCTCGCCGCGGCCGCCGGCCCAGTTCGCATCCGACTGGCCCCGATACCGGTCCGGGTGAAGGTGACCAGCGCGTTGACCGGCGGCCCGCTGCCCGCGACCATCCGCACCCCCGACCGCGGCCGCGTCATAGCTGCCGCCGGCAAGGCGACCGTCTACCGGGTGGGTCCCGGCGACCGGGTGACGATCACCGCGGCCGGCTACCGCCCGGCGACGGTGTCGGTCGCGGCCGACCGGACCGTCCACGCGGCGTTGCAGCTGCTGTCCTGGCGGGCGGCCGCGCCGCAGATCCTGACCTGGATGAAGACCAAGAACTACACGGCGCTGGCGAACTGGGTGTTCTCCCCGGCCAGCGGATACCAGTACTACCTCGGCCAGCCCACCACGTCCTCAGGCGTCGTCTCGGTGGAGGCGCAGGTCGTCGGGGAGAACGTCAGCGCGAACGTGAGCGTGATCCCGTACGGCTACGTGGACACCAGCGGCCAGTTCGAAGGCGGCGGGAGAAGGGTGATCCTCGCCGGGCAGCGAGCCCGGCACGGCACCATCCACATCGAGGGCAACGGCCCGCCCGGCGCCGGGCCGACGGTCGGCACCGACTGGTACCGCAGCCCGCTGGACATCACCGTCATCGGCGACGACCTGGCCGTCACCGACAAGATCATCGCCGGCATCATCGCAGCGCTCCCGCAGACCGACTGACTCCGGTGCCGCCCTGCCGGTGCGGCTCCCGCACAAATTGTGCCCGAGGGGAGTACCGAGGTGATCAACAGGGCGACGCAAAGCAGCAGCGGCGAAGGGCCTGTTGCGTTGGCGCAGTCCGGGCGTGGCGCGATCGAGGTCCGGTTCGCGATCAGCTCAGGGCACGCGCGAGCTCGGCGAACGCGGCCGCCAGTCGGAGCGGCGGTGCGACCTCGGTGGCCAGTTCGTAGAAGCCGCGGCGGAGGTTCTGGATGAAGGCATGCGCTGCGGCGATGATCGCCGCGCAGCGTAGCCGTTTCAGTCCGCGCATCGGCCGCAGCCGCGCTTTGAGGCGGCCGTGATCGGCTTCGATCGGGTTGTTCGCATACAGCTCGGTGACGTGCCGGGCCGCAGGGAGCAGTTCGTCCAGCACGCCGAGGTAGAGCGGCGCCCGGTCGGTGGTCACCTCCACCGGCACCGCGGAGTGCGCCAGCGCCTGGGTGAAGAACCGGCGGGCCGCCGCGCCGTCCCGCTGCTTGCTCAGCAGCACGTCGATGACCTGCCCGAACTGATCGACCGCCCGGTAGAGGTAACGCCACCGGCCAGCGACTTTGACATAGCTCTCGTCGACGAACCAGCGGTCGCCCGGCATGTGCCGACACGGCCGTGCAGCCTCAGCGAACAGCGGCGCGAACCGCTGCACACCGGTAGACCGAGACGTGGTCGACCTCGACGCCGCGCTCGGCGAGCAACTCCTCGACATCGCGGTACGAGAGCCCGTACCGCAGGTACCAGCGCACTGCCACAGTGATCACCTCCGGCAGGAACCGGAAGCCGGCGAACGCCGATCGCTCTATCACCGTCACGGTCATGAGCGCTCGACGCATTCCACCCTGCCCCAGCCCCGTCCGACCGCAGACGGTGACCTCCGCGCGGACGCAACAGAGCCCGCCGCGATGACGACGCCGCCGGGCCGCAGCACCCGGTGCGCCTCGGCCGGCGCCTCGACCCGCTGTGAGACACCCTCTGTCAACCTCACACGGCGGGCTTGTTCGCGCGGCTTCGGTTGGCGACGTGTGTGGCATCCACTTGGGCGCCGCCCGCTACCGTCCGTGTCCTGCGAGGCTCCGCCTACGGCCCGTCCGTCGAGCAGGCATCGCGGCACGAGCGGTCGGGTCCCGTGATGCGACGAATTTCGGCTGCGACCGTGCGGCCGTCCTGGGAGTTGGAACGGCTGGGGTGATGGCCTGTCTCCGTTGGCCGTCTAATGCTGCACGTCGATGTAGAGGGATTTGGACGTGGGCAAGAGTGCCACCCGGAACCTCGCCTTGGACGCCAGGCCGAGGGCGACCGAGGCGTAGCCCTCGAAATCTCCGGTCAGGGCGTAGCCGGTCAGGGTCGGGTAGCCGACCAGGTGCTGCCGTGCGACCGCCCCCACGGTGGGGTTGCCCTGCTGGTCGTGCGCGTTCACGGGTTTGAACAGCACCTGCAGGTAGGCCCGGCCGTCCAGGTGGATCGGTTGGTTGGTCTCTGCGGCCTTCACCGCATCGACGTATCCGACCTGATAGTCCGGGATGCCGCCTTGGAACCCGAAGGCGATGCGGTCGTAGCCGGGATGCCGCCCGACCCGGATGCTCGCCAGAGTCCACGGCTGCGGCCCGACGGGCGAGCCCGAGCCTTCGGTTGGCTGGCTTGACCAGGGGATCGACTCGGCACCAGTAGGTTGCGGGGGCGACTGGGTCTGGGTGGCCGATGGCCCGGCCGTGGTGACCTGCGTCGGCGATGTCGGGGTGGCTGCGGTCTGCACGGCCACGCCATCGCCGTTGGACGAGCCGCAACCGGCCAGGTTCACCAGCGTGAGCCCCTGCCACGATCCACAGGCACCTGGTGCGTCGCTGAGTGTGCATCGCGGCCCCCGCCGACCAGCCAGGCTGCCGCCCGGCAACCTTGTTCATTCTGCCCCCACGCCGGGTCGTATCGCGGCCTGCCCGGCTACCCGCGACGGCGTCCGTGCAGACGACCTCGGCTTCGCCGACGGCAGCATCCACATCGCCGGCACGACCGTCGACGCCGCGTTCTTCGTTGACCCGCACGGTTGCCTCGGCCGCGCGACGCTGCAGCAAACCGGCGAAGTTGCCGGCGGCACCGGGCGGTTGGCCGGCGGAGCACAGGCAGCGCTCCACAAGGTCGACCGGTGAACCGGCCAAGTAGGCCGCCGCGGCCAGCCGCAGCCGATCGGTACCAGCCGGCGACCCGCCAGCCGGCAACAACTGCGCGAAACTCGGCACCCCACCAACGGTCCACCGCCCCGTCAGTCACCGACAGTGCCCAACGCTGCGTCTGCCAGACCGCCCTTCACCGAGCGCCCAGCGACATGAGCGTGCACATGGCGGGTCGTCGATCACCCGCATATCTATGCGTTGGGTGGGCGGTCTGAAGCGGTCGTCGCGAGTGGCGATGTGACGGGGCCTACCGGCGGCGCAGGTCGCGGGTGTGCAAGCAGCTGATTGTCGGTGCTGGGTTAGCGCCGCGGCTCTGGCCGGACGTCGTCGATGTCGTCGTCGATCACCAGCCTGAAGCGCCGTCCCTCAAACGGCTCCAGGGTTCGGCCGAACTCCTCCCATGACAGCGTCCGTCCGTCTATGACGACCGCGTACGGTGCGTCTTCGCCGGCCCAGACCAGACGGCCTGCTACTTGATGGCCGCGCAGCAGCCATCCGGGGCGGGAGGGGTTCGGTTCCAGATGCCTGGCGCCGATCTCGTCCCGGACCTGCAGGCGCAGCCGCTCGACTAGCATCGGCACGTCGACCTCGTGCGCGCCGAGGACCGTACGTGGTAGCCCTCGCCGGGATCGCAGCCGAGCTCCACGGCCTCGGCGGCCACGCCGGTGGGAGCCCGGTGCAGTCGAATCCGCATCGCGTGGGTACGGCCGTCTGGTCCGACGACGACCTGCGGTGCGGGACGGGTAGCTCCGGCCAGCCGGTGCGCGCTGCGA
>Ga0137372_10006492_pt1 | contig 11336 bp, 9 predicted proteins | sample SagtaG_6_FD_104911 | JGI IMG/M metagenome (GOLD analysis project Ga0137372, IMG submission 104911) | Vadose zone soil microbial communities from Sagehorn Ranch, Mendocino, California, USA - Sage1_R_60_16 metaG | ecosystem: Environmental > Terrestrial > Soil > Vadose zone | place: USA: California...
GATGAGAGAAACGTGGTGACAATCACACCGGCCAGAATCAAACGTTCCGGCGTGGCGCCGGCCCGTCCCCTCGCCAGGCGATAGACGACCAGAGTCGCGGCCGAAGCGCCGGCAAAAGCGAAGACCGGCCGGCTCCATTCATGCGCCCCAAAAAAGACCAGCGCCGTCATCGTGCCCACGGCCGCGCCGTTTGAAACCCCGAGCAGGTAGGGTTCTGCCAGTGGATTACGCAAAAGGGCTTGATAGCCGGCGCCCGCCGCTGCCAGGCACATTCCGACCGCTCCGGCCAGGAAAATCCGTGGCAGGCGAATGTCAAAGATGATCGCCCGCTCCTCAGAAGACAGACCGCAATCAGATTTCCCCGTCAATGAACAAAGCAAACCACCAAGGGGCAGTCGTTGACTCCCAAGCGTTGAAGCGATGAGCAAGACAACGGCCAGCAACAACAGGAGGGCGGCGCATACTAACAGCGTCCGGCGGGCTGTCAGTCTTCCTGGATCAGCTGATCTGGACGAATCGCGCATTTGATCTACTTGAAAGCCTCCGGATGTAACGTCCGCGCCATCTCTTCAAGGCCGTCAATCAAACGCGGGCCCGGGCGTGACAAATGATCGTCGTTGATTTTGTAAACTCGATTGTTCGATACAGCAGGCGAATTCCTGAGAGGAGTAGCTACCGTGGAATTCGCCACGCCCATCGAACCTCCCGTCGGTAAAATGATCGCATCGGGCCGGGCGGCCAACGCGGCTTCGTCGCTGTAGCGCGGAAAAGCGCCTGGTACATCCGCAGTAACGGAGGTTCCTCCCGCTCGCTTTACGAGATCAGTTAGATAAGAATCGCGACCAATCGTGTACAGCGGCTCGCCCGACACCTGATAGAAAACCGAGACGGGCTTGGCCTGCGCCAATGCTGATTGAACTTTGTCGGTCCGATCGCGCAACTCAGTTACCAGCTTCGTGGCCCGGTCGCGTTCGCCGAACAGGTCGCCCAGGCTCTGAATGGATCGAAAGATATCTTCCACGCTCTGCGGATTGGTGACGTAGACCGCAATCTTTTGTTCGTCGAGTTGTTTGGCAAATGCCTCGAGTTGTGAGGCCGTTGAAACCAGGACGATCTGCGGTTTCAGGGCGACAATGCGTTCGACACTCGGGTGCATTGTATCGCCCACCCGGGTTACAGACTTTGCTTCAGGAGGATAATCGCAATATTCAGTGTCTCCGACCAACCGATCACCGGCGCCGACCGCATAAACTATTTCAGTAAGATTTGGCGCCAGCGAAACTATCCGATCGATTCGCGGCGGCAATTGGACATGGCGGCCGGCTTCGTCGGTTACCTCACGAGTTATTTCGGTTGTCGAGGGGCGACCAACTCGTGAGCATGATCCCAGAAGGAAGATTAAAGTAAACGCAACGGCAAGGCTTTGGAGTGCGCCGGCAGAGCGGAGCGGAAACGGCGCTTTGGTTTGGAGTTCCGCGTTTACGCGGAGTGCTCCACGAGGTCTCATTCCGCCTGAAGGCAGTACTCCAAACAATCCAAAGCGGCATCGCGCTACGACCACCCCAGCGCGGCTGCCGCGCTGGGGACCCCGGTTGCGTGCTGCCGCACTCCAAACTCGACTTCTAAAAATCAAAATCCCGTCACCTCAACACCTGCGCGAAAGCAACAGGCTGGCGACGGGATCTTCTTTCCGAAAGGAAATTTCCCGGTGCGGCCTGAACACCTTTGCGCGAGCGTTCAAAAGCTGCAAGAGCATTCAGGCAGGTCTCCTGGCTTTAATCATTCCCTTGAGGAACGATCTTCACAGTGGCGCGACCGCGCGGGAATCTCACCCGCTTCCCTATTCTTCCCGCTTTGATGCGGGACACCCAAACGCATTTGAAAGAGCGTGGAACAAATGTTCCCGAGTTGCGGGCCGCAACTTATCACGAGCCGAGCGCGAAGTCAAAAACTTGCGCAAACGCTTTCTCCGGAGCGTTGCCCCGCGGCACACACGTCGAGTAAGATTCTTCGGAATTTAAATCAATATCATGATCAAGACTGTCGAATGGACCAGTGGTGGTGTGCGCATGCTCGACCAGCGCCTGCTGCCCACCGAAGAAAAATACCTGATCCTGCGTTCGTATGAAGAAGTCGCCGACGCGATCAGGAAAATGGTAGTGCGCGGCGCGCCGGCGATTGGCGTATCCGCGGCGATGGGCCTGGCGCTTGGCGCGAGCCAGTCAGTCGGGTCCTCAGTTGCGGATCTGGCCTTCGATTTCAAGCATATGTGCAAGATCATGGGGGCAACGCGACCTACCGCAGTCAATCTCTTCTGGGCCATCGAACGAATGCGCGGCGTCATGGCCAAAGCCAGGACAGAAAAACTTGGGGTCGAGCAAGCGAAGCAAAGGCTCGTCGACGAAGCCCTGGCAATCTTTGCAGAAGACATTGAATCGAATCGCGCGCTGGGACGTTTCGGCGCTGATCTAATCACTGACGGAGCGACCGTTCTGACGCATTGCAATGCTGGGGCGCTCGCCACGGCCGGAGATTACGGTACGGCACTGGGGGTTATTCGCGGCGCCATCGATGCCGGCAAGCGGGTCGCAGTCATTGCCGACGAGACGCGACCATTTTTGCAGGGCTCGCGGCTGACCGCCTGGGAACTGGCGCAGGACAACATTCCCGTCACGCTGATCACCGACAACATGGCGGGCCATGTGATGAAGCAGGGCAAGGTTGATTGTGTCGTCGTCGGAGCAGATCGGATTGCCGCCAATGGCGATGCCGCAAACAAGATCGGAACTTACATGGTTGCAGTGCTCGCGAAACAGCACAACATCCCGTTCTATGTCGCGGCGCCCATTTCTACAATTGACCTGGCCATCGCCACGGGTGACGACATTCCGATCGAAGAGCGTGATGCCAGGGAAGTTACCCATGTTCGCGATCAACAGCTGGCTCCCGATGGAATTAATGTTCACAATTTTGCGTTTGATGTCACGCCCAACGAATTGATTGCCGCCATCATTACCGATCGGGGAGTGGCGCGGGCTCCGTATACCGACAGTCTCAAGAAATTAGCGGCCCCTCGATCTGCACAGGCACCGGCGCAATAACTGAAGTGACACCGGCTGTTTTTTGAAGATAACAAACATGCCAGCAATTAATCGTCAAACTTTTTCGCTGCCCGGCGATTTGTCCGCAGCCGTGGAACGAACGCTCGATGACTGGAAAACGCTGGAGAAAGTGCGCCGTATTTGGGCGCACGATTCTTCGATCTGGACCGGCGCCGATGAAAGTAATTGGTTGGGCTGGCTCAACATCGTCGATGAACAACTGAAAGACGTTGAGCGTTTCGGCTTCCTGGCAGAGCGGGTACAGAGAGAAGGATTTCGTCACCTACTGCTTTTGGGCATGGGCGGCTCGAGTCTTTGTCCTGAAGTAATGCGAAAGACCTTCGGAAAGATCAATGGGTTTCCCGAGCTGCATGTGCTCGATTCGACCGATCCGGCACAGATTAAATCCTGTGAAGAGAAGATCGATCTCGCCAAAACGCTTTTCATTGTCTCAAGTAAGTCCGGTTCGACGCTGGAACCAAACATCTTCAAACAATATTTTTTTGATCGTGTGCGCCAGGTAATCGGGTCCGAACAAGCCGGCGGTCGCTTTATCGCAATTACCGATCCTGGATCGAAGATGCAGCAAGTTGCTGAGCACGATAACTTTCGACAGATATATTTCGGTTTGAAGAGTATCGGTGGCCGCTACTCCGCACTTTCTGATTTCGGCATGATTCCCGCGGCGGCGATGGGTGTCGATCTTAAGAGATTTCTGGATCGAACCAGCGAAATGGTCGCCGTATGTAGATCAGAAACTCCTGCAAGCGAGAACCCGGGTGCAATTTTGGGCGCGGTTCTCGGTGAGGGTCATAATCGCGGCCGAGACAAAATTACGATTATCGCCTCGCCGGCCATTTACGATCTGGGCGCATGGCTCGAACAATTGATCGCCGAGTCCACAGGTAAAAACGGCAAGGGGCTGATTCCCGTCGATCGCGAAAAACTGGGAGCGCCGGACGTATACGGCGACGACCGGTTGTTCGCATACCTGAGATTCGAACCTGCTCCGGATCCTGTGCACGATCGAGCGATCGATGCACTCGAGCGCGCCGGGCAGCCCGTGGTACGAATCGGATTAACGGATGTTTACGATCTCGGACAGGAATTTTTCCGCTGGGAAATCGCTACCGCGGTTGCCGGTTCGATTATCGACATTAATCCTTTCGATCAACCGGATGTCGAGGCGAGTAAGATCGCAACTCGGAAACTCACGGAGGAATACGAGAAGACCGGATCACTTCCAGCGGAGAAACCGATCTTCGAGAGCGGCGATATCAAATTATTTGCAGATAAGCGTAACGCCACTGAGCTGAATCAGTTGGTTAAGGATCGTTCGCTTGCGCGATATGTCCAGGTGCACCTTAACCGCCTGAAAGCGCGAGACTACTTTGCGTTGCTGGCCTATATCGAGATGGACGCTGACCATGAAATCGTGCTGCAAAAGATACGACATACGATCCGCGATCAATGGCAGGTGGCTACTTGTCTGGGTTTCGGGCCCCGGTTTCTCCATTCAACGGGACAGGCCTACAAAGGCGGGCCGAACACAGGTGTCTTTCTGCAAGTAACCTGCGACGACGCCGAGGACTTACCGGTTCCTGATCAAAAATATACCTTTGGTGTCGTGAAAGCAGCGCAGGCGCGTGGTGATTTTGAAGTGCTGGCCGACCGCGGGCGGCGAGCGCTGCGGGTGCATTTGGGGTCGGATGTGACAATGGGACTCAGGATTCTGAGTGAGGCGGTTAATGAGGTGTCGAAGTAATTAATCTGGTAAGCGGGCGGTAGCCCGCTTCTAAACGGGGTTACTGATATGCAACTCGGAATGATTGGGCTTGGCCGCATGGGCGGCAACATGGTGCGGCGGCTAATGCGAGGCGGGCATGAATGCGTAGTATGGGACCATAGCGCGACTGCAATTAAGCAACTTGCCGGCGAAGGCGCCAGCGGTGCTGAGTCGTTCGACGATTTTGTTAACAAGCTGAGTAAGCCGCGCGCGGCCTGGATTATGGTGCCCGCCGGCAGTGCCACCGAAAAAACCGTAACTGACTTGTCCGCGCGCATTGAGGGCGGCGATACGATCATCGACGGAGGCAACTCGAATTACAAAGACGATGCGCGCCGGGCGATTGGCTTGCGCGAGAAAGGCATCAATTACGTAGACGTCGGCACCAGTGGCGGCGTGTGGGGTTTGGACCGCGGCTACTGCATGATGATTGGCGGGCCTGAGGAAGCCGTTCGCCGTCTCGATCCGATTTTCAAGACTCTGGCGCCCGGGCCGGGAGATATTTCGCGCACTCCGGGACGTGAAAAAGTTAAAGGCACGGTCGAGGACGGTTACCTCCACTGCGGTCCATCGGGCTCAGGACATTTCGTCAAGATGGTTCATAACGGAATCGAGTACGGACTGATGCAAGCGTACGCCGAAGGTTTCGATATTTTTTATAATGCAAACTCGGAAGATTTGCCGCAGGAGCACCGCTACGATCTTAACGTCGCGGACATTGCCGAAGTCTGGAGGCGGGGCAGCGTGGTCTCTTCATGGCTGCTCGATTTGACGGCGACTGCTTTGATTGAGGATCCGAAGCTATCGAATTACACGGGTTTTGTTCAGGATTCAGGCGAGGGACGCTGGACAATCCAGGCAGCAATTGAAGAGGCGGTGCCGGCGGATGTGTTAACCGCAGCGCTATACACCCGCTTTCGTTCGCGCCAGGAACATACATTCGCGGAGAAGATTCTTTCCGCGATGCGAAAACAATTCGGCGGACACCTGGAGCCCGGGCCAAAGAAATGATCATTTTCCATTTGTCATTTGGCAATTTTCATTTTTCATTTAGTCTCACTACGTGTCAGAAGCTCGCGCGTAAGCAAGCCCTTCACACCGGAGCGAGCCCTCTGTAACGGTTGGGCTTCTGATGCATGCAATGGCAAATCAGAAATGACGAATGACAAATGGAAAATCAATCCATTGAAACCAAGATGAGCATAAACCCATCCTGCATAATGGTCATTTTCGGCGCGGCCGGTGATCTCACCAAGCGCAAGTTGATTCCCGCGCTTTACAATCTGAAACACAAAGACCTTCTGTCGGATAATTTCGCAGTCATTGGCGTGGCGCGAGCGGAACTCAATGATGATGAGTTTCGCAAACGTCTCCGCGACGACATAAACAGATTTGCCACTGACAAGGTCGACGCCGAAACCTGGAAGTGGCTGGAAGAGAGGCTGTACTACCTGTCGGGTAATTTCGATGACGATCAAACCTTTTCGCACCTGAAAGAATCGCTCGCGAAGCTCGACCGGGAACGTCAGACCGAAGGCAATGTCGTCTTCTATCTGGCTACCGCGCCTGAATACTTCGCGGAAGTGGTGCAAAAACTCGGCGCCGCTGGTCTCACGGACGAAGAAAACAAAGGCTGGAAGCGCGCGGTCATCGAAAAGCCATTTGGATCCGATCTTGAATCCGCAAGGAAACTGAATAAGGACATCACCCAGGTCCTGAAGGAAGATCAGATCTACCGCATTGATCATTATTTGGGGAAAGAAACCGTCCAGAACATCATGGTTTTTCGTTTCGGCAACGGTATCTTCGAGCCGATCTGGAACCGGCGCTATGTCGACTGTGTACAAATTACGGCGGCGGAAAAAGTCGGCGTGGAAAAACGCGGTGGATACTACGAAGGGGCCGGCGCGCTGCGCGACATGGTCCCGAACCACCTGCTGCAACTGGTGACCCTCACCGCGATGGAGCCGCCGATTTCATTTGACGCCAACGCCGTGCGCGACGAGCAGGCGAAGATCCTGCATGCGATTCAACCTCCCTCGCCCGCGGATGCGGTGCGCGGACAATATGGCGAAGGAGAAATTGACGGCGAGAAAGTGCCGGCCTACCGCAGCGAGCCGAACGTCGCGCCCGACTCGAACGTGGAAACTTTCGTCGCCGTGAAACTGCGCATCGATAACTGGCGGTGGGCGGATGTGCCCTTCTACCTCCGCACCGGAAAGCGCCTGGCCGCGCGCGATACTGAGATCGCAATTCAATTCAAACGGGCGCCCTTTGTCCTGTTTCGCAAGACGCCGATCGAGAGCTTAACGACCAACCGGCTCGTGCTTCACATTCAGCCTGACGAGGGAATCTCCCTGCGCTTTGGGGCGAAAGTTCCGGGCCCCACGCTAAGCATCGGCGCGGTCGATATGGATTTTGATTACGAAAAATATTTCGGCGACACCCTGGCAACGGGTTACGAACGGCTGCTGCATGATTGCATGATGGGCGATGCGACGCTGTTTCAACGCGCAGACCAGGTCGAAGCCGGCTGGAGAGTCGTCGCGCCGATCCAGCGGGATTGGTATCCGCGGCGGCCCGACAATTTTCCGAACTATGCGGCGGGCAGTTGGGGTCCGAAGGAAGCTGATGAACTATTGGGGTGCGACGATCGCGAATGGGAAGCGACACACGACGTATCAAAGAAACGTTAGCGTTACCGCACCGCGGCATTTTTAAGGGAATGCTGGTTGGAAGAGTCTGAATTACTCGGTCGCCCCGGCTGGCTGATAACGGCGAGTGCGATGCCTCTGGCGCCAACCAAGCTTCCAATTCCAGCGCTTCTCATGACGTTCCACGCAACTCCAACACAAATAGTGCGGCCGGTTGTCGGTGCCGACGGATTCGATGACGTGGGATGTTTCTCGATCACATCGTTCGCAACGTCGGGTCTTGTGCTCCAGGGCTGACATCGTTTTTCTCACTTTCCGGACTGAGATAGTTTTTGCTTGAGTCGCTCCACCACATCGACCTTACTCTTCAACATCTCCTCGAAATCATCGGTATCCGTATGATTGATTTCGTGGATCAAGCCCTTGTGTTTTTCCTCGAGTAACTCCTGAAGGAAATCATGCTCTTCGCGTGAAATCTCAAGATTCATTTTGTTCGCCTCCAGCAATTATTGTCTGGGCCTTATGGTCAGATAGATTGTCTCGCCGCGCCGGTTCAGTAGAAACAAAGCCGGACGGTTACCGGACCTCGCAATTGCTGCGCGCAAATCGTCGGCCGAACGAATTGGTTGACGATTAACTTCTTCGATCACATCGCCGCGCGTAATACCCGCCTCGGCGGCCGGTCCGGCAGGATCCACGTTCACAACCACGACGCCCTGTGTTCCCGGACGCAGGTTAAGTTGGGCGGCAATCTCAGGCGTAATCGGCTCGACGCCAAGTCCAAGTTTAGCGGTCGGAGCCGGCCCTTCCTGATTTCCCTGCTGCTCAGCTTGCGCTGTCTCACCTGTGAATTCACCGAGGGTAGCGCGAATCTTCTGTTCCCGATTGTCGCGGATTACAGTCAAAGTTACTTCGGCGCCTGGACCGAAGCCGGCTATCTGATTGCGAAAAGCGTTCGTCTCGCGGACTGGCGTCTCGTTCAGCGCGGTGATCACATCGCCGCGACGTATGCCGGCCTTTTCGGCGCCGCTGCCAGGCCGCACGGAAGTAACAATCACGCCTTTGGTATCACTAAGGCCCAAACTCTCAGCCACATCCGAGGTGACGCGCTGCACACCGATGCCTAATTGACCGCGGCGTACTTTTCCATTCTTGACCAATTGATCAAGAACGCTGCGCGCCATGTTTGACGGTATGGCGAAACCAATTCCGATGTTGCCTCCCGACATCCCGCCGATGATTTGCGAATTGATCCCGATCAATTCGCCGTTGGTATTGATAAGCGCACCTCCGGAATTACCCTGATTGATTGGCGCATCCGTCTGCAGAAAATCTTCAAAGTTGCCGGCGCCTGGCCCCGCAGTCGAACGACCTTTGGCGCTAATGATTCCCATCGTCACAGTTTGGCCGATGCCGAGTGGATTTCCAATTGCCAGGGCGACATCGCCGACACGAACTTTGTCAGAATCGCCGGGCGTCAAAAATGTCAGAGCGTTTCCCGGAACTTTTAATACTGCCAAATCACTCGGCGGATCTGAGCCAACAAGTTTTGCATCGATGGTCCGGCCGTCATTCATATCAATCTTGATCTGCTCAGCACCGTCAATCACATGGTGGTTGGTCAGGACATAACCGTCGGGGCTGACGATGACACCAGAGCCCAGCGCCCTTTCGACCTGCTCCTGTGGTTGCTGCGGATTACGATTACCGAAGAGATCGCGAAAGAACGGATCATTCATGAACGGAAACTGCTGCGGAGCGCGCACGCGCTTGTCCGCGCGAATCGTAACGACAGCCGGCGTAACGCGGCTGATGACATCCGCGTATGAATTCTGGGGCCGTGAATCCGGAATTGGTTCACTGGCCGCGGATGGCGCGAGCGGCGAAGCCTTTCCCCGGCATCCGATCGAAACAACTACCGAGAGCAGCACGGCAAATAGCGCGATAGTGAATCTTGTATCAACACCTCGCGTCTTTGTATCCGAAATGCTTTCCTTGAAAATCATGACACCTCTCCGAACAAATATGAATGAACTCTTTATGACTAAAGAGATTGTGCTGCTCTGATTCTAACAGATCAGATTTGGAGGTAGAAAAGTGCTAAAGAACCGCGCGCAGTGGCGAGCGGGGGACGCTGGATTTTGTATGGAAGTCGTAGAGAAAATCGTTTTGATCCTTCGCTTGCAAGTTCGCTAATCGAGGTCGTCGATTTGCAAACCAACCGGTGCTGCTCCCGCCCCTTTGACGCTGTCCAGGACCCGGACAACTTCGCCATAGGGAATTGATCTCGGCGCCTTGATGAATACAGTCCTTTCAATCCGTTCACTTTCGGGAAGATCGAGCCGGTCTCGCAATTCGAAAGCATAGGCGTGATTCAGGGTGCGCTCCTGAAATACTTGCGCGAGCCGCGCGGCCAATTTGCTCGTATCGTAAACAGATCCAAGGTCAGATTCGTGATTGAGCCCGACGGTTCCGTCAGTCTTGATCGTCACGACTAAACCCAGAGGTGGCGGAATGATTCGCGGATTGCGTTCTGGTTCCGAAGGTATTTTCGCCAGGAACCGCGCGGCTTTCATTGGTGTAATCACCATAAAAATAATCAGCATTACCAACAAAACGTCGATCAGAGGTGTGACATTGATGTAGGGCTTTGCGCGCACGGCAAGTGATGCGCACTCCGGAAGCAAAGAGTTTCGGTCCGTCATGGTGATGTCCTCCCCAATGAAGCGTTAGACAATCACGCAATCTGGAAAGTTCCTGGTATTGACGGAAGGACGTGACCACTTCTTCAAAAAAACCACAACTCTTCACTCGCCCACTCTTGCGAGCAGGGCAGGCCTGATGTTATTCATCGCATCAATGCCGGTGCTCCTGTTTTTCATTGACGGCCTGGGAATCGGAACGCGAGGACCACATAATCCGTTCGATGGATTGGATGACGCCGGGCCTTTGGCGGTCTTTCAGGGTGAAAAACCCGAAGTTCCGTGCGACGGGATTGTCGTACCCACGGATGCGCTTCTCGGGATCGAAGGAAGACCGCAGAGTGCATCGGGTCAAACCACGATTCTGACGGGAATCAATGCCCCTGCGGCGATCGGCTATCACAAACAGGGCTTTCCGAATCAATCGCTGCTGGATATCATCAGCGAACATTCAATATTTCTTCAACTCAAACGAGCGGGTATAACGCCAATAACCTTCGCCAACACGTACACGAAACGATTCTTCGAGTCCCGCCCACGATGGATCTCAGCGACGACTGCGGCTGTCGAGGCGGCGGGAATGAACTTCAATACGGTTGAAGATTTGAATTCTGATCGCGCTGTCCATCAGGATTTTACGAATGAGATGCTAATGGAACGCGGGGAGAACGTCGCTCTACGAACATCGGAACAGGCAGGAGAGGTACTGGCAAAGATCGCCTCAAATCATCGATTTACGCTTTACGAATATTTCATTACTGATAAGATCGGGCACGCTCAGGATAAGGAAGCGGCGCACACCGCAATTGTGAAGCTGGCGTTGATGATCAGAACGCTCCTTCACAATCTCGATTTGAATCGGACCAGCGTGATATTAACAAGCGATCATGGCAATCTCGAAGATCTGTCAATTAGAAACCACACACTCAATCGGGTGCCGACCATAGTGTGGGGAAAAGATCGCGAGCGCATTGCGGGACGCATTCAATCCCTGGCTGACATCACCCCAACGATCGTGGACACCCTGAAAAAGGAAACCGCCGAAACCGCATGAATCCGGCCAGCGACGCTTCAATGCCCGACGCGCCGAAGA
>Ga0137372_10006499_pt1 | contig 11329 bp, 11 predicted proteins | sample SagtaG_6_FD_104911 | JGI IMG/M metagenome (GOLD analysis project Ga0137372, IMG submission 104911) | Vadose zone soil microbial communities from Sagehorn Ranch, Mendocino, California, USA - Sage1_R_60_16 metaG | ecosystem: Environmental > Terrestrial > Soil > Vadose zone | place: USA...
ATACGCGTCGGCAACGGCTCGGGCGACCTCTGCCTGCAAAGGGTTGTCCGGGCTGCCGAGGACAGTCAGGCCGACCGGTTCGTCGCCGACTGCCGCCGTACTGAATCCCTTCGGGATCACCAGGCCGGCGCCGACCTCGCCCTCGTCCACCAGCTTGCGGGCCTGCTGCTCGCTGTCGGCCGGCTCGACCGTCAGTACGTCGGACAGCTCCGGCCCGGAGAGCGCCGTACGAAGGGCGACGGCGATCTGCCCGCGGTCGTTGTCCACCAGCGCGATGTCGGCGTGGAAGGCCTCCACCGAGGAGAAGGCGAAGCTCATCAGGGCCGCCACCATGACGGGCGCGACGAAGCCGAGGATGATGGCGGAGCGATCCCGGAAGCGCTGACGCAGATCCTTGGCGGCGATCACGAGGGCTGCGTTCACGATCACTCCCGCAGCGCGGTGCCGGTCAGGTGCAGGAACACCGCTTCCAGGTCGGGTTCGGCCACCTCGACCGACCGCACCTGCGTACCGGTTCGCTCCGCGGCCTCCAGTACGGCGGGCAGCAGGCGCCGGCCCTCGCGGGCCAGCAGCTGGACCTGACCGTCCTTCACATCTGCACGGTCGATGCCGTCGAGCTCTAGGCAGTGATCCGACAGTACGCCGAGGTCGCCGGTGGAGGACAGCTGGATGCGATCGTGCTCACCGAGCTGCGCGACCAGCTCACGACGGGTGCCTTCGGCAACCAGTCGGCCATGGTCGATGATGCCGACCCGATCGCACAACCGCTCGGCCTCCTCCATGTAGTGCGTGGTGTAGAGCACCGCCATGCCCGCCGCACCGAACGCCCGCACACTCTCCATCACGGCGTGCCGGCTCTGCGGATCCACACCTACGGTCGGCTCGTCGAGAACCAGCAGTGTGGGCTCGTGCAGCAGGCCGGCACCGATGTTGAGTCTCCGCTTCATCCCGCCCGAGAACGACTCCACCCGGTCGCGACTCCGCTCCGACAGCCCGACCAGGTCCAGCACCTTGCCGACCCGATGATTCAGCGCCCTGCCGTGGAGTCCGTAGAGACGGCCGAAGAACCGCAGGTTCTCCCGCGCCGTCAGATCGGGGTACAGCGCGATGTCCTGCGGCACATAGCCGACATACCTCTTCGCCAGGGTCGCCGTCGTGCTGACGCGCCGGCCGGCGACCAGAGTCTCGCCGGCATCGGGCCGGAGCAGGCCGCAGACCAGGCGGATGGTGGTCGTCTTGCCGGCACCGTTCGGCCCGAGCAGACCATAGGTCTCCCCCGCCGCCACTTCGAAGCTGACGTCGTCGACAGCGACCCGATCTCCGAACCGCTTGCCGAGATGCGATGCGACCAGCACCTGGGCAGAGGTCCGGCCGGCCTGCGGAGGAACGGTCTCGACACTGTGCATGAGTCAAGCCTCTGCTTCAGCCACAGCGGCTGTCAGGGCCGACAGTCCCAGTTTCTCGGGACTATCGGAGCGTGCCAGGGACGTGCTTCGACGCCCGGCCGCGACGAGTCGTCAGGTATTCCCGCGCTGACGAATATGTTCGTCGAAGAAGGCCAAGACCCGCCCCCATGAGTCAGCCGCTGCATCCGGTTGGTAATTGCGCCATTGATCGTTGAAGAACGCATGCTTGGCACCTTGGTAGATCTTCAGATCGTGCGGGATGCCCGCGGCCGTCAGCTCGGTCTCCAGCACGCCGGCGGCCTTGGTCGTGAAGTCCTTGTCCGGCCAGGAGCCGACGACCGGGCACAACCTGCGAATCGCCTCGCGAGGCCTGGGAGCGACGCCATAGAAAGGGGCGATAGCCGTCAGCCGGTCATCGGTACAGGCCCAGGTGAGGACGATGGACCCACCGAGGCAGAACCCGATAGCGCCGATCCGCTCGCCATCCACCTCGGCATGGCCGGCCAGCCTCCCGAGCGCATCCTTGAGGCCCGGAACGCCGTAATAGTCGAGGTTGCCGGCCAGGCCGCCCACGAGCATCCGGGCCATACAGACGGCGCGGCTCCGTCCTTCGAACAGGTCGACGCCCAGGGCGGCATACCCCTGGTCGGCGAACCGACAGCAAATGTCCCGGATGTTGTCATTGAGCCCGGACGCCTCATGGACCACAACCACGCCCGGATATGGACCGCTGCCGTCGGGCAGAGCCAGGTAAGAGCTCTTCAGCGATTCGGTTCTCATTGCCCAAGCCACCGGCACGGCTCGGGCCGCGACTGGGTCGCGGAATCGGTTGCGACCGCCACCGGTTTGTGTGTCCTCACCATCGCCCCTGCCTCCAGAACGTGTGTTGCAAGCCCCCGCAGGAATCGTGTCAGCCGAGGTAGTACTCGCTACGTTCGCCGTCACCATCCGTCGTGCATCGACGGAGCGGCAGAGGCATTCAACCCCGATCCGTGGGACTTTCGCCCACTGCTCCCGCCGCTCAGGCCCGCCGTACAACTGTGGTCCGCCAGCCGACCGATCCCGGAGCCGTCGTGCTGCGCGAAGGTCCTTGGTCCGTTCGGGTCGGGTCGTCCGCCTCTGCTTCCGGGTCGGGCGGGCAGAGTTTCCTGGACGCGTACAACCCCGGAGGCGCATCAGATGACCAGCAACCTACGACGCTTCGACGACTCGGGGCTGGAGGTACTCAGCCCCCACGAGTCCCTTCGGCTCATGAGCAGTGTCCCGCTCGGCCGGCTGGTCTTCACCGAGGGCGGGCTGCCCGCCGTACGCGTGGTCAACTTCTTCGTCGACGGCGACACACTCGTGTTCGCCACCGCCGCCGGTGAGAAACTCCGGGCCGCTCAGCGCGGCGACGTGGTCGCCTTCGAGGTCGACGACGTCGACCCCGAACGGCACCTCGGCTGGACCGCCACCGCGGTCGGCCACCTCTCCGTCGTGACCGAGGAGGAGAGGACAGAAATCCTGCACACGATTCCGCTGCACTCCTGGGCACCGCATCGAGGCGAGTACCTGATCCGGCTCGGCTTGGAGTCGCTCAGCGGTCGCCGGCTGCTCTCGTGGGGTCAACGTCGCGCGCAGTGAGCGGGTCTGCCAGTATGCGTCGGCGAGCGGCGAGCCTGACATGATTCCCATTCGCCACCGCCTTCCGTACGGTGTTGCCCATGGGCGGGATATCGGACGGGCCGACAGGTCGTTGGGACGAGGGCGCGCTGGAGTTCGCGGGGTTGTCGCGGGTCCGGCTGGACGCGTTGCTCCAGGAGCTCCTCGGCCGGTTCGACGAGATCATGGACACCCAGGATCGACTGCGCGCGCTGCTCGACGCCGTGGTCGGAATCGGCGCCGACCTCGACCTGACCAGCACGCTTGACCGGATCGTCACCGCCGCGTGTGAACTCGCCGGCGCCCGGTACGGCGCTCTCGGGGTCGTCGGCCACGACGGCAAACGACTGGTCCGGTTCATCACCCACGGCGTCACCGACGAGGAGGTCGCCGCGATCAGCCCCTACCCCGAAGGCCACGGCATCCTCGGCCTCCTGATCGAGTACCCCGAACCGATCCGGCTCGCCAACCTCGCCGATCACCCCAGTTCCTTCGGGTTCCCACCCAACCATCCGCCGATGAAATCCTTCCTCGGCGTTCCGATCCGCAGTCGTGAGCTCGCCTTCGGCAACCTGTACCTGACCGAGAAGGCCGGCGGCGCCGACTTCACCGAGGACGACGAGCGGACCGTCACCGCGCTCGCCGCGGCGGCGGGTGTGGTGATCGACAATGCCCGCCTGTACGCCGACACCGAACGCAGACGCCGCTGGCACGAGGTGACCGCCGAGATCACCCAACTGATGCTCGGCGACTTCGAGCCCAAGGACGCGCTCCGGCTGATCGCCCGCCGCGCCCGTGAGGTGTCCGGGTCGGTGGTCGGCGCGGTCATGCTCGCCGAGGACGACGCGCTGGTGATCGAGGTCATCGACGGGCCGGCCGCCTTCCAGGCCCACATCAAGCGCCGCCTCCCCGTCGACCTCCCCGTCGTCGGCGACGTGCTGGCCGGCGACCATCAGGTCGTCGTGGAGGATCTCGCCCAACTGATGAAGGAGCTCGGCGGGCTCACCGGCCACCCAGAACTCGAATCGCTCGGCCGGGCCGTCATCGCCCCACTCCCGCCAGGCACCCGGAGCACCGGTGGCCTACTCGTCGTTGCCGCCGAGCGGGGCGCCGTCCAGGAGGTCGCGGGCGGAGCCGACCTGGTCCGCATGTTCGCCAACCAGGCGACGCTCGCACTCGAACGGGCCCAGGCACAACACGATCGCTCCATGCTCGCCGTACTCGAAGACCGCGACCGGATCGCCCGCGATCTGCACGACGTCGTCATCCAACGGCTCTTCGCCACCGGACTCCAACTGCAAGGCATGCACCGCATGGTCCGGCCCGACGTCCAGGAACGCATCAGCCGGGCCGTCGAGGACATCGACGCCACCATCCGGGATCTGCGTGCCGCCATCTTCGAACTGCACCACCAGCCCGGCCAGAGCTCACTGCGCGCCGACATCCAGAGCCTCGTCAACGAGTACGCCGAACCACTCGGCTTCCGGCCACGGCTCGTCTGCACCGGCCCCCTCGACACCGTCGTACCGGCCACCGTCCGGCCACAGATCCTCGCCGCCATCCGGGAATCGCTGTCGAACGTCGTCCGGCACGCCCAGGCCACCGAGGTCGGCGTCGAAGTCACCGTGACCGCCGACGAAGTGACCACGCGCGTCACCGACAACGGAGTCGGAATCGACACTTCGGCCGGCACCCGGCAGAGCGGCCTGCGGAACCTGCGCGATCGCGCCGCAGCACTGGGCGGCGCCGTACACGTGTCCGCCAACCAGCCCCACGGCATCGTGCTGGAGCTCCGCGCCCCCCTCACCGCCTCCCCCAGCTGATCCGACCGGTAGGCCGCCCATCCGAAGGTACCGGAGCAGCTTGACTCATGGCCGCTGCCTCCGCACCGCGCAGCGGCCGAACCGAGGTCGTTAGGCCCCATGCCAGATGGCGTCTGGCCCTGCTCAGTGCCGATGTCGCAGGCGTTTGCTGAAGGCACAAGGTTCTCGAGTGGAGGCACCGCAGATGACGGCGAACGATCGTACGAACAGCGGCGGGGATCTGTCCCGGCGGGTCCGTCGGCGCCGGGGCGCGCTGGGGCTGACCCGTGAGGAGGTCGCCGCACGCGCCCGGATGGACCCCGGCTACCTGGCCCGGGTCGAGCAGGCGCCGGTCGCGATGACCGCGGGCACGCTGATCCGCCTCGCCGACGCCCTCGACACCACCGTGTCCGAGCTTCTCGGCTCGATCCCCGAACAACCTCCAGGCCACGGTCGTGCCGCACTCCACCCCGTCCTGTCCGAGATGCGCGAGCAGGAATGCCTGCGCCTGATCGAGCCGGGTGGCATCGGCCGCGTCGCCTTCGAGCTGGCCGGCCGGCTGACCGTCGTACCGGTGAACTTCATCGTGCACAACGGCGGCATCGTGTTCCGGACCGCGGCGACGACCACGCTCGGGCGGTACGGCGAAGGGCCGGTCGCCTTCGAGGTGGACCGGATCGACGAGGGCATGCACGAAGGCTGGAGCGTCCTGATCTCCGGCACTGCGCAGCACGTCGACTCCGAGCAGACCGCTGCCCTCGGTACGACGATCGACGTCGACCCGTGGGCCGGTGGCGACCGGGAGGTCTACGTCTTGATCACACCGACACGCATCACCGGTCGCCGGGTCCGTGCCTGGTAAGACGCGATGACGAGGAGAGGAAGGCGCTCATGACCACAACGATCGTCGCCGGGTACGACGGGTCGCCCGCGAGCGAGACCGCGGTCTGGTGGGCCGCGGCCGAGGCCGGCCGACGGCGAGCGAGGCTACGGCTGACCTACGCTCTGGCGATGTCGTTCCTCAGCAGCCCACTGGGGATCCCATCGGTCCCGCTGCCGACCGACGTGCTGCGGGAGGGGGCCGAGCGCCTGCTGGCCGAGGTCGCCCAACGGATCCGGGAGACGTTCCCCCGGCTGTCGGTCGACGCTGTCGTCACCTTCGGCGGCGCCGCACAAGCTTTGTTGCAGGAGGCAACCACTGCCGTCCTGGTCGTGCTCGGCTCGCGAGGCCTCGGCGAGTTCCGGGACCTGGCGATGGGATCGGTGGCGGCGCATGTGGCGACGCACGCGACGTGTCCGATCGTCGTCGTACCGCCGCCCTGGCAGTCCGGCCAGGCGACCGGCGGCATCGTCGTCGGTGTCGACGGATCCAAGAGCTCACTCGAAGCGATCGAGTTCGCGTTCGAACAGGCTGAAGCCCGGCAGGCGACGCTGACCGCGGTGATGGCCTGGCACGACCCGGTGAGCACCGGCCCGAACGACCCGCTGCCGATTGTCTACGACCTCGACACACTCGAAGAGGAAAGTGCCGCCCTGCTGGCCGAGTCGATGGCCGGCCACCGGGACAAGTACCCGAATGTCCCGGTGCACGAGGACCTCGTCCGCGGGACCGCGCACGACGTACTGCTCGCCGCGGGCCGCTCCGCCGAACTGCTGGTGGTCGGGTCGAGGGGCCGCGGCGCGTTCCGCGGTCTGTTGCTCGGCTCGACCAGCCGGGCACTCGTGCACCACCCGCCCTGCCCGGTCGCGGTTGTGCGCTGACTCAGGAGGAAACGATGAGCACGACCGCGATCCGGACCCGGCGGCTGACCAAGAGGTTCCACCACCACCTCGCGTTGAGCGAGCTCAACCTGGACGTCCCGACAGGTGTGGTGTTCGGCTATCTCGGTCCGAACGGGGCCGGCAAGACCACCACGATCCGGTTGCTCGCCGGGCTGATCCGGCCGACCTCCGGCTCCGCGATCGTCTTCGGCTTCGACGCCGCCGATCAGTACGACGTCCTGCAGCGGCGGATCGGCTATCTCCCCGGCGACTTCACCCCGTACCCCGACCTCACCGCGGCACAGTATCTGCGCTACTTCGCCAACCTGCGCGGCGGCGTCGACGAGGCCGCGGTGGACACGCTGGCCAAACGGTTCGAGCTGGACGTGACGGTCAAGATCGGCACGCTGTCACACGGCAACCGGCAGAAGATCGGCATCATCCAGGCCTTCATGCACGAACCCGACCTGCTGATCCTGGACGAACCGACCGCCGGCCTCGACCCGATCATGCAGCGCGAGTTCCTCGCCCTGCTGCGAGAGACCCGTGCCGCCGGCCGGACCGTGTTCCTCTCCTCGCACATCCTTTCCGAGGTCGAGGCGATCGCCGACACAGTGGGCATCCTCCGCCAAGGCGAACTGGTCACTACCCAGTCCGTCGACACGCTGAAGTCCCAAGCCCAGCGTCGGCTCGAGCTGACCTTCGCCGCCGCCCCACCCATCGACCGGATCCGCGCCGTCCCCGGCGTCCAGGACGTCACCTCCGACGGCAGCACCGCACACGTCCTGGTGACGGGCTCGACCGCCGAGCTGGTCAAGGCGATCGCTCCCTATGAGGTCACGAACCTGGTCAGTCACGAAGCCGACCTGGAATCGGTCTTCCTCGACTACTACTCGGCGCAGAGGTGACGGCATGTTCCGCAACGTGTACCTGAAATCCCTGTACGACGCCCGGCGCGGCCTGTTCGGCTGGTCGGTGGCGATCGCGCTCCTGGTCCTGCTCGAGTCCGCGCTCTGGCCGTCGGTCCGTGGTATGAACCTCGGGGAGATGTACGCGTCGTTCCCGGAGGAGCTGCGGAAGTTCTTCGACCTCGAGGCAATGACGACCGGGGCCGGTTTCCTGAACGCCGAACTCTTCACCTTGCTGTTGCCGTCGCTCTTCCTGGTCTACGGAGTCGGCCGCGGCGCCCGCGCCCTGGCCGGGGAGGAAGAGCAGGGCACCTTGGAACTGCTGCTCGTCACGCCGGTGTCCGGTCCGCAGATCGTCGTACAGAAAGCACTGGCGCTGGCTACCTCGATCACGGTCTTGGGCCTGGCGCTATTTGCGTCCACTGTGAGCGGCAGTGCCCTCTTCGACCTCGGTATCAGCGCCGGCGCGGCAGCCAGCGGAGCCCTGGCCATGACGTTGCTCGGTCTCGAGTTCGGCATGCTGGCGCTCGCCCTCGGCGCCCTCACCGGTCGACGCAGCACCTCCATCGCTCTCGTCTCCGTCCTCGCCACCGCGGCGTACGTCCTGTACGCCGCAGGCCTACTGCTGACCTCGGTCGAGCCCTGGCAGCCGTTGTCTCCCGTCTACCAGGCCTTCCACGGCGGCCCGCTCGGCGCCGGACTGACCACCGGCTACCTCTGGCTGCTCGGTGGCTCGGCAGTCCTGGTCGCCCTCGCGCTACCCACCCTCGACGGCCGCGACATCGCGACCGCCCACAGCAGGTGATCCCACCTCGGCACAGTCAGGAACCAACTCATGTCCATCGAGATCGCCGCTGTACCACGACCGATCGAAGCCGGTGCGGAGATGCGCGACCTGGCCCGCTTCCACCGCGATGTCACCTGGACCGGAACGATCGCAGCAGGCGGGATGGGTCCAGGCAGTCCCCCGATGACGGCGGTCGGCGAAGGGCGGCACGAGCTGATCCAGGACGGGCTGTGGATCGTCGGGAACTACCAGCAGGACCAGTTCCTCACCGACGGTACGTTCGTGCTCCGCTGGCACCTGCACTGGGTTGCCGGCTGGGACCCGAGCGCACAGGAGTACCGGGCCACCGTCGCCGACAACTACGGGCACGCCGAGACCCTGCGCGGCCGGATCGACGGCGACCTGCTCACCTTCCAGAGCATCGGCGACCCGCCCGTCCGCCTCCGTCTCCTCTGGCACCTGGCCGACGAGCACATCATGACGTGGCGCAACGAGGCCTCCGTCAACGGCGGTCCTTTCAACCTCGTCGAACGCTACGAGTGCCACACCATCAAGCCCTGACGTCGGGCGGATACTGCAAGCCGGTGGTGCCGGGGACCGGGACGGTGTCGTCGAACACCCAGGTGAGTTCGTTGCGTACGTCGACCACTCCGTCGACCTCACGAGTCAGTCGCTCGGTGATCGCCACCATGCTTCGGTGGTCCAGCTGGCCGGTCAGGGTGACGACACCATCGGTCACGGTCGCCACCACGGCGAGCGAGTCGTCCGACAGCATGTGCTCGATCACGTCGCGCCGTATCCGCGCGAGGATCTCGTTGTCGGGAGCAACGAACGCGCGCAGCAGGTCCGACCTGGTGACGATGCCGGTGAGGACGTCGCCGTCGTCGTCGGTCACGACCAGCCGGGTGATCTCCCGCGCCGCCATCAGACGGGCCGCCTGGTCCAGGGTCGAACCACCGGCCACGGTGACCGCCGGATGCGTCATCAACTCCCCCGCGGTCGCTGCCGCCGACTTCGACCGCGACCGGTAATGCCACCAGCGCAACAGCCACGGCGATCGCCTGGCGCGCTGGAACTCCTCCTTGCGCAACAGATCCGTCTCCGAGACCACGCCTACCACGGCGCCGGACCGGTTGACCACCGGTACGGCGCTGATGTGGTGCTCGGCCAGCACTTCGGCCACGTTCTTGAATCCCGCGTCATCGGGCACGGTGACGACATCCGTGGTCATCACGTCCGCGACCGTCAACTGATGCCTCATAGCTCCTCCTTCACCGGGCGTACGACGGCTACCGGGCAGCTCGCGTGATGCAGCAGGCTCTGACTGACCGAGCCGAGCAGCAGACCCGCGACCCCACCGCGACCACGAGACCCGACCACGACCAACGAGCTACCGCTGCTGCGCTCCGCCAGTACCGCGGCCGGCCGGCCCGCCACGACCTCCGCCCGGACCCGCACGCCCGGGTACTTGTCCCTGTACGGCTCCAGGCTTTCGGCCAGCCAGTTCCGTAGAAGCCCTTCGGCACTGTCCATCGGTGCTTCATGGTGGTTCTGCGGCTGCCAGCAATAGACAACCTGCAGGTCGCGTCCGGACCTGGCCGCCTCCTCGAAGCCGAACAGAACCGCGGCCTCGGAATCCCCGGAACCGTCGGTTCCGACCAGGACAGGCCCAGCCGCGGACACACCGCGCACCACGACAACCGGGCACGGCGCCTTGGCCGTCACCGCCGTCGCAACCGAGCCCAGCAGGGCCGCACCGAGCTTGCTGTGGACCTTCGAGCCGAGCACGACCAGTTCGGCGTTGGACGCCTCGGTCAGGATCGCGTCCGCAGCCGACTGGTGGGCCAGCCAGCCGGATCCGTTCTCGTAGCCGAGCCGGTCGCGGACCAAGTCGACGTCGGCGTCGAGCGCGGCCTGGTACCGGTCCACCTGCGGCTCGGGAATGTAGCCCTCGGCACCGATCCCCGGCCACTGGATCGCCTCGTCCAGATAGGCACGCACCACCCGCACGGCAACGCCCCGCGCCTCGGCCGCGTCGACCGCCCAGCGCAGCGCGAGCTGGCTTTCCGGGTCGCCGTCGACCCCGACGAGGATGAACCTCCGCGCACTCTCCATGATCCGTCCTTCACTCACTCGGGTGGGTCGCGAGGATCTCTCGCAGGGACTCCACGAAGCGCAGCGACTCGTCGTAGCCGCGCTGCCAGACGTTGCGGCCGAAGATCAGCCCGAGCCCACCGGCGTCCATCGCCTGCTGGGCCTTGGCGAGCATCGCCTCGTCGCCGGACTTCTCACCGCCGGACACCAGTACCAGGGTGCGGTTCGCCGACCGGACCACGGAGTCGATCGCCTGCTGCGAGGTGAACTCCGCCCGGTACGCTGGTTTCACGTTGTTCTGCTTCTCCGGGTGCGGGAAGTTCACCTTGACCACATCGGCGCCGACCTCACTGGCCACCCGGGCCGCATAGTCGACCGCGTAGAAGGAGTCCTTGCCACCCTTGGCCTCGATGGCCGCGCCGCGCGGATAGGCCCAGACGATCAGCGGCATCCCGAACCGGTGGGCATCTGCCCGGACCTGCCGATATTGCGCGAAGTCCGCCTCCTGTGCCGGCGATCCGACGTACAAGGTGTAACCGACCGCGTCGGCGCCCAGCCGGACCGCATCCTCGACGCTCGCGTGCACCGGCGACAGCGCCTCGGCGTCGGACGGGATGTCGGTCTTGCCGTTCAGCTTCAGGATCAGCGGGATCTCGCCGGCGTAGTCCCAGTAGAACTTCTCGGCCAGGCCGATCTGGATCGCGATCCCGTTGAACCCGCCCGCGATCGCCAGCTTGGCGATGTACGCCGGGTCGGACGCCTGCGGGTTCGCGAAGAAGTCCCGCGGGCCGTGCTCGAGGCCCTGGTCGTACGGCAGGAAGAACGCCGTCCCGTTGCGCAGGCCGTGATCGAACAGGATCCGCCGCAGCCGCGTCTTCTTTCCACTGTTCAGACCGAGCTCACGCAACGGTGGACGGGTCTGCATGGTCA
>Ga0137372_10006500_pt1 | contig 11329 bp, 9 predicted proteins | sample SagtaG_6_FD_104911 | JGI IMG/M metagenome (GOLD analysis project Ga0137372, IMG submission 104911) | Vadose zone soil microbial communities from Sagehorn Ranch, Mendocino, California, USA - Sage1_R_60_16 metaG | ecosystem: Environmental > Terrestrial > Soil > Vadose zone | place: USA: California...
CCGGCGTCGTGCTCATCACCGGCTTCTCGGCGCCCTGCAACTGCAGGTGGGCCGCGTCGGCCTTGGGCCGGGCCCGCGCGAGGAGGTCCCGGAGGCGCACGCCGCTCCACTCGGCATTGCCAACCGCGCCGTAGCGCCACTGCACGCCGGGGACGCGCGGCCGGAAGAGGCCGCGGCCGTTGCCGGCGCACTGGAGCACGGCCTCCACCTTCGCCTGCGGCATCTTCTCGAGCTCGGCGAGCGAGAGCGAGAGCGGCCTCTCGACGAGCCCACTCACCTCGAGCATCCACGTCCGCGCGTCGACGGTCGGCACGTCGAAGTGGTTGCGCAGGTAGAACCGATCGACGGGCGTGAGGCGCGCCGTGAACGTCGATCGCACCGACTCGTAGTTGAGCGGTCGCTGGGTGAGCGGGATGAGCGTCCCCGTGCCGGCCCCGCGCGCGAGGCTCGGCACCTCGAGCCAGAGCGCAGCCGCCGCCATGCCCAGCGCGGACCGCTCGAGGAAGGTGCGCCGCCCGATCGCCATCCCACCGCGTTTGACGTTCGCGCCCGGTGCCGTCAAGCCCCAGGCGTGCTCGATGGCTCGACGTTCGTCGAGCCGCCGGGCGGCTACGCGCCCGCCGTCGCGCTCCCGTGGGCTTCTTCACCCCAACTGGGCACGGCCCAACCGCTCACCAACGAGCTCGACATGTGTTCATGCATAGAGAGGGTGATGTCATGGCGAGCCTTGCTTCTAGGATGAGCTTGGCTGCGGTGCTGGTCGCTGGTCCCGTCCTCGTCCGGCCGAGCGACGCCGCGGTCATGGACACGAACGAAGACGCCACGCTGATCGCGCAGGCCGATGAGAACGCGCCGGAGACGGCGCCCGACTCGTCCTCTCCATCAGCTGCGCCGGCCGAGACTCCGCCCCCGCCGCCGTCGGCCCGGCCGCCGCCCCCTCCAGCCGAGGGACAAGCGCAGGCTCCTCGGCCCCCACCTGGTCAATGGGTGTACACGCAGCAGTACGGTTGGGTCTGGATGCCGTACGGGGACGCGTACACCTACGCGCCGCCCGACGGTTACGGCGAACCGTACATGTACGTCTACTACCCGGTCGTCGGATGGGCGTGGGTCGTCGCTCCCTGGGTGTGGGGCTGGGGGCCGTGGCCGCTCTTCGTTCACGGGCCGCGGCACTTCGCCTGGTATGCCCACGGCTGGTGGAGGACCCCGTGGCGCTGGCACTACGCGCCGGCACCTTTCCACGCCGGCGTTGCTGGAAGGTTCGCGCTGCGCGGCGGAGTCATCGGGCAACGCCCTCCGGGAGGACATGCCTTCGCGGCTCGGCCTGCGCCCACCGGCCGCGCCGCACCCGGCGGGCGAGGTGGGGGCAGGCGCCGCTGACGGCTCCTGTTCGCCGCTCCGCCTCGCCTGCCGGGCGGGCCTGCTGGCGCGGGCTCGCGCCGATCGAGGCTCGACCGCGGCCAACCCACCGCGGGCGAGCCCGCCCGCGGCACGGCGACTAGCTTTCGCCAGGGCGCCCACCCTGGCGCGTCCCCCCGGAGGAGAAAGCGATGGCCGAGATGAATTCGTTTGCGCTCGATCTGGACGAGGTGCGCAGGCGCGCGCGCGACCACATGGACGAGGGCGCCGTCACGAACAACTACGAGGGCGACGTCCAGAAGACGATCGAGATCCTCAACGACGCGCTCGCCACCGAGATCGTGTGCGTGCTCCGCTACAAGTTCCACGCGATCGCGGCCCAGGGCATCCACAGCGAGAACGTGAAGGAGGAGTTCGCGACCCACGCGCGCGACGAGGAGGAGCACGCGGACATGATCGGCGAGCGCATCAACCAGCTCGGCGGGAAGCCCAACTTCAACCCGGAGGGCCTGCTGACGCGCTCCGCCACCCAGTACGTCGAGGGGTCGGGCCTCCTCTCGATGATCGAGGAGGACCTCGTGGCGGAGCGGATCGCGATCGAGACCTACCGCGCGATGGTCCGCTACTTCGCGAACCGCGATCCGACCACGCGCAAGATGCTGGAGACGATCCTCGCGAAGGAGGAGGAGCACGCGAACGACATGCACGACCTCCTCGTCGCGCAGCACGGCGACCCGCAGTGAAGGGCTGATATCAGGCGCTGGCGGACTTCACCGACGTGCCGCGGTCGAGGTTCTCCATCTTCACCGCGCCCTGGAAGAAGGCGCCCTTCTCCACCGTGAGCGAGGGCGCCTCGACATCGCCGTGCAACTTCGCCGTGTGGTGCAGCTCGACCGCGCTCTTCGCCTTGATGTTGCCGTTCACCTCGCCGTGCACGATCACGGTTCCGCAGGTGATGTCGGCGTCGATCCGGGCGTGCTCGCCCACGATGAGGACGTCGTTCGTGATGATCGAGCCCTTGAACTTGGCGTCGATCCGAACCGTGCCCTTGAACGTCAGCTTGCCGTCGAACTCCGCGCCGGGGCCGAGCAGCAGATCGGAGGAGCCACCGAGGCTCGTCGGGAGTTCGTCGCGATTCATCGTGGCCATCGGCATGGGCTCCTCCTGCTGGGGAGACTGCGGGGGTGCGGTGCTCGGGTCGGGTCCCGGATGGCCCGTCACGGGCGCGGATTCCTGCTTGTTGGTCCAAAAAGCCATGATGACCCCGTCGTGACGTCGGATTCGGCGCCGGATTGCGGTGCCGCCGCGATCAACCCGGGAGGGCGGTGCACCTATTCCGTCCGCGGCGTGCTGTAAGTAATCCTGCTCCGCCGCTCCGGCGACCGGGTCGATGGGGCGGGCGCATCCCGCCCGGTGCGCGATGGAGCGCGGCCCGTTGGGGAGGCGTGCGCGGCGGGTCAGGTGTGCGCTGGGCGCGACCTGGCCCAGGGCAGCCTCGGGAAGCGGTCCTTGGTGACGACGCGCTCGTCCACCGAGAGTGGCCCCGGCCCTCCGATCAGGAGCGCGAGCAGCGCCGCGATGTAGAGCAGGTTCACCTCCGCGCCCGGCATCCCGAAGCTTGGGCCCTGCGGCGTCATGCCCGTGACGTTCACGAAGCTGAAGCCGTTCGGGAGGTGCACCGTGAACATCGCGACGAACATCTCGACGATGAGGAGGATCGCGATGACCGGAACGAGCGCGCCCGCGATGAGCGCGATGCCCCCGAGCACCTCGAGGAGCGTCACCACCCACGAGAAGAAGCCCGGTGCTGGGACGCCGATGTGCTGCAGCATGGCGACGAAGCCGCCGTGGGCGCCGCCGAGCTTCGGCAGGCCGTGATAGAGGAATGCGATCCCGAGGAAGATGCGCAACGGCAACGGCCAGTAGGCCCTGATCTTCGCGTCCATGAAACGACCTCCTTGGCGAGCTGTGGCTCGCCGCCCATGTCTTGAGTAGTGACGTCGGGCGGATCGTCAAGCTGCGGTCGCTCGCGGTCCCTCCGCCCGGCGGCCGGTCGCCGGCTCCCACGGACGCTGGCTGAGCGCTCTCCTCCGCCGGGCGCACCGAGGCCGTGATCCCCGCGTGCGGCTCGTCGCGCTCGAGGCGAAATGGAACGGCGCGCCGCAGCACCGCGGCGCGCCGCAAGATGCCACCGGGGCCGAGCTACTGGACTGGCTTTCCCTCGGAGTACTTCACCGGGACGAGCGGCATGATCCCCATGTGATGCGGGATGAAGACGGGCACGGTCGCGAGGTCGACCGCGTCCGTCGCCGAGACGTCGAGGTCCAGCGGGTCGCCGATGGGCGCGATCGCATGCTCGGTGGCGCGGCGATCTTCGGGTAGTCTCCCGTGCTTTCCCCGCTATTCCTTCCCGAGCGCCATGGCCACCTACGTGATGTCGATGCTCCGCGTGAGCAAGATCGTCCCGCCCAAGCGGCAGATCATCAAGGACATCTCCCTCTCCTTCTTCCACGGCGCCAAGATCGGGCTCCTCGGCCTGAACGGCTCCGGGAAGTCCACCGTGCTCCGCATCATGGCGGGCGTGGACGAGGAGTTCGACGGCGACCTGCAGAGGCAGAGCGGCATCCGCATCGGCTACCTGCCCCAGGAGCCGAAGCTCGACGGCGATCGAACGGTGCGCGAGGAGGTCGAGTCCGCGCTGGGCGACGTGGCGCAGGCGCAGGGGAAGCTCGAGGCGGTCTACGCCGCCTACAGCGAGCCGGACGCGGACATGGAGAAGCTCGCCGAGGAGCAGGCGCGGCTCGAGGCCATCATCGCCGCGGCCGGCGCGGACACGGGCAACGCGCTCGAGATCGCCGCGGACGCGCTGCGCCTGCCGCCCTGGGACGCGCCCATCAAGCACCTCTCCGGCGGCGAGAAGCGCCGGGTGGCGCTCTGCAAGCTCCTCCTCTCGAAGCCCGACATGCTCCTCCTCGACGAGCCGACGAACCACCTCGACGCCGAGTCGGTCGAGTGGCTCGAGCAGTTCCTCACGCGCTTCCCCGGCACGGTGGTGGCGGTCACGCACGACCGCTACTTCCTCGACAACGCCGCGGAGTGGATCCTCGAGCTCGACCGCGGCCGCGGCATCCCGTGGAAGGGCAACTACTCGAGCTGGCTCGACCAGAAGGAGCAGCGGCTCGAGGTCGAGGCGAAGCAGGAGAGCGCGCGCATCAAGGCGATGAAGCTCGAGCTCGAGTGGGTGCGCCAGAACCCGAAGGCGCGGCAGGCGAAGAGCAAGGCGCGCCTCTCGCGCTTCGAGGAGCTGTCCTCCTTCGAGTACCAGAAGCGGAACGAGACGCAGGAGATCTTCATCCCGGTCGCCGAGCGGCTCGGCGACAAGGTCATCGAGCTCCAGGGCGTCACGAAGGGCTTCGGCGATCGACTGCTCATGGACGAGCTCTCCTTCATCGTCCCTCCGGGCGCCATCGTCGGGATCATCGGCCCGAACGGCGCCGGCAAGTCCACGCTCTTCAAGATGATCACCGGAGCCGAGAACCCGGATTCCGGGTCCGTCGTCATCGGCCAGTCGGTGAAGCTCGCCTTCGTGGACCAGAGCCGGGAAAATCTGGCGCCCAACAAGACCGTCTTCGACGAGCTCTCCGGCGGCCGCGATCAGGTCCAGATCGGCCGGTACGAGATGCCGAGCCGCGCCTACATCGGCCGCTTCAACTTCAAGGGCGCGGACCAGCAGAAGGTGGTCGGGACGCTCTCGGGGGGCGAGCGCGGCCGGCTCCACCTCGCGAAGACGCTCATGACGGGCGCGAACGTGCTGCTCCTCGACGAGCCCTCGAACGACCTCGACGTGGAGACCCTGCGCGCGCTCGAGGACGCGCTCCTCGAGTACGCGGGCAGCGTCATGGTCATCTCGCACGACCGCTGGTTCCTCGACCGCATCGCCACGCACATCCTGGCCGCCGAGGGGGACTCCTGCTGGACCTTCTTCACCGGCAATTACCAGGAATACGAGGCCGACAAGCGGCGCCGGCTCGGCGAGGAGGGCGCGAAGCCGAGGCGCATCCGCTACAAGCCCATCGCGCGCTAGCTTCCACGAGACAGGAGAAGACGCTTGCGACTGCTCACCTTCGTGCCCGCGCCGGGCGAGCCCGCCCGCATCGGCGTCCTCGACCAGGACGGCGAGATCGTCGACGTCGCCGAGGAGGCGCGCGGCCGAGGCCGGGCGCTGCCGTTCGACCCCGCCGACATGGTGTCGCTCGTGGCGGCTGCCGAGCGGGGGCTCGGGGCGGTGCGAGACCTCATGGCGGCAGCGCGCGGGAAGGCCGTGCCGGTCCACCGCGTGCGCCTGCTCGCGCCCATCCACCGGCCGCGCAAGAACGTCTTCTGCGTCGGTTGGAACTACCTCGAGCACTTCGCCGAGGGCGAGACGTGGCGCGAGAAGAAGGTGGAGCTGCCCGAGCACCCGGTCTTCTTCAGCAAGGCCACGAACGCCGTGAACGGCCCCTTCGACAGCATCCCGTTCGATCCGCGCGTCTCGGACAAGATCGACTGGGAGGCGGAGCTGGGCGTCGTCATCGGCAAGACGGGGAAGAACATCGCCGAGGCCGAGGCGATGCGGCACGTCTTCGGCTACACCGTCGTGAACGACGTCTCCGCGCGCGATCTGCAGAAGGGGCACGGCGGCCAGTGGCTCAAGGGCAAGAGCCTCGACGGCTGCTGCCCGATGGGCCCGTACCTCGTGACCGCCGACGAGGTGGACCCGAACGACCTGCGCGTCATCAGCCGCGTGAACGGCGTCGTGAAGCAGGACTCCAGCACGCGCCACCTCTACTTCAAGATCCCGCGGCTGATCGCGGAGCTCTCGCTCGGGCTCACGCTCGAGCCCGGCGACGTCCTGTCCACGGGCACGCCGCCCGGCGTCGGCTTCGGCCGGACGCCGCCCGAGTACCTGCGGCCCGGCGACTTGCTGGAGACGGAGATCGTCGGGCTCGGGGCGATGCGGAACCCGATCCAGGGATGAGGGCCGAGGAGGAGGGGGCGCGTGCGAGCTGCCCCTCTCCCCGACCTCCCCCCGCCAGCGGGGGGACGAAACCCTACGCCGGCTTGCGCTGCTCGCCTTCGAAGACGTCGTAGACGTAGTCGTGCGCGGTGAGCGCGCCCTCGTCGAGGGTGCCCTTCTGGACGCGCTTCGCGATCTCCTCGCGCGGGAGATCGAAGATCGCCTCGAGGAGCTGCGCGCGCTGCTTCGCGCTCGCCTGCCCCACGACGAAGAGCACGCGGGCGCTGTGCTGGATGTAGCGCGGCGAGAGCAGCTGCCGCTTCAGGAGCTCCATGATGACCGGCGCCTTGGAGCGGTCGAAGCGGCCCGGATCGCCGCGGCGGTCGAGCTCGGCGAAGAACGCGTTCGTCCACTCGTTGTGGTAGTCCCAGACCTTGTCGAAGAGCTCCCGCGTGAAGCGGGTGCCGGCCTTGATGGGCTCGGCGTTGGCGCCGATCACGACGCCGTCCTCGGTGAGCGTCTGCCGCTGGAGGTGGCCGTCCTTGGTGATGGCGGCCTGGTGATGCGCGAGCGCCCACAGCCACGAGACGTTGATGCGGTACGTGGCGAGGTCGTTCATGAAGCGCAGCTTGAGCTCGTAGTCGTCGATCGCCGCCGCGAAGTTCCCGTTCAGGATCTGGAACCCGTAGTTGCCCGCCATGTAGAAGGCGTGCTGGATGTGCTCGATCGTGACCTCGCCCTTGGGCACGCCGTAGATCGCGTCCCACAGCTCCTGCGTGAAGACCTTCTCAGGCGCGTCGATCAGCTCCTTCGCGACGACGGACGGCGTGATCTTCCCCTGCGGGCCGAGGAGGCCGCGCGACTGGAGGAGGCTCCGCTCCGCGTCGCCGAGGCCGCTCGCCACCGTCAGCACCGGCTTGCCCTTCACGTCCACCGTCTGGTGCGGCGCGTCGAGGATCCCCTGCAGCTCGTCCACGCGAGCGCGCAGGGGGGCGTTGCCGGCGGCCACGTAGTCGGTCTCCGGGCTCGCGACCCAGCTCTGCCGGTAGGCGTCGTAGAGCCGTCCCTTCACGCGGCCGGCGAGGATCTCGTCGAGGGTGGGCTGCTGCCCCGCGGGCAGCGGCGCGTCGGGCACGAACATGAGGCCCAGCAGGCGCTCTCGCAGCTTGTCGATGACCATCGCGCGGAGCGCGAGCGGATTGTACCGGGACCGTCCATAGGCATCGCTCGGCTGGTAGATCATCACTGCCGCCATCCCGCCGATGGGCGCAGCGTTGGCGAGCTCGCCGTTCTTCATGCCGCCCATGAGCATCATCAGCGCGTTGTAGCGCTGGTAGGCGATCATGTTCGGGGTGGCCATGCCGATCGTCTGCGGATCCGGGAAGATGCCCTTCGGATCGTCCTTCCACATCTCGATGAGGCTCCCCAGGTAGTCCCAGCGGCCGACGTTCGTGCCGAGCAGCCTGCGCCGCAGGACCCAGGCGATCGCGGGCAGGAAGCGGCCGGCGTTCCCCTCCTCGTACAGCATCTTGATCTTGAGGGTGCCGGCCTGGACGCCGATGAGGCCCTCGAGCCGCGACAGGAGCCTCTCCACGATGAGCGCTTCGCGAGGCGTCTGGAGCTTGGGGATGTAGAAGTAGACGCCGCTGCCGGCACGCGTGAGCGCGTCGTAGTTGTTGAACGTCCACAGGGTGACGACGGCGACGATGCCGGGCGCCGGCTTCCCGTCCACCGTGACGTGATCGTACCGAACGTGGATGCTGGGCGGGCGCGCCAGCCGCGTCGGCCACTTCGCCTGCGGGGTGGTGATCCTGTAGGAGCGCTTCTTCCCCTTCTTCGTCACCTCGTAGGCGCGATCCGTCCAGCGGCCCTCGTGGATCTCCTTGGCGTTCTGCAGGGCCGCGAAGATGCCGACCGGCTCGTTGGCGGGAGTGCCGTCGGGCTGGAAGTGCGGCGGCGAGGCGTCCTCGAAGTCCGGCATGTTCATCGGCGCCGGGCTGTTGAGCGCGTTGAACGCCATGTCGAGCGGGTGCCACGGGCCGGTGAGCTCGAGGCCGGGATTCCTCGTCGGGTGGGCGTGCTCCGGGATGGGCGCCTCGTCGTTGAGCCGCCACCGCCACGGGCTCTCCCTGCCGAGCGCGTTGTCGACGAGGCCCTGGACGATCTGGCGAAACGTCCAGCGCTTCCCGCCGACCGGATCCTCGAAGGCGTCGTCCCACTTCGGCCAGGCGTACTTCTCCTTCACGGGCGCAGGCGACCGGAGCAGCGCCCGGCGCGCGTTCAGGGCGGCGGCGATCTCGGGCTCCAGCTCCCGCGTGAGGGTGGCGATCGTCTGCTCGACGTCGACCTCCCGGCCGTTCACCTTCTTCTTCCCGAACAGCTCCGGGAACTTCTGGAGAATGTCGTCACGAATCATGGCTGTGGTCCTGTCGTGCCGGACGGCACGCTGATGTTGAGAAAGGCCCGCCCTCTTGGGCGATGGTGCGCTCGCCTCGCAGCCGACGCACGCGTTACGCGGGTGCCACCTCTTTGGGGTGTCAAGCGGCCGATACGGCGCATGATTGGAGGATCTTCGACGCGATGCGCGCCTCGTGTCCGGGTTACCGCTGCCCGGGATCGAGGCAGGCCCATCGCGGACTTCCAAGACCATCCGCAAGATCGCCGCAATCTCTCGGCGCGGTCCGCCGCCGAGGCCCGTGGCACGGCTCGCGCAAGAGTCTCTCCCCGGAGGCTCCGATGGGAAGAGCATTCGAGGTGATTCGCACGCGGGATCTCACGCGCCTGTTCGACTTCTTCGGTCTCGACGCCGCGCCGGAGCGCGTCGAGGCGCACCGGACGGCCATCCAGGCCCGGTTCGCGGTCGAGGTGCAGCACATCGTGCGCCTCTGCTCCAGTCTCCCAGAGCGGGAGCGCTTCAAGCTCTTCCGGGAAGCGCTGCGCTTGTCGTACGAGAGCGCGCTCCTCCGCGCCGGCGCCGCGATCTAGCGCTTCATCCCGCGCGCGGCGGCCGGCGGCCTGGCGCGCGCATGGTGGTCCGTGCGGAGGGCCTCGGAGCGCCTCGCTCGGCGCCTCCGCGGTCGCCTGTGGAACCCATCGCGGCGTCGACGCTGGCGCATGTCGCGGCTATCAAAATTTCCACCCCATCGATCAAGGAGTCGCCATGGCAGGAGTGAAACCGATCCCGCAGGGAATGCACACGCTCACGCCGAACCTCGTCATCCGCGACTGCGCGAAGGCGATCGATTTCTACAAGAAGGCGCTCGGGGCGCAGGAGGTGTCGCGCATGCCCGCGCCGGACGGGAAGAGCATCTGGCACGCCGAGCTGCGCATCGGAGACTCGATCTTCTTCATGAACGACGAGATGCCGGGGATGACCAACCCGGCGCCGAGCGCGTCGAACCCGGTGCCGGTGACGTTGTGGCTGTACGTGCCCGATTGCGACGCAGCATATCGGCGCGCGGTGGACGCCGGCGCCAAGTCGAAGGCGGAGCCCGCCGACATGTTCTGGGGCGACCGCTGCGCCGGCGTGGCCGACCCGTTCGGCTACGTGTGGTCCTTCGCGACGCACAAGAAGGATCTGACGGAGGAGGAGATGCGGCGCGGCGGCGAGGAGTTCGCGCGCTCGATGCAGCAGCAGCAGCCCGGCCACAGCTGAGCGGGCGCGGCGCGATGGGCGGGGGCCCCGAGCCGGAGCTCGGGGCTTCAGCCCACCTGGACGCCGTCGCGAGGACCTCGCCGGCGACCTCCTTCATGTCTGCGGGTCGTGCTGCGGTTCACGAAACAGCCCGCAGAGGGAAGCTCCGCGCGTTCGACGCTCGCCAGGGCGACACGATGACGTGAGCCCGGCGGGTGCCTGCGAGATGAACGCCTCGCGTCCTCGCGGAATGCACGGAGCTTTTCCGGATGCCCCTTCTGGCTCCGCGGATGCTTGCCTTGCAGCCGCTCGGTCGTTGTTAGTCTCGGGTGGCGCAAGTCATCGCGAAACCACGCCTCGCCGGGGGGCGGCAGGAGTAATCCCATGATTCGGAACTGGTCTTCGCTCTTGGCCGTCGCGGCACTCGCGGTCGGGTGCAACAAGCAATCGAGCGGCGCGAACCTCACCGTCAGCGCCGCGAACGTCGCGACCATGTCGTCGAGCGACGGCGGCACGGTCTCGTCGAGCACCGTGACGGTGAAGCGGATCCGCATCGTCGTTCGCAAGGTGTCCTTCGACACCGCGGGCGGCGGCGAGGAGCGCGTCGGACCGTTCCTGGTGGACCTCTCGGGTGACGATCTCGGGGGCGGCGTCCACACGGTCTCCGGCGCGTCCGTGGCGCCCGGCACCTTCTGCGACCTGAGGCTCGTCATCAACACCTTGCCGGCCGAGAAGGCCGGGGGCGACGCCGGATTGCTCGCCATGGCGCAGCTGCACGCCTCGATCGCCGTGGACTTCACCATCGGCGGCGATGAGACCGTGTTCACCTTCAAGACTCCGATGGAGCTGAAGGTGACGCGCGAGGGCGCGTTCACCGTCAGCTCGTCCTCCAACCTGACGCTGAACTTCGACGCCCTGGGCTGGTTCACGGCGCTCGACGGCAAGGCCGTCGACCCGAGGGACCCTGCCAACCGCGGCCTCATCCTGGCCAACATCCGGAAGACGTTCGGCCTCTTTCCGGATGACGATCGCTGTGGCGAGGACCGGGACGAGTGCGAGTGCCGCGAGGACGACGAGGAGATGAACGCGCACGAGGGGCCGTTCGCGCATGACCGCCATATGGACGGCGGCATGCCGTGGTCCCTCGACGGCGGAAGGACGGACGACGACGACGGCGACAACGAGGACCACGGCGACGACGGCCAGCACGGCACGGCTTGCATGTGCAAGGTGAGCTGCCAGGCGCCGGACGCCGGTGCTGCGGACGCTGGAGCTCCCGATGCCGGAGCTCCCGATGCCGGCGCCCCGGACGCCGGAGCGCCGGACGCCGGAGCGCCGAC
>Ga0137372_10006504_pt1 | contig 11326 bp, 5 predicted proteins | sample SagtaG_6_FD_104911 | JGI IMG/M metagenome (GOLD analysis project Ga0137372, IMG submission 104911) | Vadose zone soil microbial communities from Sagehorn Ranch, Mendocino, California, USA - Sage1_R_60_16 metaG | ecosystem: Environmental > Terrestrial > Soil > Vadose zone | place: USA: California...
CAAATCTCCCTGGCCTTCCATGGCAAAACCGAGGTTGTTCAATGTGAATGGATTTCGCGGCGCAAGTTTTAGGGTCTCGCGCAGCACGTCTTCGGCTTCTTGGTTCCGCCCTTGGCCGAGAAGTGTCATGGCCTGCAGGTTGCCGCGATTGACCCGCAACTCCAGATTGCCGTAGGCGCTGGTCACCTGGCTCAACTTTTGCCCTTCGAGGTGGCGCGATGTGGCAGCGACGATTGTGGTTTCCGAATTGTTCTCTTTCGCTGCCAATTCGTAGTAACGCTGCGCCCGGTCCACCTTCCCTTGCAACTCAGAAACGTAGCCTAGGTTATTCAGAGTGAACGGATCGTCGGGATCGACCAGGTAAGCGCGATAAAAGAGCCTTTCTGCTCTTTCAAGACGATGTTGCTTCAACGCCTTAACGCCATCCTGGTTGAGTTTTTGAACTGGCGTTGGTTCGCTGTGCTTGGGAAGAGTAATTCGCAAAGCCTGAGCGTGCGCCCAGGGGGTGGCAAGCAACGAGGTGATTAGGTACAGGATCGCCAGGCGCACGTTCATAAGTTAAAGCTTTGTAATTGCTGATCTTGGATGCTAACTATGGTGTCCGCGTTGATGGGGATCCTAAGAAACTACGGGCGACCCCGGCGGCTCCTTTAGGCATCTAACACCCCGCACAAAGAACTTATGCGATTTCCGCCACCGTTTCTCTACCAAGGGATTTTGTTTGGCGTCGCTGCGGCGTCGGCGCTTGCGCAAAGCCAGGCGGCGCGGCCTGAGCCACCCAATCCAGAACCGGTCATTCCGGCTGCTGTGTTTCCGGGAATTACTCCCAACGCACCAGCAGCACCGGCAGCCCCGGTGCGCCCGCAAGGACACGACCCTCTCCTCGATCTGCCTCCTCTGCCTCCGGCACAAGTGACGCTCATCGGCGGGACAGTCACTAGCCTGGATGAAGTCATGAACCAAATGGCGTTTTTGCCGTTCGGTACGAAGAAACAGATGCGAGTGCACTTCGATACTCGGACCCGTTTCTTCCGGGATGGCGCTCCGATTTCAGAACGGGAGATCCGCCAGGGACAGCGTGTTTATCTCGACACCATGCTCAACGGAGATCGGGTCTTCGCAAAGACGATCTGGATCCGGAGCGCCGTCGAGGAAGGCAACAGCCGGGGACAGGTGTTGCGCGTTGACCCCGACCGCCGCGAATTGACAGTCCGTGACGAACTCTCGGACCAGGCCGTTAAGATGCAAATTTCTCCTTCGACCGTGGTTCGACGCGGAAATCAGCAGGTTTCACTGAATGACGTCGCGATTGGCGCGTTAGTGTCCCTCAGTTTTGGAGCTCAACGAGAGGTTCGTGAGATCAGCTTGCTGGCCACGCCGGGCAGCGTGTTTACGTTTGCCGGGCAAGTCACGTACCTGGACCTTTCGCGCAAGTTGATAGCTATCGCCAACCGCAGCGACAGCAAGACCTATGACATCTATATGGACGCAATTGCTCCCAACGTTTTGCGGCAGCTTCGCGATGGCGTCAATGTGAACGTGTCAGCCGTGTTCGATGGGACGCAGTACGCGGCGAGGTCGGTGGATTTTCAATCGGCTAATACTTCGAAATAATCGCTGAGCGTCAGCGCATCAACCTGCATTTTCTTGCGAGGGCGCACTGATACTCTTCACTCGCTCCAGAATTGCCGACATCATCTTGCGATGCTTGAAGTGGTAGGAAAAGCCATTCCTGGCGTAGCGGAACAAGGTGGAAGCATTCGTTTGGTACCAGCAACACTGCTCCATTCGAGGAGAGAATCCGCACAGAAAACGAAAGCGTTGATGCACCGTTTCCGCCGAAACCAGCGCGGCTGCAGTCATGCGGTGGTTGCCCTCAATAATGGTCAGCGGCGACTTGTCATCTATTGCGATCAGTATGACCGAGCTGAATTGCACGTTCTCAGCGACCTCAATACTAAGAGAACGCAGCTTGGTGATAAAGCTATCCTGCGATTGGGAGAGAATGCGGGAGCGGATGCGAGCTGCCACATCGAGCAGCAAAAATCCCCTGCTCCCATAGCGTAGCCACTGGTTACGGGCAAAGACACGTGTCCTTTCGATGTCGTGGACGGAAAGCTCCACTTCCCACCACTCTGTGTCGCGAGGAAGCTCACGCCATAGGCGTCCACGGCGTCGATACAGCAAGGCGCGCCGGAACTCGTTCTCGCGCTGGTCCTCCAAATTGGGATGAGCGACTACCGCGGCGAAGGGCTGGCGGTAAGTCAAAAATTCATGGTGCTGATGAAACTCGCCGCGGAGGAATTCGGCAATGACTTCATCCTCCCCAATTTTTCTGATTTTCCTGAGTCCCGCTTCCGCCGTCCCGGCGCCGGCTCTAGACGAAGATGCCCTCGAAAAAGGAACCGCGACGGCCAGCAGCAAAATCATCATGAGAACAAGCTGGACCACGATCACTTGCTGCAGGTTTGCGTGGAACAAATAAATTCCGATAATGATGCCCACGCTAAAAACCAACTGCAACCAGCTAACGTTGCCGATCTTGCGTGATATTTCATACGTCATCAATACGACTGCGAGAGAGTAGATTCCGGTGGTGATGACGTAGAGCACCAGCAGAGAGGAGTAGCCGCGTCCGCCCACCGGAAATCCGCTGCCGAGGAGAAGATGCCAGATGGCAGTTGGAGCCAGCCACGCACCCAGTGCAAAGATGACGCCAACAAAAGAAACGAGCGTCAGGGCGGTACTCAAAACTGCCTTGCGGCCGGTTTCATCCGACCTGACCTGCGCGGACAGCGGAAACATACTGCTGATCACCGACCAAGACAGTATGTACACCAGTCTCCCAATCAGAGCCACCGCCGCGTAGGTGCCGGCCTGAGTCGCATTGAAGAAGTGCTTGACCAGCAGAATATCGAGATTATTGATGATGACCTGACCAATGAAGAAAATTATGGCCTGAATGCCTTCATCGAAGCCGGTCTGCAGGACAGGTTGAACCTTAGTCTGGACAATGCGTGGGTGCCGTGCTGGCGCCGCGACAACATACGCCGCAACGAGAGACGCCGTCATTGCGCCCACCACACCAGTCACACCGAAGCCGGCGGACATCATCACTATTGCCCCAAGCAACTTGATCACAACTTCGAGAGCAAGATTGAGAGCCAATGCACGAAAGGCACAGCTTCCCTGCAGTAGGCCCCGCCGCACGCCCAATGGGATGTAAAACACCGTGCCAACTGCCAGTAGGCGCAAAAACACCGTAGTGGGAAGATTGAGGTAACGGCTGATTTCGGGGCTGGCGACAGCGAGGAACAAACCGACGGTCGCGCCATAAATCCAGGCGCGCCGATGGAGATGATGATAAATCGCAAGCTGTTCGACTTCCGAACTGCTGCGCGCGACAAACTTCGAGCAAACCAGCTGAAAGGAAAGCGTGACAGACGAGAGAAGCATCAGCAGCGTGTACGTCACGCTCGCGTGACCGAATTGTCCTGCACCGAGCTTGTGGGCAATGGCGAAGTTGTAGATAAGATTCATGCCGCCGACGAAGACCGAGCCCAGCAACATGATGGCGCTACCGCCGACGACGCGCGCCCTCAGGTGTTCCCCTGCGGATGCCTTGGTTGGTGGATCCGTGACGGTCGTGGCCATGGCTTTGATTGAGATCTCAATTTCCCAAGCGCAGTTCGGTCAACACCAATGCCTACGCCATCGTTCAGTAAAGATTAATCCGTATGATGGGGAGAATTGTGTTTCGGTTGTTACCGCTAAAGTTGTAGAAGGTCTGCTGCTGAATGCCAAATGAAATGCGAAGAGGATAAGTTACCGGTACCTCACCAATTCCGTCGTTCAGCGGCCTTTGAAAACCTTTGATGTAAGAGACCATGACTTCATTATTGACGTTGTCATAAACGTTCAGGCCCTCGCCCCGTGACCAAGTACCCGCCGCATGCACAGCCCAATGTGACGTTAGAGGACGATAGTCAACGCGATATCCCGGACGTAGCGCCTGGGCCATGGCAAAGTCAGCATCCTGCACACGCCAGGCCCGCAGGTATTCGCCAAGGGCGGCGACGGTCCAGGCTGACCCAATTTTTCGCTGGATTCCGACATACATATCGGTGTTGAAATACTCGCGAATCAACGGGCGAAAGAGAATGTCGCGGCCTTGGTACCCCGTCAGGAGCGACGTCTTGCTCCACGGCCGGCCGACCTCGAATTCGAGAGTCCCAGAGAACTCACGCGAGTGCAGGCGCTCTTCCGTGAATGGCCCAGTCTCGTGAATCAGGCTGCCGTTGAGGGATACCCAATTTGCAAAAGAGCCGGTGTAAAGATAAAGAAATTGCCGGAAGAGGTCCTGGTTCAACTGGATGGGCGAGCTGGCATCGCGCCGGAGCGTGAACTGGACTCCGGGATTCAGGCTGATAGGTGTACCAAACAGGTGGAATACGGGATTTATTCCGCTGTTGAAACTCGTGTCATAAGTGTTGCGATACTGCACGACCACGGGGCACCCCTGTTGGGACGTTATGGTGCAGCCGGGTGGTGGCGTGGCTGTAGGACCGACAGGGCCCTGCGGGAACGAAATGCTGCCACGTGCGTTTCTCTCCTGGAATAAGCCGCTAATTGTAGGCCAACCATTGAAATGCAAACGGTACCGGGCAGTGCCGATTGTTTCGATCGAGGAGCGAGGCGGCAGAAGCTTGGAATCCGGCGCTAGGCCGCGAAGACGAAAGTCGAGCTGATAGATGTTGATGTCCTCAAGTATCGGAGCGAGGGAGAACTCCGGTTCGGCGCTCACCTTGTCCGTAATTTGGCGGCCTTCGTGCTCTGCCAGACGCATCTCGGTTTCGCGCGCGTAGTCGTTGCCAGCCATCACCTGATTGGCGCGAGCGAACATGCTCAAAGCCTGGGAGCTCTCGTGCTCTTGCTGATAGAGGTTTCCCATGGCAAGCAGATAGTCGTAGTCCTGCGCGGTGTCGGGATTGTTGCCCACTGTCTTGAGCAGCGAAGCGGCAGCCCGCGTGTTGCCGAGCGCTATTTCAGTGTTCGCAAGCCCGAGGTTGACCATTTCCTGATCTGCACCCTCTCTTTGTGCGCGCTCAAAGAACCGCCTTGAGAGGTCATACTCGTTGATGGAAACGAAGATCCTACCCGCATCGATCAAATTTTCAGGCGTGACTGCGTTGGCTTCTCCTACGCGCGATTCCGCCATCGCGAAGGCGACCTGGTCCTTGGCATCGGTTCGCCGGCCTGACTGGACAAACAAACGTGCCAAGGCAAGGCGTACTTCGACGCGATCAGAACCGGGAGCATCCAGTGCGCGGGCATAACGCTGCATTGCGGCCTTCTGGTCGCCCAGAATCAGCAGCGCCTCTCCAGTGGCCATCAGGATTCTCGCGTCATTCCCATTCTTTTCTGCACTGGCAATTGCCTTATAGGCGTCGTCTCTGTCCTTGAGCTGCGCGTAATCGCGGGCCATCGCGGCATAGAGCAATGAGGGTTCCGGCGCAATGCCGACGCCTTGTTTGAGAACTTCCACAGAATCGGCATAGCGGTGCAAACGATAGAGGGCTTCGGCGAGTGCCAGATAGACCCGTGGATCGTTCGGCGCCAGCTTCAATGCCGCTCGATATTCGCGTTCCGCGTCATGGAACATCATCTGCTGGCGATAGCCTTCAGCGCGCGCGAGATGAATGGCGGCTGACTCCTGCATTAAGCCAGCCGCCAAATCGGCTTCGTGGATGGCGGGCTTTGCGCGATGTAGTTGCAAGTCGGCGAACGCAAGACCCAAATGGGCCTCGCCGTAGTTGCCACGAATCTTTAAAGCCGCCTCAAAATCGGCTACGGCTTTGCTGGCTTCACGGAGGTCGTTCCTCACAAAACCGCGGTTCATGTAGGCGGTGGCGTCGTTCGGTTCAATCTCGAGCGAACGGGTGAAGTCAGCTTCCGCCTGCTTGGACTGGCCTTGATGCGCATGCACGTACCCGGCGACCAGTGGCAGGTCTTTGTCCTTGGGCATCAACGGTTCGAAACGCTGCACGATTTTCATGGCGTCGTCGTGCCGATTCAGATACAGCAGGTCGTACGCGAGATATACGGGAGCTTCGGGATCCTTGGGCAGCTTCTCGATCACCTTGTAGCCGAGGTCGGCGGCCGCCTGATAGTCCTTGGTGAAAGTCAGATAGCGCTGGCGCTCACGCATGACCTGCGGCGTGTCGTTGATCACCGGATCCGCAGCGGCCCTCTCGACCCAGGTTTTGGCGGTATCCAGCTTGTGCGCTTCAATGGCAGAATTTATGGCTGCGGCAATGATCAACGCATGTTTCGGCGCAAGCTCAAATGCTTTTTCGTAGCTGGCTTGGGCGCGATCGAATTGCTTGTTTGCCGTGTACAGGTCGCCCAGAGCAAAATGCGGGACGAAGTCGTTGGGATAGAGTTTAGCCAGCTTCAGGAAATATTTTTCAGCGGAAGCTGGGTCGTGAAGATCGCGCGATAAGTAGCCCATTGCCGTCAACGCTGCATGGTTGTTCGGATCGGTCTGGAGTGAGGCTTTGTAGAGCTCCATAGCTTCCTGCTGACGCCCAGTCTTCCACAATAAATTCGCGTAGTTCAGCCGGATGTTGATGCTTTTGGGGGCCAGCGACATTGCCTCTTTGAAATCTTTTTCGGCTGATGCCGGATCGTTGAAGCCCGCTTCGATCAAAGCGCGGAGGCGAAGATATTCCGGACGAGTCTGCTGGTCTGGGCTGGGAATTTTGTTCAGCGAAGCCCTCGCGGCGGCGAGTTCGGATTCGGCCTCGTTTGTCTTTTCGGTCCTGCGATAAATCTCTGACAGGCTCAGGTGCAGACCCACCGGGTAAAGCGGGCCTTCGCGGACAGTCTCAGGCAAGTTCTGAATTGCGCTTTGATATTCGTGGATCGCATCTTCGTTGCGTTCTTCCATCGTGTACATCTGTGCGCGAATCGCATGCAGGCGGTAGTTGTTGGGATTCGCGCCTTCCGCGCGTTTGAGAAAGTTTTCTGCCTTATCGAAAGCGGCTACGTTTACCAGCGCCTGGGCCGCGCTCATCTGCAATTCGGTATCTTTCGGAAGCCGGTTGGCTGCCTTCGTGTAAGTATCTGCAGCCTCCTTTTTCTTGCCAGCAAGGCCGTAGGTGTAAGCGAGTTCGGGTAGGGCTTGTGGATTCTTGCTGACTGCCTTCTGGAGAGTCGCGATGGATTCGTCAAATTTCCCGGCATCCCTATAAAACGCAGCAACGGCACGCAAAACGTTTGGATCGTTCGGCGCGCGGTTCTGCGCGCGATCGAGATATTGCTTGGAAGCGTCCGGCTGGTTCGTCTTCTGGTACGCACGCGCAATTAACAGATCAGTGCGTGCGCTGGCCTGAACTGCATCCGCGCGCTTCAGAAGACCGAGCGCCGTGTTTGGATCGGTCTGGAGAGCCAGTTCGCCCGAGAGCTGCAGATCAGTGGCACTCTTGGGATTGGCGGCCAAGACTTGCTTAAGGAGATCCTGCGCCTCGTTGTTGCGGCCCATCTTAGCGTAAGTTTGCGCCTCGCCTGACAACCCCTGGATGGAATTGGGCTTCCGCTGCAAACCCTTTTGATAGCCCTGGAGTGATAGGTTGTAATCGCCGCCCAGGCGCGCGGCGTATCCAAGCAAGAACCATAAGTCGGCGTTCTGCGGCGCTGCGTTCGCGGCGCGGTTCGCTGAGATAATGGCGGCTTTATAGTCTCCCTTAGACAAGGCCTGCTGCACGGCCCGGGCCTCGCGGGCGGTTTCAATTCCGGAGCCCCAGCCAATGCCGTTTCCCTCGCCTTTTTTTGTGGTCTTTGTGGGCGCGCTCGACTTCTGTTTCGCTTTTTGTGATTTTTTCGCGGCTGGCTGGTTCACTTCGAACGTCTGCCCCATCAGACAAGGGGCTGCCAGCAAACAAAACAGAGCCGTCGTTGCAATGAAATGCTTCGTTCCGCGCATGGGTGCGATGAACCGGCGGCGTCTCCAGCATTACTCCCGAATTCTGATGCCGCGCTGTCATCGCTTCTGATGCGATCTAAGGTGTCATGGTTGGATTCCAAACGATCCACATGTCGTGCAAATCCGCTGGCAACAGTAGCTTGGCAGAACCTTCTGCAAAGTAACTGGCAGTCTGGCAGCAAACCTTAGGGCGGCTAAGTGAATCCAAACGCCACTCAAATGCTCATGGGGAGGGAAGACACACTCGTGAACAGCAGCTATTTTTCCCGGCCCATTCCACTGCGGCTGATTCTCTTGCTGACTTTAGCGGTTCATGGTCCGTTGCTGGCTATGCAACTGCCAATAACGAACTCCTACGACGCCAACTTCCACGTATTCTTTGCGTCGCACTATGCACACCATTGGTTTGATCCGTGGAATCCGAAATGGTTCGCGGGCTTTTCGCAGACGACCTATCCGCCTCTAGCACACCAGTGGATCGCCCTGCTCTCGTACATCTTTGGACTGCACATGGCGTATCTGCTCGTACAGTTGACCGGGGTGCTGCTGACGCCAGTTGGCGTGTACAGATTTGCACAGCTCTGGGTGAGCGAGCGGGCCGCCAGCTATGCGGCATTATTCAGCGTTTTTGTCGGAGCTATGGTCTTCCTGGTTTATTTTGCCGGGCAGTTGCCAACAACCTTGTCCGCTCCGCTCTATTTGCTCGCACTGCCGTATTTCTACGACTGGTCACGGACGGCGGATTTTCGTGGACTAGTGAAAGGCGTGGTACTGGTACTGGCCGCAGGCGCAGTTCACCACGTAACCCTGATTTTTGGTTCGCTGCTCTTTGCGATACCTGTGCTCTGGCTGGCGGTAGTTGATCGAGGAGAAGAACGAAATGCGGGCGCGGTGACTATACGTGCGCTGATCTTTGGTGGATTATGCGGTGCCGGCCTGGCCATTGTTCTGCTTCCCTATTGGATTTCGATTATTCGGCATCCGATTGAGCAGATGCCGATTCCGCACGCCAGCCGGTCGAATCTGCTGCTCAATCTGACCTACCTGACGAACTATTTCTTCGTTCCCTATGGAATGCTGATTGTCGCGCTTCCGTTTGTGGCGTCATTTGCGGCGGCCCGGCGAAGGCTTCGTCCATTGCTGCTGGGATTTTGGATCACGTTCATTTTTGGGCTGGGCGGGACGACTCCGCTTCCGAAGTTCCTGTTGGGACGTTATTTTGACATTTTGACGTTTGAACGATTCACTCTTTGGGCCGCGTTTATGGTGTTGCCGCTCGTGGGCGCACTTGCCGAACAAGTCATTGAACGCCATGGCCGCAGGGCGGTAATCGGATTCGCCAGCGCTGCATTGATCACGCTGCTGTTGCCGATGGGCTGGATGGCGGTGACGCCGTTCTCGCCTAATGCCAACATCAACGTGGACGCCGTTGACGCGTTCCTGAGTCGGGACGGGCACGACCGCTACCGATATCTCACGTTAGGTTTCGGCAACGCCCTGCCGAAGGTGTCTACTTACACCGATGCCAACAGCGTTGACGGCGAGTACAACTCCGCTCGCCTGCTGCCGGAATTTACACATTACGGAACGGCGCAGTTGACCAGTGCCAAATATTTTGGCACTGCTGGAATGGAGGCGCTGCGAATGATGTTGCGTCATGCCAGCCACTATGGGTTGAAATACATTTTCATTCGCGATCCATATTACGAGCCGCTGATCAGCTTCGCCGGCTGGCGGAAGGTCGAAAGTTACGATTCCGGGACGATCACAGTCTGGTCGAAGGAAGATGTGCCTCCTGCACGGCCGATTCCTTCTGACGCGATGCCTACGGCACTCGAAGGACTGCTTTGGGGCACACTTCCACTCGCAAGCAGCATTCTGGCGATTCTTTTCGCATTTCTGATTCCTGATCGCGCCCGCGTGCGCTCGGAAATACTGCTTCCATTCCCCGAGCGTGAACTGCAAGGCGCGTACGTCCGCGAGGCCCGCTCATGAAACGCGTCCTGCCATTGTTCCTTGCAGTGATCACGGTAGTTCTGGCAATCATGGCGTGGTTTCAATCCGGCGGTGTGGAACGACGTGCGCTCCAGTCAGCCGGCACGCCCGAACAAGCGGCGAGGCTGATGCTGTCGCAAATCCAGTCACACAACTTCGAAGGCGCCTACAACCGGCTTGCAAACCGCAATGACGTCGATAAGAACAGCTTCATTCATGAGTTCACCGGCACCTATGGCAGCCTGCTCACCATTTCCGCGCTCGAGGGTTTCGACATTGGAGTGTTGCATGCCTCGGAAGAGCAAGAGACAGTGCGCGCCAGACTGCACTACTCGACTGGCGTAGGTCCGCTCGATGACACGCGTGACTTGACTGTGGAACGAACAGGCGATACGTGGAGAGTGGTGTGGCCAGTTGACGCTAGCGCCAAGCTGCCGCCGCAGGTGATTCCGGTGAACTACCTGCGTTGGGACGTGATCAGCCGTGGTTCGGGCGATGACTGGGGCGTGCAGAACGTTGATAGCCCTCAAGTCCGAATTGTTTCTATGAATGCAATTCAGCGACCCGATAGTGTTGTGCTAGTTGGAGAAGTGGTGAATGAAGATTCGGTGCCGGCCTATGTAAACGTCGGCGCCACGCTTCTAGGCTCAAACGATGAGGAACTCGCGCAGGAGAGCAGCTTTGACAAGATTGCGCATACATTGCTGCCTCGGCAAGTGTCTCCCTACCGCATTGACTTCCCCAACATGCGGCTCGACCAAATCAAGAACGTGCGCATGGATGCGAAGGCACTTCTGATCGCAGCCAGCGCCGATCCGGTGATCGCGATAGACCAACAAAGAATTGAGACCGACCGGCTGGGCAAGAAGGTTTTGAGCGGGAAACTGACAAACCAGAGTGGGCAGATCGTGAGCATCCCGCACGTGATTGCCGCGTACTACGACAATAATGGCAAGGTCATCTGGGTATCAGATGGGTATGTGGCGCAGGCCCTACTGCCGCAGACACCGGTGCCGTTTGCCGTAGATCTGCCGCCGGACGTTGCGAAGAATGTACAAACCTATCGCGTGATTGTGAACCATTTCGAGCTGACCACGTAATCATGCGAAACGCGTTTCCAACTTTTATCGTCCTGTTTGCCGCGCTGGCCGGCGCTGCGGAGATTCATCCGCCTGCTCAGGTCACGGCTGGCAACTCGATCACGATACCTAGCAGCGGTTCGGGAGAGGCGACGTTCTACTTGATAGGGCCCGCGATCGCCAGCAAGCGGCAAGTTCACGCCGGCGGGGATATCACGGTTGACTCAGAGCAATTGGAACACGCCGGCGTTTACACCGCCGTCCTCTG
>Ga0137372_10006507_pt1 | contig 11322 bp, 11 predicted proteins | sample SagtaG_6_FD_104911 | JGI IMG/M metagenome (GOLD analysis project Ga0137372, IMG submission 104911) | Vadose zone soil microbial communities from Sagehorn Ranch, Mendocino, California, USA - Sage1_R_60_16 metaG | ecosystem: Environmental > Terrestrial > Soil > Vadose zone | place: USA...
GATGTCATTGGAGTGCTCGACAAGGTTCGCTCGGTCGGAATCACAAAGGTCGGTTATCAGATTAGAGCAGCTTCTGGCGTTGCGCCTGCAGGTGCTGCGCCGGCTCCTGGGGGTGCTGCACCACCACCACCACCACCACCACCACCCAAACCCTAGATTGTATTACCGGAGTCGCTAGTCTTGGACGGCTGCCCAAATCACTTCTTCATGACCGCTCGCGGTATTAAGAACGTGCGTAATCTTTCCAGAGCGCGAGCTCTGTGGCTTAATTGATTTTTTTCAGCAGGCGCGAGCTCGCCAAAAGTTTGTTGGAAACCATCCGGTATAAAGATCGGATCGTATCCGAATCCATGCGATCCGCGGGGTCTATCAGCGATTTGTCCTTTAATGATTCCTTCAAATGCTCCGAGAACGTTGCCTTTGCACGCGAGCGCGAGCACGCAACGAAATCGAGCGCGACGCGCATTCTTTGTAGCGCCAACGCGTGTAAGCTCCTCCAATAACTTGTCGGTTTTTTCCTGGTCGGTCGCGTTCATTCCCGCATAGCGCGCCGAGTGGATTCCCGGCGCGCCGCCAAGAGCCTCGACCTCGAGCCCGGAATCATCGGCAATGACAAAACCGGGCATGTGCTTCGAAACTGCCACGGCTTTGAGAATCGCGTTATCTTCAAAAGTTTTTCCAGTCTCCGCAATGTGGGGAATTTCAGGATGCGCAGCCAAATCAGTCACGTTGAATTGCGGCCCGAGAATCCTCTGGATTTCTTCGGTCTTATTCGCATTGCGCGTTGCGAACAAAAGCTCGATCACAATTCAAATGAATCTGGAAACCAGGAATCCACGAATTAGTTTTAGTTTGTTTTCCTGGCTTCCTGGGTTTCCTGATTGAAATGTAATGAGCAGCGAACGGCGCAAACCATATCCATTCGACAAGATCGAACCGAAATGGCAAGCCATTTGGGAGGAGCGGCAGCCTTTTCACGCGCCCAATCCTGGTGAAAAAGGTTTCGATCCGGCGAAACCGAAATTTTATGTCCTTGATATGTTTCCCTACCCCAGCGGCGCGGGCTTGCATGTCGGACATCCCGAAGGTTACACGGCGACGGACATCGTTGCCCGGTACAAACGGACGCGCGGCTTCAGCGTTTTACATCCGATGGGTTGGGACGCATTCGGTCTGCCCGCCGAGCAATATGCGGTTAAGAGTGGGCAGCATCCTGCCGTTACGACGCGCGAGAACGTGGCGAAATTCAAGAGGCAATTGAAGCGGATCGGTTTTTCCTACGATTGGCAACGTGAGATCAACACAACTGATCCGAAGTATTACAAATGGACGCAGTGGATTTTTCTTCAAATTTACAATTCATGGTTCAATCCGGAAACAAAACGCGCGGAGCCGATTTCTACCTATCGTGGGACTGACCCGGATAGCGTTCGGCTCGCGTATGTCGCTGAGGTGCCCGTTAACTGGTGCCCGGAGTTAGGAACAGTTCTTGCCAACGAAGAAGTCGTTGACGGAAAGAGCGAAGTTGGCGGCTTCCCGGTCGTTCGAAGACCGATGCGACAATGGATGTTGCGCATCACGGCCTATGCGGAGCGCTTGATCGATGAACTCGACGAACTTGATTGGCCCGAGGGAATCAAATTGCTTCAGCGCAATTGGATTGGCCGGAGCGAGGGCGCGGAAATCGATTTCCCTGTCGTAGGCATCGATGATCCCGGCGGCCATTCCGGCTACAAGCTTCGCGTCTTCACTACGCGCCCGGACACGCTTTATGGCGGTACTTTCCTGGTGCTCGCGCCGGAACATTCCCTCGTCGATCGAATTGTTACCGAAGAACAGTGGCCGGCGGTGCGCGAGTATCGCGAACGAACTGCGCGCAAGAGCGAGCTCGAACGTGCTGATCTGTCCAAAGAAAAAACCGGCGTGTTTACCGGGGCCTACGCGATCAATCCGGCGACCAACCAAAAGATTCCAATCTGGATCGCTGATTACGTGCTGCTTGGGTATGGGACCGGCGCGATCGGCGGTGTGCCGGCTCACGATGATCGCGACTTGGAATTTGCAAAAAAGTTCGGTCTGCCGGTTGTCATTGTCGTTCAGCCCACAACAGACGTGCCGGCAATTGGATTCACCGGCGAAGGCATCGCAGTCAACTCGCCAATTATTAACGGCCTGACGAGTGCAGAAGCGAAAAAAAAGATCACCGCCTGGCTCGAAGAACACGGCCTCGGCAAACGCGCGATCAATTACAAGCTGCGAGACTGGCTATTCTCGCGTCAACGATATTGGGGCGAGCCATTCCCGATCGTCTGGGAGGATGGAAAGCATCGCGCGTTGGATGAAAAAGAATTGCCCGTCGTGCCGCCTGCGCTCGACGATTACAAGCCGACCGGCACTGGAGAACCGCCGCTCGCAAAAGCAAAAGAGTGGATTCGTTACTCCGTCAACGCACTTCGTGAGACAAACACGATGCCGCAGTGGGCAGGCTCGTGCTGGTATTACCTGCGATTTTGCGACCCGCGCAACGATGAGCGGTTTGTCGGCGAAGGAGCAGAGCGCTACTGGATGGGCGGTCCGAAGCCCGGTGGCGTAGACTTGTACGTCGGAGGCACGGAGCACGCGGTGCTGCACCTGCTTTACGCGCGTTTCTGGCACAAGCTGCTGTTCGATATGGGCTGCGTCTCAAAGCCGGAACCATTCCAGCGGCTAGTAAACCAGGGAATCATTCTCGGCGAAGACAACCAGAAAATGTCGAAGTCGCGCGGGAACATTGTTAATCCCGACGACGTGATCGACCAGTACGGCGCAGACGCATTTCGCTGCTACGAAATGTTTATGGGGCCGCTCGAGCAAATGAAACCGTGGAGCATGCGCGGTGTCGAAGGCGTTGCGCGCTTTCTTGCTCGCGTCTGGCGTCTGCTCATGACCGAGAACCAGGCAGGCGCGTGGGAATTATCGGGGAAGGTCAAGAACGTCGAACCGGACAAGGGTCAGCAGAAGATGCTGCATGCCACGATCAAGAAAGTTACTCAAGACATCGAATCCTTCTCGTTTAACACCGCCATTTCACAAATGATGATTTTCGTCAATGCATTCACCAACGTTGACTCGATTCCCGTGTCGGCGATGCGCACCTTTCTGATATTGCTGAATCCATTTGCGCCGCACATCGCCTCTGATCTATGGGAAAGACTAAATGCAAAATTCAGCGATGCGCGCGGCGACATCACTGAACAGTCCTGGCCAACCTACGATGAACGGTTGCTCGTCGAGGACGAGGTTGAGATCGTCATTCAAATAAACGGCAGACTGCGCGATCGAATCAAAATGCCTGTGGATTCGCCACGAGAGGACGTCGAACGAGCAGCGAGGGCTAGTCCGAAGGTGAAGAGCGTTGTTGGCGACGCCCTCGCGCCGTACCTGAAAGTGATCGTCGTGCCGAATAAGCTCGCGAACGTCGTAATCCCCAAGACTGAGGATGAAGAAAACAAAAAGTAAGAGGAACGATATGAGTTGGGTTAAAAACGTGTGGAAAGAATTCAAAGAATTCGCTGTGAAAGGCAATGCGGTTGATCTTGCCGTCGGCGTCATAATCGGCGCGGCCTTCGGTTCAGTTATTACTTCGCTGGTGAAAGATGTGATCATGCCCCCGATCAGTGTTCTCAGTGGGGGACTCGATTTCTCAAACAAGTTCGTCATTTTGCGAGCTGCAAAGGACGGCTCGGCCGCATTCCATACTCCTGCAGACGCCGCGAAGGCCGGGGCGATCACTTGGAATTACGGCAACTTCGTCACGCTCTTGATTAACTTTCTTATTGTCGCGACCGCAGTTTTTCTTCTGGTTCGGGTAATCAATCAACTCAGAAAACCGGCCGAAAAAGTTCCTGACATGAAAGATTGCCCGGCGTGCGCGATGAAGATTCCCATTAAGGCGACGCGTTGTCCTCATTGCACGAGCGAGCTCTCGCAGGCGGCTACGCGCTGACATTGTAGCCGGCATCGTTGATGCCGGCCGAAAAGATCAGACTTTCAGAGAGTCACTTGGATTCAGCCCCTAGGGAATTTTCGTAAATTATTCCTTGCCCTTGACTGGATAGGCTGCTATTGAGGGCGCGATGCGATGCCTTAACCTGCCGCTCGCAGGAGCTTTAGCTTGTTTGCTAGTGGGGTGTGCCACGCAATCGAAACCGACTCTCACAAGTGGGCGTCGCATACCGCACGTCCGCACTACCGCCTATACTCATCACGAAGGAGGAAGCGGAGTCCATAACGCGCTGGGCGAGTATCTTTCCGGCCGACACGTGATGAGCGCTGCTTCTGATTGGTCGCGGTACCCGCTCGGAACACGGTTCCGACTCGCTGACACTAACGAAGAGTATGTTATCGACGATTATGGAGCTGCATTGATCGGCACCGACACAATCGATCTTTACAAGCCCAGCCGCCTCGAGATGAAAAACTGGGGCGTCCGCTACGTCGACATCGACGTTTTACAATGGGGCTCTGAGGAACAGAGTTTGAAAGTGCTTGCCCCTCGCTGCAAACACCATTGCGCACGGCAAATGGTCGCAGCCCTTCAGAAAAAGAAGGGCAAATCCGTCGCGCAATCCTCTCCTGCCCGCACTTCGCTTTGATTTAGCGCGAGTCGCGCTGCATTTTCCCCGCCCATGAGAGTCTTCGTCACCGGCGGGGCGGGCTATATCGGTAGCGTTACTGCCGAGCTTTTGCTGGATGAAGGCCATGAAGTGGCCATCTTCGACAATTTGGTTGAAGGCCACCAGCGCGCCGTCGATTCCCGGGCGAACTTCATCCACGGCGATTTGGCCGATCGTGCGCAAATCAATGCTGCGCTTTCAGGTGCGCGGCCCGATGCGGTCATGCACTTCGCAGCATACGCACTCGTCCCTGAATCAATGCGCGATCCCTCCAAATATTTTCGTAACAATGTTTCAAACGGTTTAAACCTGCTGGATGCAATGGTGACAACGGGTGTGCGACGGATCATTTTTTCGTCGACGTGCGCGCTTTTTGGACCGCCCGAACGGGTGCCAATCGACGAAACTGCGCCTACGCATCCGATTAATCCATATGGCGAGTCGAAACTGGCTTTCGAAAAAATTCTGCGTTGGTACGACGAAATTTATGGATTGAAATTTGTCTCATTGCGTTATTTCAACGCAGCCGGGGCCACGGAAAACCTCGGCGAAGATCATCGACCGGAGACCCACTTGATTCCCAATGTGCTGAAGGTCGCATTGGGTCAAAGATCGAATGTCGAAGTTTACGGTACTGATTACGACACTCCCGATGGGACCTGTATTCGCGATTACATTCATATCGTTGATCTTGCACGCGCGCACATTCTGGCTCTTGGCGCAACCACCAGCGGATTTTACAACCTCGGCACGGGAGGCGGCTCCAGTGTTCGAGAGGTAATCGCGGCCTCTCGCAAAATTACTGGCCGAAAGATAGAGACCATTGAAAAGCCACGCAGACCTGGCGATCCGCCACGGCTGATCGCGTCCTCAGAAAAAATCAAAGAAGACCTTTGCTGGCAACCACGGTTCCAATCTCTCGACGCGATCATCGCGAGCGCTTGGAAATGGCATCAGAAATTCCCAAATGGCTACGAACATTAAGAGGCAAGCCAAGAGACCTGCAGCGTGCAGCGTTTCCGTGTTAACAGGGTCGTAAGGTTGCAGCGAGAGCTGCGTCGACTGCTTCGATTTTCAAATTAGCAAGCCTGCCTTTTGGCGCAGTAAGGATTCGCACATTGCTGTTCTGAGGCGCCCAAACATTCGGATCAGTCGGGCCGAACAACAGAATGCAATTTGCGCCGGCGGCTGCGGCGAGATGCGAGATTCCGCTGTCGTGCCCGATGAAGATGGAGCGTTCAAGCACCGCGGCCAGATGAGGCAGCGGCGAGTTTTTAACAAACCGGACACCACGATTTTTCCACTCGCGCTCCAATTGCTCGGTCTGTGCTTCATCCGCCTCGCCCGAAACGACGATGAGTGAAAAACAATTTCCTGTCTGTCGACTTTTCTCTTCGGCAACCGAAAAAGCGGCGCGCCGCGAAAACAATCCAATCCAATTTTCCAGCGGCCAGTTCTTGTCAGCCCCGCCGCTTCCCGGATGAATCGCGATAATTGGCTGCTGCAGAGACCCAAGGAGCTCCCGGGCGAATCGTTGATCGTCTACCGATGGGAAAACTCTTTCACTAAGATCGGGAACTTTGATTCCCAAGTCTTCGATCGGCCGCGCGAGCTGGCGCGCGGCATGCCCGGCGGTTTCCAAAATCTTGGCTGGTCCGCAAAGCAGATTTTCAACGCCACACCGGCACAGATTTTTTTCAAAAATCCGGTCGGGGTCGTAGAGATAACTAACAATCAAATCGAAATTCGAAAAATAGTCGGCCAACCCTGTCGACAATGCCAAATTCCTGGCGAAAAAGCTCGAGAGCGGCCCGTATTCGATCGAGCGTACTGCTTGCGCGTAAAAGCGGTTTTCCGCGAGCGCCGCAATGTGCTTGTAACCAAGAATCTCGATGTGTGCATCCGGACGGGCGTCACGCAGCGCCTTGAGCGATGGCAATGTCAGGATGAAATCGCCAATTGCGCCGCCGCGGATTACCAGAATGCGGTCCATTTCCAACTGTAGGGGCGCTCTCTGACCGCCAAAACAACCGAATGTTCGCTGCGGGCGGTCAGGGACCGCCACTACAGTTTAGTACTGCGTGAACGTAAACCTGAGAATCACGCTTCCGTAAATCAGCGCGATAGCATGCAGACAGCGCCAGCGAAAAACGCTGCGCGTGCTCCAGTTGATTTGATCGCGAAGCAGGTACGGGATCGCGACCCAAAACAGCCCGGCAACGATTAGCAGGTAAGCAAAAACCGTTATTAGTAATCGGCTTGTTTCGTAGCGGAGAAAAGCTGCATCAAGCAGCGGCTCTGCCGCGAGCAAACATAGAATTCCAAGCGCGCGTGCCGCAAGAAACTCGTCGACGAAACGCAGGGTGAGCCCGTAACCGATTGGCAACGCAATGAGGAGCGGGCGCCGGAAGGCGGAAAATTCGCCCATCTGGATCGTGGCGAGCAGCCAAAATGCCCAAACGAGACAAATCGTGAGCAGGATAATTCCCGTAATATTAGAGCGCGGAAGGCGCCGCACGATATTAGCGGAGCCCGGTGCAATTAATCCAAGCAAGCCCACCAACACGAGGAATGCGCCGGCGATGATTCCGGCGGTATGCAAGGACAGATGGTAAATCATGCGGCGACTTTCGCGGGTGGCGGGTGAGTTTCGATAAGGTGGCGCAAGTTTTCAACCTGCGATTAGGCGCTACTTCTGCACCGGCACGCCGTACAAGCTAAATCCGTTGGCTTGTTGCACCTGTACGTAAGCGAGTTCTCCAATTAGGTTCTCGTTTCCTTCAAACACGACAATTTTATTGTTGCGCGTTCGACCCATTAGGCGCGTCGGATTTGTCTTACTCGGCCCTTCGCAGAGAACTTCCACGCAGTGCCCAACCAGCCTTTCGCCAGCGCGTCGCGTGGACTCGTTTACAATTCGCAACAAATCCTGGTTGCGCGCTTCCTTGGTCGGCTCGTCGATTTGATCGGGCATCTCCGCCGCCGGTGTATCGCGCCGCGGCGAATAGCGGAAGACAAATGCGTTATCAAACTGGATTTCCTCGACCAAATCACGGGTCTGCTTGTAATCGTCTGCTGTTTCGCCTGGAAATCCGACGATGATGTCGGTCGTAATCGCGATCCCCTCGCGGGCCCGCCGAATTCGCCGGACAAGATCGACATATTTTTCCGCCGTATACGCACGGTGCATCGCCTTGAGAATTCTGTTGGACCCAGATTGCAACGGCAGATGAACGTGTTCGGCGAGTTTCGGCAAATTCGAGATCGCGTCGACCAAGTCGTCGCGAAAAGCGATCGGGTGCGGTGAAGTAAAACGAAGTCGCTCCAGGCCTTCGACGTTGTGAACGGTTTCGAGCAACTGCACAAATGGAGCTTTGTTATCGACCTTCGGAAACTCGTGGCGACCGTAAAGGTTCACGATTTGTCCCAGCAGCGTGATCTCTTTCACGCCGCGCGACACGAGACCGCGCACTTCGCTCACAATTTCGTCAATGGAGCGGCTGCGCTCTGAGCCGCGCGTCTGCGGAACGATGCAGAATGTGCAATGCATGTTGCATCCCTGCATGATCGAGACAAACGCCGTCGCCTGCTTCGGCGCGAGCTGCTGCTCGCGGATAGTCGATTGCGAACCGGCTTCTTCTGCGACATCCACGATCGAAAAACGCAGATCGTCCATGCGGTTTTCCATTCGGCGTTGGGCGTTTTTCGAAAACCCGCTCTTCTTCCGTGACAGCAATTCATCGACGTAATCCGGCACGCGGTGAAATTTTTGAGTGCCGACTACGAGATCGACATGCGGCAAGCCTTTGAGCAGCGCCGCGCCGCGTGCCTGAGCCATGCAACCGAGAAAACCGAACACGACGTGCGGCCGTTCCTTTGCCATGCGCCCCAGCATTCCCATTTTCCCCAGCGCCTTCTGATCAGCCATGTCGCGCACGCTGCACGTATTCAATAGCACGACGTCAGCTTCCGCTTCGCGCGCCACCTGCTCGTAGCCGCGCGCGATTAACGAGTGCGCGACCTGTTCCGAGTCGCGCTCGTTCATCTGGCAACCGTAAGTCTTGATGAAAAATTTGGGCATGGAACGGGCGAAAACAATACACGCCGCAGCCGCATGCGCCACGCCTGATGATTCGCGGTGGTGTGCTAATTTGTTTTTTGGTACCGCAGGCGAAATATAAGTTCGGAACAAAGACAAACCATTGGAAGAAACATCATGCGCATCGAACGAAGCCAAAACGTTGGTCAACAAGAAGCAATCCGCCGAATCGACACGTCCTTAGACGAGTTGATGCAGCGATCCCTTCCACATCCCGCGATCAAAAACCCTTCAAAAAGCTGGTCTGGCAATACAATAAGTTGCTCAGCCAGATTGAAAAGGACTCCGTTTGGCCCTACGATCTCGGGCAGCATCCGCGTGACCGATCAATCAGTTATCGTGGATTCCGATCTGCCTCGCCTCGTTACGATGTTCGTCTCCGAGGACAAGATTCGGGATGTTATCGGCAGGTGGCTCGACGGCCTTTTTCGCGCATGACGATCCAAAACGCTACAGTGGAGTTAGGGGGCAAGCGTATCCGCTATGAAAGACGAAGATAGGAATTGGATTAGGCAGAAACTAGAGGAAGCGTTCCTCACAGCAGTTCGATCGTGCCTGAATGAAGAAAAAGCCGCTAAAAAGGCAGTTGCCGTGCGAGAGAAGTTCCCTGGCATGCCGAAAGATGCGCTCGCAGAGGTCCTGACTCGTCGTGCAGCGAGGAAAACGGCGATAGAAGGGGGCGCGAATGGAGCTGCTGTCACAGTTGCTGAAGCCGCAATAGCGACGCCTGCCCCGGAGGGAGGTCAACGCGTATGGGCGATCAGCGCTATCCCAACGTTATTGGCAGCTGATGTTGGCTATGCCACTAAGGTTCAAATGCAGCTGCTGCTCGAAATTGGAGAAATATACGACTGCCCGTTTAGCAAAGATGATGAGGATGATGTCTGGCTAATTTTTAAAGCCGCGCTGGGGGTAAAAGGAACAGAGCGGGTCGGAGCTTATGCCCGCTTCATTTTTACAGAGGCGGCAGAAAAGCAATTCCGCAAATTCTTGCGCGATCAAGGTCGGAGGCGAGCTGCTAAGGAAGCGTTACGGCGAATCGCTGGACGAGAAATAGCAAAATACCTTTCGGAGAAAATTCTCTTGCGCCTCATTGCGGTTGCCAATGCAGTCTTTGGATTTTGGTTTAATAGGTCTGTAACTCGCAAGGTTGGAAAGTGGGCAAAGGTGAAGGCAAAGATTCGAGCCTCCACATTTCAAAGCATCGATCAAATCAAAGCCGCTGACCGCGAAGCAGCCATTTTGGTATTACCTGTTATTTTTCTTACCGCAACCGCTAACGGCGAGGTGAGTGAAAACTTTATTACACTGTACGCGCAGGCCGGAAACAGACTTGGATTGAGTGCGGAGGAAAGTGAACGGGTCGAAAAGATGTCCGACGCCGAAAATCTTGAATCTGTGCTTCATGAACGCATGCACGGGCTTCAATCTTCCGTAGCGAAATCGCAGTTGTTGAATGTAGGTGTCACCGCGGCTGCGGCATCCCGTCTTAAATTCAGCGACAAGCAACACGCGTGCTTGGTGCGACTTAGTGAAAATTTAGGCCTGCCATACTCACGACAACAGCTGGAACAGAGGATCGATTATTTCCAGAAATGAAGCGGTTCAATGCGATGGCACGATGAGCCTTCGCTTAACTATGCACCCTGACAATCAACGAAAGTTTCCATTGTTGGCAGATCTATATCGAGAGGGCGATGTTGGTAACCGCGATAACTACTTCTCAATATGCGCGGAAGCACGGCTTCTGCCTGGTGATGAGGCTCAATTTGTGACATGGGAAAGCGAGCTAACTCTGCTCGATCCAGATTCACGGGCGACCTTTATCAAAAAGGCAAAGGGCCTAGTTTCGGTCCGAGACAAATCAGGCCGAGACTGGCACCAACTGGTTGAAATATTCAACGAGATCAAAGGATATGAGCTCGCGAAAAACTTGGGTTATGAGCGCGTCCGTTTCATCAGTGATCGATCATTGCCAGACATTGAGGCATCAGGAGCAGTCGGCACGGGTCTTATCGAGGTGAAAACTATTAACGAATCTGCATACGAAGTTTCCGTGCGAGGCAAAAAAGTGCAAAAAGGTGAATTTGGTTTGCCGGATCGTTTAAGAACCGCGTTGTCCGAGCGCTACGAGAAAGCCAGATCACAAATATTTAATCATTCGGCATCCTCAGATGCGCGGAAGATATGTTTGTTCGTCATCGATCTGGATCTGCGGACCGTGCTGAAGACGAAGAATAAGGAGTGCTTGAATCTATTTCTTACACAACTCGAATCCGACGTCGAAATCCATTCGATTTCTGGCCCCTGGCCTGCAGAGCGTACAATTGAGGTGAACGCTCGTTAAGCCGCTCACACCATCGAAAAGGCGAAGGTGGATAGCTTGCAGGCACGCTTCTTCAGCGCGTTGCGGCAGCATCGTTAGGGCGATGGGATTGCGCGGGGCGGAGTGGCGCGTTAGCCTTTAGCCGTGAGCACGGTTGCAGAGATCGAAGCTGCCATTTCTAAGCTCCCATTAGAACAAGCCGAAGAGTTGAACGAATGGCTGGAACAGTGGCTCGAGGATCA
>Ga0137372_10006511_pt1 | contig 11321 bp, 6 predicted proteins | sample SagtaG_6_FD_104911 | JGI IMG/M metagenome (GOLD analysis project Ga0137372, IMG submission 104911) | Vadose zone soil microbial communities from Sagehorn Ranch, Mendocino, California, USA - Sage1_R_60_16 metaG | ecosystem: Environmental > Terrestrial > Soil > Vadose zone | place: USA: California...
CGCCCGGGCGTCGTCGTACTGCACGACTTCGTCCTGCATCATCTCGTCGCTGGACTGACGATCGGGCGCAAGGACGGCCCCGGCTATCTCGCCGCGATGGAACGGGATGCCGGCGTCGCCGGCCGGCTGCTCGCGCACGGCGTCCTCGACGGCCGCGTTCCACCGCCGTGGGAAACACGGCCGGACGAGTTCCCGCTGGCAGGCGAGGTGCTCGGGGCGGCGACGGGGCTGATCGTGCACTCGCGGTACGTCGCGGAGCGAGCACGCGAGAGCGGTTACAGCGGGCCGCTCTGGCACATTCCGCATCCTGCCTGGCCGGCGCCGCAGGTCGAGCCCGCCGGCGTTGAAGGCCGGCCGCTCTTCGGCTGCTTCGGCCACCTCAATGCGAGCAAGCGGATCCCGCAGCTCGTCGAGGCCTTCGCGGTGGTACGGCAGCGGCATCCGAACGCGAAGCTGCTGCTGGTCGGCTCCGCGTCGCCGGGCTTCGACGTCGACCGCCTGGTCGGCGAAGGCGTCGAGCGCATCGGCTACGTCGACGAGCAGCGCTTGTGGTCGCTGATGTCCGCCTGCGATGCCTGCATCTCGTTGCGGGCTCCCACGATGGGCGAAACATCGGGGAGTGTCATCCGCGCGCTCTCGCTCGGACGCCCGCTCGTCGTCAGCGACCTCGGGTGGTTCGCCGAGCTGCCCGACACAGTCGCGCTGAAGGTGGCGGTCGACGAGGACGAGATCCCGGCGCTGGCGACGTCGCTCGAGCTGCTTGCCTCCAGCGAGGCGACGCAGCATGCGATGAGCGACGCCGCCCAGGAGTACGTCCGCGGGGAGCACGACCTCGGGCGAGCGGCGGAGGACTACGTGGCCGCGCTCGAGGAGGCCGCAGGCGGCGCCATGGTCACGGACGCCGTCGTCGACCAGGTCGCCCAGGCCGCGGCGGAAATCGGCATCGAGCCCGGGACGCCGTTCGCGACGGAGCTGGCCGGACGTCTGGACGAGGTCGGCCTCGCGCGCAACGGCAGGCCCGGGCCGGAACCGCCGCCGAAGCACAGCCCGCTCGAGCACGTGCCGGTCTGGGTCTGGCTGGCCGGCCTCGTGCTCTTTTCTGCAGTGTTCCGCTACGGCCTGTCGCGTCGCGTCGTCGCTCCGTGGATCATGGTCGACGAGCTGATCTACTCCGAGCTCGCGAAGAGCTTCGCGTCGACCGGTCACTTCCTCATCCGCGACGTGCACCATGGTGCTTACGGCGTCGTCTATCCGGCGCTGATCGCGCCGGCCTGGCGCATATTCGGTTCCGTCCCGGACGCGTACGCGGCCGCAAAGACGATCGGCTCGCTGCTGATGTCCCTGACGGCGATCCCCGTGTACTTCCTCGCGAAGCGTGTCGTTACGCCGTTGTGGGCGCTCCTCGCTGCCGCACTCGCTCTGGCGGTGCCGTCGATGATGTACACCGGCACGCTGATGACGGAGACGGTGTTCTACCCCATCTTCGTCTGTGTCGCGTTCGCGCTGGTGCTCGCGCTCGAACGCCCAACGGCCCAGCGGCAACTCGTGCTCCTGCTCGCCTGCCTGGTGGCATTCCTGACGCGATCGCAGGCGATCGTGCTGATCCCGGCAGTTGCGACGGCACCAGTCGTACTCGCCTGGCTCGACCGGCGCCGGTTGCTGCGCGCGCTCGCGGACTTCCGCCTTGTCTACGGCGTCCTGACCGCTGCGGTCCTCGGCACGCTCACCGTCGAGCTGGCCCGCGGCCACTCCCCGCTCGATGTGCTCGGCAGCTACAGCGTCACGGGGCACGCCGACTACCGGCCGGGGCAGGTGCTCAAGTGGCTGCTGTACCACGTCTCGGAGCTCGATCTCTACCTCGGCATCGTTCCCTTCGCGGCGGTACTGCTGCTCGTCGCAATCGGCAGATCTCTCGACCGGCCGTTGCGCGTCTTCCTCGCTGCGACGTTGCCCCTGACCGCCTGGCTCCTGCTCGAGGTGGCCGCCTTCGCGTCTGCGCTTTCGCCGCGGGTTCAGGAACGGAACCTCTTCTACGTCGCCCCGCTCTTCCTGATCGCGCTGCTCGCCTGGATCGGGCGGGGTATGCCACGACCTGCACGGGCTGCGGCAGCGGCAGTCGTCCTTGCCGCCGCTCTACCCGGGGCACTCCCGTATCACCGGTTGATCGACACGTCCGCGGAATCCGACACGCTGGCGCTGCTCCCGCTCTGGTGGCTTCAGGAGACGGTCGTCAGCCTCGACACGATCGCGGTCGTGGTCGTTGCGGCGGCGATGGTCCTGGGCATCGTGTTCCTCAGCATCTCGCCGCGCTACGCCCTCGTCCTGCCGCTGCTCGTCTTCCTCTGGTTCGCGTTCGCGACCCAGCGCATCGAGCGCTTCGACCACGGCTTCCCAAAGGCATCCGTCGGTGCGCTCTATCAGGGGATCACGGCGCCCCAGCGCGACTGGGTCGACGCGGCGGCCGGCCGCAATGCCGACGTCGCGTTCGTCTTCTCGGGGACGAACCGGAGCGAGCAGCCGCTCACGCTCTGGGAGAACGAGTTCTACAACCGAAGCGTAGGGCCCGTCTACGACCTGCGACAGCAGTCGATGGGCGAGCTGCCGGAGACGCGGGTCCACCAGCGACCCGACGGGATCCTCACCTTGCCCGGCGGGAAACCCGTCCGCCACGATTACGTCCTGTCGGACGACAGCGTGCCGCTTGCCGGCGCCGTCGTCGCCCGCGACGAGCTCCGTGGCATGGTGTTGCGGCGCACCGACGGCACGATCGCAATCGCATCGCGCGTCTCCGGCATCTATCCGGACGGCTGGTCCGGGCGTCGTCTGACGTATACGCGCCTGCGTTGCAGCGGCGGCAGCCTCATCCTGACCGTCGGGAGTGACCCTCGTCTTTTCTCGCGGAGCCAGATCGTGAGCTCCGCCGGTCGCCGCGCCACCTTCGCCCCGAAGGGGACGGCCGATCTGACCGTTCCGCTGCGTCCGCACGACGGAGTCTGCCGCGCAGCCTTCACCGTGACGCCGACCGCAGTGCCTGCGTTGGTGGAGGCCGGCAGCTCGGACACGCGCGTCCTCGGCGTCCGCGTTCTGATGTTCGGCTTCAGCCCTCCGTGAGGATCGCGTACGACGTCACGCCCCTCTCGCATCCCAGAACGGGCGTTGGCAACTACATCCTCGGCACGCTGAGAGGGATGCTCGCCGCCGCCCCGGGCGAGCACGAGCTCGTGGTTTTCGGGCCGGTCAGCATTCGCGGTCGCAAGCTGCTCGACGACGCACTCGCGGATCTACCGGTCGAGAACCGGATCCTGACCGTGCCGTTCGCGCATGCGACCCGCCGCGCGTGGGGCGCGCTCGGGCGGCCGGCGGCCGAGCGCTTCGTGGGGCCGGTCGACGTGCTGCATTTCACGGACTGGATGCGTCCCCCTCAGCGCGCCGGCGTGCGCGCGACGATGATCCACGACCTCGGACCGCTGCGCTATCCCGAGCGGCTGCACCCGCGCACGGTGCGCATGCACACGGGCACTGCGCGGGAGGCGAGTGGGTGCGACGTCGTCTTCGTCAACTCCGAGTTCACGGCCGGGGACGTCGGCGAGCGGCTCGGGATCCCGCGCGAGAAGATCAGAATCGCGTATCCGGGTGTCGACGAGAGCTTCTCGCGCGAGGGGCCGACCTTCGCGGGCGACGGCCCATATGTCTTCACCACCGCGACCGACGACTGGCGCAAGAATCTCGAGACCGTTCGCGTTGCGTGGTCGCAGTTCGAGGGTGACCTGCGCCTGCTGTCGCTCGGGGAGCTCGGCTACGTTCCGGCCGCGCAGCTGCCGTCGATCTATCGCGGTGCGGAGGCGTTCGTGTATCCCTCCCGCTTCGAGGGGTTCGGGATGCCGGTGGTCGAGGCGATGGCGTGCGGTGTGCCGTGCGTCGTCTCTGCGCATCCCTCCCTCGACGAGGCCTGCGGGGACGCGGCCGTGCGCGTCGACCCGGAGAGCCCGGAGGCGATCGCGGCCGCCGTGCGGGAGGCGCTCTCCCGGCGCGAGGAGCTCTCCGGGCGCGGGTTGGAGCATGCAGCACGTTTCAGCTGGGTCGAGACGGGCCGCGTGCATCTGCAGAGCTACGCTGACGCGCTGTGATCCGCGCTGCGATCGACGTGTCCCCGCTCGTGCAGACGCGGGCCGGCACCGCGCGCTACCTCAAGGCCCTGCTGCGCGAGCTCGCAGCCCGCGACGACGTCGAGGTCAGGACGCGCACTTTCGGGCGCAGCGACCGGCTCTCGACGCTTGCACGGGACGCGGTCTGGTACCCGTTTGTCCTCGGACGTGCAGGGGTGGCCGATCTGCTGCACTGTCCGACCTACCGCGGGCCGCTGAACCCGAAGCAGCCTCTTGTGGTCACCGTGCACGACCTGGCCGTGTTCCGGCATCCGGACGCCTTCAACCGCTGGACGCGGAACTACAGCCCGCGTGTCGTCCCACGCGTCTTGCACGCGGCCCGGCGCATCATCGCGGTCTCGGAGTTCACCCGGCGAGAGCTCGTCGAGCTGCTCGGCGTGCCGGACGAGAAGATCCGGGTCGTCCCGAACGGGGTCGAGGACGAGTTCACGCGTGACGGTCCGGCCGCCGACGGCGAATACGTGCTCGCGGTCGGGACGCTCGAGCCCCGCAAGAACCTGCAGCGTCTCGTCGATGCCGTCGGGCGGACGGACGTCGAGCTTCGCATCGTGGGTGCCCGCGGCTGGGGTCGAGTGGACGTCCGCGGCAACGGCGTTCGCTGGCTCGGCGAGGTGAGCGACACGGAGCTCGCTCGTCAGTACCGAGGCGCGCTGTGCGTCGCGTATCCCTCCCTGTACGAAGGGTTCGGCATCCCCGTGCTCGAGGCGATGGCGTGCGGCGTACCCGTCGTCACGACCCGCGGGACGGCGATGGAGGAGGTCGCGGACGGAGCAGCCGTCCTCGTCGATGCGCGCGACACTTCAGAGATCGCGGCCGGGATCGAGCGTGCCGCCGCCGAACGCGATCAGCTCGTCGCGCGAGGTCTCGAGCGTGCACGGCAGTTTCGGTGGGACGGCGTCGCCGAAGCAACGGTTGCCGTGTACCGAGAGGCGGCCGCATGAGCAAGCCGCTCGTGCTGGTCGACGCGGATGTGCTAGGCCGGCACCGCACCGGTGACGAGACCTACGTCGAGCAACTCCTGGCTGCACTCCCCGGGGTCGCCGGCGACCTCCGCATCGCCGCCGTCACGCGCGACCCGGCGCGCGTTCCTGCCGGCATCGAGCCGATCATCCTGCGCGCTCGGTCGCAGGAGCTGCGAATGGCAGTCGGCGTCCCACGCCTTCTGCGGCGCCTGCGTCCATCGCTTGCGCACTTCATCCACGCCCTGCCCCTCACCTGTCCATGCCCGGCCGTGGTGACCGTCCAGGATCTCTCCTGGGAGCGCGATCCGAGCGTCTTCGGCTTCTGGGACCTGCTCACCTTCAAGGTCTTCGTGCGTCGTGCAGTGCGGCGCGCGCAACGCGTGTTCGCCATCTCGGAGCGCACCAAGCGCGACCTGATCGAGTTGTATGGCACGCGGTCCGACAAGGTCGTCGTCACGCCGCTGGCGCCCGATCCGGCGTTTCGCGCCGCCGGCGAACACGATTCCTTTCTGCTCTTCGTCAGCGCGATCGAACCGCGCAAGCAACCGCTGGCGGCGATCGACGCGGCAAACGCGGTCGGCAGGAAGCTCGTCGTCGTCGGCCCACCAAAGGACGCCGAGCTCGCCGCCGAGCTTGCGCGTCGCGGCGCCGACGTTCGCGGTTACGTCCCGAAGGACGAGCTCGTGCGGCTGTACCAGAGCGCGGCCTGCCTCGTCTTTCCGTCGCGCTACGAGGGATTTGGGCTCCCGGTCGTCGAGGCGATGGCGTGTGGGACACCTGTCGTCGCGGCACCAGAGCCCGCGCTGCAGGAGGTTGCGGGAGACGCCGCGATCTTCACGGAGGACCTTCCGGACGGCATCAGGCGCGCGCTCGCAGACCGCGACCGGCTGTCAGCCGCCGGGCTCGAGCGCGCGAAGACCTTCTCCTGGCACGAGACCGCGCGCATCACCGCAGACGTGTACCGGAACGTGCTCGCCGCGTGAAGGTGTCGGCGATCTTCGTCGCCACGGGCGCGGGAGAGGCAGCGCTGCTCCGGGACTCCCTGCCCGCACTTCGGGCCCAGGTCGGCGAGCTCGTCGTCGTCGCGAACGGCCCGGGGAGTCGGCCGACAGACGTTCCGGAGGGCGTGCGTGTGCTCGAGAACGAGCGTGCACTCGGCTTCTCCGCAAACGTGAACAAGGGAATCGAGGCGACAAGCGGTGAGTACGTCGTCATCTCGAATCCGGATGCGATCCCCGAGCCGGGCTGCGTGGCCGAGCTCGTGCGGTTCGCGGACGGTCGCCCACGCTGCGGCGTCGCGGGCCCGAAGATGCTGAATCCCGACGGCACGCTGCAGGCTTCGCGCAGGAGCTTTCCCACGATCGGCGGGACGATCGTCCGCCGCACCCCGCTGCGCGCGCTGTTCCGGCCGCTGCGCTGGCAGCGTCGCCACTACCTGCTGGACGCGCCCGAGGACGAGCCCTTGCAGGTCGACACGATGCTCGGCGCCTTCCTGCTCATGCGACGTGCGATGCTCGAGCAGATCGGCGGCTGGGATGCCGGCTACAAGCTCTACGTCGAGGACATCGACCTCAGCTACCGCGCGATGAAGGCGGGGTGGGAGCGCTGGTGGGTGCCGAGCGCCGTCGTGCGCCACGAGTACCAGGCCGTGATCGACAAGCACTACCTGACACGCCGGAACCTCTGGCATCTCAAGGCGATGCTGCGCTTTCTGCGCAAGCATCCGGAGCGGTTGTTCGCGCTGCGGTGACGACTGCAAAGGCGCCGACTCGGCGGCGCCGCGGAGAGGCGGCGCGGGCTCTGCCCGTGCCGCCGATTTCATCATCTCTAGGATCATTTGCGCTCTGAATCGCGATAAACCAACGTCACAGAAGTATCAGGCAAAGGCGGAGGGTTGGACGCAGGATGCGTATGCGGATGCCGCGGCGTACCTGGCGCATCGTGCGCAGCTGATCGTCTCGCTCGGGCCGCCGCTCGAACCCGGTGACACCATCCTCGATCTCGCCTGCGGGGACGGTGGTCTCGCGGAGCATCTGGAGGGCTTCGCCTACCGGGGCGCCGACGCGAGCCAGCAGATGGTGGAGGCGGCTCAACGACGGGGCCGGAACGTCGTGCTCGGCGATCTGAACGACTACGAGCCACCCGGGCCGGTCGTCGCCACGACTTGCTTCCGCGCGATCTACTACGCGCGCGACCGCGCAGCATTCTTTCGCCGGGTCGCCGGCTACACCGAGCGCAAGCTCGTGTTCGACCTCAATCCCCGGCAGTACCGCGTGGACGACGTGCGCACCGACCTGCACGACGCCGGCTTCGACGCGCTCGACCTGCGCCCGTTCTTCTCGCCGCAGCGGATCTCGCTGCCACGACCGGCCGCCGCGGCCTTACGAGCACTGGAGCAGAGCGGCCCGTTCGCCAGGCTCCTGCTGGCGTTTCGCTTCAGCTACTTGTGCGCAGCCTTCCGCGGCAGGAACGTGTAGCTGATCTTCGCGCCGAGGTCGCGGTTGTCGCTCTCGGTCTGCGGCGAGAGCTCGCGCGGACGGAAGGTCGGATCGATCGTGACCTCGACCCGGAAGCGCGGGCCGGGCGTTGGGAGCACGAGCGTCCGCTCGCCCTTGCTGTGGATGTCGAAGCGCCGGGCCGCCGTCGCTCTGACGACGTGTGGCTGCTTGTCGTCGCCGATCACGATCCGGCCGATCCTGACCGTCACGTGGCCTGCCTTGTCGGGGCCGCCCCACTCGCGGCGGGAGACGACGATCCGGACCCTGCCGCCGCGATTGCCGGCGCTCGAGTAGCGCGTATACGCGCTGGAGGCGCCCGCCCAGCCGTCCGCGAAGACGCCGGTGACCGACGCCCGCAACCGCAGCGGCGGCGCCACCTTGACCAGCAGCCACGGCTGCAGCGACCCACCGGCGACGTGCAGGTGGGTCGCGACGACCGTGCCGATGACGTCGATGCCGCGCTCCTCGACGACGTAGGGGTAGCCCGGGTCGTGCGAGAGCGCGCCGTCCGCGGGCCGTGGATCCGGTGTCAGGGTCGGCCCCGGGCCCTGGGCTGTGCCGTCGAGACTCCACACGCGTCCGGTGAGCGAGTGCGGATTCCAGAACTCGAGCAGCCACTCGCCGTTCTGATCCGGGTACATCTGCTGGCCGATGTAGAGCGTCGGCGCGCCGCCCGTGTGGTCGTCCACCCAGTTGAACGGACGGCGGATGTTGTCCACGAAACGATCCGAGAAGCGGTTCGAGCCGGAGGCGAACGCGAGCTCCCCTGTGAAGTTCCAGACGATGACGGCCGCACCGACCACGACCGCCAGGGTGGCCGCTCCGCGGCGGAGGAAGCGCGGCACGGCGAGGAGCAGCACCGAGAACGCGAGCAATGCGACGAGCCCGATCTTCGCGCCGGTCGGATCGAGCCTGAGGTAGCGGTTCGCCTGCTGCAGGATCGCCAGACCGGGCGCGTTGTACGAGAGGTCCTGTCCCATCTCGTACGGGGTCGTGAGGAGCAGGTAGAGGACGAATCCGGCGGAGGCCGCGAGTGCGACCGGGTTGATCGTCCGCCGCTCGAGCCACAGCGCGGTGCCGACGAAGAGCAGCGGCGCGAGATAGATCAGGTTCCGCTCGTACGTGTAGGTGCCGAAGCTCGTCGACACGTACGTCGACTTGACTGCGGTGTAGACGCCGAACCCGATGATCGCGGCGAGCAGGACGCTGCGGAAGGCGCTCACCTCACGTGTCGGACGCTCGCCCGGCGCGCGCCAGAGCGCTCCGAGGGCGGCGACGACGGGCAGCACCCCGAGACCGATCGTCAAGGCGCCCGCGGCGTTCAGACCGAGGTCGAACAGCCGGTGCTTGTAGTGGTCGGTCGCGATGTACCACTCCAGCGAGCCCTTTCCGAGCAGCGCGCTGACGATCACACCGGCACCGAACAGGAGCACGACGAGACCGACCCAGTCCCAGGCGCTCCACCTCCGGCGCACGCGAGCCAGCCAGTCGGCCCTCCAGAGCAGGAAGATCGCGGAGAGCACGAGGACGACCCACACGACGACGAGCTCGCCTCGCACGAAGGGGGCCACGGCGGCGGCGGCGACCGTGCCCACAATCCACCAGCGCGTCGGTCTGACGAGGGTGCGCATGATCAGGAACAGGCAGAGCGTGGAGTAGGGATAGGCGAGCGGCTCTTCGACGATCATCGACGAGTACGCGAGCGCCGGGATCACGCACGACGCGGCCGCGACGAAGAGCGCGGGGACGCGACTGACGACCATGCGCGCGAGCCCGTACGCCGGGAAGGCCGTCAGCGTCATGACCATCACGGCGATGTACTTCACGGTCGCGTACGCGGTATGCACGTTGTCGATACGCCAGGCCGGCGCGATCAGATATGCCCAGAGCGTGTCGAAGGAGTGCGGCTCGCCGCGGCGTGCTGCGTGGCCGGTCGCGGCGATCGCGCGGGACAGTTGCGTCAGCTCGAGCTCGTCGCCGAAGAGCCACGGCGTCGCGTGTGCCCACGCCTCGACGGCGTAGATGATGCAGAGCCAGAGGAAGATGCTCAGTAGCGGTACGGCCGCGAGCAACCGGTCCGTGAGCGAACGTTCGGCCGGCGCTGGGCGCGCGGTCGCGACCGTCATCTCCGGGTCAGTCGACAGTGGCGCCGAGGACGGCGCGCGGATCGAGGTCGGTCTCGCGCCGTACGAAACGGCACGGCACCTCTGCGAGCGCGCAGGCATCGATCACCAATCCCAAACGCTCGCGAGGAGCGTCGGGGATCGTGACGAGGACGGTGTCTGGGCGCACCCGCGAGAGGATCGTCTCGATCTCCAGCAGCCCGCCGAGCACGGGTACGCCTTGCAGGCGCCTGCGTGCGAGCCGCTGGTCGTCGTCGACGAAGCCAACGACCTGCTGGCCAGGCGTCTCGCGTAGCTCCCGCAGCAGGCTGCGCCCGCCGCGGCCGGCTCCGACGATGAGCGTGCGGTGCCGATCGCCCCGGCCGGTCAGCGAGGAGACCGCCCGGACGAAGGCGCGTTCCCAGAAGCGCGAGGCACCCACGAACACCGTGCAGACGAGCGCGTCGATGATGAAGATGCTGCGCGGGAACGGTCCCCAGACCTGCGTGGCGTCCAGGATCAGATAGGCGACGACCTCCGACACGAGAACCGCGCCGACGATCGCCGCCGCGTCCCTCGCGCCCGCATAGCGCCACACGCCCCGGTAGAGGCCGAACGGAATGAAGGCCGCGTACCGCACGGCGAGCAGCACTGCGAGCGAGACGAGGAAGATGTGCCGTTCGTAGGCGCTGCCGTGGCCCTGGAGGCGGAGGTAGTACGCGGCGGCGAACGACGCCGCGATCAGTGCGAAGTCGACGAGGGACTCGACCAGCCGCCGCGGATTGGCGACGAACGTGCGCAGCCAGCCTCGGTCCTCCACCAGGCCGGGAGCGCGCTCCACGTCGGACAGGACGCTGGCGAACTGCACGAGCAGCGCAAACGTGAGCAGGACGCCGATCAGCGTCACCCAGGCGTTGTCGAGCACCGTGTAGAACAGGCTCGTCGTCCCGAGCGCGGCCGAGATGACTGCGAGGAGGACGACTGCGCGCTTCTCCGACAGCCCGTGGTACACGAGCCGGTGCGAGGTGTGGTCGCGCCCGCCCTGGTAGACCGGCCGGCCGTCGAGCAGGCGCACGACCGTGACGAGCGTCGTGTCGAGGATCGGCACCGCCAGCACGAGGATCGGCAGCAACAACGTGGCCACCGTCGTCCCGGCGACCTTCCAGCTCGCGGCCAGCCCGAGTGCGGCGAGAGCGAAGCCGAGCACCTGGCTGCCCGAGTCGCCCATGAACACGGCGGCCGACCGCTTCGGGCGCAGGTTGAAGGGCAGAAAGCCTGCGCAGGCAAGCGCGAGCGCGAGCGACAGCGCCAGCACCGCATCGTTCTTGTGCACCGTCAGCGCGTCGATTGCGAAGAAGACAGCCGCGATTCCGGCGAGCGTCGCGGCGAGGCCGTCCATGTTGTCGAGCAGGTTGAACGCGTTCGTCATCCCCACGAGCCAGATCAGCGCGACCGTTCCGGCCAGCACGTTGTTCGAGATCAGCCCGGAGATCGTCAGGCCGTTGCCGATCACGAGGCCGGCCGCAGCCAGCTGGGCGGCGAGCTTCGGCAGCGGCCCGAGCGAGAAGAGATCGTCGAGCAGCCCGGCGACGA
>Ga0137372_10006513_pt1 | contig 11320 bp, 7 predicted proteins | sample SagtaG_6_FD_104911 | JGI IMG/M metagenome (GOLD analysis project Ga0137372, IMG submission 104911) | Vadose zone soil microbial communities from Sagehorn Ranch, Mendocino, California, USA - Sage1_R_60_16 metaG | ecosystem: Environmental > Terrestrial > Soil > Vadose zone | place: USA: California...
CGCTAACCGACAGGCGCTCCTATGTGTTTAGCGTATTCGACTAATCGCTCCCTCTCCCGGCGAGGGACCAGCGGGGGGAGGGTCGGGGAGGGGGGAGGCCGCGCCTCACTTTTGACGATACAGCCTCCTCTCCCCGGCCCTCTCCTCCCGCAGGGGAGGAGAGGGAGAACAAAACAGTGCAACGCTAAACGCGTACGCCTTCCGAAGGGGAGAGGGAGATTTCCGCTCGCGGGTGCCGTAATTCAAAGACCGGTTGCCACTAACAATGTCGGGCAAACAAAGATCTCAAGGCATGAACACGAAAACAGTCAAGACGATTGACGCAAACGAAGCGGTCGCCCGCGTAGCCTACGCGTTGAACGAAGTCATCACTCTCTACCCCATCACGCCGGCGTCGCCGATGGGCGAATGGGCGGATGCGTGGGCGGCGGCGGGAAAGAAAAACCTCTGGGGCACGGTGCCGTCCGTGATCGAGATGCAGAGCGAAGGCGGCGCGGCGGGCGCGATTCATGGCGCGCTGCAAACCGGTGCGCTGGCCACGACCTTCACGGCGTCGCAGGGCTTGCTGCTGATGCTTCCGAACATGTTCAAAATCGCCGGCGAACTGACGCCAGCGGTGTTGCACGTCGCAGCGCGTTCGCTGGCGGTACAGGCGCTCTCCATCTTCGGCGACCACAGCGACGTGATGGCAGCGCGTTCGACGGGCTGGGCGATGCTCTGCTCGGCGAACGTGCAGGAGGCGCAGGACTTCGCGCTCATCGCGCAAGCAGCAACGCTGGAGTCGCGGATTCCGTTTCTGCATTTCTTTGACGGCTTTCGCACCTCCCATGAGATCGCCAAAATCGAGGTGCTCTCCGACGATCTGCTTCGTGCGATGATCGATGAGGTCCACATTGACGAACATCGCAGGCGAGCGTTGTCACCAGAGCATCCCGTCATCCGTGGCACGGCCCAGAATCCGGATGTCTATTTCCAGGCGCGCGAGACGGTCAATCCCTTTTACTCGGCGTGCCCTGACATGGTGCAGCGTGCCATGGACAAGTTCGCGGCGCTCACCGGACGGCGATACCAGCTTTACGAATATCACGGCGCGCCAGACGCCGAGCGCGTGATGGTGTTGATGGGGTCGGCCTGCGACACCGCGGCGGATACCGCGAGTTTCTTGAACGCACGAGGAGAAAAGGTTGGCGTGTTGAACGTGCGGCTGTTCCTGCCGTTTGATGTGGCACGGCTGGCCGCGGCTTTGCCTGCCTCCGTAAAGACGATCGCGGTGCTCGATCGTTGCAAGGAGCCGGGCGGCGCGGGCGACCCCCTCTACCTCGACGTGGTGGTCGCCCTGAACCAGACGCAACGAGAGGCGGTGGTTGTTGGCGGGCGCTACGGGCTGTCCTCGAAGGAATTCACGCCGGCGATGGTCAAAGCGGTGTTTGACAACCTCGCGCAGGCGCAGCCGAAGAACCTTTTTACGGTCGGCATCCGCGACGATGTCTCCAGCACCAGTTTGGATTTCGATGAATCGTTCGGCATCGAAGGCGCAGACACGTTCCGCGCGTTGTTCTTTGGACTCGGCTCGGACGGCACGGTCGGCGCGAACAAAGAGACGATCAAAATCATCGGCGAGAACACCGGCCACTTCGCGCAAGGCTACTTTGTTTATGATTCGAAGAAGGCCGGCGCGGTGACCGTGTCGCACCTGCGGTTCGGACCGCGACCCATCCGCGCTCCGTACCTGATCGGTCAGGCGCACTTCATCGGATGCCATCAGCCGTTGTTTCTCGAAAGGTTCGATGTGGCGGAGAAACTCCTGGCCGGTGGCGCGCTATTGCTGAACTCGCCCGTCGGGCCTGACGAAGTCTGGGCAACACTGCCGGAGGAAACCCAGCGCAGCCTGATCGAGAAGCAGGCGCGCTTGTTCGTGATCGATGCCGGCCGCGTCGCGCGCGAGTGCGGCATGGGCGGCCGCATCAACACGGTGATGCAGACGTGCTTCTTCTCCGTCTCCGGCGTGCTGCCTCACGAAGAAGCTATCGCGGCCATCAAAGATTCCATCCGCAAGATGTATGGGAAAAAGGGCGAGGAGATCGTCCAGATGAACCTCGCTGCCGTGGACAAGACGCTGGCGCATCTCCACGAGGTGAAGCTTCCGGATCGCGTCGGAAGCCGCACGAAAATCCGTGAAGCAATCGCCGCTGCCGCGCCGCAATTTGTGCGCAGCGTGCTCGGCGAAATCATCGCCGGGCGCGGAGATCTCCTGCCCGTGAGCGCCCTTCCCTGCGACGGCACGTTTCCCACCAGCACTGCCCGCTGGGAAAAGCGGAACCTCGCGACCGAGATACCAGTGTGGGACCCGGAGGTGTGCATTCAGTGCGGCAAATGCGTCTTCGTCTGCCCGCACGCCGTTATTCGCGGCAAGGTTTACCAGAGTGCGCTTCTCACAGGCGCGCCACCGATGTTCAAATCCCACGACGCGCGGCATCCGGAGTGGAAGGGGTCGCGATACACCCTCCAAGTGGCGCCCGAGGATTGCACCGGTTGCGGCATCTGCGTGGACGTGTGCCCGGCGCGGAATAAATCAGAGGCGCGGCTCAAAGCGATCAACATGCACCCGCAGCCACCGCTGCGGGAGACCGAGCGCGCGAACTGGGAATTCTTCCTCTCGCTGCCCAACCTGGACCGCCGCCGCGGCACGGCGAACACCGTGCGCGAGATGCAAGCGATGGAGCCGCTGTTCGAGTTTTCCGGGGCCTGCGCCGGCTGCGGGGAAACGCCCTACCTCAAGTTCCTGAGCCAACTCTTTGGCGACCGCCTCCTAATCGCCAACGCCACCGGCTGTTCTTCGATTTACGGCGGAAACTTGCCAACGACTCCGTGGGCAACCAACAAGGAAGGGCGCGGCCCCGCCTGGTCCAATTCGTTGTTCGAGGATAATGCCGAGTTCGGTCTGGGTTTCCGCGTATCGCTCGACAAGCAGAGGGAGTTCGCCTGCGAGTTGCTGGCGCGGACCGCCGACCTGCTGGGTGCGAACTTCGCGCGCCAAATCCTGGATAACCCGCAAAAAGACGAAGCCGACATTTTCGAGCAGCGCGAACGAGTCGCTGAGCTGAAGAAAAAGCTGGGTGCTCTGGGTTCGCCGGATGCCCAGCTACTGCTGACGCTGGCCGATTTATTGGTGCGCAAGAGCGTGTGGATTGTCGGCGGCGACGGCTGGGCTTATGACATCGGGTTCGGCGGACTCGACCACGTGCTGGCCAGCGGACACAACGTGAAAGTTCTCGTGCTCGACACCGAGGTGTACTCCAATACCGGCGGACAGTGTTCAAAATCCACACCCCGCGGCGCCGTCGCGAAGTTCGCCGCCGGCGGCCGACCGTCTGCGAAGAAGGACCTCGGCCTCATCGCCATGACTTATGGGAATGTTTACGTCGCCAGCGTCGCGATGGGCGCGAAAGATGAGCACACACTCAAGGCGTTCCTGGAAGCCGAAGCTTACGACGGCCCGGCGCTTATCATCGCCTACAGCCATTGCATCGCGCATGGCATCAACATGACCACGGCGATGCAAAACCAGAAGGCGTTGGTGCATTCGGGCCAATGGCTGCTCTACCGTTACCATCCGGACAGGGCCGCGCGCGGCGAGAACCCGCTGCAACTGGATTCACAGACCCCGCGCACGAAGGTCCAGGAGTTCTTGAGCCTGGAAAATCGTTTCAAAATGCTGACCAAGAGCAAACCGGATCAGGCCAGGGAGCTTTTCAACCAGGCCCAACGCGACGCCGAGAATCGATGGCAGTTTTACCAATACCTGGCGGCGCGGGATTTCAAAAAGTCCAACACGGCCCCTATCGAAAAAGAAGCGGGGACGCATCCCAAAGACACGGACAAAACTTAAAGCCAAAGCCAAAGTATGAACCTCAAAACGACCTACATGGGACTCAAGTTGCGAACGCCGCTCGTGGTGTCGGCCTCGCCATTGTCGGAAGACATCGGCAACCTCAGCCGGATGGAAGACGCTGGCGCTGCTGCTGTCGTGCTCCATTCGCTGTTCGAGGAACAAATCCGTTACGAACGCTACGAATTGCACTGGAACACGACGCAAGGAACGGAAAGTTACCCCGAAGCCTTGAGTTACTTCCCAGACCCGCACGAGCTGTGCGTCGGGCCGGAGGCGTATCTCAAACACATCGCCAGGGCCAAGGAGACGGTCACCATTCCCATTATCGCCAGTCTGAATGGCTCGACAGCCCGTGGCTGGACCAGTTTCGCGAAACAGATCCAGCAGGCGGGCGCCGACGCGCTGGAGCTGAACATCTACAACATTCCGACCGACATGAAGATTTCCGGCGCCGACCTGGAGCACCAATATATTGAGGTTGTCCGTTCGGTGCGGGCGGAGGTGAGCATCCCCTTGGCGGTCAAGGTCAGCCCTTTCTTTACGAACTTCGCCAACATGGCGAAGCGTTTTGCCGAAAACGGAGCCAACGGGCTGGTGCTCTTCAATCGCTTTTATCAGCCCGACATCGAGCTGGAATCGCTCGAAGTGACGCCCAATGTTTTCTATAGCACACCGATGGCGATGCGGTTGCCTTTGCGCTGGATTGCAATTCTTTACGATCGAATCGGCGCCAGCCTCGCGGCAACGAGCGGCATCCATCGCGGCACCGATGCGCTCAAGATGCTCATGGCCGGCGCGGACGTCACCATGCTTTGTTCCGTCCTCATGCGCCACGGCATCGACCGGCTCCGCGTCATCGAAGAAGAAATGGTGAACTGGCTGCGGGAACATGAGTACGAGTCCGTGGAACAGCTTAAAGGCAGCTTGAGCCACAAAAATTGTCCGGATTCCAGCGCGTTCGAACGCGCGCAGTATATGCGGGCAGTCGGCGTTCACAAATCCGCGTGACTGGGGCAGGATCGCACCGCAAAAAAGGCAAAGTATTGGACAAAATCCGGCAAGCACCACGCGCAGTAATGGAAGTCTATTATTACGTGGTCGTGTGCAGTACGAAGTATGGTACCAGAAGAAACAACCGAAGTGTTGGTGGCCGGTGCAGGTCCGGTGGGGATGATCACCGCAATCCTGCTGGCTGAGAATGGCATTCGGGTTAAGGTGGTTGATAAAGAATCAAGCACGGCCACGCACAGTCATGCCTGTGCGCTGCATCCGGCGAGCTTACAAATTCTGGGGGAGATTGGTCTTGCTGAAGAGATCGTCAAAATGGGACGCCGCGTGGACACAGTCGGCCTCTACGACGGCAATCGCCGGCGGGCTGAGCTTAAGCTATCCGGATTCGCGGGCGATTTTCCTTTTGTGCTGGTACTGCCACAGAGCGCTTTGGAAGAAATGCTCGAAAACCGACTCGCCAGGAAACATCACATCAAAATCGACTGGAACCATCGCTTATCGACGCTCCACCCCGAAGGCGAGAGGATACTGGCGACTGTGGACAAGCTGGTGGTCACGGCACAAGGTTATAGTGTGCCGCAGATGGAATGGGTCGTTGGGAAAACCCTGTATATCAGGGCCGGCTTCGTGATTGGGGCCGATGGGCATAACTCTCACGTGCGCCAATGTCTGGGAATCGACTACGAGCGCCTGGCAGAGCCGATCGCATTTCAGGTGTTCGAGTTTCAGACCGACGCACAGTTGAGCAACGAAGTCCGTGTCGTGCTGGACGATAAGACCACGAATGGGCTGTGGCCACTGCCTGGCGACAGATGCCGGTGGAGCTTTCAGTCAATCCGGCCGACATCCGTGAATGAATTTCCTTCCAAGGATCGAAGCGTGATCGTGGTGGATCAGCCTGAAGTCGAGCTGGAGACGCGCAGTCAGGTGCAGGAACTTGTGCGGGAACGGGCTCCCTGGTTTCGGGGAGCCATCGGCGAAATTGACTGGATCGCCGAAGTGCAGTTTGAGCCCGGGGTGAGCAGGCGATTCGGGCAGGGACGTTGCTGGCTGGTGGGAGACGCGGCCCATCAGACCGGGCCGGTGGGAATGCAGAGCATGAACGTGGGCCTGCGCGAAGCCGCCGCGCTTGTTGGGAATGTGAAAAAGATCGTGCGTGAACATGACTCCCCAAATCTGTTGAACGCCTACGCATCCGACCGTCGTGAAGAATGGCAGCAGCTCCTGGGAACGAAGGGAACACCGAAGCCGGGGATTCAAACGGACCCGTGGATAAGGGAACGTAGCGCGAGGATCCTGCGGTGTCTCCCGGCGTCTGGAGAACACCTGCGGCAGTTGCTTGACCAGATCGGACTCGATCTCCGATGAGTTGGGATACCGGCGCCTTCGCACGCGCGCGATCCATGCGGGCCGTAAGCAAGCACAAGCCGATCTAGTTCCACACCTATGGCCAATCATCGCAAACCCACAGCACAGTGCCAGATCTGCCGAGCCGAGAAACCACATCGCGAACTCGTGCCGGCAGAATTCGTCCGGCCCACCCTCCTGCATCTTATCGAGAAGGAACACGCGGACTGGAAACCGGACGGCTTCATCTGCGTCGCCGACCTGAACCGTTACCGCATGGCTTATGTCCGCCAGGTGTTGGAGACGGACGTGGGCGAAATTTCCGCCCTCGAGGCGGAGGTGCTGGAAAGCTTGAAGAAGAACGAACTGCTCTCCACGAACATTTACGCCAACCTCGACGCGAAGCTGACGACCGGTCAGATGCTGGCAGACAAGATCGCCACGTTCGGGGGAAGCTGGAGATTCCTCTCTCTATTCGCGGCGATTTTGGTCGTGTGGATTGTGGTCAATACGGCGGCCTTGCTGACCAGGCCGTTCGATCCATATCCGTTCATTCTCTTGAACCTCGTGCTCTCGTGTCTGGCCGCCATTCAAGCGCCCGTCATCATGATGAGCCAGAACCGCATGGAAGCCCGCGACCGACTGCGCGCCGAGCACGACTACAAAATCAACCTCAAGGCCGAACTGGAAATCCGTCACCTGCACGAAAAGCTGGACCACTTGCTCAAGCAGCAATGGACCCGGCTGTTCGAGATTCAGGAGATCCAGTTGGAGCTGATGAAAGAATTGGCGGAGCGGAAAGGGTAGGTTGAACTGATCTTAGCCGTATTCATGCAGTGGGGACGAACCCTCACCCTGACCCTCTCCCTTTTAGAAAGGGAGAGGGGAACCTTCGGTGGCACCGTGTCCGGGTCACCGAACGAGGATCGAGAAGGGTGCATTTTAGCTCTCCTCTCCCCGCTCGGAGCGGGGAGAGGAGCAAGGTGAGGGGCACTTCCGACTGCATACTAACGGCTTAGCGGGCGCGGCTTGGCGGGAACGAAAACGTTGCAATGTACGGAGGCATGGAATTAGCGGAACTCTTTCAGAGGCTTGGCACCGCGCTTGGCTTGGGGTTGCTTGTAGGGCTGCAGCGCGAGCGCGCGGGTTCGCGTCTGGCTGGTTTCCGTACTTTCCCGCTGGTCACCGTGCTCGGCGCCTTGTGCGCATTGCTTGGCGATCAGTTTGGAGGTTGGATCGTGGGAATCGGACTGGCCGCCCTGGCCATTGTCATCGCCGTCGGAAATCTGCCCATGCTGAAAACGGAGGAGGAACATCAGGGGGGTGACTGGAAGTTACTCGGCCGAATTGCAGTGAGTTTTTGCATAGCGGTCGGCGTCGGTCTCCTGCTGTTGGGCGTGTGGTGAAGCGGCTCGCGCGAGTCTGCAAGGAATGTCGCATTTGTTCAGGAGCCAGGCGCCCTGCATCCCGTGCTCGACTTCACTGTCATCGCAATGATCGTGCATTCGCACGAATACGCAGCACCTGCAAGGTGGTGCACGGGCTGCCTCCGGCAAAATAGGCTGTAACTTCGCCAAAAAACGCTGAGCCCTGCGACGCAAATTGCAGTATCAACAAATCCAGCAATTCAATCTTCGGCCTCAACGGACAAAGCGGACGAGGCTGTGCGCGGGACTGAGGGCTGGAGAAGAGTAAGAACAATGAAAGCGATGAGGCAGGGCTCATTGCTCAAAAGATAAGGGCGAACCTATGCAAACCAGGAGACAATTCATCAAGACAGTCGGCGTAGCGGGAGCGGCCACGTTCCTGCCCTGGCGCGTGGGCGTGCGGCGTGCTGCGGCGGCGACGCTGCCGGGTGGCACGTTAGATCCCGGGCTGATTTCCAAATACGTGGCACCGCTGGTCATCCCACCAGCCATGCCGCGCACGAGCAAGATCGTTCAGCGCAGTGGCCAGGACATTGACTACTACGAGATTGCAGTCCGACAATTCCAGCAGGCGATCCTGCCATCGGGCCTGCCAATGACAACGGTGTGGGGTTATGGCTCCGTCAACCACCCCGGCACGTTCAATTATCCGGCGTTCACTATCGAGGCCGGGTGGGAAACGCCGGTGCGGGTCAAGTGGATCAACGGCCTCGTCGATACCGACGCCAACTACCTGCCGCACCTGCTGGCCGTCGATCCCACTCTGCACTGGGCCAATCCGCCCGGCCCAAGAGATACGCGTCCAAGATTCAAAAGAACGCCCGGGCCATATCACGGGCCAGTACCGATTGTCACGCACGTCCATGGCGCACACTCGACCGAAGAAAGCGACGGCTACGCGGAGGCCTGGTACCTGCCTGCGGCAAACAACATTCCTCCAGGTTATTTCAGGAATGGAACCTGGTATGACAGGTTCAAGGCCAAGTTTGAGTCGATCTGGCAGCAGCCTTGGGACCCCGGCACAGCCGTGTTCCAATACGCCAACGATCAGCGGGCAGCTACTCTCTGGTTTCACGATCACTCACTGGGTATGACGCGCCTGAATGTGTACGCCGGACCGGCCGGCTTTTACCTCTTGCGCGGCGGCCCCTCCGAGTTGTCGGCCGGCATCCTGCCCGGACCTGCGCCCGCGGTTGGCGATCCGCCCGGACTCAACTATCACGAAATCCCGATTGCCATCCAGGACCGATCTTTTAACGCGGACGGCTCGCTGTTTTATCCGGACAGCCGGGAGTTTTTCGACGGATTCGCTGGACCGTATATCCCGCAGAGCGATATCTCGCCCATTTGGAATCCGGAGTTCTTCGGCAACACGATCGTCGTCAACGGCCGGACCTGGCCGAACCTGAACATTGAGCCGCGGCGCTATCGCCTGCGGCTGCTCAACGGATGCAACGCACGGTTCCTGATTCTGAAACTGGTCACCGATCCGCTCGCGTCGCGTCCGGCCGCGCCCGAAATCCCGTTCACGCAGATCGGCACTGAAGGCGGTTTCCTGCCGGCGCCCGTGCAACTCGGACAACTCCTCATGTCCCCGGCCGAGCGTGCCGACGTGATCGTGGACTTCACCGGCCTGCCGGTCGGAGCCGAGATTTACCTCACCAACGAAGGGCCGGATGAACCGTTCGGCGGAGGCGAACCGCCCGACGATTTCGACGCGGCCGATCCGAACACGACAGGCCAAGTCATGAAGTTCACGGTCGTACCTCTGACGGGGGCCGATTCCAGCCTCCCGGTTGAGCAACTGGTCTTGCCGGCCATCACGCCTCTGGCGGGAGCGACCCGGACAAGGATGGTTTCGCTGAATGAGGAAGTTTCCGCCCGGCTGCAGGACGTTGGTCCCAGGGAAGCCGTGCTGGGAGTCATGGATCGCTTCGGTAATCCCGTGCCACTCATGTGGACCGATCCTATCACCGAGAAACCGAGGTTGAATGACACCGAGATCTGGGAAATCTACAACTTCACGGCCGACGCCCATCCGATTCACATCCACGAGGTCCAGTTCCAAGTGATCAATCGGCAGGCTTTAGTCGCCGACGAGGAAGGGATTTCGTCGCCTCCGGCTCGATTGGTGGGCAGTCCTTTTCAACCGGAGCCTTGGGAAACGGGATTCAAGGATACAGTTATTGCCTACCCAGGCCAGGTGACGCGCATCAAAGCCTCCTTTGACATTCCCGGCCAGTTCGTGTGGCACTGCCACATCGTCGAACACGAGGACAACGAAATGATGCGTCCACTGCGAGTCGGGCCGTAGGATTTGTCTCGCCGTGGGTTTGTCCGACGCGGCACCAACAATCAAGATTACAATGCAGATGCGAATTGCCATTGTTGCTCTGCTCTCATGTTTGTCTCTTCAGAGCGACGGCTTTGTCGTTTGCAGGCAAACGCACGATGGAGGCGGCTTCTGCCAATCTTCCTGGCGGACGTGAAAACCTTGCGGAAGCTATGCGGATGGATTCTCGCCTGCGGCGCCGTTGTGAGTGCCGGAAACGCACTGTTCGCCGCCGACGTGTTATTCCTAGACACTTTCTATCTTGGGCCGCGGCCTCGTGGAAACAGAGGTGACTTGCGCGACGCCTTCCCGAACACCAGCCTCAACGATTTCTGGCTTCAGCTCCCGGGCACGAACACGGCTCGCTGGATAGCTCGCGATTGCCACGACTTTGGCTGGCTATTCTCCGCCTCGTCAATCGATCCGAATGAACCACCCGAAGACGCCTTTGGCGGCAACGGCACCATCACCGCGCGCGGACGTGGTCGAGTGGGTGCTCAGCGATGTCGGAGCGCGCCCATGGGACCGCGACGCCGTTGATCGCCGACTCCTCGAGGAGGCGCGCGCCGGCCAGGGCACGGTCATTGACAGCAAAATCAGGTCGGCGGCTACGGCGTCCTCGCGCGGTGACGAGACTTACGCGCCTTGCGAGCCGGGGCACCATCGCCACGTCAGACTGGGAGCGCGGCGCGCGCATTCGTTCGCTGATCTTCCGTCCGTCATCAGGCCACCACGGTTTTGAAAGCGAAACCGGTATCGTCATCCCACCCGGCAAGGATGTACCGCTCGCCAGTGGGTACGGCTTCGTAGGAACGAATGCTACCCTCCATAAGCTCCCAAAGTTCCGGCACGCCCTCCTGGGTGCCGTCGAACACCATCACTTTGAGTGGCGCCTTGGCGACGAGAAGCTTCTCAAAGTCATACTTAATGTCGCCCCAGGGCCTATCCCATTCCGACTCTAAAACGAGTCCGACGCGCTTCAGCCGACCATCATCGTTCCTATACCAAACAAGATCATATAACCACTGAGGATCACAATCGTCCGGGCAAACGTCATAGCCGCTCGCACAACCCAAGTCTGTCAGAGCACGCTTAATTGCTACTGTTGAGTTCGGCCTGCCTATTAACTCGGCGTCCGGTATTCCTCGGAGGGCTGCGATGAGGTTCTCTTCTAGCTGTTTGACGTCCTCGATATTCATGCGCCGATATTACGCGGCCGCATGTAGCCTGTCAAAGCGCGGGAACGGGAAGGTCAGGAAGGGGTCAGGGATGACTAGGAAGGGGTCAGTGATGAATGGCGCTGAGATAACG
>Ga0137372_10006514_pt1 | contig 11320 bp, 11 predicted proteins | sample SagtaG_6_FD_104911 | JGI IMG/M metagenome (GOLD analysis project Ga0137372, IMG submission 104911) | Vadose zone soil microbial communities from Sagehorn Ranch, Mendocino, California, USA - Sage1_R_60_16 metaG | ecosystem: Environmental > Terrestrial > Soil > Vadose zone | place: USA...
AATTGGTCGGCCAGCGCGTCGACGCGTTCGCCGGGCGCGGTGTCAGAGCCTGGTCAATAACTGGGTCGGGGTCGATGGACGCTCGTGATCATCGATACATCGGCCCCGGTGGCGGCGTGTCGGGCTGACCGGAAAGGGGGCCTTCGAGTAGGAGCACTGGTTACCACACCTCTGCCCTGTCCCCGAAGGCCCGTGCTTGAGTATCCATGTTCTGACCGGCCATGGCGCACCCGCGGTGGCCGAGCCCGGCCAGCACCTGCCCACCCGACGTCGGCGCGTCTACCCGTCAGATACCACCGACGTCGAGTGGCAGATCCTGGCCCGGCTGGTGCCCGTGGGTGGCACCCGCCCCGGCGTGGGCGGCCGGCCGGTCACCTACCCGCGCCGAGACATCGTGGACGCCATCCGCTACGTGGCGCGTACCGGCTGCCAGTGGGACGCGCTGCCAGTCGACTTGCCACCCACGGCGTTGGTCAAGCACTACTTCGCCGTCTGGGCCCGGGACGGCACCCTGGCCCGCATCCACAACACCTTGCGTGAACAGGTGCGCCAGGCCGAAGGCCGTACCCCGAGCCCGTCCGCAGCGTTGGTGGACTCCCAGTCGCTGCGCGGCGCGGAGACCGTCGGGCATACCAGCCGCGGCTACGACGGCGGGAAGAAAGTCAACGGCCGGAAACGGCATATGGTCACCGACACCTGCGGGTGGCTGCTGGCCGTGCTGGTCACCGGCGCCCACGTGCAGGACCGCGACGCCGGCCACCTACTGATGTGGATCACCCGCACGGTCTTCCCCACCATCCGCCTGGTCTGGGCCGACGGCGGCTACGCCGGCAAGCTGGTCGACTACGCCCACGCCACGCTCGGACTCACCGTACAGATCGTGGCCAAGCTGACCGGACAGGTCGGCTTCGTGGTGCTGCACCGCCGCTGGTGCGTGGAGCGCACCTTCTCCTGGATCAACCGCCCGGCCCCGAGCGAGACCACGCCATCAGCGAAGCGCAGTGGGAAATACGGCACTACCCCACCCTGCAAGCGCTATGGGCAAGCGCACCCCTGCGCAGTACCGTCACTCTCGACCAAGCCGACTGAGCGCAACGCCGCCACCACGCCGCCACCACGCCGCGCCCGGTCAGCGGCAGATCCGCGTACCTGATCTTGTCGTACCGCTGACGGGATCATCGCCGCGTGCCCCGGGATCTGCCGGTGAGCCGGTGGTGGACCGCGACGCTGGATCGGCGGGCTGTCTCTTACAGGAGGTCTTGCAGAGGGCGTGGTTCGTGGCCGGTGAGGGCGTGGACGCCGTCTCCGAGGACGCAGAGGTGGCCTTCGCGGATGGCGCGGCCGGTGCCGGTGAACAGCTCGAACGTCCCCGCGTTGGCGGGGTCGACGGTGAACGCGGCACGGTGGCGCTCGTAGGCGTCGTCGTCGACGTCATCCCGCTCGATGTCCGCGCCGGTCCGCTCGCGCACCAAGGCCACGTAGTCGTCCGCGGTGACCAGAACGGGCCCGGTGACGTCGTACGTACGGCCTTCGTGCCCGTCGTCGCACAGTGCCGCGGCGGCTGCGGCCGCGCAGTCGGCCCGGGTCACGAAGGCGTGCCCGCCGTCGCCGAGGTTCGTGGTCCACCTGCCATCACGGGCGTAGCAGCTTGCGAGATCAGCACGCAGGTCGGCGTACAGGGCATTGCGCAGGATCGTCGACGGCACCCCGACCGCAGTGAGGTCGGCCTCACTGTGCAGGTAGATGGCGGCGGGCGGGAACGGGTTGTCGCGCACCGGGTTCTGCATGGAGGTGAACACGATCCGCCGGACCCCGGTGCGCGCCGCGGCCTCGAACGCTGCCCGATGTGCACCGACCATGTCCCCCGTGCCGAGCGCGCTGATCACCAGAAGCCGGTCCACGCCCTGCAGCGCCTCGTTCAGCGTCTGCGGCCGCTCGAAGTCTCCGAACCGCGTCCGGTCGTCGACGCGGGTCCTGGATATCGGCACCACCGACTCCACGGGCACCCCACGGTCGAGCAACGCATCGATCACCAGGCGTCCGAGCCGCCCCGACGCCCCCGTCACGCCAACAATCACGCTCGTCAATCTAGCCCGGAACCGCGTCCGCTCACCCTCGCCGGTCTCGCTGGCGACGTGCACTGCGGCACAGCCGTGCTTGGCAACGCCGTTCGCGACGCCAGCCGTCCTGGACCGCGTGATCGCACTCATCCTCGGCACGTTCGGACATCAGCGTCCTGCGCGACGGTCACCGTCCGTGACGCGCGGCCAGCGGCATGTGCGGATGGCGCCCTCGGCAGGTCGGCGGCCGTGCACCGGTCCGGTCTTCGTCACCCGATCCCACGTCGGTGGGTCCGGAACTGCGAGTTCTCCCGGTAGACGCGCATGCGTGCGCGGTTCACCGGGCCTATCGGCCGGTGCTCGACGCGCGCGTGTGCCGGCGAGAAACGCAGCTCCTCGGCGAGCCGGTCGCGCTGTTCGGTACGGAAGTCCTGCGCCGGGATGGTGAGCGTCGCGACCGTGACGAACGGTGAGACGGTCTCGTCCCAGCGGGGAGCGGCATCGTGGATGGGCATGCCGTCCTTGCGGAACTGCACCGCGAAGTCGAAACTGACACCTTCGCTGGCGAGGCGCTGCGTCATCGCCCGGGTCAGGTAGTCCTCAGGCAGCTCCGCCGGCAACGGGCTGGCCTCGCCGGGTGTCGGTAGGAGTGAGTACTTGACGACCCGGTCCGCGCCGAAGCGGTAGGGCGTCGTGCTCCAGTAGCGGATCTCCAGGGGAGAGGCGGGCCGGATTCGGGCGGCGTCCAGTTCCTTGAGCACCCTTGACCTGCCGGTGAGGATCATCTTCGCCGCGAAGACCAGGGGCGAGTACCTGGCGCTGTAGACGATGGCGTCGTGGAACAGGCGGACCGTGCCCAGCGGCATGCTGGGATGGCTGAGCAGCAGGAAGTCCTGGGCGTTCGGCTCGTCGCTTTCCGGGATCTTCTCGCCGGGCACGTCCAGCAGCTTGACGGCCAGGCCGCGAACGTCGCGCACCGTGTCGGACTGCGGCTTGTCGCTGGCGCTGGAGGTCCGCACCCAGGCCTTGTAGGACTTGGCCTCGGCGAACAGGCCGACCCGAAGATCCGCCGGCAGCGTCGGGTCGATCGTGAACACGCCCTCGAGCAAGCCGGTGTGCTTGGGATGGGCATCTCGCCTGGTGTCCGCCGGAGGGTAGTCCTTCGCCAGCTTGCGCCGCATGGTCGCCGCGATCCGGGCGGTGAGGGCGTCCTCGCGTCGCTCCTGCGGGTCGTCGATCTCGGCCATGCGGCTGACCATACCGCTCACCGAGCCAGACGAAGGTCCTGCGACCGTTCGCACGGCTCGCCCGGATGCCGGCCGGGTCCGCTCGCAGCGACGCCGGATAGCGCGGTCCGCGGCCAGAAGCGGATGGCGTGGCAGCAGGCTGCGGGCTGCGGGCTGCGGGCTGCGGAGGCGAACCGATGGCGATCACGGCGGGTCGCGGCCTGGCCCGTACGCGTGGGTGAGGCTTGACGGACGACGGGAATGGGTACGGCCGGTTCGTGCGCTACATAGAACTCCGCCGGCATACCGACAACGACGGTGACCGCCTGACGCCGCAGGGCGTCTCCGACGCCGAGCGGATTGGCCGCGATGGGCTGCACCCGCCGTACGCGGCGTTCGTGTCGACCGGGGCGCAGCGCGCCACCCAGATGGTGGAGATCCTGCGGCACACGGCCGGGCAGGACCAAGTGGCCACCACGGTGGCGACCGGCCTGCGTTCGTCGGTGGAAGATCGCTGGCGGGCGGCAGCCAAGGCCGCAGGCAAGGGCGCGGACCTGGAGGCCATGCGCCGGGTCGACCCAGATCTCGTGGACCGGGACTCCTGGCTGCTGGGGTCCAGCCTGCGGCAGATCATCGACGGGCTACCCGAGGGCGGCCGGGCACTTGTCGTCGGGCACAGCCCCACCAACGAGGCAGCCGTCCTCGGGCTGACCGGTCGGCTGGTGCCACCGATGGGCAAAGGCGAAGGGATCCTGCTCGTCGAGGAGGACGGAGCGTACCGGGTGGAACCGCTCGGCTAGACACCGTGACCAACTCACACAGCCGGTCGGGGCAGTCAATGTACGGCGAGGATGACCACGCGACATGCCAGATCCGTGCGCTGATCTTGGCCGCTACGCGAGCGGCTGATCTGACCGCCGGTCCTACCCGGGCACCGCCAGGGGCCGCGGCGGCTCGTCGTACTCGCCGAGCGCATACCGCAGCCGGTGGTTGAGGTCGTTGATCGACCGACACAGGTCCCGCTCGGTTCCCGCCCGGCTCAAGGAGTTCCACCCGCTCAAGTCGGTCTCGAATACGGCCTGACAGGTCTCGGGAGACCTCACCCGTCATGAGCTCGCCTTCGATCACCGCAAGAAGGCCGATCAAGTGCCTTCGCAACAGGCAGGAAAGTCAGACAGGTCTCACCGTCGGCGGTCTACGTCCCCGGCCGGTTCCGGAAGCGGCCTGGCGTCGGTGCGCAGCCGCGCGTGCATGTGGACGTCGTGCCATCCGTCGGCGTGCCGCAGGTAGCCGCGTAGGACGCCCTCCAAACCGAACGCGGCCTTGTGCGCTACCCGGCATGACGCCGGATTACCGACCGAGTGGACCAGGAAGAGCCGGTTCATCCGCAGCGTGTCGAACGCCCATGATGTCAGCGTACGGACCGCGCGCACGGCAATGCCTTTCCCCCGGGCGGTGGGCAGCACCCAATAGGACAGCTGCGCCGACGCTTCCGACAACATGATCGTCCGAAGACCTACCTGACCGACGGCCTGACCGTCACTGCCAGCGACGATGGCCCAGCTGGCGTCTGTTTCGTCGGCCCACCGCCTGGCCCAGCCCGCGATCCAGTCACGCGCCTCCTCGTCGCTGTCCATTCGGCGCACGTGCCAACGTTGAATATCGGGACAGCCGAACGCGGCCCGCACGGTGGCGCTGTCCTCGTTGCGCCATGGCCGCAGGACCATCTGCTCATCGATGGCAAGGCGAGGCTGCCTGCTTGTCCGCAGACAACCAGCGGGCAGGGCTGGGTCGACCAGGAGAGGCACGCGTCCATCATCGCCGATCGACGTTCGATGCTCGCCGGCCGCGATCCGGCCCGGCGGAGGCCGCGCCGTCGGCGGCAAATGAGTGTGGTGTCAGGGTCGATGGTGCCGGCTGTGCGGCACCATCGATCGCTCAGTCCCTGACGTAGTAGTCGGCCCGTGGTGTCGTCATACTTGCCGCTCGCCCGGCAGCAGCGGCGGAAACCGCCGCCCGGAACCGCAGGGAAACGGATCGCTCCGCCGAGCTTTCGATCAGCTCGGTGTCGATGCCAACGGTTCGGTCATCGCGTTTGACCTGGCTCTCGCTAGAGGGAACCCCCTGCGACGCATGCTGGTCGGCTCAAAAGGACGTTTCGGCGTCGAATTCGCGGTGCATGGTGGCCTCCTCCGGTCGAGCGGGCGGCAGGAGGCTACCCAACGTGCGATCCGTTGCGCGAACGGGTTTCTCGCCGCCCCTGCGGCGACTTTGCCGAGCGCGGTCGGCGGCATGGGCGGGCGTGGGGGCTACGGAGTTGTTGGGCCGGCGCGGGCATGCTGGCTGCGGTATAGAGATCAGCCGATGCGAGCGGCTGTCCGAGTCTCTTGGCGTGCGGCAGGATGACGTCATGTGGATCAGTCGCCGGAGCGGCTCGACCGGAGAGCCGCCGACGCCCGAGCAGCTCGAGCAGTGGCGCCGACGGATGTCCCCGCCGGAGTACGAGTTCCTGGCGGGTGTCGGGCTGACCGTCCTGCTCGGCCGCACCGACGACACTGCAGTCGGACTCACAAACGTCGAGGCGTTCTCGACGGGGTTCCGGTTTACGCTGGCCGTCCGGGTGCGCCAGCCGCGACCGCAGTTCGCCCGCGGTGGGCTGCACATGCTCATCAGCTCGCACGTCCATCCTGGTATCGACCTGCGTCTGGAGGATCGCCTGCTGCTCGGCATCGAGTACCCCGATGGCCGCCGCGCCTCCACGCTGACCGACATGCGGGTGCACGGCCCAGGCGCCATGACCGACAGGGAACAACTCGTGCTCGTTCAACAGGGTGGAGGCGGCGGCGAAAACAGCGTGGACCAGTCCTACTGGGTGACACCGCTGCCTCCCGAAGGACCGGTGACCGTCGTCCTTGCCTGGCCGGGCTTCGGCATCCAGGAGTCACGAACGACCCTCGACGCAGCCGCAATCCGCGCAGCGGCCTCGCACAGCCAACGGCTCTGGCCACCGCAGCCAGCCACCGAACCCCCGGAACCACCGCCTCCACCTCGCCCGTCCTCCGGCTGGTTCGCCGAGCCACCAGGCTGACCCAGCCAGCACCCGCCCGCCCGACGACCGCAGGCAACGAGCGGTCAGCGGCTAGAGGTGTGCACCTGACCTTGGTTGCCCACGGGCGGCTGAAGGTCACCCCCGCGGTGGGTGGGGTGCTGGCGATCGGACAGGATTGCGCCATGGTGTCGTCGCCGCGTTGGCTTGGCCGTTACCAGGACGGGCGACGGGAGGAGGTGTGGCAGGAACTACGCCAACTCGGCAGCGGGATCCGGGAGTCCGGATGGGCCGAGCAGGCGCGGCTGGTCTGCGACGAGATGGCGCACCGGGCGCGTCACAACATCGAGCTCATCGTCGACCGGCTGTCGAACGACGGCTACCGGTTCCACACCAACGACGACGACCAGACCCCCGTACAGCCGCACATTCCTCCGACTCCGGCTGCGGCAGCACACGCGGACTGGCTGCAGCAGCGGTTCGGCGAGGTACCCATGACTCTGCTGTCCTGGGTGCGGATCGTCGGAGACGTCTGGCTGGTGGGCACGCACCCGCGGTGGCCGACCTCGGCGGCCGCTGATCCCCTCGTGATCCGGGTGGAAGGCTCCCACTACCCCGGCGAGCCGACGATTCGCGAGTACTTCGACGACGAGTGGACCAGATGGCTGGAGCGCCGCGCGAAAAACCCCAGCACCCCCCGCCTGTTCGTGCTCCCGCTGGCACCCGACCGGCTCCACAAGGACAACACCAGCGGAGGCGGCCCATACGGGATCGTCCTTCCCGACGGCTGCGTTGACGGACTCTTCGCCTGGGAGACCACCATGCCGTTCGTGTCGTACCTGAACTGGATTTTCCGCGACGGTGGATTTCCTTGGCCGTCCGGCGACCGTAGCCAATGGCGGGTCCGGCACCACCTCGTCAAGGATCTGTTGCCGCTGTAGCTCATTGGCTCGGTGTCTACTAGGGCAGCCGTACTTCGTAACCTGATCATGTAGGTCGGTGCGTTGGCTCCCATACGGCGTTGTCGTGGGCGAAGACGACGCGGGCGGGGTCGAGTTGCTGGAGGCGGTCGATCCAGGCTGGTCTGCGCGGCAGGGGTTGGGTGTGCTGGTCGCGGTGTGCCTGCAAGGCCAGCGCGTCGCGGCTGTACGCGGTTGCGGTGTCGTGGCTTTGGCCGGCCACGATGACGGTGCCGTCCGACCGGGCGACGATCAGGGATTGATGACCGGTGGTGTGTCCGGGGGTCGGAGTTACCACCACGTGGGGCAGGATCTCGGTCTCGCCGTCGAGTTGTTCGTACCGCAGCCCAGGTGCGTCAATGAGTTCGGGCAGGGTGTAGTCCGGCGTGTGCTGCGCGGTTTCCAGTTCGACGCGTTGGGTGAAGATCGGCCGGTCGGGAAGGATGGGGTTGCCGCCACAGTGGTCGAAGTGCAGGTGGCAGTTGACCAGGAATCTGATGTCGTCGACGTGTACTCCGATGTCGGCCAGGGCGGCATGCAGGCTGCGGCGGCGGGGACGGTAGTGCGCGTCGACGTCGGGATGGCTGCCCATGCCGGTATCGACCAGCAACAGCCCGGCGGGATGGTCGACGAGATAGCCCAGGCACGGCTCCACCTGCGGCGCGCCGGTTCCGGTTTCCGCGGGTGGGCGTACGAAGTAGCCGAAGTCGACTCGGCGGACTGCCAGATCTGCCACTGGTCGAGTGTGCCAGCCCGCCCGGCCGGTGCGGCGTGTCACACGCACGATGAGCGCGACCACCCCTTGATCATCAGGTGTTGTGTGGACAACCGAAGATCGTGAGGTGGCCGCTGCGGCCATGGTAGAGGCCGGGCGGGTCGCGGAGAAACTCGCCGAGCTGATCGGGCGCATGAGTGCGCACTTCGCCCGGGTGGAGCCGGTCGCGCAGGCCGGCAAGTACGTGCGCGGTCTGCTCAGTGACCTGCCGCGCAAGAACTGCTGGACCCTCGCGGAGTACGCCGGGGACGCGACCCCGGACCGGATGCAGCGGCTGCTGGAACGCGCGTCGTGGGACACCATGGCCGCGATGGGCACGGTGCGCGAGTTCGTGGTCGAGCACCTCGATGACAGCACCGGTGTGGCGGTGCTCGTGCTGGACGAGAGCGGTGATGAGAAGTCCGCGACCGCGACCTGTGGGGTCAAGCGGCAGTACGTCGGCTGCGTTGGCAAGGTGTCCAACGCCGTCAACTTCGTCAACGCCACGTACAGCACCCCACGCGGTCACGCCTTGGTCGGGTCGCGGCTGTACATCCCCGCTGAACACCTCGACGACGAGACGACCCGCACGAGGATGGGGATCGACCCGGGACACGAGTTCAAGACCAAGCCGCGGTTGGGCACCGACCTGCTCACCGACACGATGAACACGGGGGTACGGGTGGACTGGTGCACCGCCGACGCGGTCTACGGCCGCGACCGGGGCCTGCGTGAGGCGTGCGAGAAACGCCGGATCGGCTACAGCCTCGGCGTGCCGTGCTCGTTTCGGATCCGGCTGCCGTCCAAAGCCGTCGTCCGCGTCGATGCCACGCTGCGGCTGATCCCGGCGCGGGCCTGGCAGGTCGCCTCCTGCGGGCCGGGCTCCAAGGGCGAGCGCCGCTACGCCTTCGCATGGCTGGGTACCGCCAGCCCACGCCACTTCCTGCTGATCCGCCGCAGCCTGACCAAGCCCACCGAGCTGGCCTACTTCTACTGCTACGTACCCGACCACGTTCCCGCGACCCTGGGCGTGCTGGTCACAGTGACCGGCCGGCGCTGGACCATCGAAGAAGATCACGAATTCGGTAAGGACCAGTTCGGCTTCGACCAGTCCCAGGTCCGCCTGTACACCCCGATCATGCGACACATCACGCTGGTCATGGCCGCCCTCGCCGTCTGCGCGGTCACCGCCGCCCGCGCCCGCGCGTACACCCAACCGCTGCCCACTCCGACCAGCCCAACCGAACCACCACCGACCGATCTGGGCCTGATCCCGCTGACCGTGGTCGAGGTCAAGAAGCTGTTCAACCTGGCCACCCGGGCTTGGCGTTCCACCGAGCACTACCTGTACTGGTCATGGTGGCGCCGCCGACATCAAGCCCGCGCCCGCTGGTACCACTACCGCGCCCGACTCACATGATCAGATCACGAAGTACGGCTGCCCTACCTGCGCCACGAGGCGCCCTGACGTATCCCCCGCGCAGCGGGGAGGGATTGGAGGAGTATCCCTGGGTCCGATGGCTTACCTGGATCCGAAAGGTGAAGGGGACAGCAGCATGCCAGCTAATCAGTGACCGTGTCCAGGCGTTGGGAACGGGGTGCTGGGAGACCCGCGTGATATGGCGAAACCTGGATTGGCTGAACCCTAATCTCCAGAAGGTGCAAAGCCCCACCCGCCGGAAACCATGCCTGATACCGGCGCCAGTCCCTGTGGTCGGGTGAGTATTGACCGGCCGCAACCTCCGGGAGCTGGAGCGTTGTCCAATGAGGACAGTCAAGGAGATGAGTAGGGCGCCTACGTCACGCTCGACACGTACGTCAGGGACGAACGTGGGATCGCCTACGGGGTGCGAACCCTATGGCGACACAGTGCCCGTAGTAGTCGCCGGAGTCACGCCCGGCCAGGGAGGACGGTAACGCCGTCCACAGGGCGAAGGGGCACAGGTGATCGGAGACCAACATGACCGAAGGGGTATGCGAAATGCAGAGCGCCGAGACGGTACTTGGTGTCCTCCGCGAGCGCGGTAGGCGGGGCCTGCCGTGCGCCGAACTGTATCGACAACTGTTCAACCCGCAGCTGTATCTGCTGGCCTACGGGCGTATCTACGCCAACCACGGCGCGATGACCCCGGGAGCCACCCAGGAGACCGCGGACGGCATGTCCATGGCAAGGATCGAGGCGATCATCACCGCGATGCGCCACGAGCGCTACCGGTTCGCCCCGGTGCGGCGCACCTACATCCCGAAACGCAACGGGAAACTGCGCCCGCTGGGCCTGCCTACCTGGTCGGACAAGCTGGTCGGCGAGGTGGTGCGCCTGCTGTTGGAGGCGTACTACGAGCCGACGTTCTCCGACCGCTCGCACGGGTTCCGCCCGGGTCGGGGCTGCCACACCGCGTTGCGGGAGGTGGCCGTGGCCTGGACCGGTACCACGTGGTTCGTCGAGGGTGACCTCTCCGACTGTTTGGAGCCATGGTCATACTACTCCTTCCGCTGATTGTCATGATCAGAACAGGGTGCCAGTGGGGTTGGAAACGTTGATACGTAGGCCTTTCCGGCGTCCGGTGCGGGTGAGGACGGCTTCCAGTTCGCCGCGCTTGACCTTCTGCAACACGGTCTGGCGGGAGATGCCGAGGGCTCGGCTGGCGTGGTGGAGGGCGAGCCAGCCGGTGGGGGCGTCGTCGACGAGCATGCCGCGTAGTTCGTCGGTGAGCCGGATACGCCACGGGGCGCCGGGGGTGACCTGTTCGCCGGCGACGAACCCGTCGTTGAGCCACCGCAGCAGGGTGGACGGGGCGATACCGAGGTGGCGGGCGGCGGCGCTCACGTTGAGCAGTTCTCCTTCCGGCGGCTGGTCGGCGGGTTGGTAGCAGGGGATGTTCCAGTGGTAGCGCAGCGACTGGACTCTGTTGGCGGTGTAGGACAGTCCTCGGGCGGTGCGGCGGTGTTGCCGGTTGAGGATCCCGGCGATCTTGGCGTCGGGGTAGTGCGCGGCCAGGCGGCGCAGCAGGGCGATGGTGTCTTCGTCGGTGCGGATGTTGGGTTGGGGGCGGCGCAGCGCCACGGTGAGGCTGGTCAGGACGCCGCCCTTGAACCGCAGCAGCAGGTCGGCGTGCGGGTCGGTGTGGTCGCGGTGCACGCTGATGTGTACTTCCTCCAGCAGGGTGCGTAGCAGGTGTTTGCGGTCCTTGTCGGTGGTGGTTGCCGCGTCCCAGACCTGGTTGAGGTGCGCGCCCATGGCCAGGATGCTGGCGTGTTCGGCGTCGGAGACGGTG
>Ga0137372_10006515_pt1 | contig 11319 bp, 9 predicted proteins | sample SagtaG_6_FD_104911 | JGI IMG/M metagenome (GOLD analysis project Ga0137372, IMG submission 104911) | Vadose zone soil microbial communities from Sagehorn Ranch, Mendocino, California, USA - Sage1_R_60_16 metaG | ecosystem: Environmental > Terrestrial > Soil > Vadose zone | place: USA: California...
CGGACCGGTCACCGGAGCACGGTGACGCTCTTCGGGGCGGCGGCGCTGGCCCAGGCCAGCCAGGGAGACGCGGACCGCGCGCTCGAGGTGCTGCTCCGCCACGGCGTCAACCACATCGACACGGCGGCGCGCTACGGCGATTCCGAGCTGCGCATCGGTTCCTGGATGGCGCGGCACCGGAAGGACTTCTTCCTGGCCACGAAGACGGGCGAGCGCAGCGCCGACGCCGCGCGCGAGCAGGGCCTGGCCCGCTTCATCGGCGTGACCGGCCACGGCTGGACCATCGCCGCCATGCACATGAGGAGCCTCGCGCGCTTCGACTTCGACTCGGTGCTCCTGCCGTTCAACTTCTACATGGCCCGCAACGAGCGCTACCGGCGGAGCTTCGAGGAGGTGCTGGCCCTCTGCCGGGCGCGCCACGTGGCCGTGCAGGTCATCAAGTCGATCGCGCGCGGGCCGTGGGCGACCGCCGACCGCACGCACACCACCTGGTACCAGCCGCTCGAGGCCCAGGCGGACATCGACCGCGCGGTGCACTGGATCCTCGGCCTGCCCGACGTCTTCATCAGCACGGTGGGAGACCTCGCGCTGCTTCCCCGGGTCCTGGACGCCGCGAGCCGCTTCGAACGGCGGCCCGCCGACCCGGAGATGGCGGCGATGCTCGGCTCGACCCGGATGACGTCGCTGTTCGGGCTCCCCGCCTGAGGGCCGCGCCCATGGCGTAGCGGGGGGCGCATGCGCGTCTCGATCGGCCTCCGGCTCGCGAGCGAGGACTGGACGGCGGCGAGCGCCTACGTGGTCGAGGCCGAGCGGATGGGCGTGGACTGCGTCTGGTCAGCGGAGGCCTGGGGTCACGACGCCGTCTCGCCGCTCGCCTTCCTCGCCGCGCGCACCTCTCGCATCCGGCTGGGCACGGGGATCATGCAGGCGGGCACGCGCACGCCGGCCCTGATCGCGATGACGGCCATGAGCCTGGCCTCGATGTCCGGCGGCCGGTTCATCCTCGGGCTCGGCGTCAGTGGTCCCCAGGTCATCGAGGGCTGGCACGGCATCCGCTTCGAGCGGCCGGTCCAGCGCCTGCGGGAGACCGTCGAGATCGTGCGACGCGCGGTGCGGGGCGAGCGACTCGCGTACAAGGGCGGTGTCTACGAGCTGCCGCTCCCGGGGGGCGAGGGCAAGGCCCTCCGCTCCGCGGCGCGGCCCCAGCCCGACATTCCCGTCTATCTCGCCACGCTCTCGCCGCGGAGCCTCGAGATGACGGGCGAGATCGCCGACGGCTGGCTCGGCACCTCGTTCATGCCCGAGCACGCGCGGGTCTTCTTCGACCATCTCGCGGCCGGCGCCGCCCGCGCGGGCCGGTCCCTCGGCCAGCTCGACCTCCAGGCGGGAGGCGTGGTGGCCTTCTCCGATCACGTGGAGCGGCTGATCCCACCGCGCAAGCCCGGCCTCGCCTTCACGCTCGGCGCCATGGGCTCACGGGGGCACAACTTCTACAACGACGCGTTCCGGCGGGCGGGCTACGAGGACGCCGCCGTCGAGGTGCAGCGTCTCTGGCTGGATGGCCGGCGGGAGGAGGCGGCGGCGCGCGTCCCCGACGAGCTCGTCCTCCGGACCAACCTCCTCGGGACGGCGGCGATGGTGAACCGGCGTCTCGAGGCCTATCGCGACGCCGGGATCACCACGCTCCGTGTCGACCCCGCCGGTGACACCCTCGACGCGCGGCTCGCCACCCTCGCCCGCCTGCTCGAGCTGGTCCGGGTCCTCTGAGGCGCTCGCCCGGACGCCGTCACTTCCAGGGTTGCATCTTGGGAGCGAAGCCGCCGAGTCGATCCACCGAGACCCGCACCAGCAACCGCTTCTCGCCGGGCTGGCGGTAGGGATACTTGTCCGCGCCGAGGAAGCGCTTGGCGAGCTTGTCGATGTGCGCGTCGGCGCCGGCTTCCGTCACGGTCGCGGTCCCGTGGATGACCATGTACGCCTGCAGGTCGCTCCGGTCCTGGACCGAGATGATGACACGCGGGTCGCGCCGCAGGTTCTGCGCCTTCTTGCGTCCTTCCGCCGTGTTGAACAGCACCTCGTCGCCCTCGGCGTCCACCCACACCATCGTCACCTGTGGGCGTCCACCGGCGCCGAGCGTCACCACATGGCCATAGGCCTTGTCCTGCAGGACCTTCCTTGCCGACTCGGGCAGCTTGATCGCCATGGTCTCTCCCTCCTCGATCACAACCTACCACGACGCGCCACCCTTGCGGTGCGCGAACGCGTGATGGTCCGAGCCGCACGCGGCCGAGCGTCGGACCGTGGCCGCGTGCACGGGCGGCGTCCGGGAGCGTGCGACCTGCTATAATCTCGCCTGGAGAAAGGAGGCCGCCATGGCCACGGCCACTGCCTACACGCTCGATCAGTTCCTCGCCGACACGCGCGCCACCATCAAGACGAAGGGCATTCCGGCGGGGCTCGCCGAGGTCCGTGATCACCTCGAGAAGCTGCTCCACAATCCCGAGCTCCTGAAAAAGCACCTGGGCGACCCGACGCCGTACGCCGAGCGCGCGACGATCGGCCACGACCCGGAGACGGACGTCCACGTGCTCGTCCACGGGCGGGAGAAGGCGGGCAAGTCCTCGGTGCACGACCACGGCCCGTGCTGGGTGATCTACGGCAACTACAAGAACCCCACGCGGATGCGTCGGTGGCGCCGGCTCGACGACCGCAGCAAGCCGGGCTACGCGGAGCTGGAGCTGCAGCGGGAGTTCCTGAACGAGCCGGGCCACGCCGCCGTGTTCGCCGTCGGCGACATCCATTCCATCGAGTTCGGCAACGACACCTTCTTCATCCGGGTGACGGGCGGCGACGTCGAGACCAAGGAGACGCTCCGCTTCGACGTCGAGAAGAAGACGGTCGAGGTGGCGAACCGCGCCAAGGGCCAGCGGTAGGAAGCGCGGGGGGGCCGTTCCGGGGCCTTTCCCCGGGGATCGGTCTACGCCGGCGAAGCCGACGCTCGAGCCTCGAGCACGTGGCGGGAGCCCGTTGCCGCCAAGCGCTCACCCGATCACGAGTGAGCGCATCGAGATGCTGCCCATCGTGGTTGTGTCGTTGAAGTACGTGATGGACTCCTTCTCGTCCTTGACCGCCAGCGCGTACAGCAGGGGTAGGTAGTGCTCGTTGGTGGGAACGGCGAGCTGCGCGGCCGGTCCCAGGTTGGGATAGCCGATGAGGCCCCGATGGTCGCCCTTGTCGATCAGTTCCTTGACTCTCGCGTCGAACTCGATCGCCCAGTCGAACCCCGTATCGGGATGCTGTCGGCTGAGGCGCCTCAGGTTGTGCACGATGTTGCCGCTGCCGATGATGAGCACGCCCTGCTCTCGCAGCGCCTTGAGCTCCTTCGCCAGCTCGTAGTGCGAGGCGGGGCTCTGCGTGGCGTCGAGGCTGACCTGGAAGACGGGAATGTCGGCGCGGGGGAACATCCTCGCCAGCACCGACCATGTGCCGTGGTCGAGCCCCCACTCGTAGTCGAGAGCGACGGCCGCCGTCTTGACCTGCTCTGCCGTCTTCCTGGCCACGCCGGGCGCGCCCGGCGCGGGGTACAGCTTTCGCTGCAGCTCGTCCGGGAAGCCGGAGAAATCGTGGATCGTCCGCGGCCTGTCCATCGCCGTGACCATCACGCCTCTCGTCTGCCAGTGCGCGGAGACGCACAGGATGGCGCTCGGCCGCCCGAGCCTGGTGCCGACCTCCGCCCAGGCGCGGCTGAAGGGGTTGTCGGTGATCGCGTTCATGGGGCTGCCATGTCCCACGAACAGCGCGGGCGTTCGGTCCTCGCGCCTTTCGAGGTTGGCCATGGCCTGTCTCGCCGCGGCGAGTCCGGTCAGGCCGAGGGCCCCCATCGAGAGTGCCGTGAGCGCGGTGCGCCGCTTCATAGGTGTCAACTCCTCCGCCTCCCATCATGCCATGCGGTGGGCCGTAGCGGCGCGGAATCCACCATCGATGAGCCCGGCGAGCGGGGACTCGAGACAACGCAGCCCTTCCTCCGGCTCCCCGGCCGAAGAGAAGGGCTGCGAGGGATTCGGAGTGATGCAGGCCCTAGTGCCGCCGGCCTGCAGACACGGCTTGCCGCACCGCCCAATCGACCGGGCGAGGGATCCTCCTCACGATCCCTCGTCCGATGGGTCATGGCCGGCCTTCGCCCGGGCGTCCTCCTGACCGCCCTCGCCGGTGTGCTCGCGCCGACCGCGCAGCCGGCCGCCCAGGAGCAGCCGGAGACGGTGACGCTGCCGCCCGTCACGGTGACCGCGCCGGCGCCCCTGCCGGAGACGCTCCCGCGGTCGTCGCTCCCGAGCGCGCTCGACGTGCTCACGCGCGACGAGGTGCGCGCGTCGACGCCCCGGGTGCTTCCCGACGCGCTCGAGCGGTTGCCCGGCGTCACCCTCCAGAACGAGCAGGGCACCCCCTACCAGCCCAATCTGAGCCTGCGGGGATTCGTCGCGTCGCCGGTCAGCGGCCTGCCGCAGGGCGTGAGCGTCTTCCTCGACGGCGTCCGGCTCAACGAGCCCACCGTCGAGGAGGTCAACTTCGACCTGATCCCGCTGGAGGACGCCGCGGAGTTCGAGGTGATCCGGGGCCCGTCCGTGCTCTTCGGTCGCAACACGCTCGGGGCCGCGGTGAACATCATCACCCGTCGGGGCGAGGAGCGCTTCGAGCTGGTGCCGGAGGTCTCGGGGGGCAGCTTCGACCGCCAGAACTACCGGCTGCGGCTGGGCGGCATGGCGCGGCCGCTCGACTACTACGTGTCGCTCGCCTACACGGACGAAGGAGGCTGGCGGGACGGATCGCAGGCGCGCATCGGCCGCGCCTTCGCCAAGGTGGGTCTCGAGACCGGCCCGCTCGACGCCACCCTCTCCTACCAGTACAGCAATGACCGGATCAAGCAACCCGGCTCGCTCCCTCGTTCCGTGGCCAACCACGACCCCACCGCCAATCTCACCGCTGGCGACTTCTTCGCGCCGGAGATGAACTTCGCCATCCTGAATGCCCGCTACACGGTGACCGACGCGGTCACGGTCGAGGCCAACGCCTTCTTCCGCGCCCTCGACTCCGAGCAGTTCAACGTCAACCTCATCGCCGAGAACACGCGCCTCCGCAATCAGACGCGCGCTGGCGGCGGACGGCTCCAGGGCAGCTGGCGGGACCGGATCCTCGGCCGTGACAACCTGCTCATCGTCGGGGCCGAGTACACGCGGGCCTCCGTCACGAGCCGCACGTTCCAGGAGGAGGACGGGCAGGAGGTGGTCGCCGACCTCCAGGATGGGCAAGACGCCATCGGGGTCTATGCGCAGGACACGCTCACGCTCGCCCGGGACTTCTGGGGTCCGCGATCCAGCCTCGTCCTCACGGTGGCCGCGCGATGGGACTACCTCCGTCACGCGATCGACGACCGGCTGGGAGGTCCGAGCGGCGGCACGTTCACGTTCAACCGTCTCGACCCGCGGGCTGGCCTCAACCTGAACCTCAGCGAGCGGCTCGGCTTCTTCGTGAGCTACGGGGAAGGCTTCCGCGCCCCCGCGTTCCTCGAGCTGACCTGCGCCGGCCCGGGGGCGGTGTGCCCGGGCCTGCAGGCGGGCGTGGCTCCTGATCCTCCGCTCAACCCCGTGGTGGCGCGCACCTACGAGATCGGGACCTATGCTCGACCGTTCCCCTGGCTCGATCTCGACCTCTCGCTCTACCGCACCAACGTGAGCGACGACATCTTCAGCGTCTCGCCGACGGGCACCGTCGGCGTCTTCTTCCAGAACGTGGCCTCCACGAGGCGGGAAGGGATCGAGTTCGGCGTCCGGGCGCGGGCGGGACGCCGGCTGGAGGGCTATCTCAATTACACGTACACGCGGGCCACCTTCCAGGACACCGTGGAGCTCGCCACGCCGGTGCCGCCCGGCACCGAGACCGTGCCCGCCGGGAGCACCTTCCCCCTCGTGCCGAAGCACCGTGTCAACGTCGGGCTGACCTATCACCCGTGGCCGTGGTTGACGCTATCGCTCGGCGCCTCGTACGTCAGCTCACAGTTCCTGCGCGGTGACGAGGCGAACCAGCAGGCCCCGCTGCCGTCCTACGTCGTGGTCAACGGCGGTGTCTCGGCGCGCTGGCAGGGGCTGGAAGGCTTCGTCAACCTCTACAACCTGCTCGACAACCGCTACGAGACCTTCGGCACCTTCGCGCCCGACGCCCGCCTGGCCGGCTCGCCGGTGGTCCCCTTCGTGACCCCGGCGCCGCCGATCAACGTGGTGGCCGGCGTCCGCTACACGTTCTAGCTAGCCCACGCGGTGCTTGACGCTACTATCCCCCCTACAACGGCAAAGGCAAGGGCGGCGGGAGTGATCCCGACGGCGTCGAAGGAGGCGCACTATGCTCCGACCAATGAATCCATCTCGGCGCCGGGCCCTTCCTCCAGCGCTGGCGATCATGCCATTTCTCGTCGTGCTGAGCCTGCTTGCTTCTCCCATCCCGCTCCTCGCGGCGTCGACGCGCTATGTCTCACCCTCGGGCGCGGACAGCGGCAACTGTTTGAACTCAGCCACTCCGTGCAAGACCTTCACTCATGCCATAAGCCAGGCGGTCGCTGGCGACACCATCAGCGCCGGCGTCGGCACGTACACCGAAAACGTGATGGTGGACAGGAACCTGACCCTCCAGGGCGCCAGTGCCAGCAGCACGATTCTGGATGGCGGCGCGGCGGGTCGCGTCCTGATCGTGCTAGGAGGGATCAGCGTCGTGGTCTCGGAGATGACGATTCAGAATGGCAAGGTGACGGGCGACGTGGGCGCCGGCATCCTGAACCACGGCACGCTGACGTTGACCAGGGTCACCGTCAGCAAGAATCACGCATCCGGCGGCACCGCCGCCGCCAATAACGGCGCGGGCATCTATAATGCCGGCACCTTGACGCTGACGTCGAGTTTTGTCTCGCGCAACCAGGCGGCCGGTAACGGCGGCGGCATCTACAACGGCCCGTCGGCGGTGGCGACGCTGAAGGACAGCACGGTCAGCCAAAACATCGCGTCTGGACTTGAGTCTAATGGGGGCGGCATCAGCAACGCCGCGACCCTCACGCTCAAGAACGTGATGGTGACCGGCAACGAGGCCCCTTTTTCTGCCGGCATCCTCAACGGCGGGACGGCCACCCTCAGCAACGTCACCTTCACCCACAACAACGCGTCTCTCCTTGGCGGGGGCTTCACCAACCTCTTTGCGACCGCCACGCTCACCGACGTCACCTTCATCGGCAACTCCGCCGAACTCGGCGGGGGCATGTGGAACCGCGAGGCGACCGCCACCCTCACCGACGTGACCTTCAGCGGCAACGCGGCGTCCACCTCGGGCGGCGGCTGGGGCGGCGGCCTGGCGAACGACATCGACGCGCACGCCACGCTCGCCAGGGTCACCTTCAGCGGCAACGCGGCGTCCATCTCGGGCGGCGGCATCTACAACGACGGCGCGACGGCCACGCTCACGGACGTCACCTTCACCGGCAACTCGGCGAGCTCCGGCGGGGGCATCTACAACCACGGCGGCGCCATCGCCACGCTGACCAATGTCACCTTGGCCGCCAACTCGGCGGCGAATGGTGGTGGGATATTCAACAACCAGGCGAGCGCCACGCTGACCAATGTCACCTTGAGCGGCAACTCGGCGTTGAATGGCGGCGGCATCGAAAACAGCAGCGGCGCGAGCGCCACGCTGACCAATGTCACCTTGAGCGGCAACTCGGCGTCAAACGGCGGCGGGGCCATCGACACGGCCGGCGCCACGCTGGGTCTCAAGAACACCATCGTCGCCGACAGCCCGTCCGGCGCCAATTGCTCCGGCCCGCTCACGACCCAGGGGCACAACCTCGACAGCGGCGACACCTGCGGGTTCGATACGGAGTTGAAGGACCAGATCAACGTGGACCCGAAACTGAAGTCACTCGCCGCCAACGGCGGCTTCACCCAGACCCACGCGCTCGGCAAGAGCAGCGCCGCGATCGACAACGGCACGAACAGCGGCTGTCCTGCCACCGACCAGCGCGGGGTCGCGCGCCCGATCGATGGCAACGGCGACGGCAAGGTCCGCTGCGACGTCGGCGCGTACGAGCATCAACCGTGAGAGCGATCGTAGGGCAGAGGTGTTCGCAACTGGCCCACCTGCGCCCCCCTGTTGTTAGCAAGTGAATTGACCGCTCGGGTTTGACACGTGATTTGACCGCTCGCGATGATGGGCATCGAGGACGTACCACGTTAGGTTGTCCCCTCGCCGGAGCCCTCTTCTCGCGTGGTTCTGTTCTCTTTGGGCTTTCTGACAAAGAAAACAATGTTCTGGTTCTTCAGTCCCCTGGTCACCGGCCGTGGATCAATCCGAGCCGTGGCCGCCACCCGTCTGATCAATCCTGGTCCCCCTCCAGCTTGAAGCTGTAGGACAGCGTGCCGCTCGGGTTGGATTTGTCCGCAGGGGGTCATCGGGGGCTAGGCGGGCACCAGGGCGCGGCGGCGCGGTTGAGCGGGGCGCCGCGGGCGGGCGCGGGGCCGTAGAGGGCTCAGGAGCGACGCGGGCGAGGCCGGCAAGGGGATCGGTAGGGGGACAGCGGGCGAAAACGGGGGCGGCGCGGGGGCGCCGGCGGGCAGGCGCCGGCCGCCGGCGTCATAGTGCCCGAAGCACCGCGCGCCGTACCAGACGCAGTGCCCGCCGTCGAGATGGCGGCGGACGAGCACGCGCAGCCCCTCGCAGGTGCGGCGGCCCGGCTGCTTGTCGATCTGCAGGCGCACGCCCTCGAGGGCGACCGTGTTGTCTGGGGCGACGGTGCGCGGTTCTTCGTGACAGAGGATGTGGGTGAGGTCGACCCGGCCGAGGGGCACGAAGGCCGAGGCCGGATCGGCGGGGGCATGGGTAAAGCGGGCCTGGTAGGTGGCGAGGAAGCGCTCATGCAGGTAGCGATTGGCCGCGGGCACCGTGGTGATGCCGGCCGCGCGGAGCTCATTGACGAGGCGATCCTGGAAGGTGCGGTTGAGGCGCTCGCTGCGGCCGCGGGCCTCGGGCGAGTAGGCGGGGATGTGCTCGACGCCGAGCTGGGCCAGGGCGCGGCCGACCTGCGTGAGGACGTGCTTGGCGACGGGCTGGCCGGCCTTCGGCGTGTAGAAGGCCCAGCTCGCGCGATCGGTGTACAGCGCCTGGGGCAGCCCGTGGGTGACGAGCACGCTCCAGAGCGCGGCCATCACGGTGGCGGTGGATTCGGCGGCGACGAGCTGGGCGTAGAGCACGCGCTTGGTGGCGTCATCGATGATCGGGATCAGCGTCTGGCTCGGTGGGCCGCAGGGCAAGCCAGGCATGGGGGCTGCCGTCGATATGCAGCAGCTCGCCGAAGCAGGGGCGCGGCTCGCGGCGGCGGCGGTGCCGGCCCCGCGGGCGGCGCTTGGGGAGCAGGCCGGCGGTCTGCAAGAGCCGTTTGACGAACGTGTAGCCGAGCGTCACCGCATGGTCGCGCTGCACGATCTCGTGAAAGTGGGCCGCGTTGAAGCCGGCATACTGCTCCCGGTACAGGCGCGCGATGCGCGCGACCTCGGCAATCGGGCAACGCGGGGAGGGCTGCTGCCGGCGCCGATCCCACAGGCCGTCATAGCCACGGAGGCGGTAGCGCTCGCGCCCGCGCCGCAGGGTGCGGGGGCGCCAGCCCAGGGTGTCCTCGGCCTGCAGCCAGGTGAGTTGTCCCACGGGTGCACGTCAGATTTGTGAGATGCGCTTATCGGGCACGGGCCGCCGCCGCTGCCCGGCGCTCCCAGAAGTCCTCAAAGCGGCCACTGAGCTTACAGCAGCGCAGGGCGATGATCGCGTCGGCACCGGCCACGATCCAATGCATGCCAGCCCGTTTGAGGCGCGTGCCGATGGCGACCTTACAGCCGGCCTCGACGACCCCGGTGGAGGTGCACAGGCCCTGAGCGCGGAAGGCCGGGTAGCGCATCCGGGGACGGTTACGCGTGACATAGTCCAGGGCCTTGCGCGCCTCGTCGTGGGCCTGGGCATGGACGCCCAAGGCGGCCAGGACCGCGTCGATCTGGCCCTCGTCCAACTCGTCGTGCCGCTGCTTGGCCCAGTGCGCGCCGAGCGTGCTCGTGGCCCCGTAGACGGCCTTGGCCGCGTCGGAGAGCTTCTGTTTGGCGTGGAAGAGATCTACGATCTGGAGGGCCCCGGGGAAGTGCTCGTCGGCCAGGTTCCAGATCCAGAGGGCCCCGTCGCCCAGGACGGCCCGGCGTTGGGCCTGATCGAACCCGCGCCGCCGCGCCTCGCGGGTCACGCGCTGAGCGAACTCCGAGGGCACCTCGTCGGTGTCGCGGGTGGCGGCGCTCTCGATGGCGGCCGAGTAGGTCACCGACCCCGCGTCGCGCACCGGCGTGCCGTCGTCGTCGCGGCCCTCGGCGGTCCAGACCGTGACCAGCTTGACCTCGCGCGTCTTGGCCGAGCCATCGGGCTGCTTGCCCTGGCGCCCCACCAGTTCCGCGGCGCGCATGGGCACGCCAGTGCCGTCCAGGCCCAGGTACATCGTCGGGGCCGGCGGCCCCGAGGGCTCGACCACCGTGCGCTCGTCCTCGGCGATCTCGCGGCCCAGCGCCTCGGCGGTGCGCTCGACCTGCTTGGCGTCGACCGGCACGCCGGCGAGCTCGCGCATCAGCTCGCCGCTCTCCTCGAAGCTGACCATCGCCGCCGACAGCCCCACCATGCGCGTCACCGCCGGTGAGAGCGACGTGTCGGGCAGCCCCAGCGCCCGGTCGCGCGGAAAGACGCCGCGTGCGCACGAGGCGCAGTGGTAGTAGGCGCGCTCAAGGGTGAGTTCCCCGAGCACGCTCGTGAAGGTCTTGGTCCGGCGCCCCGCGTACCGAGCCGCCTGGCCGCAGGGACACGCAACGGCGGGCCCGGCGTGATCGCGGGTATCGGCGTTGAGCCGCCGCGCCACGGCCCGTGCGGCCACCTGGAGCGCCCGCCGCCGCGCCGCCGTTTCGATCGCCTCGAAGTCCAGGCCGTCAACCGCGCCCGGGCCTACGAGCGCTTCGATCTCGGCGACGACGTCCGCGGCGAAGGCCTTTTGGAGCCCCCCCTTGGGCCTCCTCGTCGGAGGCCGCCGCGGCCGCGTCCAGCCTGGCGTCGCATAACTGCTCGCTCGTCTCGACCATCTCGCGCACCAGCCCGCGGAAGCGCCGGTACTCGGCCACGTGCTGCCGCGTCCGGGCCACGGCCTCGGTGGGGATGACCCGCGTGACCGTCTTGCCCCCGACCTCGCGCGTGAGGGACCAACTCGGGCCGTGC